>WNFN01244473.1_pt1 | contig 11273 bp, 8 predicted proteins | sample 5400161 | NCBI WGS metagenome assembly WNFN01 (sample SAMN13153353, study PRJNA577476) | soil metagenome | isolation source: 80 cm saprolite on Douglas fir-dominated hillslope | place: USA:California | collected 2013-09-17
CGCTTCGAAAATGTTGAAGCCGTAGTCTTGAAGTTTGCCCTTGAGCAAGGTGGCGATTCGATTTTCGCCTCTTAAAACCACCAGAGTACCTGGTCCACGAATATGAATGATCAACCGATTCGGAACGATAGGCCCACGGAGGCGTCCGCCGTCGGATTGGTTGATCCAGCGTGAGCCGGAATTAATGATTCCCCAAATCAAGAAACCTTGGGCTGAGTCCCAACGCACTGCAATCAACGACCGATAAAAAGTTGCGGTCGGACTCAAGCGCCGGATCTCTTGCTCACGCATGGCTCTCTCTTCCTGGAATCTTAAGACGAGCAATCCGCTGGGTGGCCCAGTGTCATCAACCAATTCAGCCGGATCAATCAGGATCAATCGACAGACCACGGCACGGTCTTCCTCGCGAAGTAAGCTGGCCTGGTACGCTTCGCTTAAAAATGAAGCCAGGGCGTCCTGTGGTGGCAGTGTATCTGCCACTCCAGAAGCGATGTCCCATTGAGCTATTATCTGCTTTGCCAGTTCCCTTGGGTAGCTATGAAAGGAATATTCCATCAACCACGTGTTGACGCCTAACCCTTAACACAAGACATGTTTACTTTCCCGAAGTCCCTACCGAATTACGGCACTCGATAGAAGGGATCAGGTAGAAGAAATTTCTTCTCTGCGTGACCGCCGATTAAATCGGAGGGTTGGTCGCCCATGTTCGCGATGATCGTGTAACCGAGCTTTTCTATCTCTATCCGAACCGGCGTTTTGAAATCGACAGCAGAAGCGAAATGGGCGCCGTTCGGGACCATATAAAGATGGGCATAGTCTCCGTAGCCAACGGCTCGCAGATTGCGTTCGGTAGCAGCACGTTGATTTTCTGGGCGACCGGTAATGAAAAAGACGGCGACGTTAGCGGCGCGAGCGGTCCGGAAGACCTGGAGCGTCGGTTGGATGGCGGGATCACGACCGAGTTGATCCCAAGCAGCCCAACCCCAAGGCCCAGCTGAAGCCAGATCAGCCGGGCCGGCGATGGGCCGGCCGAAATCATCTCGCCTGATAATTTCCCAGTTGGAGAGCGCGGTTTCGTCGATGTCCAACACCAATGCAGGCTGGTGCGCGCTCACGGCTCGCGCTTTGATCCAGCTTGCGGCCTGACTAGCAACCACCTGCAGACCCCGATCGTAAGCCCCGGAATTGTGATAGGCGAGCGCAGCCGTGCCGGCATCGCCCACGTTAGCCGGTTGACTAGACACGGTAATGAACCCCGATTGTTCCGTGGTCGCACAAGACGGGAGCAGCGCAACCGCGAACGGGATCATGGCTTGAACAATCAACGCAGTCCTCCGCGTCCTCTTTCCAGTTAAAGTCTTTATCGTAAGCCTGCGCTCCATTTTAGATGGCACTTTAGATGGCCACTTTTAGAGTTAGTATGGGACCACGTTGTAACAGAAACCGGCGCAGGAGCCCAGTGTTTCGTTTGAATGCGGGACGGCAGCCTAATTGGTAGGGCGAGGCTCCCGAAGCGCCTCAGCCTTTTCACGGAGAAACTGGCGCTTCGCTATAGTACGACCTGAATGTATCAGTGGGCGTGCCGAGCCGCGGTGCTGTCGTGGGCCACGGCTCGGCACGCTTATCGGTGTAAACGACAATGGGTTTGCGAAACGCTGCCTCTCTGCGAAGCCGCTTAGTTGTTCGGGAGCCTCGCCCTACCAATCGTCTACTGATTGCTTTTGTGCCACCTCTCAGGTCGAGTTCAGGCGGCAGTACGCATGCCCACGCCTAGCCGTCCATTCTGCTTGCTAAAGAGGTGGAATCATCACTATGAAAAAGCTCCAGACTTTGTAATGAAGAGCTTCTTCAGCGGCTTTCAGCTACTCGGGCGCCATCGCCGATTCTGGTTGTGCCGGTATCGGGAGGTTCTATTGGCAGCCTTCCTGTTCTTACCCGGCTTCGTTTTCGGAATGGCCACGACCGCTCAAGCTGGCGAAACCCCGCCCCCCTCTCCCGCGCCATCACGGCCGAGGGCCGAGGAGAAGGTTGTACGAGGCGGCTGGTATCCTTGGGATCCTTACCAGTACCGGCAGAACATTCATGGGGTCGAGGTTTTAACCGGCTTCGATGTGGAGATCGAACGCGCGATCGCGCGGGTGCTAGGCGTCGAATTGATGCTCCCCGAGGTCGCGTGGGACGCTCATCTCGCTGAACTCGCTGCCGGCACTCGTGATATCGCCGCCGGCGCGACTTATAGCAAGGAACGGGATCAGTACGCCTATTTTTCCAAACCGTATCGGCGTGAGACGGACGTTTTAATCGTGCTCAAGGGAGCGAGCTCGAAGTATCCCTGCGAAACCGCTGATCAGATGCTTGAGCTCTTCCGCAAACAACATTTCCGCCTCGGGGTCGTCGCCGGGTTCACTTATGCCGATGCGCGGATGAATCAATATATTGCTGACCCGGTAAACGCCGCGCTCATTGTTAAAGAAGACAATGATCTGGCTAACCTGGAAAATCTCTTGTACGACAGAGTCGACGGTTTTCTGGCGGATCAGATCGTTGCCGCCACCATTGCTTGGCGTCAGCAAAAGAGTGGATTGATCGAGGAACACCCAGTCCGGTTCTCAACGGACATCCACTTCATGTTGAGCCGGGTTTCAACAACCCCGGCCGCATTGGCTCATCTGAATGATGCCATTGATCACATTAAGTCAGACGGAGAGTATCAACGGATCGCCGATACCTACGCCTTACCGATCTTGATTCATCAAACTTTGGATACCGATTGGTTTCGGTTTCTGGTTACGATTGGCACCATTGCTTTTGCGTTGTCGGGCGTGGTACTGGCTTATGCTGGGCGTTCCACCCTGTTCGAAGCCATGGTCCTCGCCAGTTTGCCTGCTCTCGGCGGCGGTGTGATTCGGGATCTGCTTTTGCGACGCGAACCGCTCGGGATCGTGCGGGATCCATTTGTCCTCTTAACCATTTTCGGAACGGTCATTATCGGGATGCTGGTGATCAGGATCAGCTCGTTCGCTGGGGCCAAACGGTTTGTCGATTCGTTGCAATCGCGTGGCCATTTCGGGACCGGTTTGATTCAAATCTGTGATGGACTCGGGCTGGCGGCGTTTCTGGTTATCGGCGTGGTTGTTGTCCTGGATACGTCGGTGCAGCCGCTCTGGTTATGGGGCCCGATCTCCGCTGGAATCACCAGCTCGTTTGGCGGCATCATGCGTGACTTGCTGCGGCGAGATGCAATGGCTCCCAAGCTGCAACAGGAACTTTACCCCGAGATCGCGGTGGTTTGGGGGCTAGCCCTCTCTCTGTTCTTACAGTGGGAAGCCGAACGCTTGCAGCCGGAAGAGATATTCCTTGGCGTCGTCGTTACCATTGTCGGTGCATTCCTCAACCGTATTCTGGCAATTGCGTTCCGTTTAAAAGGATGGGCGTACGTGTGAGGGGTTTTAGGTTTTAGGTTTTAGGTTATAGGTTTTAAGTTGTTTCTTTTTGGGCGTTGCCTCGGGGTTCCGGGCTGCGTGTTGGGAGCGAGCCGCCTTGGGGTCCACGCGTTTTCAGACGCGTTCGGTCTCCAGTTCCGAGATTGTAGCCAGGGCTATGGACTCTTGGCGTCCTCGGGATGCACAGCCCGGGACCTAGAACCTAAAACTTAGAACCTATAACCTAAAACCTCCAACCAACCCAGCCCGCGCTCGGCTTCCGAAATACGCCATTCGTCCCCGATTTTCGGCGTTCGACCTGAAACCACTAGGTGGAGCCAGGCAGATGTCCTTTATTTCAGCCATATGGTACGTCGAAGCAAACGCAAGACACGGACCGCGCGGGTTGTTGCGCGGAAGCCAGCGGTTGAAAAAAGATCTTCGCTGACTGAGCGAGGTTCGGGACCGGATCTGTCCGGCATCTTGATCGAGCTCTACTTGGAGCTGGGTCTTCCCTGGCCCAACGCATTGCGAGCAGCAGTCGCTGACCTTCGGCAACTCTATTCGATCAATCGGCACGAGCTCCTTTCGCCGGCCTGACGCTGAGCCGATCGCGTGGATCAAACTGAAACCGCGCTTTTTCGCTCGGCGAGCAGGCTTCGACAGATGAAGCCGTTGAACTCGGCGTTTCGCCTGGCGCCGGCGATCTTGCGCAAATAATCCTTCAGGTTCTGGCGGCCGATCGGCGCTCCTGCCAACGTAAGAAAAGCGAGCGGATCGTCGCCAGCGCCAGGATGGATCTTGCGCCAAGCAAAAAGATAAAGAGAGCGTAGCGACATCCCTGGCTGGTCGAGCGCCAAATTCATCAAATCAGACAAACGCAGCCCCATGATCACGTCCGGAGTGTAACCCCTGGCAAAAAGATGTTGGAGCAAGAACTCCTGCCTTCGTTCGTAGGCTTGCCCAAGGAACTTCTGACGAATGGCACATAAGTCACCATCAGTTTCTCCGGGGAAGGCGTCGCGAAAGTCTTGGCCGCGGGCGACACCACGATTGATCAGCTTTGCGCTGAAATGATCCACCAACTTTACCGTCACCGCCGCGACCCAATCCAGCTCAGCAACCGCATCCCGCATATCGCTGGCCATCAGGAACGCAAAATTCGGAGCGCACCAATAAGTGGGCAACCGGAACTCGATTTCAACTCGCTCGTCGTCGTCAATTTCCAGTTTCGAAACGAACTCTAGCGAGACCACCGATTCATCGATCTCCGGATCGGTTACTGAATCCAGGGCCGACCAGACGTCTTGCAGTCGTTTAGAGGGTTGAAGTTTGTACATTTTTGATTGTCGCGGCACTGATGCCATTAACAGGCGGATCCGGTCGCGAGATTTGGCAAGGGAGGGTGCGCGTCCCCGCGCACCGTAAACGCGTTGCCAAGCTCACAACGTAATCTCCATCCCTCGGTCAACCAACACTTTCCGCTCCGATAACAATCCGGCGGCTGCCGGACGGGGACGCGATCCCTCCCGACCGCTACTTACCCCACCGGCGCCGCCTTCCGTACTGGTTCTGGGGCTTCGGAACCTTTGGCGCCCGATCCGGCCGGGATAGGAATATTGTAAATACGAGCAGCGTTCTCGCCCAAAATCTTTCGCTTGGCTTCCATGGTTAACGGACCGGTCTCGGCAGCAAGATCTTCCGGCAATTCCAAGTCCATGAATTTTTCGATAATCCATTTCGGCTGCCAAAGCGCATAGTCACTCCCGAAAAGAATCCGGTCGGGTCCCAACCAGAAGAGCAATTCACTAATGATCTCGCTAAAATAGCGGGGACGAGCGTGGATCAAGGCGATTGCTACCGCGAGACCTGCATAGACATTCGGTTCTTGGGCTGCGATAAACGTGAAATCGTTTAGACGCGGCAAGCCGCAATGCTCGACGATAAAATTCAAATCGGGGAACATCGACGCCACTTCGTCGACATCTCCCACATCAAACGCATCCTTGTTTAGCGGCCGAATCGTCGGTCCTTTGTGAACATGGATGTTCTTAATGCCTAGCTCTTGCGACTTCTGCAGATACCGGTAAGACCAGGGATCGGTCAGCTTCCAGCCTTTGGAATCCCCTTTCCACTCGGCCGTATAAAGTTTGATTCCGCGCCACCTGTATTTCTGGACATCTCGCTCCAACTGCTGGAGACCGGCCTCTTCATTGCGCGGATCCCAAAATCCGTTTGCGATCACTCGATCCGGATGTTCTTTCCTGAATGCTTCGTTTCTTTCGAGACTGGAGAAACCGTGGTGATAGAAGTCGCCCAGGTATTGCGGATTGAAGATCGCAAAATCGACATAGCCATTTTCGAAAATGTCCTGTTCGAAGTCGTCGTCGGTATACTTTTGGTACTTTTTGTACGGCCAGACATACTCTTTCGGACTCAATTTATGATAGTCGTAAAAGCATTTGATGAACTCTTCGCCGTACCGATTCTTGATATTCTCGTCGCTGCCATCCCATAAATGCACGTGCCCATCGACAACAAAGATTTTTTCGCCGGATTTAGTAGTGAACATAATGTACTTAGAGGTTTAGTTATTTAGTTAGTTCGAGGTGTGCTCGCCTACGGGATCAATACTGCCCGTCCCCTCACTTTACCGTGATGCAAATCATGTAACGCGGTGTTGGCATCGGACAGCTTATAGTAGTTAGTCGCCAGGTTAACCCGTCCGCGGTTAGCCAGTTCCATTAGTTCCACCAGCTCAGAATAGGTGCCTACCAGATTGCCGATGATTCGTCTCTCGGTGAAGATCATATCGATTGCCGAAATGCGGATCTCGCCTCCGTACCCCACGATATAGTAAGCGCCGTTGTTCCGGGTCATGGCTAGACCTTTGTCGATGGAACCGCCCTCTCCGACAAAGTCGATCACCGCCTCCGCGCCTTTGCCGCACGTCAACTCGCGAACGGCTTCGACTTGGTGTTCATCCGCCTTTACCAGGTGACGAGCACCACACTCCTTGGCTAAGGCAAGCGCTGATTCAGATCGGTCGATGGCAATGATGTCCGCGGAACAGAGAGCAGCCAGTACTTGGATACCGATGTGCCCAAGTCCGCCGATACCAATCACCACCACACGTTCGCCGGGCTTCAGGGCGTGAGCCGCTTTCTTGCCCACATGATACGCGGTCAGTCCCGCATCGGCGTGAGGGGCGACATCTTTTGGGGCTAACGTCTGCGGGAGCTTGATTAAGGAACCTACCCCGGTTCTTAGAAGCTCGGCGTATCCGCCATTCGTGCTGATCCCAGGAAACTCACTGCCTTCGACATGCATATCGTCACCTCGACGAGAAGCGAGGGAAAAACAGTTTGTGATCAAAGGATGGCAAATCACCGGGTCGCCGCGCTTAAATCCATTGACCCCTTTGCCGACATCTTCTATCCAACCGGCATTTTCATGCCCCATGACATAGGGCAGTTTCACATCGACTTTCTGGCGCCAGATCCCTTCGACGATGTGAAGATCGGTGCGACAAACACCGGCTCCGCCGATGCGCACAATGACGTCGGTATCGTTTTGGATTTTTGGTTCTGGCACTTCCTCCAAAGCGACATACTCCGGATTGGAAAGACTAGTATCATACTGGTGAAGAACAGCAGCTTTCATAGCGTTAACGTGACGACGTGAAGGGGGCTGATGCCAAGAGCAGCAGGTATGCCAGGCGCATTTCGGTGCTCGCGGCGAAGACCGTTCCCTGGAGACAACCTCGCAAATGGCGCGGCGTCGTTTTGGACTGTTCCAGAATGGAACATGTTCGCGGAACACACGGACGGACGAGCACATGCTCGTCCGTGTGAGAAGTGAGAGGTGATTAGTGAGTAGTGATTGGTGAAAGACGATTTCGCGATGCTGGCGAACGTTGGGTTGCGGAACGAGTAGAGCCTATAAGACTTATACGGCGGTGGTAAGTCCCCCGTCTTTACCTCGCCCAGGGTGACCTCTCACCCCTCACCTTTCACTTTTCACCTCTCACACCGGATGAGCAGGCGCTCATCCGGTTGATTTTGGGCGCTCGGCGTCTAGGTTTTCAGTGGCTGCAGGAGCCGCTCATGTCCCCCCGAGAACAGGAACAGCGTCGGTTGGTCCCTGTCACTGAACGTCAGGTTCGGGAATATCTATTATCCAGGCAGGTCGGCGAGATTCCGCAGGGATGGATCAGGCCAGAAGTCCGGGATTCATGGCAACGCTGTCTCGATGCCGGTTTGGATCCGCGATCACCACCTGACGTTCCACCGATTTCAGTCTCAGATCTCAAAGAGATTCGGGAACAAAACGCGAACCTGTATGCGGTCGCGAAAATGGAGATCAGGAATCTCTACTTGCAGATTGCAGGCTCGAATTTCATGGTCGCGTTCGCCACGCCAAGTGCGGTCATCCTGGAGACGATCGCTGACCCGTCCTTTCTTCGGTTAGCGCGCCGGACCCGGATCATACCAGGGTCAATTTGGCAGGAGAATGCTCGCGGGACGAACGCCTTGGGTTGCGTGGCGTTTACTCAATTGCCGTCGGTTGTCCACGCTTCCGAACATTTCTTCGGAGATAACTGCACCTTGACGTGCGTCGCGAGTCCGGTGCTGGATCACAATGACCGATTAATCGGCGTCGTAGACGCATCCTCAGATTGTCACGCCCGGCAAGTTCATACTGTGGCGCTCATTCGTATGGCGGCTCTGCATATCGAAGCGGAAATATTCCGGCAAAACCTGTGGCAACACCTGATCTTGCAATTCCACAATCGGCAAGAATTCGTTCACACGTTGGAAGCAGGGCTAATTGCGCTGGATTGGGAAGGGAATGTTGTGGCCGCTAATCGCCAAGCTCGTTTCTTTCTGCAGGATTTGCCGGTAGCGCCGGGCGTACCGTTAGAAGCAGTCTTCCGGAAATCGTTTGATCGTTTTCTGGCGGAAACCGCCGCCACGGGGTCCGGCCGATTGACCGATCAAAAAGGGAGCACCTACAACGTACTGCTTTCTAACCTGCCTTATTCTCCGGTTACGATTCGCGGCGCTAATCTAGAAAAGAAGCGGCGCCAGGTGGCTATTCAGCCCGCATTTATCTGTGAGGATCCGCGGGTCTTGGATGCAGTCCGTATCGTCGAACAAGCGATTCCCTGGAGGGTGCCGATCTTCATTCGCGGTGAAACCGGTTGCGGTAAAGAGCTTCTAGCCCGGCACGTGCACGCGGTCAGCGGTCGCAAAGGAAAGTTTGTGGCGGTGAATTGCACGGCCCTTCCGGAAACCTTAATTGAGTCTGAGTTTTTCGGATATCGAGACGGCGCTTTTACGGGCAGCCGGCGCGGCGGCGCTCGCGGCCTGATTCGGGACGCCGATGAAGGGACACTGTTTCTTGATGAGATCGGCGATATGCCAGTTACTCTGCAAGCGCGATTGTTACGCTTTCTTGATCAAGGAACAGTTCGGGCGCTGGGTTGTTCAACCGAAGAAAAGGTCGATGTCCAGATTCTAGCGGCGACGAACTGCGCGATCGAGGAAGCCGTCGAGTTGAAACGGTTCCGTACCGATCTGCTTTATCGAATCCGGGGCATCGAGGTTACCTTACCGCCGTTGCGGGAACGGACGGACTTCAGCCAAATCGTCAAAACGATTTTGCATGGTCTGGCGCCAAATTGTGCGATTTCAGATGAAGCGATTGCGGTAATGAAACAACATCGTTGGGCTGGCAACTTCCGAGAGCTCAAGTATTCGCTGGTCAGGATGTTGATCGCAGCGAATTCGTCTTTGTTGCTGCCTTCACATGCCCTTTCGGTGTTAAGCACACCAGCGTCCGGAGCGGTAAATCCGGAAAAGCCGAATCTGAAGGAGAGCCAAGGGAAACTGATCATCGAAACCTACCAGCGTTGTCACGGCAACGTGATGCATACGGCCAAAGAGCTCGCTGTGTCTCGGAATACGGTTTATCGGGAGCTCCGGCGAGCGGGGTTGAGGTAGGAACGCCGACAACGCCGACCATAGTTCCCAAACCATGAGCGTCCTGGCACAAATTCGTGATCTCGTTCGCTAGGGAATTCCATCCGTTCGTGATTACCACTGATGATGGCAATGCTCGACCGGTTCCCCCGGTCGAACGGATCAGTGTCAGCGATAAAAATGTCGTTCTCATCGGGACGGATGATCTCATCGAAATCATTCCGGGAACCCATATCAGCTCCATCGCCATTAGCCCTTCGGCTGACATTGATCCGCGGTGATTGACGCAGGTTTTAAGTTTTAGGTTACGAGTTGCGGGTACGCAAGAACACGTCCTGGTCTTTAATGTCGTTTTTTAGGAGGGTGCCGTGTTAGGTTATTCGTCTAATGCTGAGGCGCCTGCTTTTGTCGTCCAGTTTTCAAACTAGAATTTAAAACCTACAACCTATAACTTATAACCTCTGACTGAGCGGCAATGCCCAGACCGGTCTCGATTCAAGATGATGTTATTCTTCGTGCAGCACGAGAAATCTTTCTAGAGAAGGGCTGGGACGCGACTACCAGCGAAATTGCGGCCAAAGCTGGGGTATCCCACGGGATCATTTTCAAACGCTTTAAGACCAAGCAAGCGCTTTTCCAAAGCGCGATGCGTGAGGACAGCGATTGGGGTCAGACCATCCCCACGCTCCTTAACTCGAGCGTTGGCCGGAAGGATGTTGAAGTCACCCTGGTAGAATTGGGAACTCTATTTGCGGGGAAATTTCTTCTGATAATCCCGATGCTGATGATGAGCCTGCGGGCCGTAAAAACCGTCGCTGCCTATTTACAAGCCGAGAATCGTCTCGGCCGGATCCGCGATACGGACTTCGAAGTAGTAGCGCAAGCGTTCATCGGTGCACTTTGGCATCACGCGTTCCTTCAGGTGATGCTAGGAGAGGGTAAATCCGAGGCGAACAAACAGCGACGTTACGTGAAACGTCTGGTGAAAGCGCTCTGGTCAGGGATAGCACCGCAAGCAAAACGAGCGGGAGCGAGCCCCGCAACCACGCGCGCGGGTCAACCTAAGGCGTAAGCCTTGGAGCGTGCCTCGCTTGCGAGGCCGTGGTAAGCAGGGCTGATTGTGGGACAGGCGGATCGTCGGGCTGCGCTCTTGAGTGTGAAAAAGCAAGAAGTTACGACGTAGAGCGCTAGCGGAAATGAGGTGTTCATCGCGATGTTCCCTTGCTTACCACGGCCTCGCAAGCGAGGCACGCTCCACGACAGGGGCTCGCCAGCTAATTATTGATTGACGAGTCACTTATCCTGGGCTCACTTCTCTGAAAATCAAACAGAGGAGAAAAAACGTATGATTCTGGTTACTGGTGCTACCGGCAATATCGGTTCTGAACTCGTTAAACAGCTTATAACTAAGAGCGCGGACGTACGGGTAGTGACCCGCGACGAAAACAAGGTTTCTCACCTGAATCCCGCGATTGAAGCGGTGATCGGCGACCGTCAAGATCCAAACGTAATCAAAAAGGCTCTGCAAGGCGCCGACAAGGTATTCCTGCTCCCGGTCCTGATTGATGAAAAGCACGAAGCGGATCGATTGTTGATCGACGAAGCTAAGCGAGCGAATGTCGACCGCATCGTTATGATCTCAAGCGGAGTCATCCGCTCTAACCCCAAAAACCCGATCGGCGTTTTGCACCGCGAAGTAGAATTGCTTATCGAAGAAAGCGGAATTCCGTGGACCGTTTTGCGGCCTGGCGGGTTCATGTCCAACGCCTTGCGGTTTTGGGCGGACACCATCAAATCGCTAGCAACGGTCTTTAATCCAACCGGTGACGGCAAGTCAGCGCCCATATCTCCGTACGATATCGCCGCA
>WNFN01231610.1_pt1 | contig 11269 bp, 9 predicted proteins | sample 5400161 | NCBI WGS metagenome assembly WNFN01 (sample SAMN13153353, study PRJNA577476) | soil metagenome | isolation source: 80 cm saprolite on Douglas fir-dominated hillslope | place: USA:California | collected 2013-09-17
CCTGACTTCCGATACGGGCAGACCTGCGTCGGCCTGTCGGACGACTTCACGCACGGAGTCGACGTACCGCAGTGGATCGCCGGTCGTGCGCAGCGCGTAGACCATCTCGCTCGGCTGCGGGTAACCCTGGTCGTACGGCATGTAGACCACGGGCGGGATGTCCCTGGTCAGGCCGCCGTAACGCGCGTTGCGAGAGACACCGACGATCTCCATGTCGCGCGCGACGCGGTCTCCCTCTCCTGCTTCGCGGAGGGTCAAGTGCTGGCCCAGCGGACGGAGGTCGCCGAAATTCGCCTTGGCAAACACCTCGTTGATCACCGCCACGGACGGCGAGCCGGCGCGGTCGGTTTCCGCGAAATCGCGGCCGGCCAGGATCGGGATCTGCATGGTCGCGAAGTAGGCCGGCCCGACGGTCAAGAAGCGGTTGGCGGGATCGAATGGCGAGCCGGATTTTCCGATAGGCAGTCCATGCGATCCCTGGATCGGCGAATCCATCTCCAGCGTCGCGCGGCGCACGCCGGGGATCGCCGCGAACCGCGTCCGTAGATCGGCGTAGAGAGTGGAAATTTCGGGGTCCTTGTGTCCGGCCTTGCGCGCATCCACCTGGAAGAGCAGCAGGTCCTGGCGATTGCAGGCGGATCCGCCAGAAGGAGTGGCGTGCCGGCGATGGACCGCCCCTGGTGTCCTTCAGCGCGGGCATGACGTCGACGCGCGTGGCCTGCAAGGCCGGGGCAAGGCCGAACAGCACGCCCGTGAGGACAGAGAGCGCGGCGGCCACGCCCAGGACCTGCCCGTTGAGCTGCGCATGCAGCGTGAAGTCCGGCCTCCCGTTCGCCAGCAGCACGGTCAGGACGCGCATTCCCCAGACCGCGAACACGACACCCAGCGCCCCACCCAGCGACGCGAGGAGCACGCTCTCGGTCAGCAGTTGCCGCACGATGCGGAGTCGGCCGGCTCCGACGCTCATCCGCAGCGCCATCTCCCGCCGCCGGGCGCTGGCGCGCGCCAGGAGCAGGTTGGCGACGTTGGTGCAGGCCAGAGCCAGGATCAAGCCCACCAGCGTCAACAGCACGTAGAGGGGCTGCGAATACCGGCGGCGCAGGGTGTCGAGCCCGGCCGCGCCCTCCTTCACCACGAGCGTGGGAAGGTTCTCCCGCTCGCGATCGTTGGCGGCCGTGCCCGCGACCCACTGCGCGAACGCCGGCGCCAGCGCGGCCTGGGCCTGAGCGATGCCGACTCCGGGACGCAACCGGCCCATGACCTGGACCCAGTAGTAGTTCCTGGCCAGGTAGTCCTCGGACCGAAAGCCGAACTGTTTCCCCGCGCCCAGCAGTTCGCTCGCGTGCATCGGAAGGAAGACGTCGGGAGCCGCCGCGGGATCGACGCCGAAGAATTCGCGGGGCGCGACCCCGACCACGCTGAAGGGCAGATTGTCGATCAGGACCGACTGGCCCACCGCGCCGGCGGCGTCACCGAAGCGCCGCTGGCTGTACCGATGGCTGAGGACGACCACGGCGGGCGCGCCGAGCCGGTCGTCGTCGGGCGTGATGAGCCGTCCGGCGGCGGGGGGAACGGCGAGTCCAGGAAAGTAGTCGCCGGACACGCTCCAGCCGCTCGCGATGTCGGCTTGTCCCTTGACGGCGAGGTTCACCTTCCTGACTTGGTGAGCTGCGCAGTGCGCGAAGACGCTCGAGAAGACGGAATCGTTCGTCCGGAAGAGCTCGAAGGCCGGGAAGGGGAAGATCCCCGCCGTCGTGCCCGTCCGGGGATCGTCGAAGGTCGTGCCGCTCATGCCATGCATGACGAAGTCCTGCCGGGTGTCCTTGGCGTGCCAGTTCAGGACCACCAGCGACTCCGGATCGGGCACCGGCAGCGAGCGCAGCAGGATCGAGTCCATGAAGCTGTAGATGGCGGTGTTGGCTCCGATGCCGAGCGCGAGGGACAGGATGGCGAGCACACTGAAAGTCTTGCTGGCCGCCATCGTGCGCAGCGCGTAGCGCAGGTCGGCAGCGAAGGTGTCGAGCCAGGCGATGATCCAGACTTCCCGGGAGAACTCGCGGGCGCGCATGGTGTCGCCGAGCTGCCGCTGCGCGCTCACGGCGGCGGATTCCTGAGCGAGGCCCTGGCGGGCCTTCTCGGCCTCGAGCATCTCGCGGTGGAAGTCCATTTCCTCCGCCAGCTCTTCCTCGAAGCGGTCGCGGCGGAGGAGGAAACGCAGCTTGTTGAGGAGCCGGGCCCACACGGTCAGGCCCACTCCATGACGGCGGCGATCGCTCCCGTCATGCGCTCGAAACCCTGCGCCTCCCGCGCGAGGTGCTTCCGCCCGGCCGGCGTGATCCGGTAGATCCGCGCGCGCCGCTTGAGCTCCGACTCGCCCCACTCCGCGCGGGCCCAGTCGTTGACGAGCAGGCGCTGCAACGCCGGATAGAGCGAGCTCTCGCCGACGCGCAGCACGTCCCCGGAGACGCGCTCCAGATGCCGCGCGATGGCGTAGCCGTGGGCCGCGCCGTGGGTCAGGGTCTTGAGGATGAGCATGTCCAGCGTGCCCGGCAGCAGCTCGGAGCTCGGCGAGTCGCCGTCATGCATAGGCATTCGATGCCTCGGCTATCGATGCCTTAGTACCACCGGCGGCTTGAGCGTGTCAAGGTGAATCTTGCCGCCACCGTCCCGCGACGCGCTCGATTTCACCGCCCGGTGCCCATATCACCAGCACCTTCGCGCCCTTGGGTCCCGATCGGTGGCGCACCTCGTCGCTCGGCCGGAGGGTCGCCACCATTCCCGGACCCAGCTTGAACGTCTTGCCGTTGATCACCTGGTTCATCTCGCCCTCGAGCACGTAGAAGGTCTCAGTCACGCCGTGATGGTGGTCGCCGGAATCGCTGTTGGGGAGGAAGGTGAGCTCGGCCACTTCCACCTCGCTGCCACCCAGCGACTGCGCATCCACCAGGACGCGGAGCTCGGTTCCCCCGGGGCTCTTCAGGACACGGCCCGTGGTCTTGGCTTCTTGCGCGTGGACGGGACCAGAGGCGAACAAGACAAGGGCTCCTGACAGGACGAGTCGTTGAGGAACGCCCCCCAACAAGAGTGCATCGTCTGCCACGGGTCTCCCCCTTCCTGGCCGCCGCCGTACCGCCAGCGCGGCCATGGCCAGCCACAGCACCGGTGTCCGTCGCATGATCACCTCCGCGTAGCGAGGCGCCTATGGTAGCTAGAACGTCAGGCGAGTCACGAGCTGGTGAAGGGATCCTCCAGCTCGAGTGACGGTCGCGGCGTATTCCCGACATCTTCTGGGCCCGATCGGCGCTACACTGCGCTGCGATCCATGCCCTCGAGCGACGGCGGCGGCGCGAGCTCCGGCGCCGGTGGCCGCTTCGAGACGACGCAGTGGAGCCTCGTCGTGGCCGCCGGCCAGCGCGGCTCGGCGGCGGCCGAGGACGCGCTCGCGCGCTTGTGCGCGCTCTACTGGTATCCGGTCTTCGCGTTCGTGCGGAGGCAAGGCCACTCGACCGACGACGCGCAGGACCTCACGCAGGGGTTCTTCGCCCGGCTCATCGAGAAGGGCGATCTGAGCGCGGCCGACCGCAGCCGAGGAAGGTTTCGCTCCTTCCTGCTCACGAACTGCAGGTATTTCCTCGCCAACGAGCGCGACCGGGCGCTCACGTGGAAGCGCGGGGGCGGTCGCGTGCCGCTGTCGATCGACGTCGCCGCCGCCGAAGGCCGTTACGAGCGGGCCCTCGCCCATTCGGAGACACCCGAGCGACTCTACGACCGACAGTGGTGCCTCACGCTCCTGGACGGAGTGTTCGAGGCCCTGCGAGCAGAGTATGCCGCGGCGGGCAAGGAGAACGTCTTCGACCGCCTGAAGGAGTTCCTGATCGTAGGCGAGGATGCGGGGACGCACGCCGACGCGGCCCGCGAGCTGAAAACGACCGCAGGCGCGGTCAAGGTCGCCGTCCATCGCCTGCGGCGGCGGTACCGCGAAGAGCTGCGCCGGCGCGTGGCGGACACCGTCGGATCGGACGAGGACGTGGAGGACGAGATCCGGTACCTCCTCGAGACCCTCCGCCCCTCGCGTGAAGGCCTGTAACCTTCGGCGGGCATTCCTTGATGAGGAGGCAGGAGGAGGATCCGATGGAACGGAAGACCTGCCCCAGCTGCGGTGCCGCGATCGAGGCGGAGCGTGCGGGTGGGCTGTGCCCCGCCTGCCTGCTGAAGGAGGCCTTGCAAGGCGAAGGGACGATGGAAGGCCCGCGCCCGCGCTGCCACGCCTGCCAGAGCACGCTCGCGGAGGACGCGCGTTTCTGCGCGCGGTGCGGCACGGCGGTGCCGGCGGAGCCCGCAGCCGAGGGAGACACCGTCCGGGCGGCCCTGGAAGCGAAGCTGCAGGCGCAGTACCGCCTCGTCCGGCTGCTGGGCCGGGGCGGCATGGGTGCGGTCTACCTGGCCCGCGACCTGGCTCTCGATCGCGAGGTCGCCATCAAGGTCGTCAAGACCGACTCCTCCCCGCGGGAGATCCACGACCGACTCCGCCGCGAGGCGAGGACAGCGGCGAAGCTCTCGCATCCGAACATCGTCCCGCTCCACGCCTTTGGGGAAGTGGAGGGAATGCCCTACTTCGTCATGGGCTACGTGCGCGGCGAGTCGCTGGCCGCGCGCCTCCGCCGCGACGGCAAGCTGCCCGATGACGAGGCCCGCCGCATCGTGGCCGACCTTGCGGAGGCCCTCGACCACGCGCACCGGCAGGGTGTCGTCCACCGCGACGTCAAGCCGGACAACGTCCTCCTCGACGACGAGTCCGGGCGCGCCCTGCTCACCGACTTCGGCGTGGCCAAGGCGCTCGGACGGAGCGAGACGCTGACGGCCGTGGGTAGCGTGGTGGGGACGCCGTCCTACATGTCGCCCGAGCAGGCCGCCGGGCGCGCCGACATCGACGGGCGCAGCGACATCTACTCGCTGGGCGTCATGGCCTACGCCATGCTCACCGGCCGCTTGCCGTTCGAGGGGAAGACGGCGGCCGACGTGCTGACCAAGCACCTCACGCAGGAGCCGCCGCCCCTGCGCTCGCTGGCCCCCACGCTGCCCGACTCCACCGTGCTCGCCGTGGAGCGTTGCCTGGCCAAGGACCCGGCCCGCCGCTGGCCGGACGCGCGCTCGCTGAAGCAGGCTCTCGGCGTGAGCGACGAGCCCCACTTGCCCGACACGCAGCGGGGAATGGAGGGCCAGGGGCTCCTGGCCGCGTACATCATCATGCTGTCGCTGGCGCTGGTACGGGGAACGGGCACGCCGCTCCTGGGGCTCACGTTGGTCGGGGGCGGCTTTGCGCTCGTTTACGGAATGATCACGGCCCTTCTGGTCCGCGAGGGCCTGTCCATCGGACAGTCGCAGCGCGTCATCTGGACGGAGCCCTCGTGGTGGCCGCTGTGGTATCCCCGCGGGCTGCGCCGGCGCGGCAACGTCTGGGACCGTCTGCCCGCCGCCGTGCGGCGGGTCCGGACGTGGCCGGCGGCTTTCCTCGCCCTCGGCGTCCTGGGCCAGTCCGATGCGCTCTTCCATGTCCTCGATTGGCGGGGCATCCCCGTCGCGCTCCACCTCGGGATCGTGTTCACCAGCGCCGTCCTGTTCGTGATCTGGTACGTGCTCATGGTTCGCGCCCGGCGTGCGTTGCAGGGCCAGGGCCTGGACGCGCGCGACGCCGCACGCGTCGTGCTCGCCGTGCCTCCGAGCCGTGTGAGCTTCTGGGCCCGGCCGCACATCGCGGCCATCCTGGCGCCGGCCGCGCGGGCGGAGGCGGCCGGCCGGGCCGAGTCGCCGCACGACCAGCTCCAGTCGATCCTGCGCCACGCGGACGAGCTATCGGGCTCCCTGCGGCCGCTGGGAGCGCAGGCGGCGGTGGCGGCCCGGCAGCTCCTGGTCTCGATCGAGCACGCCGACCGCGACATCGCGGAGCTGGCGCGAAGCCTGGATGCCGGAGAGGGAGAGCGGCTGGCCGCCAAGATCGAGGCGCTCGGCGGCGCCTCGGCGCCCATCCGCCAGCTCCTGGAGAAGCAGCTCGAGCTGGTGCGCGAGCTTCAGGCGCGGATCGAAGAGGGCCGAGAGGAGCGCAACCGCCGGGTCGAGATGCTCAAGACCCTGGCCCTGCACCTCACCTCGCTCCGCGCGCGCGCGGCGGAGACGCCGGGGGAGGTGCCCTCGGTGAGCGAGCGCGTGCGGGCCCTCTGCGACGAGATCGGTGGCCAGGCGCTGGCGCTCGCCGAGGCGAGGGCTGCCGGCCAAAGCAGTCCCGAGGGTTGATCCATTTCAGACGAACCCGAACATCGGCGGAAACAGCAGGACGACGAGCGCGGCCCAGGTCGAATACACCGGCAGGTACGCGGTCTGCCACGCCTCGAGCGCGCGGAACGGTGCGCGCCGGCGCAGGAACGCGGCGTAGAGCCACGCCGACCAGGCGAGGTTGACGAGCAGGATCAGGTTCTCCCCGAGCGCCGCCACACGGTTCGGCGTGAAGCCGAACTCGGAGATGCGTGAGGCGATGGCGGCCAGCGCGATGGTGTCGACGACGAGGGCGCTCACGATCAGCAGCAGCTGCAGGCCGTCGAACAGGTTCGGCGGCGCCTCCGGATCGCGCGCCGACGCGGAATAGAGCACCAGGCCCACCACCAGCGCCAGCAGCAGGTCGAACAGGATCAGCACCTCGCGCTTGATGTCGATCGGGCGGCCGGTCCAGGCCATCGTGGCCAGGAACACCAGCAGGACGATGGCGAAGAGCGGCGTGAACAGGCGCGTCAGCACGGGCGCCATGTTCTCGATGACGCTCTGCTTCGCCTCGACCAGCCAGGAGCCGACGATGACCGCACCCATCGCGCCGCACGGGATGAGCCAGTCCTGGGCGATCCAGTCGGGTTTCAAGCCGATGGCGGCAAACATCGTCATCGTGAACCCCGTGAGCACGCCGCCGCCGAGCGCGATGAGCACGTAGTAGATGAACAGCTCGCCCGAGAAGCGCACGAAGTCCATGCGGCCGGCGCCTTCGCGCCAGCGGCCGCCCAGGTAGGCGATGCCGACGACCAGCCACAGCGCGATCGGGAGGTGCACCGCACTCAGCACCTCGGTGTGGCTGACAACCTGCTGGGGACCTCGGGTGAACGGGAAGGTGTTGACGACGGCGGCGGCGGCGAGGAACGGGACGGCCAGCCAGACGCAGTGGCGCGGATCCATCCGGCGCTTCCAGAGGAAATACCCCGTGAGGAACGGCAGCACGAAGAGGCTCGCGTTGCGCTCGTAGAACGCCGCGTTGCGGTCGAGCGTCAGGCCGAAGAGCACGGGAATCTTGATCGCGAGCGCCGCGGCCACGGCGAGGGCAAACACGACGAGCGCTTCGGTACGGGTCACCGTCTCCGGCGCCGCGTCGGCGTCGGGTGCGATGACGAGCTGCTTCCACAACCGATCCGAGTGCTCCCGCGCGAACTCGCGCGAGAGGGCGTCCAGGCTGCCCATGCGCCTGACCGCGATCAGGAACGCCTCATCCTCCGCCAGCCCCGCCTGGGTGAGGACACCCACCTGGTCGCGCAGATGCGTTTCCAGCTCCTCGACGTATGGCCCGGTGATGGCGCGGCGCCGGCGCAGGTAGGCACGCCACTGGCCGATCTGCGCTTCGAGCGGCGCGTGGTCGGAGGCGGCGCTCATGCGTGGCAGGCCTTCATCCAGATCCGGTTCAGCGTCTGATCGACGATCCGCCATCGTTTCCGCTCGGCGTCGAGCTGCGTGCGCCCTTCCTTCGTCAGGCGGTAGTACTTCCGGCGGCGGCCGCTCTCCGACGATCTCCACCGCGACGCGACGAGGCCGTGCCGCTCCAGCCGGTGCAGCACCGGATACAGCATGCCGTCCGTCCACTGCACATGCCCGTTGGACAGCTCGCCGACGCGCTTGATGATGGCGTAGCCATAGCTCTCACCTTCGGCAAGGATGGCGAGCACGAGCGGCGTGGCCGAAGCGGCGACGAGATCTTTTCCGAGGTCCATACCTAGAACCCTTATACATTGGCCTTCTATGTATTGTCAACTCCGCGGCAATCAGAAGCGGAGGGCACGCCAGGCTGTCGTCCAGAGACTGCGCAAGCTGCCCAGTCGCTGAGCACTTGAGCGCCGGCAGCGAACCTCTCATCTCTCTTGCTTGCGTGCCCATGGATCCCCGGATCGGCGAGATCGTCAGCCAGCTCGACCGGCTAGTGTCGGCCGACGGGGCCGACGTGATCGCTGCCGTCGCAGCCTTCTGGCAGACTTTCCGCGCCGTCGCCCGTCACCGACACGATTGCCTCGTTCTCGCGACGCCGGCGGGCTTTCTGCGACTTCATGTCCGCGGACTGCCCGACGTAGATCGCCGCGTCCTTCGCGCCCGTGACCACGACCCGGTCCACCAGCACGTCCTTGCACTCCACCGGGTAGACGCCGTAGAGGCCGGTGCGGTCCACCACCAGGTCCCGGAAGACCACGCCGGTCGCTCCCTGCACGGTGATCCCGTTGCTCGTGTAGTCGCGGAGCGCGAAGCCTTCGATCGTGAAACCGTGACCGGAGGCGATCACGGCGTCGGTCAGGGCGCCCTCGCCGTCGAGGACCGCGCGCTGGCCGTCCTTCACCAGGCCTCGCAGGGTGATGCGGTCCACGTCCACGAGCACGCTCTCCCGGTAGGTTCCGGGCTCGACCTCGATCGTGTCCCCGGGATGGGCCGCGTCCACCGCGTCCTGGATGGATCCGCCCGCCTTCACGACGAGCGTGCGCGGCGCGGCCGGAGGAGGAGGCGCGGGCACGGTCGGTGCCGGCGTCCCCGCCTGGACGTGGCCGGCGGGCGCGGTGCGGCGCGCGACCACGGGCAGGCCCGAGGGCACGCGCTCCGGAACCACGGGCCGCCGCGTCTCGTCGGTAAGCGAGTCCAGGAAGGCGATCAGATCCTGCTGCTCCCCGGTGCTCAGCGAGAAGACCCGGATCTTGTCGTCGAGGTTCGCGAGCTCCAGGCCTTCTCCCTTGCCTCCACCCTTGGTGTAGAACGCGAGCACGTCCGCGAGCGTCTTGAACCTGCCGTTCGGTGGGCGCGCCGCGCCGGACCTGGGTCCCGCCTTCGCGCTCCGGGCCCAGGCCCTTGCCGCCCTTGCCCATGCTGAGGCCACGTCCGTCCGTGAGCCCCAGATCGGGGTGATGGCACGTCGCGCAAGACAGGTCGTTCCCGCCGGAGAGGACGGGGTCGAAGTAGAGGAGGCGGCCGAGGGCCACGCGCTCCGCGGTCACCTCGTTGCCGGGACGGATCGCCATCTTCGGAAAGGGGCGGCGCAGGCCGCCATCGCCCGGCGTGTTGGTGACGACACCGGGGGAGGTCCGTCGGCAGCGAACGGCCAGAGGGCCAGCGCCAGGACGGCCACGACCGGCAATGCGATCAAGAGGCCCGCGAGCACGACGATTCGGCGGGCCCGGGACAAATCCGTCATTCCGCGCGAAGCTTACCTCGTCGGCTCGTCGGCCGGCGCCAAGGAGTGTCTCCATGGAACGCATGAAAGCGTCGGACTTTCCGCCTGAGCTGCTCGACGATCTCGGCCTGTACGTCCACGGAAACATGGACCGCCGCAGCTTCATCGATCGCTGCAGCAAATACGTCGTCGGCGGCCTGACCGCGGGCGCGCGGTTCGAGGCCCTCGCCCCCAACTACGCCTGGGCGGAGCAGGTGGCCAAGGACGACAAGCGCATCACGGCCGAGTACGCGACCGTGCCGTCGCCGGACGGCAACGGCTCGATCAAGGGGTACCTCGTGCGCCCGGTCAAGGCCAGCGCGAGCGCCAAGGTGCCCGCCGTGCTCGTGATCCACGAGAACCGCGGGCTCAATCCGTACATCGAAGACGTGGCCCGGCGGCTGGGTACGGAGAACTTCATGGCCTTCGCTCCGGACGGCCTCACTTCCGTGGGCGGCTATCCCGGCAACAACGAGGACGGCGGCGCGCTCTTCGCCAAGGTCGACCGCGCCAAGATGACCGAAGACTTCCTCGCCGCCGCCAACTGGCTGCGCGCCCGTGCCGAGAGCACGGGCAAGCTCGGCGTCGTCGGCTTCTGCTTCGGGGGAGGGATCGCCAACACGCTGGCCGTGCGGCTGGGCGCCGATCTCGCCGCGGCCGTTCCCTTCTACGGCTCCGCGCCTGCCGCCGCCGACGTGCCGAAGATCAAGGCCGCGGTGCTCGTGCACCACGGTGAGCTCGACAAGAGGCTCGTGGAAGGCTGGCCCGCCTACGAGGCGGCGCTCAAGGCCGCGAACGTGCGCTACGAAGGCTACGTCTATCCCGGCGCGAACCACGGCTTCCACAACGACACGACCCCGCGCTACGACGAGGCGGCGGCCAAGCTCGCCTGGGATCGGACCGTGGCCTGGTTCAACAAGTACCTGAGGACGAGCTAGGGACTGTCCCTCAATCGGCCCGAGGACCTACGGCGGCGGCAGGGCAACGTGCTCCTCGGTCGAAACGGTGAAGCGCCGGAACTTCTGGTAGCGCGCCACGGCATTGAACGGGACTGGGAACGTCTGCACCTTCGCGTGCGGGACGTCGGCGAAGTGCTCCCTCATCTCGGCGGGCACCCACATCGCGAGGGCCGGCGCGGGCCGATAGTCCGTGGTCACACGGGCCTCGGCCTCCGCGCCGAAGTCGAACTCCATCTCGCTCCGCACCACGGCCGCCCGTGCGGCGTCGACCCAGAAGCGGCCCTGCGCAGGCAGGTCGGCGTTCGTAGTCCCCTTGACGAGGGTGGGCCGCGACGTCTCGCGGAATAGGAGCTCGACCGCCTCCGTCGTGCCGATCAGCCGCCGGCCCCCGAGCCGGAACTCGAAACGCTCCTGGTTGCGCGGAAGCAGGAACAGCAGTGGTAGCGTCGGCAGGTTGACCGTTCGCCTCACCGGGCCGATGTTGTATGCCGCGCTCGCTTCGAGCAGCTTGCGCGCCTGCTCCTGCGCATCGGGGCGCGGGTTCGAGAGCAGCTTCACCAACCGCTGGTCGTGCTCGCGGACCTCGCGGCCGTCCACCTCGAACACATCGCGGTAGCTCCCCCAGGGGATCTCCCCGGAGAGCCGTACGAAGACCAGGTCCGCCCGGGTCGTCTGCTTGCAGACAGTGCAGGTCCTCACCCTCACGACGGCCCTGACGGTCTCGTCGTGCTTCAATGCGAAGGGCGCCACGCTCTGGACGTAGGTCTCCTCGGCCACCAGGTCGCTGAAGCTGCGCTCGTACTCGGCCACGTACGCG
>WNFN01233051.1_pt1 | contig 11268 bp, 14 predicted proteins | sample 5400161 | NCBI WGS metagenome assembly WNFN01 (sample SAMN13153353, study PRJNA577476) | soil metagenome | isolation source: 80 cm saprolite on Douglas fir-dominated hillslope | place: USA:California | collected 2013-09-17
GAAACCCCCCGTTCCCCCCGCGTAGGCGGGGGTCGCTCCCCCCTTATCAGGGGGGCAGAAGGACGCACCTCGGCGCGCTGCCGCAGATAGTCGCTATAGCCGCCGGCGTATTCTTTCCACGAACCGGAACCTTCGGCCACCAGGGTCTGCGTGACCACGTTGTCGAGGAATGCGCGGTCGTGCGAGACGAGCAGGATGGTGCCGGAGTAGTCCTGCAGTGCCGCTTCCAGCAGCTCGAGCGACTCGATGTCGAGGTCGTTGGTGGGCTCGTCGAGCACCAGGATGTTTGCCGGGCGCGCGAAGAGGCGCGCGAGGAGCAGGCGGTTGCGCTCGCCGCCGGAGAGCATCGAGACTTTTGAATTCGCGCGGCGCGGCGGGAACAGGAAGTCGCCGAGGTAGCTCATGATGTGCTTCCTTCCCGAAGCCAGCTCGACCCACTCGGAGCCCGGGCTGATGGTGTCGGCCACCGTCGCTTCGAGATCGAGCGCCGCGCGCAGCTGGTCGAAGTAGGCGGGCTGCAGGTTCGCGCCCAGGCGCACGTTGCCTGAATCGGGCGTGAGCGTGCCGAGGATCAATTTCAGGAGCGTGGTCTTGCCGGCGCCGTTCGGGCCGATGAAGCCGATGCGGTCGCCGCGCGACACGATGAGATCCAGGTTGCCGATGATTTTCCGGTCAGCAAAACTTTTCGAAACAGCGGTCAATTCGGCGACCAGTTTTCCGGAGCGCTGGCCCTCGCCGATGGCGAGCTTCACGTTGCCCGAGCGCTCGCGGCGCGCGCTGCGCTCGTCGCGCAGGCGCTCGAGGCGCCTTACGCGGCCCTCGTTGCGCGTGCGGCGCGCCTCGATGCCTTTCCTGATCCAGGCTTCCTCCTGCGCCCAGAACTTGTCGAACTTGGCGTGCACCACCGCCTCGACGGCGAGCTGCCCGGACTTGCGCGCCTCGTAGGCGGAGAAGTTGCCGGGGAAGGACAGCAGGCGGCCGCGGTCGAGCTCGAGGATGCGCGTGGCGACGCGGTCGAGGAAGGCGCGGTCGTGGGTGACGAAGATGGCAGAGGGCTGCCTTGCCAATAAACCCTCCAAAGCCAATATGCCGTCGATGTCCAGGTGATTGGTCGGCTCGTCCAGCAGCAGCACGTCGGGCTCCTGCGCAAGCGCGGCGGCGAGCGCGGCGCGCTTCCTCTCGCCGCCCGAGGCCTTCGCGGGATCGAGCTGCGGATCGACGCCGAGGCGGTGGAAAAATTCTTCCAGCTTGTGCGCGGCGGCTGGCGGATTAATCGGAAACGCCGGTTCCTGCGGCACGAGGACGATGCGCAGCCCGTCCTTCTTCCTCAGCTCGCCGTCGTCCAGGGTGATTTGGCCGGCGAGCGCTCCGAGGAGAGAAGACTTGCCGGTGCCATTGCGGCCGATCAGGCCGATGCGCTCGCGCTCTTCGAGCGCGAATGACGCGCGGTCGAGAAGCGGCAGGTCGCCATAGGCGAGCTCGGCGTTGGCGAGGGTTAACAGGGCCACGGGCAGTGCACGGATTTTCTATTCAAGCCATTGCTAAACTATGAAGTATGAAGCCCTCTTCTGTCGTCCATTCCGACCCGGAGATCTTAGGCGGCACTCCCGTGTTCGTAGGCACGCGAGTTCCGGTGCAGGCGTTGATCGATTATCTGGAAGGCGGGCACACGCTGGAGAAATTTCTTGACGACTTCCCGTCGGTTGCCAGGGAGCTCGCTATCGCCGCGCTCGAGCAGGCGAAAGAGCACCTGATCGCCGATGCGCGTGCTGCTTAAAGAAAGCCGCGTGAAGGACACGCAATAAGTCGGGGTCTGACCGCATATGCCCCATATAGCGCGTATCCTTGGCGATGGCCAAAAGCCCGCTGAATTATCCGCGCTACAAGCCCAATCCTCTGCGGCCCGCGGGCACCGGCGCCTTCTTCGATTTCGCCACCGCGGTGGCGAGCCGCGACACGCGCAAGCTGCAGTCCTGCAGCCTGGTGCGCCGCTGGGGCAAGGCGGTAGCGCCCTCGGAAGCGGAGCAGGAAGCGCAGCCGCTCACCGTGCCGGTCGCGTTCTGATGGAGTGGGACCTGATCGCCGGCAACTGGCAGCACTACAAGCCGAGCGTGCGGCTGCGCTGGGGCCGCATCACCGACGAGGAGCTCGATATCATCGCCGGCGGGCGCGCGCAGCTCGCCGCGCACATCCAGGAGATCTACGGCATCTCCAAGAACGCGGCGCAGATGCAGCTCGAGTCCTGGCAGGGCATCCAGAAGGAACCTGACGTGGCCCCTGCCCCTGACGTGGCCCCTGCCACTTGAGCCAGCGCCTGCTCGCGGAGGTCGGCGCGATGCTCGATGCCTACGACGTGGTGCGGCGCACCGACGAGCAGCGCAAGCGCCGCCTCGAGGCCGAGGGGCTGGCATTTCTCGCCGGCTTCGCCGAGCTGCGCGGTAAGCTGGTGCGCCCGATGTTCGAGGCGGTGGGCGCGCTGCTCAAGTCGCGCGGCCACGACTTCGCCATCCGCGAGGACGAGTTCGTCTTCGAGGGCGACGGCAAGACCATCGAGGCGGCGATCGGCCTGCGCATCACCCCCGCGGGCATGGAAACCGCCGCGGCATCCGACGTGCACCTGCGCGAGCTCTTGTTCAGCACGCGGCACTACAACAAGACGGTGTCGGTCATGAACGGCGCGGTGCCGCAGTCGGGCTCGATCGCGGGCGCGGCCGGCAGCTACACCCTCTCGCAGATCAATACGCAGCTCGTCGAGCAGGAGCTGCTGAAGCTGGTGGCCGCGCTAGTCAGGGCGTGAAACCCCGCGTAGTGCTGGACACCCACGTCTGGCTCGACTGGCTGGTGTTCGAAGATCCCGGGATCGTGCCGATCCGCAACGCCGTGGGCACCGGGCGCGTGGAGCTCTACGTCGATGCGCTGTGCGAGGAGGAGCTCGCGCGCGTGCTGGCGCGAGGCTTCGCCAAGCGCACGCTCGATGCCAGGGCGCAAGCCGAATGCATCGCGCAGTGCCGGCGGCTTTCGAAGCGCATCGATACCAGACTGTCCGACGGCGAGCGCGCCGGCCTGCCGGCGTGCCGCGATCCCGATGACCAGAAGTTCCTCGAGGCGGCGCTCGCGGCCGGGGCGCAGTTCCTGATTACCAAGGACCGGGCGCTGCTCGAGCTTGCGCGGCATCGCTCCCGGGCGCCGTTTCGCATCCTCACGCCGCAGGAATTTCGCATCGCGATCCGCACTATCGGGATTACATGACAGACAAGCGCCGCGCGTTTTCCGAGAATCGTCTGCAGAGCCATTCCCCTCCCCTTTAGGGCGTGGCTCTTCCCCAAGGAGACCGCCCAAAAGGCGGTCTCCTTTTTCTTGCCCGGGTGGTTGAACGGCGCGCTGGTTGTGCCCATCTAAGCCGGATCCGTTCGATGAGAGGCTCCCCAATGAAGCCAGGAATGCTTGCCGTTTCCTTACTCGCAACGCTGTTCATGGCCAGCGGCTGCTCCAAACCCTCCGAACCGCAGGCCAAGGCGCAGCCGTCCTCGCAAGCCGCGCAGGGCGCGACCGCGCCGTCGCCCGCGGGCGTGCAGGCTTCCGGCGCGCCGATGCAGACGCTGCCCGACTTCGCGACGATCGCCGAGGCGAACAGGGGCGCCGTGGTCAACATTACCTCCACGGTGACTCGGCCGCGGCAGATGCGCTTGCCCTTTGGCGGAGGTCAAGGAAACGGTGACGAGCAGGACGACAATCCGATGAACGAGTTCCTGCGCCGCTTCGGCATGGAAGGGCAGACGCCGCCGATGCCGCAGCAGGGCATGGGCTCGGGCTTCATCGTCGACGCGAACGGCACCATCCTCACCAACGCGCACGTGGTCGAGGGCGCCGACGAGGTGCGGGTGAAGCTCTCCGACCGGCGCGAGTTCAAGGGCAAGGTCGCCGGGCTCGACCACACCACCGACATCGCGGTGGTGAAGATCGACGCGAAGAACCTGCCGACGGTGAAGCTCGGCGATCCCGCGAAGAGCCGCGTCGGCGAATGGGTGGTGGCGATCGGCTCGCCCTTCGGCTTCGAGAACACGGTGACCGCCGGCATCATCTCCGGCACCTCGCGCTCGCTGCCCGAGGGCAGCTACGTGCCGTTCATTCAAACGGACGCGGCGGTCAATCCCGGCAACTCGGGCGGGCCGCTGTTCAACGTGCGCGGCGAGGTGATCGGCATCAACTCCGTGATCTACTCGCGCACCGGCGGCTACATGGGGCTCGCCTTCGCGATCCCGATCGACGTGGCGAAGAACGTCGAGGAGCAGCTCCTCAAGAACGGCAAGGTGGAGCGCGGCCGCCTCGGCGTCGGCATCCAGGAAGGGTCGGCGTCGCTCGCGCGCTCGTTCGGGCTCGACCGGCCGCGCGGCGCGCTGGTCACCACCGTCGAAAGCGGCGGGCCGGCGGACAAGGCGGGCATCAAGCCCGGCGACGTGATCCTCGGCTTCAACGGCAAGCCGCTCGAGCTGTCGAGCGAGCTGCCGCCGCTCGTGGCGCAGACCAAGCCCGGCACCAAGGCCGAGATCGAGGTGTGGCGCGGCGGCAAGCGCCAGACGCTCGGCGTGGCGGTCGGCGAGATGACGGCCGAGAAGACCGCGCGCGGCGACGACAAGCCGGGCGCGCCGCAGGGCGGCAGGCTCGGCCTCGCGGTGCGGCCGCTGACGGCGGAAGAGCGCAAGGAGCTCGGCGGCGCGCCGCCGGGGCTGGTGGTCGAGGCGGCGAGCGGCCCGGCGGCCAAGGCCGGCCTGCGCCGCGGCGATCTCATCACCGCGGTCAACGGCCAGGCGGTGAAGAGCGTCGAGGAGTTCCGCGCGCTGGTCGAGAAGTCGAAGGACAGCGTCGCGCTCCTCGTGCGCCGCGGCGATGCCACGGTGTTCGTGCCGATCGAGATCGGCTAGGAATAGGGGTCAGGACCCTTTTTCGAAGCCGCGCACCAGGTCGGCGCGCGCCTTGCCGGCCTGCATCAGCAGGCTGAAGTCGGAGCCGCTGAGGATCAGCTGCACGCCCATGGCGATGTGGCGCTCGAGCAGCTCGGGGGTGTACATGCCGCCCATGCCGGGGAACTTGCCGTGCTTGCGGCAGGCGGCGATCACCTTCTTGTAGGCCTCGGCGACGCGCGGCTCGTTGAACTGGCCCGGGATGCCGATCTCGAAGCACAGGTCGTTGGTGCCGATGAGCAGCGCGTCGACGCCTTTCACCGCGGCGATCTCGTCCGCCTGCGCGACGCCCTGCGGCGATTCGATCATCACCACCACCAGCGTTTCCTGGTTGACGACGCGCGCGGCCTCGGCGACCGGGACCGGGGCGAAGCCGAGCTGCGCCAGCGCGCCGCCCATCGAGCGCTTGCCGACCGGCGGGTAGCGGCAGGCATCGGCGCAGCGCCGCGCCTGCGCGGCGTCGTCGACGTGCGGGAAGACGATGCCCTGGGCGCCGTTGTCGAGCATGCGCGAGGCGTGCCAGTGCTCCATGCCGGCGACGCGCACCACCGGCGTGACGCCGACCGGCAGCGCAGCGGTCGCGATCTGCGCGGCGCTGTCGGCGTCGAGCGAGCTGTGCTCGCCGTCGATGAACAGCCAGTCGAAGCCGGCGGTTTTAGCTATTTGTGCGATGCCGACGGTGCGCGCCTGGGCGACGCCGAGGCCGATGGCGAGCTTGCCTGCGCGAAGCTGACGCAGGGTGTGGTTGGGTACGGTGCTCATGCGAGGTCTCCCGGGATATCCCGGCATCGTAGCGAAATGACTACAACAAATGCGCAATCCGCGCGACATGACACGGGCCGCGCAAACTTCCACAATGAAATCCCCCTGAGCCATTCCCTCTCCCTCCCTTGAGGGTGGCTCAACCCCTAGAAGCCGTCCCCCCGGACGGCTTCTTTTTTTTGGGGTCTTACTCCAGTGGAATCCCGGCCTCTTTGACCAGCTTGCGCCAGAGCGCGAGGTCGTCCCGGTTGATCTCCGCCAGGCGCTCGGGCGTCGAGCCCTCGGCGGCATAGCCGTAGCTCTGCAGCTTCTCGCGCACGTCGGCGCGGTTCACCGCCGCGTTCACCTCTTTGTTCAAGCGCGCGACGATCTCGCGCGGCAGCTTCGGCGGGCCGAAGACGCCGGCCCACTGCCGCACGGTCACCTGCGGCACGCCGGCCTCGTCGATGGTCGGCACATCGGGCAGGAGGGCGCTCCTGCGTTCGAGCAGCACGGCGAGCGCGCGCAGCTTGCCGTCCTTCGCGAGCGAGATTGCGGTGCCGGTGCTCAGGAAGGAGGACTGGATGCGTCCGGCGACGAGGTCCGGATTGAGCGGGCCTTCGCCCTTGTACGGCACGTGCAGCATGTCGATGCCGGTCGCGCCCATCAGCTGCACGTTGTAGAGGATCGACAGCGGGTTGCCGGTGCCGTAGGCGAGCTTGCCGGGATTGGCGCGCGCGTAACCGATGAACTCCTGCAGCGTCTTCGCCGGCACGTCGGGATGCACGTAGAGGAAGATGGTGGCGCGCCCGACCATCGAGATCGGCGTGAAGTCCTTGAGCGGATCGTAGGCCGGGGCTTTTCTCAGCGCGACCGCCGCGGTCATCGCGCTGTTGGAAGCGAACATGATGGTGTAGCCATCGGGCGCGACGCGCGTCATCTGCTCCGCGGCGAGCGCGCTGTCGGCGCCGGGCCGGTTCTCGACCACCACCGGCTGGCCGAGTTGCTCGGATAACGCGGCGCCGATGATGCGCGTGGTGGGATCGGCCGAGCCGCCGGGCGGGAAGCCGACGACGAAGCGGATCGGCTTCGAAGGGTAGGGCTGTGCTAAGGCGGAAGCTGCACAGAGCGAAAAGATAAACGCGAGCCCGCCGTAGAGCATTTTCATGGCTGCAACTGTACCCGCATGCTAAATTGCACTGGACTCGTGTAATTATGTTGAAGCCCGCCGAGAGCAAATCGCGCCGCATGAAGAACGTCACCGTCACCGTCGACGAGGAGACGTTCGCCAAGGCGCGTGTGCGGGCGGCCGAGCGCAATCTAAGCCTGTCGCGCTTCATGAGCGAGCTGCTCGCGCGCGAGCTGCGGCACGACGATGCGTACGAAGCGGCGTACCGCGGCTGGCGCGCGGCAAGGCCGTTCCTGTTGAAAGGGCCGCCGCAGCGTTACCCCAAGCGAGAGGAGCTCTATGAGCGTCCGGTGCTTCGTCGACGCTAGCGTCCTGCTGCGCGCGCGCGATCCGCGCGATCCGCTGAAGCAGGCGCGTGCCGCCGAGTGGCTCGAGCGGCTCTGGCAGCAGCGCTCCGGGCGCACCAGCATCCAGGCGCTCTCGGAGTTCTACATCACCGCAACGCGCAAGCTCACGCCGCGCGTGCCGGAAGACCTGGCGTGGGATGAGCTCGTGCGCTACCTGGCCTGGGCCCCGCAGGAGGCGAACGAACACTTGCTGCGGCGTGCGCGCGAGCTCGAGCGGCGTTACCACCTCGCGTGGTGGGACAGCACGATGGTCGCAGCCGCGCTGATGCAGGACTGCCTGATCCTGCTCAGCGAGGAGCTGCCGGAGGGCACTGTATTCGGCGTGCTGGCGGTGCGCAGTCCATTCAGCTCGGTGCTGGAGGCGCCACCGGCCGAGTACACGGTCGCGCGCGCGCATCCGCTGCATCGGCGGCGCGGCCGGCCGCGGCGGGCGGTTGCCGTTTAGATAATTTTCATCTGTGCGAGCACCGCGCGGCCGAGCGGGCCGTAGGGATTGCCGAGCGTCTCGGCGATCTCGAAGTGGTTGTAGCCCTCGGCGCGGATGATTTCCGCGCTCTTTCCCGCGCGCGTCAGGGCGTCGGCGAAATCGCGCGACTGGCGCTGGAATTCGGGCGTCTCGAGCGAGCCGTAGACCAGCACGATCGGCGCGCGGATCGCGGCGAGGTGGCGCTGCGGCGAGAGCGCGTCTTCGGCTGCGTCGGTGAACTTGACGTAGCTCGAGCGCTTCGACAGGCGCGGCCCGCGCAGGTCGTACATGCCGCTGCACAGCGTATAGCCGCGCACCGCGTCCGCGGGTAAGCCGTAGCGCGTCCAGTCGGTCGTGGCAGCGACGCCGGCGAGATGGGCGCCCGATGAGGTACCTGATACATACAGCCGACCGGCGTCGCCGCCGATTGTTTTTGCATGCGCATAAACCCAGGCGATGCCGCGCCGTACCTGCTCCGCCATGGGCATCAGGTCACCGCCGGTCTCGATGACGTTGTTGAAATCGAGCGCCACGTAGTGCGCGCCGGCGCGCACCAGCGTCTCGGCGGGAAACGCGTAGTCGCGGGCAAGGCCGGCGCGCCAGGCGCCGCCATGCACGAACACGTTGATCGGCGCATTGGCCGCCTTGGTGCGATAGAGGTCGAGGCCCTCGATGGCGCTTTCGCCGTACGCAAATCTTTCGGCGGCGCCCAGGCGCTGCCGCGCGAGCTCGCTGGCGCGCGCGAAGCGCGCCAGCAGCTGATCGCGGTTCGGCGCATACATCGCCTGGTCGTAGGCGGCGTCGAGCGCCTGCTGGTCGTAATCGAGGAAGACCTTGGCCATAATTCCGTACAACGTACGCAATTATGGCCGTCATCCGCAACGATTCAGGGGCAGTGTTCACGGCGTGCCGGCGCTGGCGCTATCTGCTGTGGCGGCGCTGGGAGCCGGCGCTGCCGGTGGCGAACTTCCTGATGCTGAATCCGAGCACGGCAGACGAGCTCAAGCTCGACCCCTCCTGCACCCGAGCGCGGCGCTATGCCGAGCGCTGGGGCTATGGTGCGCTGATCGTCACCAACATCTTCGGCTGGCGCGCCACCGATCCGGCGCAGATGAAGGCGGTGCGCGATCCAGTCGGGCGCGGCAACGACCGCGCCATCCTGCGCGCCGCGCGCGAGTCGCAGCTCGTGGTCTGTGCCTGGGGCAACCACGGCGCGCATCTCGGCCGCTCGCGGCACGTGCTCGCGTTGCTACGGAGTGCCGGCGTGCCTTTGCATGCGCTGCGGGTGAATGGCGCGGGAGAGCCGGCGCATCCGCTTTATCTCCCGGGAAATATTCAAGCGAAACGAATTCGGGGTCAGGACCGTAACTAGTTGCAGACCATGTACTCCTTGCCGTTCGACTTGATGATCGGCGAGCCGTTGGAGTTCTGCGTCACCTGCAGCGGCTGCGGCGTCCAGTTCGTGCCGTCCTGAGAGAGATGCAGCATGCCGTTCGCCACTTTCCAGCGGCCCTGGTTGGCGTTGCCGGACTGGCCGGCGACGCTGCCGGCGGGCCCGGAGCTGTAGGTCTCGGCGCCGGAAGTGCGGGCGACGGTGCCGTTGCTGTAGAAGACCACGCGCTCCTTGGTGCTGGTGCCGGTGTTCTTGTTGTAGGTGAAGCCGCACCAGGCGTTGCGCGTGAGCAACTGCGAGATCTGGCCGTCCTGGCCGCCGGCTGCGGGTGCTGCTGCCTTGGAAAAGATCAGGCGCCGCGTCGCCTGCAGGTTGGGCTGTCCGTTCGGGCCGGGCTCGGCGAGCAGCACGACCAGGCTCGCGCCTTCGTACTGCGCCATCAGGTAGAGGCTGCCGGCCTCGCCGCTCACCGTGCCCATCAGTCCCTGCGGCGTGGCCTGCGCCGCGACCTGGAAGGTGGTGTTGTTGCCGGTGAGCGTGCCCTTCACCTGGCTCTGCGCGTCCTGCTTGAGCACCAGCGTCACCGTGCCGCCCTGCTGGTTGGTGGTGGTGAAGGTGCCGCTGTAGCTCTGCGCGATGGCGCCGGCGCTGGTGAAGGCGGCGACCAGGAGGACCAGGAGGCGCAGCACGGCGCATCTTAACCTCTGTCCGTCACCCTTAAGCGCTCCAGCGCACGGTGGCGGTCCAGCGCGGCGTGCGAGCCTGTGGCCAGGCACTCAAAGGAGCCAAGATGCAAATTCGTCCATTGCACGACCGCGTAATCGTCAAGCGTCTCGACCAGGAAAAGAAGACTGCGTCCGGCATCGTCATTCCGGACACCGCAGCGGAGAAGCCCGACCAGGGCGAAGTCATGGCGGTCGGCAAGGGCAAGCTCAGCGATGAAGGCAAGCTCGTGCCGGTCGAGGTCAAGGTCGGCGACCGCGTGCTGTTCGGCAAATATTCCGGGCAGACCGTCCGGGTGAAGGGCGATGAGCTGCTGGTGATGCGCGAGGAAGACATCATGGGCGTAGTGGAAGGACAGTCATGAGCGCCAAGGACGTCCGGTTCCACGAAGACGCGAGGACCCGCCTGGTTCACGGGCTGAATATCCTCGCCGACGCAGTGAAGATCACGCTTGGGCCGCGAGGCCGCAACGTGGTGCTCGAGCGCTCCTGGGGAGCGCCGACCATCACCAAGGACGGCGTGTCGGTGGCGAAAGAGATCGAGCTCAAGGACAAGTTCGAGAACATGGGCGCGCAGATGGTGAAGGAAGTCGCCTCCAAGACCTCCGATGTTGCCGGCGACGGCACCACCACTGCGACGGTGCTCGCGCAGGCGATCGTCCGCGAGGGCATGAAGTACGTCGCCTCGGGCATGAACCCAATGGACCTCAAGCGCGGCATCGACCAGGCCGTCACCACGGTGGTCGCGGAGCTGAAGAAGATCTCGCGGCCCTGCAGTTCATCGAAGGAAGTGGCGCAGGTCGGCTCGATCTCGGCCAACCTCGACAGCGAAGTCGGCAAGATCATCGCCGATGCGATGGACAAGGTCGGCAAGGAAGGCCTCTCGCCGTACTTCATCAACAACCAGGAGAAGCAGAGCGCGCTGCTGGAAGACGCCTATGTGCTGCTCTGCGACAAGAAAATCAGCTCGATCCGCGACCTGCTGCCGTTGCTCGAGCAGGTGGCGAAGGCGGGCAAGCCGCTGCTGATCGTCGCCGAGGACGTCGAGGGCGAGGCGCTCGCGACGCTGGTGGTGAACAACCTGCGCGGCATCCTCAAGACGCTCGCCGTGAAGGCACCAGGCTTCGGCGACCGCCGCAAAGCGATGCTGGACGATATCGCGGTGCTCACCGGCGGCACGGTGATCTCCGAAGAGCTCGGCCTGACGCTCGAGAAGGTGACGCTGAAGGACCTGGGCCGCGTCAAGAAGGTCGAGGCCACCAAGGAGAACACCACCCTCATCGACGGCGCCGGCGACAAGAAGAAAATCGAGGAACGGGTCAAGCAGATCCGCCTGCAGATCGAAGAGGCGACCAGCGACTACGACAAGGAAAAGCTCCAGGAGCGGCTGGCGAAGCTCGCCGGCGGCGTCGCGCTGATCAAAGTGGGCGCCGCAACCGAGGTCGAGAT
>WNFN01177560.1_pt1 | contig 11264 bp, 9 predicted proteins | sample 5400161 | NCBI WGS metagenome assembly WNFN01 (sample SAMN13153353, study PRJNA577476) | soil metagenome | isolation source: 80 cm saprolite on Douglas fir-dominated hillslope | place: USA:California | collected 2013-09-17
TCAGCGCGCCGGTTGGGCTGTCTGCCGGGGCTGACGAGCCAAAACAGTTCGACCAAAAACTATTCCAGGAGCTGCGGTGGCGTTCGATTGGCCCATCGCGCGGGGGGCGGGCGCTTGCGGTGGCGGGCGTGCGCGGGCAACCGGAAGTTTTCTATTTCGGAGGCGTGGGCGGAGGCGTTTGGAAGACGAATGATGCCGGGCGAACCTGGAAGCCGATCTTCGATGCGCAGCCAGTTGCATCGATTGGAGCAATCGCGATTGCGCCGTCGGATGCGAACGTGATTTACGTGGGCTCCGGCGAAGCCGACATGCGTTCCTCGATTTCCTACGGGAATGGGGTGTACAAGTCCACGGACGGCGGCAAGACATGGGCGCACATCGGACTGGAGGATTCGCGACAGATCGGGCGAATCATAGTGGATCCGCGGGATCCAAACAAAGTTTTCGTCGCTGCACTGGGTCATGCCTACGGGCCGAACGAGGAGCGCGGCGTCTTCCGCTCGAAAGATGGGGGAAAGAGCTGGCAAAAAATCCTGTTTCACGATGAGAACACTGGAGCGATCGATGTGGCGTTCGAACCGGGGAATTCGAAAACGATTCTAGCCGCGCTGTGGCAAACCCGCAGGCCACCGTGGAGCATTTACGCGCCTTCGAACGGACCGGGCAGTGGGCTTTATCGGTCGAATGACGGCGGCGATCATTGGGAGCAAGTAAGCGGACATGGATTGCCATCAGAAGGTCTCGGACGGATCGGCATCGCTTTTGCTCCGAGCAATCCACGGCGGATTTACTTGATGGTGGACGCCAAGGAGGGCGGGCTCTTTCGTTCCGACAACGGTGGCGAGAGTTGGCAGCGCGTTTCGAATGAGCAGCGCATCTGGCAGCGCGGATGGTATTTCGGGGAAGTCACCGTTGATCCCAAGGACCCCGACACCGTCTACGTCCCAAATACCGCAATTTACCAATCACATGACGGAGGGAAAACGCTCACGGCGTTCAAGGGCGCGCCCGGGGGCGATGACTATCACGAACTCTGGATTGATCCCGACGAGCCGCGGCGAATGATTCTCAGCAGCGACCAAGGCACGATCGTGACGCGCAACGGCGGCGAGACTTGGAGTTCCTGGTACAACCAGCCGACGGCGCAGTTCTATCATGTGGTGACGGACAACCAGTTTCCTTACTGGGTGTACGGTGCGCAGCAGGACAGCGGTTCGGCGGCCACTCCAAGCCGCAGCAAATACCGTTCGTTGAATTCTCATGATTGGCGGCCGATGGACGCCGGCGACGAAAATGGCTACATTGCGCCGGATCCGCTGTATCCGGGCGTGGTGTTCGGCGGCTTCGTCGCGCGGCAGGATTTCGGCAACGAACAGCTCCAGCAATTGCCGCCGACGCTTGCGCACCCCGGCGATTACCGGCGCACGTGGACGTTGCCGCTAGTTTTTTCGCCGATCGATCCGCATGTGCTGTACTTCGGCTCGCAAGTTTTGTTTCGAACAGCGGACAGCGGCAACTCCTGGCAAGCGGTCAGTCCCGATCTCACACGCGAAGATCCCGGAGTGCCGCCAAATCTGGACACAGCGACGGCTGCGGACGCCTCAAAGGGCAAACGCCGTGGCGTGATTTACACGATTGGGCCATCGCCCGTGCGGGCTGGAGAAATCTGGGCTGGGACGGACGATGGATTGATTCAACTGACGCTAGACGAAGGGAAAACGTGGGAAAACGTTACGCCGCCAGGCTTGACGTCCTGGAGCAAGGTGACGCACATCGAAGCGTCGCATTCCGATGCCGGAACGGCATACGCAGCGGTGGACAGGCATCGCCTTGAGGATTATCAGGCGTATCTCTATCGAACGCGAGATTTCGGCAAGACCTGGCAGCGCGTCTCGAATGGGATTCCCGAGGGAAGCTTTCTGAACTGCGTGCGGGAAGATCCTGCTCGAAAAGGGTTGCTGTACGCCTGCACGGAAAAGGGCGTCTACGCTTCTTTCACTGACGGAGACGATTGGCAGCCCTTGCAGCTCAATTTGCCGGTGACATCGGTGCGCGATCTGGTGGTGCACGAAAACGATTTGGTGATTGCCACCTTTGGCCGCTCGTTTTGGATACTGGACGATGTGACGCCGCTGCGGCAGATCGATTCGCATGTCGCCGCCGCCGATACATGGCTTTTTCGTCCGCAAGCTGCCATTCGCATGCGGCCGGGCTCAGACCAAGGAACTCCGGTACCGCTGGATGAGCCTTTGGCTCCGAATCCCCCGGAAGGCGCAGTGCTGGATTATTTCTTGAAGGATAGAGCCTCATCGCCCGTCCAACTGGAAATCTTCGACTCTGAAGGAAAGCTGGTGCGGAGATTCGCGAGCAACGACGAACTGCACAAGACCAACCCGAACGACGTGCAGTTTCAAGTCGAGTGGCTGCGCGATCCTAAACCTCTTTTGGCCGAGGCGGGAATGCACCGATTCGTATGGGATCTTCGTTACGCGCTGCCGAAAGGCGTTCGCAGCTCCTTCTGGGGACCGGCCGGACTTTTGGCCGTGCCGGGCAACTACATCGTGAAACTCACGGCCAACGGCACCAGCAGCACGCAACCGCTGACCATCAAGCTGGATCCGCGCGTGAAAACACCACAGGACGCGCTGGTGCGGCAGTTTGGGCTGGCTTCCAGGCTCGCGGAGAGATTGGGCGAAGTCTCGATGGCGTTGCAACAGGCGGCTGACCTCCGAAAGCAGATCGACACACGCAAGAAGGAGGCGGGCGGCAACACCGAGCTTCTCACCGCTTTGCAGGGGCTGGAAAAGAAAGTCGCGGCGGCGGTTGAGTCTGAGAGCGACGCCGGCTTCATGATGTTGGGACTCCCCACTTCGGGCAAGGAGATTGAACCTCTTCCCAAAGGTGCGGCGGCGCTCACTGGTCTCTTGATCGTAGTGGACAGCTCAGATTTGGGGCCCGCCGCTGATGTTGTGACCGCCAGCGCGCGGTGGGAAGAAGCTGCGCAGGAGACGCTGACGCGCTGGGCCACGTTCCAAAAAGACGATCTGGCAGGTGTCAATGCGACGCTCGATAAAGCGAAACTGAAGACACTGGTCATTTCTCCAATGATCCCCCGGGATGCGCCGGCGGCTCACTAGCCTTTGCGTGGAGACGATTCGGGATCAAGAGGCAGCCCTCGGCCCGTCCCTTTCTCGGTGCGTATGCGTGTTTCGAGCGGCGCGTAATGGTTGACGGATTTGGTATGCTGCTCTAAGTGCGAAACATTCTCCGAATCAGGTCGGTCTCTTCGATTGGGCTGCTCTCCGTGGCTCTTTTGGGCGCAGTGATGGTTTCCCCCTCTCAGCCTCCCTCACAGACCCAGCTACCCGGGCCCGGCACGCCGCCGACTCAATCTGCGTCTTCTCCACAAGGAGGAGGGGCGGGATCAGTGGCTTCCCCCTTCAGCGCGCAAACCCAACAAGCAGGGCTCAACATCGTCGTGCTAGATCCGGCCCATGGTGGAACGGACCCGGGCGCGCGAGGCACGGGCGGCATCCGCGAGAGTGAGATCGTTCTGGATTTCGTGATTCAGGTTCGCCGCGCGCTGGAGCTGCAAGGCTTTCAAGTGGTGCAGACGCGGCAAGGGAATGAGAATCCTTCGTTTGATGATCGCTCCGCAACCGCCAACGCGCAGCGCGGAGCGGTGTTCGTAACCTTGCACATTTCGTCGACAGGATTGCCGGGCACGGTGCGTGTTTACGTGAACTCGGATTTGCCACCGGTTGCGGATTCGAATGGCTTGATCCCCTGGGACCGCGCGCAGGCGCCGTTTCTTGGACTGAGCCGGAAATTTGGCGATCTCGTGCAGGGATACCTCACCCCGCGTTTCAAGGGTTCGCCTGACGCCGCGCAATCCGCATCCGTGCGCCAGCTTCGAACTACGGCAGCACCGGCAATCGCCATCGAGATCTCCAGTGTGACAGTGGAGGACCGCGCCGACTTGGACCGCATGGCGCCGGGCGTGGCAGATGCTATCGCGCGTGGTGCCGCGGCGTTCAAACCTTCCTACGTCGTTGCAAAAACGCCGGGAGCGCTGCCGTGACGTCACGCTGGAAATTCAGGTTGATCGGCGGATTGGTCATCGCCGTGCTGGCTGCTGCGATCTATTTTCCAATTCTCCGTAGACGGGTGAAGCGTGCCGCGAGGCTTCAACAGCAGAGCGAAGAGCAGGCGCGGCGCGAATTGACACAACCGATCGTGATCAATCCGGGCGATCCCCGCGTGAAGACCAAGGTCTTCTGGGCTTCGGATACGATCGATTCCACGCTGGTACCAGTAACGGTCGAGCTGCCGCTTTCCAATGACCCGGTGCTGCGATCGAAACAGGTTTTGAACACGCTGCTTGCGGGCCCCGTGGATGCAGAGTTGCGCACGCTGCCGCCGGACGCTTTGCTGCTTGCGTTTTATCTGTTGCCGGACGGAACGGCGATTGCGGATTTTTCCGAGGCGCTGGCGACCTCCATTCCCTCCGGGATCGTGAGTGAGCAGTTGGCCGTGGATTCCATCACACGGACGCTGGAAGCCAATGTGCCGCAGGTGCAGCGGCTGAAAATCCTGATTCATGGGCAGGAAGTGGAAACACTCGCGGGGCATCTGGATCTGACGGGGACATTTGTCGTCAACACCAACCCGGCTCAACCGCCGGTGAAACCCTCGGCGACGCCGTCCGGCGCGGACAAACCGGCATCGCCAGCAGCCGACAAGGCGCCTGCTCCGGCTCCCGGAACGTTGACACCAGACAAAGCGCCCGGCAAACTGGCGCAGCCCGAGCGCAAACCGTAGAATTATTAAACACGGAAGTGCTGACCGCAGGAGGAAGAGTGAGAGTCGACGGCCGAACCGCGGACCAGATGCGTCCCTTGAAAATCACGCCTGATTTTATTTCCACGGCCGAAGGCAGCGTGCTCATCGAGCTGGGAAACACTCGGGTGATCTGCACGGCTACGGTGGACGACGGCGTGCCCGGATTTCTCAAGGGCAGCGGCAAAGGCTGGGTCACCAGCGAATATGGAATGCTGCCGCGCGCGACCGAGGAGCGCACGCCGCGCGAGGCGGCGCGCGGGAAACAGTCGGGGCGAACTCTGGAAATTCAACGCTTGATCGGCCGCTCGTTGCGCGCGGTGACGGATCAGGAAGCACTGGGCGAGCGCACCGTATGGATGGATTGCGACGTAATTCAGGCGGATGGCGGAACGCGCACGGCGTCAATCACCGGAGCGTTCGTCGCGCTGGCGCTGGCGTTCGAACGTCTGACCGCGGCGGGAATCCTGAAGAATTCGCCGCTGATCGATAGTGTGGCGGCAACAAGCGTCGGGATCGTGGACGACCGCGCGCTGCTGGATCTCGCTTATGAAGAGGATTCACGCGCCGAAGTGGATATGAACGTGGTCATGACCGGCAACGGGCATTTTGTCGAAATCCAGGCGACTGCGGAGGGACGCGCGTTTTCCGGAAGCGAGATGCAGGACTTGCTGGCACTCGCCGCCGCGGGGATTCGCCGTCTGACGGAAGAACAACGTGCCCTTCTGCCCGTAAAATTCAGTGCGCGCGCCCGCTAAGCTTTTTCTCGCCTCATCGAACCCGGGGAAACTCGCCGAGTATCGCGTGCTCGCGAAAGCGTCCGCGCCTTCTCTTCCTGTTGAATTGGCGTTGCTGCCGGGTTTCGATACGCTTCCCGCGTTTGAGGAAAACGCTCCAACATTCGCCGAAAATGCGGCAGGCAAGGCCCTGCATTACTCGCGGCACGGAGAAGGGCTGGTCTTCGCCGATGACTCGGGGCTGGTCGTGCCTGCTCTCGACGGCGCGCCCGGGGTTCATTCCGCGAGGTACCCTGGGCCGCAGGCGACAAATACGCAAAGAATTGAAAAACTGCTGGACGGGATGCGCGACAAAACAGGATCCGATCGCGTTGCGTATTTCGTTTGCGCGATTGCACTGGCGAAACGCGGGCGAGCCATGGCCATCGTCACGGATCGCGTTGACGGAGAAATCCTGGAGGCGCCGCGCGGATCGTGCGGGTTTGGCTACGATCCGGTGTTCTACCTCCCGGCACTTGAGAAAACATTTGCGGAGCTTCCCGCCGAAGAAAAAAATCAGCTCAGCCATCGAGGGAAAGCTTTCCGCAGACTGCTCGCGGCTCTTTGCTCCATGCTATAGTTTTGGCTCCTATGCCCACGAAATCCAAGAAGAAACCATCGAGGAAGAAGCAACCTGCTCCGGCAAAATCAAAAGCGGCGAAATCCGCGAAAACAGCCAAGCCTGCCAAGTCCGCTCGTGCAGCGGGAACGGATCCGAAGCGCGTGGCGGCAATCCTCGCGAAACTGGACGAAGCGTACCGGAATGCGACGTGCGAGTTGAAACACGAGAATGCATTTCAACTGCTGATCTCCACGATTCTTTCCGCGCAGTGCACGGATGTGCGCGTGAACCAGGTCGCAGAAACGCTTTATAAGAAATATCCGGATCCGAAGGCGTTCGCGTGCGCCACGCCAGGCGAGTTGGAACAGGACATCCGGCCTACGGGATTTTTCCGCAACAAGACGAAATCCGTGATGGGCGCAAGCAAGGCAATTATTGATAAGTTTGGTGGCCAAGTGCCGCGCACGATGGAAGAGATACTCACGCTGCCGGGTGTCGCCCGAAAAACGGCGAACGTCGTGCTCGGCACGGCGTATGGGATGGCCAGCGGAGTGGTCGTGGATACGCATGTGTTGCGTCTTTCGAACCGTCTGGATTTGTCGCGAAATGAAGATCCCAAGAAGGTCGAGCAGGATTTGATGAAGATCATTCCGCAGGAGAAGTGGATCCAGTTTTCCCACCAACTGATCTGGCACGGGAATCGCTGTGCTACGCGAAAGACAAAACGATCTGAAGTTCAAAGACCGGCGCAACCCGCCTTGTTGATGAGTTCACGCGAAGCACATCTAGCGTTGTTTCTTATCGGTCTTACGCGGACCGAAGCCCGTTTGGAACCATCGGCAGATTATTGAGCCGAACGCCGGTCGCATCAAAGATGGCATTGCCGATTGCCGGCGCCACGGCCATGATGGGTGTCTCGCCAGCTCCTGCCGAGGGGATATCTTTGCGATCCATGAGGATCGCTTCGATTTCCGGCACGTCACGGAAGCGCGGCACTCGATAGCTTCCGAAATGCGGATTTTTTATCCGGCCGTTTTCGAATTCGATGGCCTCGAAAAGCGCGCCGCCTAGTCCCTGAATCATCGCGCCGACCACTTGGTTGCGCAGACCATCCGGGTTTACGATGGCGCCGCATTCGAACGCCTCCACCATGCGCGCAATGCGCACCGCGCCCGAAGTCTCATCCACTGCTACTTCGGCAAAGGTTGCCACATAGCTGCCCTTCTCGTAGCCGCAGGCGACTCCGAATCCTTGCCCCTCCTGCGTTTTCTTGCGCGGCCAGCCAAACGATTTCGCCGCTGTCGCCAGCACCGCGCGCAGACGCGGATCGGAAAGATTTTTCATTCGGAAATCGAGCGGGTCTATATTCGCAACGCGCGCCAACGCATCCATGTGCGTTTCGCGCGCGAAATGATTCGCGGTCGCCGCAAGCCCGCGATAGGAACCGCTTCTCAGGATCAATGGCACTGGATGATATTCCGTACGTTGATTCGCAGCAGCATAGGGCGTGTCGATCCCTGACGTCCCGGAATGGTAGTTGTGAAAATCCCACGCTGTCAGCATGCCGTCGCTGGAGACGCCGCTTTTGACTTCGATGACACCAGCGGGCCGGAAGTACGCCCAGGTGAATTCTTCCTCTCGAGTCCACACCACTTTCACAGGTCGCCCGGCAGCACGCGCCAGACGAGCGGCCTCGAGCACCGCGTCGCTGGTGTGCTTTCCGCCATACGCCGAGCCCGTGTCCGGGACGATAACGCGCACACTGCTCTCCGTAACATGAAACACATCGGCAAGCTCGTCGCGGACAGCAAACGGCCGCTGCGTGCCGGTCCACACCGTGAGTTTCCCATCGACCCACTGAGCTACGGCTGCTCGCGGCTCGAGCGGAGCATGCGCGATGTACGCAACGGTGTAAGTCGCGTCAAGCCGGTGCGCCGCGCTTGCCAGCGCCTCTTCGACGGATCCTTTCTGCTTGCGGAATCGATCCTCCGATTTCGCAGGTGCGTTCTGCTTGAGATACGAAAAGATCTCCTTGCTCGAGATCTGCGGCACTTCCTTCCATTGGGCATGAATCGCGTCAAGAGCCCTCTGAGCCTCGTGCGCGCTCGGCGCGGCTACGCCGACAAAGTCTCCATCACGCACCACGAAGACGCCGGTCATGGCCTTCGCAGCACTGTCATCGCAGGAAGTGAGCGTCGCACCAAACGACGGCGGGCGCAGCACTTTGCCGTAAAGCATGCCCGCAGGCCGCAAATCGCTGGTGTACTGGTGCCTCCCGGTAACAAACGCCTTGCCGTCCACTTTCGGAATCGCTTTTCCCGCAATCGTCCATTGCGTCGCCGGCGTGACGGGATCTTCCGCCGGGAAATTCTGCGCCAGCGTTTTGCCACGTGCGAGTTCCGCATACTTAAGAGAGCGCCCCGAGGCGGGATCGCTTACTTTCGCGTCTGCTGCAACTAATCCCGCCGGCGCGACATTCCATTCCTTGGCCGCTACTCCAACCAGCAGATCGCGCGCGGCGGCAGCTACGCGCCGCAACTGCGGGGTAATCGTCGGCGTCGTCCGGCTGCCAAACGTGCCCGCATCAAACGGCGTCAGAGCGGTATCCGCCGTCACCATCCGAACACTTTCGAACGGCACACGCAGTTCGTCGGCGATAGTTTGCGCCAACGCGGTACGGATGTTTTGCCCGATCTCGGCTTTGCCGGTGAATCCGGTAACGCTGCCGTCTTCACCAATGTGGAGCCACGCGCTGATATCCTTGGGCAGTTCTTCATTGTGGAACGCCCGCGGCCCAGGAGCCGTTTCCTGCATGGCAGGCGTATCTTTCGCAATCGCGAAGACGGCCATTCCCGCGCCAAGAATCTTAAAAAAGTCGCGGCGCGCCAATTCGAATTGATGCATCGGAACGGCGCTGAATTCATACCGCTCCGGCTCGATGATAAATTTTCCTTCGACGTTACTCATCGCCTGTGCTCCTGCATCATCTTGGCTGCCCGGTGGACCGCATCGACGATGCGCGGATGCGTACCGCAACGGCAGACATTGCCTTGCAAGGATTGAACGATTTCCGCCTGGCTGGGATTCGGATTCGCTTGCAGCAGGCCGACGCTGCTCATAATCATTCCTGAAGTGCAATAAGCACACTGGAATGCACCGGCATCGAGAAACGCCTGCTGTACGGGATTCAACCGGCCGTCCTTTTCAATACCTTCAATGGTTGTAATCGGCTTCGCGGCAGCCGCGCTGACGGGAATCTGGCAAGAGCGGCGCGGCATTCCTCCAATCAAAACGGTGCAGGCGCCGCATTGCCCTTCCCCGCAACCGTACTTGCTGCCGGTCAGGCCTAGCTCGTCGCGCAGGACATAGAGAAGAGGCGTGTCCGCAGGGTAGCTCACCGGATATCGTTTGCCGTTGATTTCCAGTTCGATCGGTTTCGCCATGATGCCTCCTGACGAGAAAACTTCTCCGTCCGTTTAGTATTTGTGGCAAGTGTCGCAAGCGGTCTTCGCCTGATTCATTTCGTGACAGTTCAGGCAGCTATACATCGTGGTGACGCTCGTCACTTCCGACATCGCCTCCATTTGCCGGACTTGCCCGTGGCACGTCTCGCATTTTATTCCGGCCCCGAGATGCGCGCGGTGATTCCACGCGACGCCCGGCAGCACGGTATAGACGCGAACCCAGGGAATCGCCTGCTTGGACTTCGCATACTCAGCGAGCTTCTGAATCGAAGGCTTGTCCTTGGCGACCGTGACGTGGCACAGCATACATTTGTCGGGCTCCGGAAATGTCATCAGCTTGCCCGGATTCGGATTCGTATGACAATCCTTGCAATCCAGACCGAGAGAAAGATGTTTCATGTGGCTATAAGGGATGGGCTGCACTGGCGGCGTGTGTTCCGACGGATTGTCCGGGACCATTTGCTTCATCGGTGGTCGCGGCGCAGCCTGTTGCGAGGTCAGACCTGCCGCAAGGGAAAGAAATGCTGCCAGCATTGAAGCGATCACCACAGGAGCGATCCATCCAATTCTTTTCACCATCAGCCGACCTCGCAAATTTGAAGCTGCCGAGCTTCTTCGCCTCAACTACGCTTTCTTGTTCACGACTTCCTCGATGCTCGTTCCGAAATCTTTCAGCACCACCGTCGCGGCATTTCGGCCGGGCGCTCCCGTGACCGAGCCGCCCGGAAATGTCGTCGCACCGGTCTGATATAACCCCGGAATCGGCATGCGATGCTGCGCCCACCCCGGCATAGGGCGCATCGGTCCTACTTGCGACGCGCTCTGCGCTCCCGCGTGCGCGCTTCCGTGCCAGAAGTGCGGATTCATGCGCTCCAGGTCAAGAGGGCTTTCGACAAATCGCGCCAGAATCTTGTCATCCGTCAAATTCGGCGCATAAAGCCGCAAGTACTTGAGATAAGCTTCGGAAACCTCTTTCTTGATCTTGTCCCAGTGCTCCGGCCCTTCCTTCAGTTCGTAAGGCTGCCAGCCGATAATTTTCAGAGTGTGCATCCCGGCGGGAGCGCGCGTCGAATCGGCAACGCTGCAGCAGATGATCTGCATCGGCGGATCCTCCAGATTGACCACTCCTCTGGCATCATCGTACGCAAAGCGCAGCGCCCGCTCCGGCGAAACCAGGATGCCCGCTTCCACCGGTGAGAGCGTGCCGCCATCCCCGGCAAACTTCGGCGGCTCCGAAGTCGCGCAATGCGTGACGAACATCGCGTGCTCCGCCTGCCAGGTATCTACGCCGTCCACGAAATCCTGGCCCCACAGCTCGCGCGGCGCCATGTCCACCAAATGCTTGATGTGAATCGTCGAGACAACTGCCTTTTCCGCCCGGTACGAAGTTCCGTCGCTGCATTCCACGCCCACGCATTTCCCGCTCTCCACAATCAGCCGCTTCACCCATTTGTTCGTCAGCAGCACACCGTTGTGTGCTTCGATGAACCGCGCCAGCGCCTGCGTCAGCACTCCCGAACCGCTCTTGGGGAACGGCCGTCCAGAGTGTTGCTGACGCGCTGTACCGTAGGCCAAGCGCCCTGTCATCGGCGCGTCCGGCGGCTCTGCGGCCAAGTGGGACAT
>WNFN01100539.1_pt1 | contig 11258 bp, 9 predicted proteins | sample 5400161 | NCBI WGS metagenome assembly WNFN01 (sample SAMN13153353, study PRJNA577476) | soil metagenome | isolation source: 80 cm saprolite on Douglas fir-dominated hillslope | place: USA:California | collected 2013-09-17
CGCCTGCGCGTGGACAGCGGGCTGAGTTTCGGCACCTTCATCGATTACTCGCTCACCGAAAACTCGCAAGCGGAATTCATGTGGAGCAGGAACAATACTAGTTTTAGCGAGCGGGACGCCGCCACGCAGACCTACTCAAAGGCTTTCAACACTGACTTTGACCAATTTTCGTTTGGCTTTCTCTACATGGTACGGAACAGCGAAAGGAAGCTGCGACCGTTCATCGCGGGCGGTATTGGCGCTGCGCATGAATCGAACAGCGGAGTCAATCCCAACCGCACTCTGTTGGCTTTCAATCTTGGCGGCGGGGCAAAGTACGAAGTGAGCCGGCACTTTGCGCTGCGCGGAGATTTGCGGTGGCTGCCGTCGCGGGCCAACAAAACGCTGCAGGTGCAATGCGATCCCTTTGGAAATTGCTTCCAGCAGAATGTTTCCAATTACCTGCAGCGCGTGAATTTCACGGGCGGCATCGCGTTTCGGTTTTAGTCCGCACTGCGGGCGTCCCGCAACGGAATTTACCACAGAGCGCACAGAGGACACAGAGCGAAGGTGGGACCAGGTGTTGTCGCTGTGCAGCGTTCCCACAGCATAAATCATTCATTCATAGCGCAGGGCGACCATGGGATCGACACGCATGGCGCGGCGTGCTGGTACATAGCAAGCGGCCAGTGACACCATCACCAGCAGCAGCGTCACGGACGTTTCATTTGGCTTTGCCTTTTGCAGGGGCGAGTAAACCAAAGACGTCGATGCGACGCTTGGTGGGGACGTAGACGCGGCCGTTGGCAATGGTAGGGATTGTAAAGCGAAGAGCGTAGCCTGCGCCGTCGCGCGTGGGATTTTGGGTGGAATTGTAGAGTTCGCGGGAGACATCGGCGGCGTCATAGGCGAAGAGAACGGCGGGCTGGTCCGGGCCATTCCAAACTTTGGTGGAGACGATCCAGACGATGCCGTTTTTGGCGCCGTTGGCGGAAATGGCCGGCGTGCCGGGATCGTTGATGTTGGTGTTGCTCTTGGCAACCGGCTGCGCGGATAGACGGCCGTTCTGCAGCGCGTAATCCCGCAAATAGTCGTTCATCAGGAAGTAGAAGACGTGACCGTTCCAATAGGCGGGTGCGCCAAAGGATTGCGCGCCGGCGGGGACTACTTGAACGGCATTGCTATCGTCGGCGGCGTGGAAATGGCCGAGATTGTCGCGGTCGAGTTCGTAGAGTTTCGCGGACTTCCCGGCGGCGAGAAGTAAATGCGAGTGCGGCGCAGGCTGGTCGGGGAGAAGGATTGGACTGCCGGAGCCGAAGTCGCCGTCGGTATCGTTGAGGTGTTCTTGATCGGCGGGCGTGAAATAGTCGCGCACGGCAAGGCCGTTAGGCGTGAGCGCAATTTTGAGGACGGAGTCGCCGTAATCGCGGCCTCCGGATGCGGCGGTGAATTTCCCGTTGCCGGTGATGAGGTAGACGTTGCCACTGCCGTCGGCAGCGGGCCCGGCGTCGGCTTGCCAAATGCCACTTTCCTTCGCGCCAGGAGAGACATTGAGGACGCCGGTTTGCTTCAGCGTTCGCGCGTCGTACGACATGACCCAGCCGTAGTAAGGGCCGACGTCGCAAGAAGAGGCCCAGGTGATGAAGACATTGTTGTTGACCAGGAGCAGGGCGGCGCGTTGATTTTCGCGCAAGGGATCGAATTCGGTTACGCCTTTGGAGAACAGCGATTTGTCCCCTTGGAACGAGGCGCGAATGGTGATTGGCCCGCCGAGCTTTTCCGCACCGGTGACGAGATCGAGCGCATGCAGCTTCTGCCTGAAAACCCATTTGCCGTTTTCGGCTTCGCGGGTGCGGGCGAGAGCGTAAAGCGTTTTGCTCGACAGATCGATCACGGGTGTGGAGGTGATACCAACGTCCGGCTGAATGAACGGGCAAAAAACGTCGCGATTGGAAACGGGGGAGATATATTTCTTCGCGTCGACAAAACTGACTTGCCAGAGCGGCTCGGTGGAAGTGGCATCGGCGTCGAAGGCGTAAACGCTGTCTTTCTCGGTGGCGATGAAGACGACGTTGTGCGAGCCCCTGCCGGGGATTTCGAGCTTGGGGACATACAGGGGTTGGGCGTAAACGTCGCCGTCGACGGGAAAGAAGGCGATTCGGCCGAATTGCCCGACATTGACGTTTTGCGGGGTGAGGATGGTTTCGAGCAGGTTCGCGCCGGTGCGCGCGTTGTCGTACTGCGCCGTGGCAATCACCGGCAGGTTTGGCTTCGTGGCGGGACTGGGTCGCTGCGGCGCCGCGACTCCGGCGAGGCAGCACACGAGCAGCGCAAGGAACACACGTAGTTTCATGCCTTTGAGACGCCGACGGCAGCAGATTTGTTTCCGCCTAGACGGGCACCTCACGGGCGGCATGGTCACAAGATGAGGCCGCGACTGCGTGGCGGGGCCGCCCTAAAGGACGGCCTCTACGGGACGGTGGCATAATGCGCGGCACAAGGCGGGTTGCACGGGCGGGAGGAGAAATGAAGGCTGCGGTGCTGTATGAGCTTGGGAAAGCGCCGCGATTTCACGAGTTCGCGGAGCCGACGGCCGGCAAGGATGAAGCGGTTGTGCGCGTGCGAGCGGCGTCGCTCAAAGCCGTCGACAGGCAGCTGGCCAGCGGGTCGCACTACGCCAGCCCTCGCGAGTTGCCGGTGGTGTGTGGAACGGACGGAGTTGGGGAGCTGGAGGATGGCACGCGGGTATTTTTTGGCGGGCCGAGGCGGCCGTACGGAGCGATGGCGGAACGCACCGTCGCGCCGCGCGCATTTTGCTTCCCGGTGCCCGCGGGGATCGATGATGACACCGCCGCGGCGCTTCCGAATCCGGGCGTTTCTGCCTGGCTGTCGCTGACGCACCGGGCGAAACTAACGGCGGGCGAGACGGTGCTCATTCTGGGCGCGACGGGAGTTACCGGACAGCTTGCCGTGCAGATCGCGAAGCTACTCGGGGCGAAGCGCGTGATCGGTGCGGGGCGCAACGAGCGGGTGCTCAGCAAGCTGGGCGAACTGGGCGCGGATGCCACGATTCAACTCGAGCAGCCTACGGACTCGCTTAAGGACGCATTCGCGCGCGAGGCGGGAGAAGCTGGGTTCGACGTCATCATCGACTATCTATGGGGACGCCCTACCGAGACACTGCTTGCAGCGATTACAAAATCGGAATTTGCGGTGGTCACGAAGGAGACGCGCCTGGTGCAAGTGGGCGAGAGCGCCGGGCCGGCGATCGCGTTGCCGGCGGCGGTGTTGCGCAGCACGGCGTTGACGATTCTGGGCACTGCGGGAATACCTTCGCGCGAGGTCTTGGTGGATGCGATGCAACAGGTGATGACGCGGGCGGCGCGCGGGGAACTGCACATCGAGACCGAGCGAGTTCCGCTTCACCGCGACCCGGCGCCCAAAATCGGGGTCGCTGCGCTCGAAATGACGGTGTGGCGCGCCCCTACAACGCTACCTATCGTGGGCCGAGATACTGGACGTGGACGTAGGTGCCGAGTCTTGAGTTGTAGGCCAGGTACCAGCCGTCGTGATCGGGATCTTCGTAGATGAAGATGGGGTCGCCGTCCCAGAGCCAATCCGCGGTGTAATCGTAATCGTAGGGCGCCACGCTGAAGTAGAAGCCGCCGAACCAGAAACGTTCGCGGTCTCCTCCGCCAAGACGGAAAACATGGCCGCGGCCAAAGCCGCCATTGAAGCGGCCGTGTTCCCAGGGATGATCGATGTGATAGTGGGGATCATCGCGGCCGGAATCGTGGCCGACCCATTGATCATTGTGGTGGACGTGAGGGGCCTCAGGATGACTTGGCTTATCGCGGAAGGAGCGACTGTTGTCTTGCGGACGGCCTTCCGGTGCGCCATTCTCCGAGGCGCGCGGCGGAGCGCTTCGCGCGGGAGCGGGACCATGCACGGGAGCCAGCCTGAGGACGGACAACCAGAAGCCTCTAGAATAGACACGCACACAATAAAGTCACGGCCGTTTCCTCAGCGGCCGAAGCCGAAGATCTAAGCGGCTTTTATGTCGGAGGTCAAAGCTCCGATCCCCTTCCTAGCGCGGGCCGAGATATACATGTGAATCGTAGGAGGACAGCCCTAATTGGCTGTGCCACTCAGAGGGATTTGGAGGCGCGGAAGGCACGGACTACGCCGGCGGGGTCGCGCTGGTTGGCGTCGACTTCGGAATTGAGGTGGCGCATTTCATCGGCAGAGATTTTGTTGGCGAGGGCGGCGAGGGCGGCGCGGAGTTGGGGGAATCTTGTGAGGGCGTCGCGGCGAACGATGGGGACGGCGTCGTAGGGCGGGAAATAATGTTTGTCGTCGACCAGGGGGACCAGGCGGAGAGCGTCGATTAGGCCGTCGGTGGAGTTGCCGGCAACGATGTCGACTTTTTTGTCGACCAGGGCGCGGTAGATGAGGCCAAGGTCCATGACGCTGGGCGGCGCGGCGAAGTGCAGGCCGTAGAGCTGGCTCCAGCCGCGGAAGCCGTCGGGGCGCTCGAGGAATTCGAAGCCGAAGCCGGCGCGCATTTTGGGGGCGAGCGGGACGATGTCGCTGATGTTGCGGAGGTGGAGGCGCTGAGCGTCTTCGCCGCGGACGACCATGGCGAAAGTGTTTTCGAAGCCGAGGGGCTCGGTGACTTCTAGATTGAAACGCTGGGCGTAGAGTTGTTTCACGCGATTGTAAACGTCGCGTGGATCGGGGCTGGGAGATTCGTTGAGGACAGCGGTGAGGGCGGTGCCGGTGTATTCGACGTAGAGATCGAGGTCGCCGGAGAGCAGGGCTTTTTGGCAGAGGAGCGTGCCGCCGAGATTGGATTTGCGGTCGACGTGAATGCCGGTGCGGGCTTCGATGTGTTGGGCGAGGAGTTCGGCGAGGATAACTTGCTCGGTGAAAAATTTGGAGCCGATGGTTAGGTGGGTGTGTTGGGTTTTGTGGCAGCCGGACAGAAAAAGGAGATTAAGGATGGAAAGGAGGCAGAGGAAGTAAATGAAGGGTCGGCGCATTGTGCTTGGGAAAGGAAGAAAGAACTTAACACAGAGTGCGCCGAGCACCACACAGAGAAGAGAAGGGACGCCTCACCTGGTAAGCGCTCGTCGTCTGCGTGCTACTATTTCGACTGAAAGCGATTTATGGATTTTGTGACGACCCTTCGCATCGTGGCTAGTCTCGCGCTTCGCTTTTCCGCGCTCGCAGCGGTTTTATTCTCTGCTCTTCTGTTGGGGTCCGTTCCGCACGCGCGGAGCGCCGCTCAGCAAACGAAGGCGCCTGCGCAGGCAGAGGCAATTTACGCGGAGGGCATGCAAGCGCTGCAGCGGGGCGACCTCTCCACAGCGGAAACAGCTTTTGAAAAAGTTCTGCGCCTTGCACCCGGCAGCGCCGAAGCCCGCAACTCGCTGGGCTGGGTGCTTCTGGCACAAGGGAAGATCGATCCCGCGATTCGCGAATTTCAGGCCGCCGTCAGGCTCAAACCTGAATTCCCCCAAGCGCGCATCAACCTGGCTAATGCCCTACTGCAGGAAGGCAACCGAGATAATGCGCTTCGCGAATCAAAAGAGGCCGTCCGGTTGGCCCCATCCGATTCCGAGACCCACCGCACCCTCGCGCGGGCGCTCGACGCTTCCGGTGAACCGGCTTCCGCGGCAGAGGAAATGCGCCGGGCCATTGCGCTCGAGCCGAACCGCGTGGAGTTGCACGACGATTTGGGATCTCTGTTGGCCCAGCAAGGGTTGACCAACGAGGCCATCGCCGAATTTGCCCAGGCCCTTAAATTGCAGCCCAGCCTGGGAAGTGCGCACTTGCACATGGGCGTGCTGCGCTTCCAGGAAAAATCTTTTGGTCAAGCGATAGCGGAGCTTAGGATTGCGGCCAACTCAAATGCGGGAGGGGCGCAGGCGCACTACTACCTCGGGCAGGCGCTTCGGGACACAGGCGAACTCGACGCTGCGATTCGCGAACTCCAAGTCGCCGTCCAGTTGCAGCCCGATTTCCCTGAAGCACAAAACGCCCTCGGGGTCTTGCTGCAGCGCTCGGGCAATACAATAATCTCGGTCTCGCGCGTTTGCAGCTCGGCGACGCAGATTCTGCCATCCACGAGTTTCAAACTGCTCTTCACTTGCGACCGCAAGACGCCGGCTTTCAAACCAATCTGGGTGTTGCGTACCTCCAGAAGACAGACTTTGACTCGGCGGTTGCGCAATTTCAATCGGCACTCGATAAAACACCGCGGAATCCGACGCTCCATTACGATCTTGGGCTTGCGCTAAAGCTGAAGGACAAATTGGCCGAAGCTGTCGCGGAGTTCCGCACCGCCGAGCAACTCGATCCACAGCAAGCCGACGTTCACTACACGCTGGGTGTGACGCTGTGGCAGCAGGGCGAGTTTGCGGCGGCGGCCGGCGAGCTGCAAGCGGCGATCGATGCGAGGCCGGACTACGCCGAGGCCTTTTACACGCTGGGAACGGTTTTGAAGCAGCAGGGCAAATTTCCCCAAGCGGCGGATGCTTTGCGGCAGGCGATCCGTTTGCAGCCCGATTTTGCCGGAGCGCACACAACTTTAGCGGCGGTGCTTCGCCAACTCGGCGACAGCGAGGGCGCGGCCGCCGAATCCAAAGCAGGCGCTGAAATCGGCAAGGAGAAGACGAATCAGCAGGCTGCGCTGTTCGCGACTAATTCGGGAAAGCGGCTGCTCAACGCCGGGGACTTAGAAGGCGCAATCTCGCAGTTTCAGGCGGCAATTCGCGCGCTTCCCGGCTATGCTGCCGCGCATTTCCAGTTAGGCTTGGCGTTGCAGCGCAAGGGCGAGAAGGAAGAATCCGCGCGCGAATTTCAGAAGGCGCGCGAGCTCGATCCGCGGCTCACGCCGCCACCTTAGGGTCTTTACCTGGAGCGATTACGACGTTCCGCTGCGCAGTGCCACCAATTCCGTCTCGACCGGTACACCACGCGTCACTTTTACGCGGATCACGGCCTCGAAGGGTTTCAGTTGGCCCGTTTGCGAGACGGGCAAGCGCAGCAAGAGTTCCTCAACCGAACTCTGCCGGCAAACGAATTCGACTGCCGCTTGCGTGCCTATCGTTGTCGTGCCCGCCAGGATCAACACGGCTTGGCCGGGGTTGAGTCCTTTAACCAATCCGACCACAGCATAGTCTTCCGTTAGCGGCGCGTTGCGAGCACTGGGGAAGTACTCCGTGGACTCTCCCGGCTGAGGATGGATGTTGACAATGGCCTCCTCGCCTTTACGCGATCCGGAAGCCATGCGGCGGAAAATGAATTCCTGAGTTCCAGGAATCTCCAGCAGCGTTAGGTTTTCGAAAGGCGAGCCGATGAAGATCAGGTTATTGTTCTTCGCGTCGTCCAGCGAAAACAGGCTGCCGCGCTTTATACGTATCTGCCGGTGCAGCAGTCCGAATACACGGTCCAGTTCATGAACAGCCAGCACCTCGCCCACACCCGTGTAGTGATCCAAAATGAAGCTGCCCTTGTCCGTTGCGGCATTGTAGTATCGCATGCCCGTTTCGGGGCGGCCCACAAACGCCGCGTTGCTGAAAATTACCCACGGCTCTTCTTGCCTGGAAACAAAAGCGTTCCAGAACACTCGAAACGCCGCCGGTGCGAGGTCACCCTCACGAGAAAGTCCCGCTTGCGCTGAGTTCCGGCTCCAAAGCAGCCCCAGGATGGTGACCGCGGCTAACGCCAGCAGCACGGCCATCGAAATCGTTGCCGCAACCCATTTCCGATGGCCGCGACCCTCCTGCCATTCAGTTTCGGTCGGTGCGCTGAGGTGTGGCCTGCTCCCGTGGGCGCGGTGATGGAACGCGAGGACATACGTGCCCTTCGGGAGTTCCACTACGACGCTGTCGTCGGCGCCGTTTACGCCATAATACTCGGCGAGTTTCCCGCGCAACCTACCTGCCTGTACGCGCACCATGGAATCAAGCTGAGGATCAAAATCAGCCGACCGGCCGAAAACTTCCGTCGCAATCTGATATTCCTTAATAGGAGTTCCCGGGTGATCGAGCGCATGCTTTGCCAAATAGCGGAGGAGTTTGCACAGGGATTCAGAGCTATGCAAAATCTGGCTGCCGACCAATTTCTCGATCTGTGCGAGATATTGTTCGCGTTCGGACAACGAGTAACCCTCAGTTACATTGGTTTAACAGGAGTGTAACAACGTACCCATCTCTATGCAAGCGCGGGCTTTAGTACGGGTAACGGTATCAGACTTTGTCCAGGTGCGCAGTCGGGGTGTATCGCTGGGTGGAGTCCGAAGAATGCGGGACGCCCAGCGCTACCGGAGCATTTGCTTTGGGGTGCATTTTAACGTCGTGGGTGGGTTGGGTGCTTTGGAGTGGCTGAAGAACAAGACTTCGTCAGCGCTCTTCTTTTCGAAGACACTCAAACCTCTTTTCTTCTAAATACGGGCTTCTACGAATGCACGCCGGAAAAACCGGCTTCATTCGCCAACACCTAATCGCTGGTAGTTCCTGGAGTTTGTGCTAGCCGCGTTTCTCGAAGGAGGGTGTGATGGTGAGGAAATCGATCTGGGTGGGAATGGTGGTTTTTTGTTTGGCTTGCGTACTTGCGACACCGAGAGCGTCCGGCCAAGCGGTGTATGGGAGTATTGTTGGCACTGTTACTGACGCTCAGGGCGCGGGCGTGGCGGCAGCCAAGGTCACGGTGACCAATCTGGGCAAGGGAACCACGGAAGAAGTCGCAACGAACGAGAGTGGGGGTTATTCAGCTACGCACCTCATACCGGACAATTACAAGGTTCGAATCGAGGCTGCGGGATTCAAGGCCTACGAAATCGCGAGTGTCCGCGTTGACGCAGACACGGCAGTCCGCGCGGATGCGCAGTTGCAAGTTGGCGCTGTTACGCAGTCCGTCGAAGTGACTGGCGAAATCCCGCAACTTCAGACGGAAAAGACTGACGTAGCCACGGTTTTTGAAACTCGAACGGTCGAAGATCTTCCGATCTACAATCGAAACTTTACAACCTTCCAGCTTCTATCTCCTGGGGCCCAGCGCCTCAACTGGGGTCACGCGGCCAGCGAAAACCCGCAAGGTTCGCAACAGATCGAAACGAATGGGCAGCACTTCGCCGGTACCGCATTCGAACTGGATGGGACAGACAATCAGGATCCGATCCTTGGGATTATCGTTATCAATCCGAATCTCGACGCCATCGACGAAACAAAAATTATTCATCAGGACTACGACGCTGAATTCGGCAAGGCCATCGGCGCGATCGTGACGACGCAGACCAAATCGGGCACCAACGAGATCCACGGATCGGCGTTCGATTTTGAGCGCTCCAATTCCAACTTCGCGCGCAATCCATTTACACAGGCACCCCTGAAGGGCAACGTTCCCAGCGGCAACTGGAATCAGTTCGGAGGCACTGTTGGCGGACCCATTAGGAAGAACAAGCTCTTCGCTTTTGGCGATTACCAGGGGCAGCGGAGCCACGTTGGCGGGACGTCTTCGGACCGTGTACCCACCGCCCTCGAAAGAGGAAGTATCAGCGCCGGCACCGGAGCCAACCTTAACATTTTGGGCAAGAATATCTACGATCCCTGCACGGATAAGGTGACGGGGTTCACGCCGGCCTGCAACGTTGCCCCTGCAAACCGGGCGCAGTTCCCAGGCAACGTGATACCCGCGAATCGCTTGTCTCCGCAGGCCGAGGCTCTTTTGGCTCTGATCCCGCTGCCTAACGCTACGCCCTCCACGGTGCCGGGCGATAACTTTTTCAGCTCCGGCAACAACACCCTCGATTCCAATGGCTTCGATGTGCGCTCGGACTTCGTCGCCAGCACCAAGGTGAGCGTCTTCGGGCGTTACAGCTTCCAGCAGTTTAAGCGTTCCGGTCCGGGTCTGTTCGGGATAGCTATCGGTGGTCATGCGCTCCCGAGCGATCCCTCCGTCGGCGACTTTGCCGGGAACTCCTCGGTTCGCAACCAGAGCATCGCTACAGGCTTTGACTACATCTTCAGCTCGACATTGCTGATGGATTTCCGCTTCGGTTACGTGCGCTACCGGGTGGATGTAAGTCCCGGGGGCTTCGGCACGACACCCGCCAAAGACGCCGGAATTCCAGGTGTTAACCTGGACAGCACAACCTCGGCCATGCCGGCCTTTACAATTCAGCAACCCGGAGCTTCTGAGTTCCTTTTTGGCTACTCCTTGCACGTGAACCAGTGCAACTGCCCCCTCACCGAGCACGAACATCAGTACCAATTCGTGAACAATTGGACGAACGTTCGCGGCAAGCACACCATCAAGTTCGGTGCGGACGTTCGCTACGCTTACAACCTGCGCGTGCCCAGCGATTCTCACCGCGCAGGCCAGTTCGATTTCAACAACGACGCTGCTCAGGGGGCAATAGCTGGTAAGGCAGATGGCGGGAGCGGTTTGGCTGGATTTTTGCTCGGTTTGCCCAGCCACTTCGAGCGTTACGTCAGCAACTCTCTCAACGCATACGAGACTCAACCTCGGCTGTTTTTCTACGGTCAGGACACGAGGAACGGCTGGAGGCGGCTGGGTTGACCTGGGCACCGGCGAAATGCGCGTGGCGGGCCAGAACGGTGTGGATTTGAGAGGGAGCACCAGCACCAGCTTCACCCACTTTGCACCCCGGCTAGGCGTCGCCTATCAGGCGAATACAAAAACCGTAGTTCGCTTGGGCTATGGTCGAAGCTATGACATCGGTGTGTTCGGCTCTATCTTCGGCCACGCGATCACGCAAAATCTGCCGGTACTCGGAGCTCAGCAACTCAATTCCAACACGGGCGGATTCGTTTTCAATCTCGCCCAAGGTCCGCCGACATTCGACCCGGCAACCAGGCTCGGCGGCACGCTGGCCACCAGCAACTGCAATGCGATCACCGACCCGAGCGGTGTCGTCGGTGGTGTGTTTACTCCCGACAAAGCACAGTGCGTCGGCATCAATGGACGGCCACTTGTGCCGGATGGGGTCTTCTCCCGGTCTCGTCCTTTCAACAATCGGCTGCCCACTGTGGACCAGTGGAACGCCACCGTGCAGCGGCAGGTTACTTCCACCATATCCGCCTCACTCGCCTACGTAGGTAACAAGGGCACGCACACCTTTGCGGGCGGCGGGCCCGCGTACGGTGCCAATGAACCTACGCTAGTTGGCTTTGCGACTGGAGTACCGAAGAACAACCGCCGGCCCTTCTTCAACAAGTACGGTTGGACTCAGGGCATCGATTATTTCGGGA
>WNFN01231566.1_pt1 | contig 11258 bp, 8 predicted proteins | sample 5400161 | NCBI WGS metagenome assembly WNFN01 (sample SAMN13153353, study PRJNA577476) | soil metagenome | isolation source: 80 cm saprolite on Douglas fir-dominated hillslope | place: USA:California | collected 2013-09-17
GTTCATCTCAAGGAAATAGAACTCGCCGCGCCCGTAGATGAATTCGACGGTCCCGGCATTCTTATACCCGGCTGCCCGCGCGATGCCTGAGGCGGTATCACAGATGGTCTTGCGGAGGTCGACCGAGAGCGACGGTGACGGCGTCTCCTCGATAATCTTCTGGAAACGCCTTTGGACCGAACATTCCCGCTCGAACAGGTGAACGACGTTTCCGAAGGCATCGCCGAGCACCTGAACCTCGATGTGCCTCGGCCTTTCCACGAACCGTTCGATATAGAGGCGCCCGTCACCGAAATAGCGCTGTCCTTCGCTGCGCGCCTGCGTCACGGCATCGTCCAACTCGGCGAGATCGCGGACGATGCGCATGCCCTTGCCTCCGCCACCCGCGGACGGCTTGACAAGAAGCGGCGCTCCGATCGTCCGCGCGCGTTGCAGGAATGTGGCCGGATCGTCCTCCTCGATTGCAGACGGCGCAACCGGGAATCCGTTTCGCGCGACGAAATTGCGCGCGCGGATCTTGTCCCCCATCAGTTCGATTGCCTCCGGCGACGGGCCAACAAAAACAAGGCCGGCCTCCTCGACCGCGCGCGCGAAAGCTGCATTTTCTGAAAGAAACCCATAGCCCGGGTGGATCGCTCCAGCACCGACGGATAACGCTGCCGCGATGATCTGGTCGCTATCGAGATAGGCCGACACTGGCGATTTGCCCGAAATCTCGACAGCGTGATCCGCACTCATAACCGCCGGAGACTGAGCATCGACCTCATGATAGACGACCGCACTCTGCAATCCGAGCTTCTGCAGCGTCCGGATGATGCGAACGGCGATTTCGCCGCGATTGGCGACGAGAACCACGCCAAACGGAAAAGAACCAATCACCGGGCACCGCAAATGCCGGAGGTCAACATGAGTGTGAGGTCACGAGCGGTTTGCGTAACCCGGAGCTGGCCTCTGCCATTGACGTGACGCCAGGCCAGATGCTCGATCGCGCCAAAAATCACGTCACGCAAAAGCTTCGGATTCACGTCCGGCCTCACTTCACCGGTCTTTACCGCATCCTTGACGATTCGAATGAGCACTGAGGTATAGAGCCTGTTCAATTCCTGAATTGAGGAGCCTTCGTAGTCGCTCGCGGTCCTCACTTCGGAGATGAAGAGGCGGCATAAATCAGTGTCGGCAACAAAGACTTCGAGATGCCGGCGTATGAGAGCCTCGAGCCGCGCCGAGAAGCCGTCCTGTTCGAAAACCTGGGTCTCCAGATCGAGAAGGATGCGCTCGTAGAATTTTCGCAGAACCTCGTAGAGCAATTCGCGCTTATTGCGGAAATAGCGATAGACGAGACCGTCAGAGATCTGAGCGGTGCGGGCAATGTCCGCAATCGACGTTCCCTCGAACCCTCTGTCGGCAAAGGCACCCTTCGCCGCATCCAGAATCGCGTCGTAACGATCCTGCATTCGTTGCGGGCTGATCGCTGGCATTTTCTCTCCCAAACACTTCTCATCGACTTGTTAGCTACAGACCGTGGAGCCTCATCGGCCTAACGAAAAATAGCACTTGCGTCGAGCGAGCTATATTGAATAACATTCATTTTGGTTTTGTCAACCGCGGAAGCTCGGTGGCAACATATCTTGGAGGAGGCGCGCCGGCGTGATCACGATCGACGAGGCAACTACGATAGGCGAGGCTTTCGCACGCTCGGCGAAACAGTATGGTCTGCGGCCCTTCCTTGCCGCGCCAGCCGGCGCCCACCGGAACTATCATCGCAACGGATACGAGATCGACTTCGCGACGGCCGCGCGCGAGGTCCAACGGCCGGAGCATTTCCTGCACAAGCTTGCGCTCAATACGCTCGGCGTCTCATGCGTGCCCGTAAACCCCGACTACCGCACCGGCGAAATCGCTTACCTGCTCGAGAACTCTGAGGCCGATCTAGCGATCGTATGCGGCGATCGCCGGGAGCAGCTCGTGGCGGGAATGGAAACAAGCTCGCACAAGGCGCCTATCGTGCTGTTTGAGGAGTTCGCATCCCTTCCGGCGCCGGCACGCGCCCGGCGCCAGGACCCAGTGTCCGCCGCGAGCGAAGCAAGCGTTCTTTATACATCAGGGACCACCGGCCGACCCAAGGGGTGCATGCTGTCGCACGGCTACGAGCTCGAATCCGGGACATGGTATGCGACGCGCGGTCATCTCGCATCGTTTCGCCAACGGGGTGAGCGGATTTATAACCCCCTGCCCGTGTATCACGTCAACTCATCCGTTCTGTCGTTCCATTGCGCTATGCTTAGCGGGAGCTGCCAGATCCAGGCCGACAGGTTTCATCCGAGCCGATGGTGGCCGGAAGTCTGCCAGACGCAGGCCACGATCGTTCACTATCTCGGGGTAATCGTACCGCTTCTGCTCGGCATGCCCGAATGCGCTGAAGAGCGCAGTCATACGATTCGCTTCGGCCTTGGCGCCGGCGTAGAGCCGCAGCTTCATGGCGTGTTCGAGCGGCGTTTCGGTTTCCCCCTCATCGAGGTGTGGGGAATGACCGAGATGGTACGCATATTGCTGGATCACGAACCGCCACGTTCGATCGGCACCCGCGCTTTCGGCCGGCCGACACCGGGTGTTGATGTCCGCGTGGTCGACGAGTGGGACAACGACGTCGCGACGGGGGAACCGGGCGAGATGGTCATCCGCCACTCACAAGCGACGCCGCGCCGGGGCTTCTTCTCTGGTTATCTCAGCGATGAACAGGCAACCGCCCATGCCTGGCGCAGCGGCTGGTTTCATACAGGTGATACCGTTCAGCGGGATGGCGGTGGGATGCTCCGCTTCGTCGACCGCAAGAAGAACATTATTCGCCGCTCGGGCGAGAATATTGCGGCCGCCGAAGTCGAGGCAGTCCTGCAATCGCACGACATGGTGAAGCAGGTCGCAGTTATCGCCGTCCCTGACGAACTCCGCGAAGAGGAAGTGTTTGCATGCGTGGTCTTGGCCGAAGCGCAAGACACCGCCATCGCAGCAGACGCACTGTTCCAGCACTGCAACAAAGAATTGGCCTACTTCAAGGCGCCGGGCTGGATCTACTTTATCGAGGGTTTGTCGACCACAGGTACGCAAAAGATCCAGAAGCACGACATCTTTCCGGAGGGCGCTGATCCGCGCACAGCCCCAGGCACTTTTGACATGCGCCGGCTCAAGAAGAGAACGTCGAAGACGGCGAGCGACTGAACGATATTGCAGCGTATTCGATGCATTGCTGGTCGATCGAAGGATGCAAAGTCATTGACAGCGCCGGGATGTCGTATAATGAATGTTATTCATTATACGACATCGGGCCCGGCAAGACGGGAATCGCAGCAATGGGAAGGAAACGCCATGGGCGAGACCCCTGTTAGATCGAGCGGCGACATTCGCGCACCGAGTTTTGGTCTTGACGAGGAACAGCAGGCAATCCTCGATCAGGCCGACCGCTTCGCGCGCAAGGAACTCTACCCGCTCTGCGAACGGATGGACCGCGACGAGTGGTGGCCGGAAGCGGCGTTCCCGAAGATCGGCGACAATGGCTTTTTCGGCGTCACCATTCCCGAAGAGTACGGCGGGTCCGGCCAAGACCTTCTGGCCGCGGGCCTCGTGCTGCAGGGTTTCGCCCGTTGGAACCACGCCATGGCGCTGTCCTGGGTGGCGCATGACAATTTGTGCGCCAACAACATCTATCGCAACGGCAACGAGCAGCAGCGCCGCAAATATCTGCCGGATCTCTGCGCCGGCCGCACGATCGGCGCACTGGGCCTCACGGAGCCCGGTGCGGGTTCCGATGCCCTGGGATCGATGCGGACCACCGCCCATAGAGATGGCGATCACTACATCCTCAATGGCAGCAAGATCTATATTACCAACGGACCTGTCGCCGACGTCCTCCTCGTCTACGCCAAAACCGATCGCGTTAAAGGCGCGCACGGAATATCGGCCTTCATCATCGAAAAAGACTTTCCCGGCTTCAAAGTCGCGCAGAAGCTGACCAAGATGGGCTATCGCGGCAGCCAGACCGCCGAACTCGTCTTCGAGGATTGCCGGGTGCCTGCGGAAAATCTCGTCGGGAGTGAAAACAGCGGCGTGTCCATCGTGATGAGCGGACTCGACCTCGAACGCGCGATGATCTCCCCTCTGTGCCTCGGCATTTCGGAGCGGGCGCTGGAGCTATCGATCGACTACGCGCAAACTCGCCAGCAATTCGGCAAGCCTATCGGATCGTTCCAGATGGTGCAGTCGATGCTCGCCGAGATGTATGTCCAGGTCGAAACGATGCGAACCTTCACCTACCGCACGCTGGCAGAGGCGGCGTCGCTGGAAATCGGCGGCGGCGGCCGCGGTGACATCCATAAGTTGACCGCAGCCTCGGTGATGTACGCGGCTGAAGCATGTCATGCGGTGCTCGACAAGGCGGTGCAGATCCATGGCGGCAGCGGCTATATTTGGGAGTCGGAAATCAACCGGTTGTTCCGGTCGATCAAGCTGCTGGAGATCGGTGCGGGAACCACGGAAGTCCGCAAGATGATCATCGCTGGCGAATTGCTGAAAGACGGCAGTCGCAATGTCGCCTGAACCGGCTGACGCCAATTCTCAGCCGCCACCGGAAACATTCGGCCTCACGGATGACGAACTCGCCATTCGACGCACGGTGTTCGCATCTGATGCGCTGGGAGGTATGGTCGTGGTGGTCACGGGCGCAACAGGCGGAATTGGGCGCGCGATCGCGTGGCTGTTCGCGCGGCTTGGCGCGCATGTCGTGCTGGTGGGCCGCAATCAAACCAAGCTTGACGCTCTGACGGCACGCATGACGCAGCGCGCGCTGAAAGTTTCGTCATACGCAGTCGATATCAGAGATCCGGATGCTGTACGGGCGCTGTTTGACGCAATCTGGAAAGCTCGAGGCCGCGTCGATAGTCTGATCAACAGCGCCGGAGGTCAGTTTCCGCAATCTGCGATCGACATTTCTGTGAAGGGCTGGAACGCCGTCATCAATACCAATCTCAACGGCACCTGGTACATGATGCAAGCGGCCGCACAGCATTGGCGCGATGCCGGGCATCCAGGCAGCATCGTTAATATCGTGGTTGTCACCACGCACGGTCTCTACGGCATCGCGCACAGCATCGCCGCGCGGGCCGGAGTCGTCGGCCTGTCGCGCAGCGTCGCGGTCGAGTGGGCGCCTTTGAAGATCCGCGTCAATTGCGTCGCGCCGGGGTTAATTGAGACCGAGGGCTGGAAAGTCTATTCGCCAGAAGCGCGCGCTGCCTATCCGCGATCGAACCCGATGATGCGTGCCGGATCGGCATGGGATATCGCGGAAGCCTGCGGCTATCTCACCGGGCCGTCCGGCGGGTTCGTGACCGGCGAAACGCTGACCGTGGACGGCGGCGGCCAATTGTGGGGCGAAACGTGGACGACGGGGAAGCCGCCCTATTTCGGTGGTGAGACCGGCTAGCCGATGACGGATACAGGAGAGCACTCCATGAACGCGTCGAAGCCGGACCAACGAGGCATTCTCCCACGCGATCTCTTTGCGGGGAAAACCGTCTTCGTCACCGGCGGCGGCAGCGGGATCAATTTGGGAATTGCGCGCACTTTCGCAGGCCTCGGCGCAGACATCGGAATTTGCGGGCGCTCGCAGGAACGGCTGGATGCCGCGGCAGCCGGCTTGCGCGAAATTGGCGCCAAGGTATCGGCTACTTCGGCGGATGTCCGGATGCCAGATCAACTGCAATCCGCGATGAACGCCTCGCGCGATGCCTTAGGCGACATCGACGTCCTGATCTGCGGCGCCGCGGGCAACTTCCTCGTCAAGGGCGAGAATCTTTCGTTCAACGGATTCAAGACGGTCGTCGACATCGACCTTGTCGGGTCCTTCAACGCCAGCCGGGTTGCCTTCGACCAATTGAAGCGTACGCGCGGATCGATTCTCTTCGTTACCGCGCCGATGGCGATGATGCCCCATGCCTACCAAGCCCATGTCGGCCCGGCAAAAGCCGGGGTCGAGATGCTGATGAAAAACCTTGCGCTTGAATGGGGGCCTTACGGCATTCGCTCCAACAGTATTATTCCCGGCTTTGTCGGTGATACCGAGGGCATGCGGCGGATTTCCTCCACGAAGGATAGCGGAGATTTCGTGGCCAACATTCCGCTACGCCGCATGGGCGTCACGCAGGAGATTGGTGAAGCGGCGGCGTTTCTTGCTTCACCTCTGGCAGCGTACATCACGGGCACGTCGCTCTGGGTTGACGGCGGGCAGGCACTATCCGGTTCCGGCTTCTTTAACGCCAATAGCGCCGCATTCCTAGGGAACGCCACCGGCGCGTAAGCTCGAATTCGATTCAAGACCGACGTCAATTCGGCATCAACATCATCATCGGGAGGGACGACATGTATCCAGGCTCTCATGTAAAACCAAAAGGCGACCAGCCCGCCTTCATCATGGCGCAATCGGGCGAAGCGGTTACATATGCTGAACTCGAAGCGCGCACCAATCAGAGCGCGCATTTCCTGCGAAGTCGCGGCCTGAAGCGTCTCGACCACTATGCGATCTTCATGGAGAACAATGCGCGCTATCTCGAGTGCTGCGGAGCGGGCGAGCGCGCCGGCCTCTACTTTACCTGTATCAATTCATTCCTGACGGCACAGGAACTCGCCTATATCGTCAATAACAGCGAATCCAAGGTGCTGATCTTCTCGGAGGAAAAGCGTGCCGTCGCCATTGAGGCCCTTCGCCAGTGCCCCGGGGTGGAGGTTGCGCTGGTAGTGAATGGTCCGGGCGACGGCAGCCGCATCCTCAATTTCGACGACGCCACGGCACCGATGGCAACGACCCCGATCGCCGACGAATCGGTTGGCACTGCAATGCTCTATTCATCAGGCACCACGGGCCAGCCGAAGAAGCTTTGGCGCTATCGGGAAGGACTGGTCTATCTGTCACCTGCCCCGCTCTATCACTCGGCGCCGCAGGCGGCCGTCAATCTCGTCATCCGCAACGGCGGAACCGCGATCATCATGGAGAATTTCGATCCGGAGCGTTACCTGCAGTTGGTCGAAAAATACCGGCCGACACACAGTCAACTGGTGCCCACCATGTTTTCGCGGATGCTGAAGCTGCCGCAAGCCGCAAGAGAACGCTATGATCTGTCGTCCCTTGAGGTCGTCATCCACGCTGCCGCGCCCTGCCCGGCGCAGGTCAAGGAGCAGATGATCCAATGGTGGGGGCCGATCATTCACGAATATTACGGCGCGACGGAGGGGCTCGGGTTCGCCGCCTGCGACAGCGCGCAATGGCTTGCTCACCGTGGCACGGTGGGAAAAGTCATGCTTGGGGACCTGCATGTTCTGGACGAGACTATGAACCCGTGCCCAAAGGGAACCTCGGGGACGCTTTGGTTCCGGACCGCGACACCCTTTGAATATTTCAACGATTCGGCGAAGACCGCCGAGGCACGATCACCAGATGGCTCGATGAGCACGGTGGGCGATGTTGGTTACGTTGACGACGATGGCTTTCTCTATTTGACTGACCGCGCCACTTTCATGATCGTGTCAGGCGGCGTCAACATCTATCCTCAGGAGTGCGAAAACCTGCTCATCACGCATCCCATGGTCGCCGATGCAGCTGTGTTCGGCGTGCCAAACGAAGATTTGGGTGAAGAAGTAAAGGCCGTGGTACAGGCGATGCCCGGCGTCGCGACCGATTCCAATCTGGTGGATGAGCTGATCGCTTTTTGTACGAAGCACCTGTCGCGCCAGAAGTGCCCGCGTTCGATCGATTTCGAAGCCGAACTTCCGCGGCTTCCAACCGGGAAACTTTACAAGCGACTGCTGCGAGACCGTTATTGGGCGGACCGAAAAAGCAGAATTGTTTGAAAGTAGAAGTCGACCTGAAGCCTTCGTAGCCGCAAGCTTCCGAGTGTCCCCTAGTGCGGCGTAGTTTGAATGCCGCAACCCTTTACAAATTCCATAACCGCTCATTCCGCGAAGGCTCGTAACATGGCATGCGTCGCGGTGAACTGCGCAGGGCGCTAACACCTGGCGAACGCGTTCGTAGAAGATCGTAGTTTGGCGCGCAAGATCGTTGCGCTTGGTAGCGGGAGAGCGACTCGAACCCCCGACCGGAGTAATTTTCGTTCTCTTAGCCAAGCCGCGCTGACACTTGGTCAGAGTCAGCTAATGGAAAGAACAATGCGTTGTCCGAGGATGACGCGGCAAAGCCTACGAAAACCGTTAGATACAGGCTGTTTCGAGGGCGATTCAACAAGGGCTGGACCGAAACCACCGGTGCAGTTATATGAACGGGACGATTTGCGAAGCCATTTGCAAAAGTTTCGACGGTAGCACAACGGCTTTCGGGCTAAGCCTTTGAAATCTCTCACCTGGTTTTGCAAACTCAGCATATTCTGATCCGGCTATTTCCGGCCACTTCTGAGACGTTTGCAAAACTCTTCTCGTTGTTCGCGGTGTTGAGCAGACAAGGCGTTGCCATCCAGCCTGCTAAAATTACCGAATGGAACGCGAAGTAAGACTCTTCTCGAAGCCGTGAGCCGTCGGCGGGTTCTTTGCCGTTTCTTGGTGCTTATGGAAATCCGTGAAGTATTGGGGGCACCGCCTGTATCAACAGCACGGCACTTCCGCCCAACACACTGGCACCCACCACAAGCAGGGAAAGGACACGCTCCCAAAGCATCTCAACGCTGGCAACGTCATTCGAATTTGGCATCCGTGCACCCGCTTCTTTCGTGCGACGAAAGACGTCATAGACCGAGTCGCTGGGCCGCCGAGCCGGGAAATTTGCCGGAAAATTAACTCATGATTCACCGACTCGGGCGCCCTGCCCCGTCGGGCTGGTGTCGGTTTCGATCGCGTGCGTTTCGCTCCTGATCTGGCGTCCCATAGACGCCATGGATCGAGATCCAACATAGAGATGATCAGAACTTTAGATCCCTAAGCGCCGTTCGTAGAATTCGATCCGCACGTGTGTTGCTCCAATGGACCTAGCTAATATGCGTCGCTCGTCCAGTTCGCCAGGCCCACTGTGCGCCACAGGTTCAAATCCCGGAGACGGATGACACGACAGCCAACCCGAATGACGGGAGCGCCAACCAACCCCTCTGACGAGGGGAGCGGCCACATATCGCCGCGTTAGCGGGGTTATCAGAGGGGAGCATTGCTGGGACTCGGCCTCTGACAAGGGCGCTGGCACGGTCAGACCGAAAAGCTGGCGGCGGCCGTCATCCGTTCCTGGAAAATCTCCTGCAATAGGGTCAGGAAGGCGCGCACCGCCGGGTTCGCTCGGCGGCTTTCCGGCCAGAGCGCCGTGATATTGTGCCGCTCGACAGCGAATTCAGACAGTATCGGGACCAGTTCGCCGCGCGCCACATAGGGCGCCGCGATAAATGTCGCACTGACGCCGATGCCGCCGCCGGCCGCGAGCGTCGCGACCAGCGCGTCGCTCACGTCGACGACGACGCCAGATGGCGGCACGATCTCGATCACCCGCTCGCCGATCCGGAAAGGCCAGCGAAAGGCCTGGCCCGTGCTTTGGTAACGGAGGTTGACGGTGTCATGCCCCTCCAGCTCGTCCGGGTGTATCGGCGTGCCACGCGTTGCTAGATAGCCTGGTGATGCGAAGGCGCAGAGCCGGCGCGACAACAGCCGCGAGCCTGCGAGCTCGCCGATCCGGACCGCGACGTCGATCCCCTGCTCGATGATATCGACGATCTGATCGTTCAGCCGCAGATCAACCATCACCTTGGGGTAGCGCCTGCGGAACGCCGGCAGGCCGGGTGCGATCACATGGACGCCAATCGGCAGCGGCGCTGCGATCCGCAAGGTGCCCGACGGCTCGGAGCGCGGCGTTATCGCCACCTGCTCAATCTCTTCCGCGTCACGCTGCAGTCTGAGCGCTCATGCAACTCGCGGCCCTCGGGTGTGAACGTCAGCGAGCGGGTCGTGCGGGTGAAGAGTGACCCCCCCAAATGCTGCTCGAGCCGCTGCACGCTCTTGCGGACGGCCGAGGGCGAGATTGATAGCGAATGGGCAGCGGCCGTGTAACGCACACCAACATGATCCGGTCCTATCGAAGGCCGATCCACAACATGGTGGGATAGCAGGCTTTCCGGTTCGACTAGACTTTCGGCGCCGGCAGGCCGTGAATTGTACAGGCCGCGCGGAGCGTATTGACCAGCAGGCATGCCACCGTCATATGCCCGACGCCACCGGGCACCGGGGTGATCGCACCGGCGACGTTCAATGTCTCCTGATATGCAACGTCACCCACCAGACGAGTTTTCCCGTCAGCGCCCGGCAAGCGGTTGATACCGACATCGATCACCGTCGCGCCCGGCTTAATCCAGTCTCCGCGCACCATCTCGGGCTTGCCGACGGCGGCATAGACGAGATCGGCACGAGTGCACAGCTGCGACAGATTGCGCGAGCGCGAATGCGCGATAGTAACAGTTGCGTTTTCATTGAGCAGCAGCTGCACCAGCGGCCGCCCTACCAGGTTAGACCGCCCGATCACGATGGCGTCCATGCCCTCGAGCGACGCATGCACGCTCTTGGTCAGGATGATGCAGCCAAGCGGCGTGCACGGCGACAGCGTCGGTAGTCCACCCGCAAGGCGTCCGGCGTTGTGCGGATGCAGTCCATCGACATCCTTCGCGGGATCGATGGCGGCAATGATTTTCTCGGTATCGAGCGATTTCGGCAACGGAAGTTGCACGAGAATACCATGCACGAGGGGATCGCGATTGAGCCTTGCGATCAGCATGAGCAGTTCGTGCTGCGCGACATCGGGCGGCAACACGTGCTCAAACGACGCCATGCCGGCAGCCAGCGTCTGCTTTTGCTTGCTGCGGACGTAAACTTCGCTGGCAGGATCGTTACCGACCAGAATCACCGCCAACCCGGGTGTAAGCTGATCTTCGCGCTGGACCCGCGTAACCTCATCGGCAACGCGCGCTCGAAGCTTAGCGGCAATGAATCTTCCATCGATGATCCGGGCCATCATGCAAATCCTCAGTTGTATTGATTTAAACACGATCCGCTGCGATACCTGCGATGCTGACAATTTTGATGCAACGCAGACTTGGCAAGCAGGGTCCCCACGTGTGCGCTGATCGACTGCTAAACGGGGATCATTTGGATGCGTTTAGCGATATCGGGGGCCCTTGGAGGCGACAACGTTTGCCGCGCGGTGAAGCGGGTGTCCGTTTCGTCCCTGACTTCGGGTG
>WNFN01045282.1_pt1 | contig 11255 bp, 13 predicted proteins | sample 5400161 | NCBI WGS metagenome assembly WNFN01 (sample SAMN13153353, study PRJNA577476) | soil metagenome | isolation source: 80 cm saprolite on Douglas fir-dominated hillslope | place: USA:California | collected 2013-09-17
ATCGCGTCGCGGCAGGCATCGGCCACGGTATGAACTTACGGCTGCAGCGCTGTATCGGCTTCCGCTCCGGCGCTGGGCAGGCTAGCCTGCCCAGCAATAGCCGATCCGGAAAACGCCCATAGGAGAGACAACACAGAATGATTTCGCTATCGACACGACGCTTGCGCGCAGCCGCAACATTCGCGCTGATCTTCATCGGGCTTGCATCCGCCGCCTCCGCGCAGACCCCCTATCCGAACCGGACCATCACGCTGGTGCTGCCGTTCGCCGCGGGCAGCGGCACCGACACGACGACGCGCATCATTTCGCAGCATCTGGGCATGGCACTCGGCGTCGGCATCGTCATCGACAACAAGCCGGGCGCCAACGGCATGATCGCCGCGACCTATGTCGCGCGCGCTGCGCCGGACGGCTACACCCTGTTCGTCACCACCAATACCACGCACTCGGCCAATCCGTACCTGCTGAAGACCTTGACCTATGACCCGGTCAAGGACTTCACGCCGATCGCACGCACCGGCGATCTGCCGTTCATGCTGGTGGTGCATCCCGACGTTCCCGCGGAAACCGTCGCCGAACTTGTCGTTTATGCCAAGGCCAATCCGGGCAAGCTGACGTATGCCAGCGGCAGCTCGTCCGCGATCGTCTCCGGCGCCACCTTCGCGCACAATGCCGGCATCGACATGCTGCATGTGCCTTACAAGAGTTCGCCTCCGGCGATGAACGACGTCATCGGCGGCCGCATCACCATGATGTTCACGGACGTGCTGACGGGCTTGCCGCATGTCAACGGCAACGCGCTGCGCGCGCTGGCCGTGACCACCAAGGACCGCTCGCCGCTGGTGCCAAACCTGCCGTCAATGCAGGAGGCCGGCGTGCCGGATTTCGACATCACGTCGTGGCAGGGCTATTTCGGTCCGGCCAATTTGCCCAAGGAGATCGTGACGCGGCTTAACACCGAGATCCGCAAGATTGTCGAGAAGCCCGAGATCAAGGCGCAACTCGCAACGCTCGGCATGGATGCGTTCTCCGGCACGCCTGAAGAACTCCGCGCTTTCGTGGGCGATCAGCTGGTGCTTTGGGGAAAGCTGATCAAGAACGCCGGAATCGAGAAGCAATGAGGTGCGCGTAACGCTCCGCCAAAATGTTGGGGCGTAGGGTGGGCAGAGGCGCTCTTTGCGCCGTGCCCACGATGCTGCCGCTTGTAAGGTCGTCATCGTCCGCGAAGGCGGACGATCCAGTACGCCGTGCTGCCCGCAATTTTTCGCTAGCGCCGCGAAGTACTGGATGCCCCGCCTTCACGGGGCATGACGGCTGAACCTTACGCCGCGCGAACCTTGGCCAGAAATTCGTCAACCGCCCCGCGCAACATACCGGACTGATTGTCGAGTTCACGCGCGTTGGAGAGCACATCCGAAGCGGCCACGCCGGTGGCCGCCGCGGCGGTGGTGACGCCGCCGATGTGGGCGCTGATCTCGTTCGATCCCGCCGCGACCGACTGAATGTTGCGGGCGATTTCCCGGGTCGCATCGCCCTGCTGGTCGATCGCGGTGGAAAGGCTGACGGTGATCTCGCTCATCTGCGCGATGGTTTCGGTGATTCCGCCGATCGAGAGCACCGCATCGCTGGTGGAGGCCTGCATGGCCGCGACCTGGGCGGAGATTTCCTCGGTGGCCTTGGCGGTCTGGTTGGCGAGCGCTTTCACCTCGGAGGCGACAACGGCGAAGCCGCGACCGGATTCGCCGGCGCGGGCGGCTTCGATGGTGGCGTTGAGGGCGAGCAAATTGGTCTGGGCGGCGATAGAGTGGATCAGCTTGACCACTTCGCCGATCTTCTCCGCACCGGTGGACAATGCCTGGACCGTGACGTTGGTGCGCTCGGCATCTCCCACCGCCTTGCCGGCGATCTCGCTCGAACGCGTCACCTGGCGGGAAATCTCGGTCACCGAGCTGGACAGTTCCTCCGCCGCAGCGGCGACCGTTCCAACGTTGTTCGAGGCGCTCTGGGATGCAGCCCCGACGGTTGCGGCGCGTGCGCTGGCGTCGCTGGCGGTTGCGGTCATGGATTGCGCCGTGGTCTGCATTCCCGCCGCCGCCGCCGACACCGAACGGACGATGCCGGTGACGCTGCGTTCGAAGTCGCTGGCGATGCTCTCCATTGCCGCGCGGCGCTCGACCGCGGCGCGGCCCTGCGTCTCCGCCTCGACCTTTTCGAGGCCGCGAATCCGCAACGCATTATCCTTGAAGATCTGAACGGTCGCGGCCATCGCGCCGATCTCGTCACCGCGCTCGATACCGGGGATCTCGCCTTCCAGGGATCCATCGGCCAGCGCCCGCATGCGGGTGCCGAGCTGACCGAGCGGACGGGTAATGCTGCGGCCGATCGTCCATGCAATGCTGCCCGAGATCACGGCGATGCCGAGAATGGCAAGGCCCAGCACCCACGCGATTGGCTTTAATTTGGCGTCGAGATCATCGAGATAGGCGCCGGTGCCGAGATACATGTCAAAGCTGGGGACGGCGACGGCATAGCCGATCTTACGGGTCAGCTTATCATCGCCGGGTTTCATGTATTCATACGTCAGCAGGATTTCGCCGTTGGCCTTGACACCATCGCGCAATTCGCGGGAGAGCATCCTGCCATTGGTCACCACGTCCATACGATTGGTCCCGATCTGCTTGGGATCAGGCGACATCACCGTGATGCCGTCGAATGTCGTACCGAACAGATAGCCGGCGCCCTTGTCGTAGGTCATCGAATTGGCGCGGCGGCCGAATTCGGCCAGCGCGGCTTCCTGGGTCAGTTGCCCGGCCTCGACCTGCTTCTGTAATCCGGCCGCCATGTTGCGCGCCATCTCGACGATGGAACGAACCTGATCGATCCGCGCGTTCAGCATCTCGCGCTGCATCAGATAGCCTGCGAGTGCGCCGGCGATGCAGAGGCCGAACAGCGTCACACCCACCAAAATACCGAGTTTGGGGGTGATCGTCAGATTGGTCAGCTTCACGGGGGCATCTCCGGGGGGGATTGCACGCAAGGTGCGATTGGCGGAATTACTCGCGCCACGATATAGTGAAATCCTTTAGCGCTTGGTTACCAAGTCCTCTCGGTAGAACTACCCCGGTTACGAAGGCCGCCATCGTCTCCGGCGGCGGGGGTTGCCGGGAAGCTGATCGAGACGCCGGAATCGGGGGGCAGCCGCGACCTGTCGCGGCTATAACCAACACCGAAATGTCAAATCGGGAGAGAAACAATGTCGAAATTCAAAGTGGTGACGCCGAAAGGCGCGAGTTTCACGGTTGCCGGCGGGGGTTACGCCCTGGAGCGTGAAGCGCTCGATCCGATCGGCGCCGAGATCGTCGAGGCGCCGGCCAATGAGGCGGAGTTTATCGCCGCGGCCCGGACCGCCGACGCCATCTACGGCAAGGGCATGCGGATTTCGAAGGCGATCATCGATGCCCTCGAAAACTGCAAGGTCATTACGCTCGGCACCGTCGGCGTCGACAGCGTCGATGTCAAGGCGGCGACCGTGCGCGGTATTCCCGTCACCAACATCCCCGACACGTTCATCGAGGAAGTGGCCGATCACGCCATGATGCTGTTGCTGGCGGGCTTTCGCCGCTTGGTCGTACAGGACAAGATGGTTCGGGACGGACGCTGGGCCGAGGGCCGCCCGGCCCTGCTCAAGATCCCAAGGCTGATGGGGCAAACCCATTCGGCCTGCGGATGATGGCCTATGATCCTTTCATCGCGGAGACGCTGATATCCGATCACGGCGTGCTGCCGGCGACCTTGTCAGAGGTGCTCTCGCAGTCCGATTTCGTGTCGATGCACGCGCCGGCGCGACCGGAGGTTCACCATATGCTCGGCGAAACGCATTTCCGCCAGATGAAGCCAAGCGCGACCTTTATCAATACCGGCCGCGGAGCCACCGTGAATGAAGAGGCGCTGATCAAGGCATTGCAGGAAGGCTGGATCGCCCATGCCGCGCTCGACGTGCTGGAAACGGAACCTCCGTCGCACAACAATCCGATGCTGAGCATGGAAAACGTCACGATGACCGCTCATGTCGCCTCCGCCTCGGCACGCTTTGACGAGGCACGCAAGCGCCGTGTCGGCTACGAATTGTCACTGGTGCTGTCCGGCCTGTGGCCGGTAAGCTGCGTCAATCCGTCGGTGCTGCAGAATACCTCGCTGCAACGCTGGCAACCTGTCAGCATGGAGCGCGGCCCGAACAGCTAAGCACTGCCCCAATTCATCGGCGAACAACGCCGGGTTTAAACAGGGAGAAGATCATGAAGCACGACATCACGCGCCGTGACGCGCTGGGTCTGGGACTTTCCGCGGCGGCGCTGGCCGCCACCGGCGCCTCGGCGCAGACGGCCTTGGCCATCAAGGCCGCCGACGTTCCGGCACCATCGCTCCCGATCGAAAAAGGCGCGAGCCTGCGCATGCTGCGGCCGGTGCGGTTTGTCAAAGCCGACGAAGACGTGTTCCGGGCCAACGCGGCGAAATTCACCGAGAAGATGGGCATCGAGGTCAAGGTCGACTTCGTCGGATGGGAAGACATCAACCAGCAGACCGCGGTGACGTCGAACAGCGGCGCCGGTCCTGATGTCATCATCGGCTTCAGCGATGCGCCGCATATCTATGCCGACAAGCTGATCGAACTGACCGACGTCGCCGACTATCTCGGCAAGCGTTATGGCGGCTGGATGTTTCTCGCCGAGAAATACGGCAAGCGCCACAAGAGCAACGCGTGGATCGGATTGCCGTTCGGCGCCGCCAGCGGCCCGCTGGTGTATCGCAAATCGATCGTGCAGGCGGCAGGCTTTGACAAGGTTCCCGACGATCACGCCGGATTGCTGGACCTTTGTCGCAAGCTGCAGAAGGCCGGCAAACCCGCGGGCTTCGCGCTCGGCAACGCCGTGGGCGACGGCAACGGCTTCGCAAACTGGCTGCTGTGGTCGCACAATGCCTCGCTGCTCGATGAGGAAGGCAATGTCATCATCAACAGCAAGGAAACCGTTGCCGCGCTCAAATATCTCAAGGAACTTTACCCGACCTTCATTGCCGGGACGCCTTCCTGGAACGACGTCAGCAACAACCGCGCCTACTCGTCGCAGGAAATTTCGCTGACCGCGAACGGGGTATCGCTTTACTTTTCGCTGAAGAACGACCCGGCAACGGCGGCGATCGCGGAAGATACCGAACACCAGTTCCTGGCGAAAGGCCTCGCAAAGAGCTCACCCATGGGAGGGCTGACGCTGAACGCGATGGTGTTCAAGCACAGTCCCTATCCCAATGCCGCCAAGGCGTTTCTGCAGTTCATGCTGGAGCGCGAGCAGTACGAGCCGTGGCTTAGCGCCAACAGCGGCTACTGGGCGCAACCGCTTGCCGCCTATGCCGACTCGGCGGTGTGGTCCGGCGATCCCAAGGTCAAGATCTTCAAGGACACGATGTCCAATACCTACTGGACTGGGTACAAGGGTCCGATTTCAACGGCCAGCGGCGCGGTCAACGCCGACTACGTGCTGGTGCAGATGTGCGCGTCGGTCGCAACCGACGCCGCGACACCTGAAGCCGCCGCCGCCGAAGCGGAGCGCCGCGCCAAACGTTACTTCCGCAAATCAAAGGGAGCGTCATTGCGAGCGAAGCGAAGCAATCCATAGCCGCAAAGAAAGAATGGATTGCTTCGTCGCTTCGCTCCTCGCAATGACGAGATTACATTCAGGGCCGGACTGCCAGGACGACGATATGTCTGTGACGACACTGCCTTCGCGAGGGTTGGTTCATCGGCAGCCGGGCTGGCTGGTGCGGCTGTTCGACTGCAAGCCGTTTCTGATCGTCATTTGCCTGACGCCGGCGATCGGCCTGTTGCTGGTGTTCCTGACCTATCCGCTTGGCCTCGGCGTCTGGCTGGCGTTCACCGATACCACGATCGGCCGCCGCGGCGTCTTCGTCGGCCTCGAGAATTTCCAGTACCTGCTGAGCGATCCGTTGTGGTGGAACGCGGTATTTTACAGCGTGTTCTATACCGCCGTCGCCACCTTCGGGAAATTCGCGCTCGGCTTCTGGCTGGCGCTGCTGTTGAACAACCACTTCCCGTTCAAGAGCCTGTTGCGGGCCATCGTGCTGCTGCCGTGGATCGTGCCGACGGTGCTGTCGGCGCTGGCGTTCTGGTGGATTTACGATCCGCAGTTTTCCATCATCTCATACCTCCTGGTGGACGTGCTCCACCTCCGCACCACCAATGTCGACTTTCTCGGAAGCCCCTGGCCGGCGCGGTTCTCGCTGATCGCCGCCAATATCTGGCGCGGCATTCCCTTCGTGGCGATCTCGCTGCTCGCCGGCCTGCAGACCATATCGCCTTCGCTCTATGAGGCGGCGATGCTGGACGGCGCGACGGCCTGGCAGCGCTTTCGTTACATCACGTTTCCGATGATGCTTCCCATCCTGGCGATCGTGATGACGTTCTCGATCATCTTCACCTTTACCGACTTCCAGCTGGTCTACGCCATCACCCGCGGCGGACCGGTCAACTCCACCCACCTGCTGGCGACATTGGCGTTCCAGCGCGGCATCGCCGGCGGCGAGCTCGGCGAAGGTGCCGCGATCGCGGTCTCGATGATCCCGTTCCTGATATTCGCGACACTGTTCAGCTACTTCGGCCTCGCCCGCCGCAAATGGCAGCAGGGAGAGAGCAATGACTGAGGCTCTGGCGCCGTCTGCAAAATCGAGCAACGTCGCAAGTTCGACGCCGGATACGATGGAGTGGGATTCGCGGGCACGGCGGATGGTGATGATCTATCTGCCGCTGTCCTGCTTCGTGCTGATCCTGCTGTTTCCGTTCTACTGGATGGCCATCACCTCGTTCAAGCCGAACGCGGAATTGCTCATCTACAAGGCCCATAATCCGTTCTGGATCTCTTCGCCCACGCTCGCCCACATCAAGCACCTGTTGTTCGATACCGCCTACCCGCACTGGCTGATGACGACGATGTCGGTGGCGATCGGCGCCACCTTCATCTCGCTGTTCTCCAGTACGCTGGCCGCCTATGCGATCGAGCGCCTGCGTTTTAAGGGCAGCCCGTATGTCGGGCTCGGAATTTATCTGGCGTATCTGGTGCCGCCCTCGATCCTGTTCATTCCGCTGGCGACCGTCGTGGTCCAGTTCGGCCTGTTCGACAGCCCGCTGGCGCTGATCCTGGTGTATCCGACCTTCCTGGTGCCGTTCTGCACCTGGCTCTTGATCGGCTATTTCAAATCCATCCCCTACGAGCTGGAAGAATGCGCGCTGGTCGACGGCGCAACGCGCCTGCAGATTCTGCGGCGGATTACCTTGCCGCTTGCCGTACCCGGATTGATCTCGGCGGGAATTTTCAGTTTCACGCTGTCGTGGAACGAGTTCATCTACGCACTGGCGTTCATCCAGAGCAGCGCCAACAAGACCGTGCCGGTCGCGATCCTGACCGAACTGGTTTCCGGGGATGTGTATCAGTGGGGAGCGCTGATGGCGGGCTCCCTGCTTGGCTCGCTGCCGGTCGCAATCTTTTATTCGCTGTTCGTCGATTACTACGTCTCGTCGCTGACCGGGGCGGTGAAGGAATAGGCGGTGCTACCGAATCGAGAACTGCACCGGAACGTTGAAACTCATCGAGCCCTGCTTGATTTCCGGCGGAAAGCCGGGAAAGGGCTGGGCGCGACGCACCATCGCCAATGTCTCTCCATCGAGGGCCGCATGCCCCGACGATCCCGCAAGCCGGCTGCCCAGTACCTGACCGCCGCGGCCAAGACTGAAGCTTAGCCTTGCCGTTCCCTGCTCGCCGGCAGCCTTTGCACCCGGCGGATACTGCTTGAAGCGCTGCAAATGCGCCGCGATGAGCTGGTTGTAGGAAACCATCACCGCCGCCGATGCACCGGCGCTGATCGCCGATGCGGCGGGCGCCTGACGTTCGGCCCGGGGTGCCGCGGTGGTCCGGGGCGCCGGCGGCGTTTCGGTCGGCTTTTTTGCTTCAGCACGAACCACCTTCGGTTTCACCGGCGCCGGCTTCGGCTCCGGAACGATTTTTGCCGGCTCAGGCTTCGGCGGCGCAGGCTGCGCGTTCTGCTCGGGCGGGGCTTCTACTTCAGGCTTTTCCTGCGGCGGCGTCGGCGCGATTTGCTCCTGCACTGTTTCCGGCTTCGCAGGCTCGGGCGGCGGTGAGGCGTCGGCCTGCTGCATCCCCGGCGGTGGATGCTGTGTGTACCAGGCGAGACCGAGCGCGAGCAGTGCCGCGTGCAGAGCGACGATCGCCGCAGCCGACGCTCCCCAACGGAGCGCCCCGCTCTGATCGCCGACATCGTGCAGAACGAAAGCGTTCATGGCGATCAGCTTCGTCCGTCAAGACCGACCAGGGCGACCTTGAGATAGCCGGCGTTGCGCAACAGGTTCATCACCTCTATCAGGTCGCCGTAGCTGACGGCCTTGTCGGCGCGGAGATAGATTCGCTCGTCCTTCTGGCCCTTGGTGGCGGTGTCGAGCGTGGCGGAGAGCGCGTCGCGCAGGATCATGTCTTCGCCTACCGCGACCGAGAGATCCGGCTTCACGGTGACGAACACCGGCTTGTCTGGACGCGGTTGCGGTTCAACGGCGCTGGCAGGCAACTCGACGCCGAGATCGACGGTGGCGAGCGGCGCCGCCACCATGAAGATGATCAGCAGCACCAGCATCACGTCGATGAACGGCGTGACGTTGATTTCGTGCGCCTCGACAAGATCGTTATCGGCGAGGCGCGACCGCCCGGCTATCCCACCACGCACGCCGCCCAGTCTCCCACCCATCACTCACTCCGCAGCCCGCGCGATTCGAAAGTCGCGGCGATCGCCTTCGCGGCTGATCAAAAGCAGCACCTGCGCCGCGGCGTCGCCGAGCAGCGCGCGATAGGCCGCGATCGACCGTGTCAGATGATTGTAGATCACCACCGCGGGGATCGCCGCCACCAGGCCCAGCGCGGTTGCGAGCAGGGCTTCGGCGATGCCCGGCGCGACCACCGCCAGGTTCGTGGTGTGCGCTTCGGAAATGCCAATGAAGGCGTTCATGATGCCCCACACCGTTCCGAACAAGCCGACAAACGGTGCGGTGGCGCCGATCGTCGCCAGAACGCCGGTGCCGCGCGCAATCTGCCGCGACATCGCGGCCTCGACACGATCCAGCCGCAGCGCAATACGCTCCTTGAAGCCGTCATCGAAGATGCCACCGGAGAGACTGGCTTCCCGCGCGGCGGACCGGATGATCTGCGCGACCGCGTCGCTGCCGTCGCGGCTCGCACGCTCGGCATCGGCCAGCGCGGTATCTCGCTCAAGCAGGCCCAGTCCCCGCGTTGCGATGGCGGTCTTGCGGCGAAGTTCGATGGTCTTTGCCAGCCAGATGGTCCATGTCACCAGCGAGGCGAACGCCAACCCGATCATGACCGCTTTCACTACGACATCGGCATTCACGAACATGCCCCGTGGCGACAGGTTGCGCGGCAGCAGCACCTGGTCGCTCGCAGCGAAGCTCGCAACCGGAAGCTGCGCCACGCACAAGGCACTCAACGCATTTACCTTCAGACAGCGGCGGATTTTCGTGCCGATCATGGCTTGATGCATGGTCATCTCCCGCAGGCAGGAAGCGATGTATGATGCGGCGTGTCCTACTTCGCGCCGATCCTCTCGGCCATGGCATGGAAGCGTGCAAGCTGGTCCTGACGCAGCGCGCGCTCCTCGTCGCGGCCGACGAACACCTTGAACATGATGCCGCCATCGATATTGATGAAGGCGATGAAGGCCGACGATTTGCCCATGAACGGCCGCTCGACAAAGGCGATTGCATCGCATCGCTCATGCCGGAGATGGCCGTGCAATCCCTTCGGCCGCATCAGGTTGAAATAACCGCGGCCGATCTCGCCCGCCGGTATCTCGCCGGTAAACTCGAAGATCGCATCGTCGGTATGAACGATCAGCGTCACCTCGCCCCATTGCGCGACGTCCTGCATCGCTTCCGCAAATGCGTCGCCGCGACCGATACGCACCATCTCCGGCGGAAGCGCCTCGATCACGGCGCGCGGCGAGAGCTTCCGTTCCCGCGACACGTCCTCGATCACAGCACCTGGATTTTGCGCCATATGCGCCCGGAGATCGGCAAGGTCCGTACTCAACATGGTCAGTTCCTTTGCTGGTCTTGAATCAACCGCCCGCGGCCTAGAGCGGGATGACTTTTCTTCGAATCGTCATCCCGCTCTATCTTTTTGTTTGAGCATGATCTTTTCGGAAAACCGGGCCCACTTTTCCGGATCATGCTCTAAGCCGCCGCGCTCGACTTGCGCTCGCTCTGGATGACCTCAAAACCCTCGAACTTGGGATGGCCCAGATAGAGGCTTTCGCCGGTTTTGTTGTCGGCGCGAGCATGGCGCGGCGGAACTCTTCCGACCGGGTCCAAGCCTCGAATGCGGCCTTATCGACCCAAGTGGTATGCGACGAATACAGCGTGTGATCGTCGGCCACCGGTCCCTTCAGGAGGTGAAACTCGACGAAGCCGGCCATGTTGCCGAGATAGGATTCCCGGGTTGCCCAGACGGTCTCGAACGCCTTTTCCGAGCCGGTCTTCACCTGAAATCTGTTCATCGCGATAAGCATTCAAAATCTCCTGTTGTGGGACGTCGTGGTCAGGTTGAACCTGTTGGTTGGTTCGGGGAAGCTGGAAACGCACCTAAGCCGCGCTGGGGACATCAGCGCGGCTTGGCAGCGGTTAACATCGAAACGTCAGTTTGTTCGATTTATGCTCCACCTAAATGAATCTTCAGTCCAGCTTTGTAGACCGTGCCGGGACCGGGGCTTGAGAATAGCACGTCGTTTTGTGTCGTGCCGTCGCTCGAGCTCCCCGGGATCGCATAGGGCCGATAGTACTGGTTCAGGAGGTTGTCGATCGACGCCGTGAGGGTGATGTCCTTGGTCGCCTGATAGGTGAGGTAGAGATTGACCAGTTCGTACGACGTCGACGGCAGATAGCCGGCGGGCAAATCGTTGTTGGCGCCGAACGATGACCACTGCGCCGAGATCGTCAGCCTGCGATCAAGCAGGCGTACACCGCCCGTCGTCGTGATCTTGCGCGGCGTGATGGTGGCGAGCCCGACATTGGTCTCGGTGTTCTTGCCGCGTATCAGATGACCGGCGACGCCGACGAACCATGTCCCGGCGTCGTACAGTGTCTCCGCTTCGAAGCCCTCGATCCTGGC
>WNFN01113447.1_pt1 | contig 11254 bp, 13 predicted proteins | sample 5400161 | NCBI WGS metagenome assembly WNFN01 (sample SAMN13153353, study PRJNA577476) | soil metagenome | isolation source: 80 cm saprolite on Douglas fir-dominated hillslope | place: USA:California | collected 2013-09-17
CGGGCTGCCTGCGGCTAATCCACGTCCGCTACGGAGCGTAGCGCTGAACGGACTCAAGTCAGAGATCGAGAAATGTCCGAAAAGTGGCACGCGCCCGGCATTAGACATTGATGAGGCCCAATGTCTCAGATCGGTCAAACTGAGAAACACTCAGCAAGCGCAGTCTTCCGCTGTTCCTCCAAGAACGGGACGGCAGCGTGGTCTGCGGCCCAGAACATTAAGCGGATCGAAGGTTATGGAATTCGGTGAGGCTTCGATCCGTTTCGCTGATCCACTGTTATGGAACGTCGATGTCCGCTTTGCGCCAGAAGTGGCCGTTCGTGCCGTCGGTAGTAGAGACAACGCCGCTCCGACCCAATTCATGCGTCTTCATCTGGTTTCTCTGGGTGCGGTGATTAGCGGTAGGACAGTTTGAGGACAGCGGTCGGTAGCCGCTCGCCAGTGACTTCGATCCGGGCCAGGCGCGCCTCGATACGCAAGAACTAGCGAGCCATGGCCTAACGAGAGGTTCTCGCCCGCAACCCCGTATTGAACATGAGATCGTCCGGAGGTGGGGCGCCGTATGTTCTGACACGCTATTTGATGTCATGGATCCAGATACGCTCGGGCAGTCCGCCTGAGAGTTTCCTGCCAATATCGAGCCGAGAACCGGGAGCCATCTCCTCATTGGAGAGCAAGGCGGCCTGCAAGTCACCGGCTGGATAGGCGCGCAGCAGGTCACTTTTGAACTTCTCGGGCAACTTGCGTTTCTCAAAGCCAAACAAGTCGCAAACGGCACCTTTCGCCACCAGTGAAGCCACCTCGCCGTACTTGCGAACAGGCAAATGCAAATTGAGGTGTGCCGAAATTGCGTCTCCAACTATTTGGGCTTTTGCGGCCGGGTGATCTTTGCTCAGGAGAAAGTCGTGAGCTTGATGACCACCGCTCACGGCGAAGCAACACTGCGTTAGCGGAGAGATTCTCGACTCTGTGAGCCCGATATCGTGCAAAATTGCCGCACTAAAATACACTTCCTTGTCGTATTTGAGCTTGCGATACGCAGCGATCATTGCGCCGAAGTAATACGTGCGGTAACCGTGTGACAACAGGTCCTGCGTATGGGTGTCACGCGCGAACCCTTCCGTGTCTTTTACCATTCGCGTGTCCGGCGGGGCCAGATCAGAGAGGTCGAGGTTAACGGGCTTCAACAGACCGAGTTTAGCTCGGATGACGTCCGTCACTTCTCGGGCAGCAAGGAACGCCATGTTGCGCAGAAAGTGAAACTGCTCTGTGCGTGTGAGCACGCCGTTGTTCTTCTTGCCCCATTCCAGAGTGCCGAAGGCTGGTTTCATCGCTATCCTAGTTGGAAAGCCATCCAGGTCACTCATCAAACGGCGCGGCCGACATGATTTGTGTTGCCGTCGGGATGGGCTGCCCGTGGAGTGTGCAGCCGGCGGTCCGCGCAACATCGTCGGTCCAGTTCAGGACCTGGGCGGCCGGATTGTGCAGACAGTGTTCGACCAAAAGGTTTTTGAATTCGGCTTTGAAACTCATGCGCGGATATTTTTCGAGTATCTCCTCGAGCACTTGCGGCGGGACCTGATCGAGGCCGAGACCCAGGAAATCGAGCCCCGCACCGAGATGAACCAGGGCTATTTCGCCCACCAGCCGCGTGGGAATTCCGGGCGAGGTATGCAGCGCGATCGCCTGCCAAACCACATCGGCGCGCTCTGGCGACACCTGATGATTTACGCAGAAATCGCGAGCGGCCTCGGCGCCATCCACCTCAAACCGGTTGTCGCCGCGATAGGGCGGGACCAGACCAAGATCGTGCAAAACCGCCCCGCAAAACGCGGCCTCCTCATCGACCACCGAACGTCCGATACCCCTGACGGCCAGGCTTCCGAAAATGTACGTGCGCAGACAATGCGAGCAGAGAAATGCGGGTGAGCAGGACTCCAACAGGTCCACGGCCGCGTTGCATAAGGCCGTATCTGGAATCCTGACACCGGCCACCGATTTTACGCGTGCCAAAGTCATGGCTTTCTCCATTCCGCAAAGCCTGCGTTATGCACCCGTCGACACCCGCTGCGGCCCACCGCAGCGCCTCTGAGCGTGTGAGAGGCCGGCATCGGTCTAGGATGAGACCGGGGCCATGAGCGCCTCAGTACTCGAACCATCCCGCAAGCTGCCGGTTCTTTTCTTCGGTGAAGGGCGAGTACAGGTGTTCTATCGCTACGTCGGGCGGAGAGATCAGTATCGACTTGGCGTGCGTAAGCGCGTCGAAGCCGTATTTCCCATAGTAGTGGCCGATGCCGGCGGACCCGGTGCCGCCAAACGGCATGGTCTCGACGAACAGGTGCACATTCACCAGGTTCACACCACCCCCACCGAAGGATAGTTGGCCGACGAACCGGTCGATGGTTTTCTGGTCGCGGCTGAAGATGAAGGCGGCGAGCGGACGTCCCGTTTTCGCCATCCGCATCATCGCCTCGTCGAAAGACTTGTAAGTCAGGATCGGCAGGATTGGACCGAAGATCTCGTCCTCCATGATCTTGTCGTCCCAGGTGATCGGATAGAGGAGCGTGGGGTCGAGGTAGTGCGCATCCCGATCTGACTTGCCGCCGGCGATGACCTTGGAGGGGTCGATGAGCCCAGCCAGTCGATCGACCGTGCGCGCGTTGATGATCCGCGAATAGTCGGAATTGGATTTCGGATCGTTGCCAAACAGCTCGATCAGAGCCTTTTTTGCCTCGGCGACAAATGCGTCCGCGACGGACTCGTGGACATAGGCGTAGCCTGGCGAGGTACACCATTGGCCGCCCCATGCCATCGCCCCCCAGACGATCTTCTTCGCCGCGTCAGGGATGTTGGCGGTCTCGTCCACGACGGGCGAGAGGGTTTCCGCGGCTGCCCGGGCGACGATCTTGCCGACAAACGTGCTGCCAGTGAAGAAGATGAAGTCGTTAGGCAGCTTAAGCAGCTCGGTATTCGTCTCCTTGCCGCCCGGGACGGCGGTCACGGCGCCCGGATCGAAATATTTCGGGACCAGGTCGAGCAGCACTTCGGTCGTTGCCGGGAGCGCCTCACTCAGGGTGAGAATGCAAGTGTTGCCGGCTGCAAGCGCTGCGAGCGCCGGGCGGACCAGCAACAGCAAGGGCCCGTTGAACGGCCCAATGATCAATGCCACGCCGTATGGCTCGCGATAGATCATCCCCTTGTGGCCGGTCTTGGCCAGGAAGGTTGGAATCGGCGCCTCGACCGGCTTCATCCATTCCTTCAACTGGCTCTTCTGGACCTCGGACTCGCCAGCCGATGCAGCGGTCTCGAAGATGTATTCCTGCGAGGCAGTCTTGAAGTCCTTGGCCATCGCCTTCTGGAAACGCTCTTCGTTCTCCCTGATCATGCGGGCCATGCGGTCGAGCTGATCGACACGCCATTCGTACGTACGCGTGATGCCTGTTGCGAACAGCGCCTTCTGCGCATCGAAGATATCCTGGAACTTGTTCATTGCGGTTTCTCCGGACATCTTACAAAACGCTCGCCTTAATGGCGTTGATGGCGGTGTTGTCCCAATAACAATCCAGACGCGTGATTTTGCCGTCCGCGTTGTAGCGGATGATATAGGCGTGGGCGATGCGATCGGACTTGCCTTTCGTTACAAGACCAGGGACATCCGCCGGCATGGCCCCACCGAGCAGCGCCTGTACCACGACGATGTGTCCTTCGGCCTGGATCATCTCGTCTACTTCGACACCGAAATCCGGCACGGCCCCCAGCAAGCCGCGCCAGATTTGTTCAAGGCCACCCCGGATCGGCATCATCATGAGCGTTATAGGCGGCGAAAAACTTTCTGGTGATCGCCTTCACATCGTTGTCTTTATTCATTCTCACTTCCCCTAGGCGTTATTGATTGCAAAGTGCCACCTACACCATGGTCAGAACCATCCGAAACCGTGCCTTGCCGGACATCATCCGCGCGTAGGCTTCCGCGGCGCGTTCAAGTGGCATGGTTTCGATCATGGCGGCGACGTCGCTAAGTACGCTGAATCTGAGCGTCGTGTCGCCCGCTTCGGGCGTACCCGTTAGCGCGCCATCGACACTGAGCTGCTTGAAAAGAAGTTCGAACGCCGACAACTCAATCGGCTCATCGGTGGCCCCGAGCGAAATCACAACGCCGCCGCGTCGCAAGCCGCCGAGTGCGGCTGCGACCGCCTTGCCGCCAGAAGCGGTAGCCAGCACCGTCTGCGCGCCCCCGCGCTCTTGGAGTGCCTTGGCGACATCCGTCGTATCGCTGTCGATATAGTGATGTGCGCCCAGTTTCTTCGAAAGCTCGGCCCGATCGGCCCCGCGGTCGATCGCGATGACCTCAAACCCCATGCGCCGCGCGTATTGCACGCCGAGGTGGCCTAGTCCGCCGACCCCGAACACCGCAACGAGGTCTCCGGCTCGCGCCGACGAATTCCTGAGGGCGCTGAAGGTCGTCAGACCGGCACATAACAGGGGCGCCGCATCGACGGAGGAAAGATCATCCGGCACAGCGATCAAACCGCTCGACCTGGCGATCATCATTTCGGCATAGCCGCCGTCGTGCTGTCCCCCGGTGTAGCCCTGATTGATGCAGTTCACGAGATCGCCATCGCGGCAGTACACGCAGTACCCGCAACTGCCACCGAGGAAGCCCACACCGACGCGTTGGCCCATCTTCCAGCCCTGGACACCTTCTCCGATGGCGTCGATCCGTCCAACCGCTTCGTGACCAGGCACTCTGGGCCACTCGATCGGCAGGATTCCTTCGACCGTCGCGGAATCCGAATGGCATACGCCGCACGCCTCGACACGAATGCGGACATGCTGTGGTGGAGGATCAGACAACGGCTTCTCGGTCAGCTCCAGCTTTCCCGGGCTCACCGCGTGCACCGCGCGATACGTGGATTTCGATTTCGCCATCATCCCCTCCGTCGCTTACGTTCAAGCCTTGATCATCCACACCTCTCCTGTCGCGGGCCATGTCATTGGTCCGCGCTTCCTGCCAAACAGGAGGGTTGGTGTTGCTCTACAGTGTCTCGGTATTGATATAAAAATTCTATGTGGTTTTTGACGTCGCTCCCCGGCCGGACATCAATCGCCAAACATGGGGTTGCCACTCGCCGTCGCGGACGCCTCCACTTCCTCCTGCATTACATCCCAGTGTTCGGCCAACTTGCCATTCGCCACACGAAAGATATCGACCGCGATCATTGGCTTCGGTCCCCACCCGACGTAGCGGCCGTGCACCATCACCAAATCTCCCTCCGCCACGACCATGCCGGGCTCATAGGAAAAGTCCTTGCTCAAGTTCGCTATGAGGCCGGGAATAGCCGCCCGTCCGTTAGGAATCGCGGGGTTGTGCTGAACATAATCTTCGGCGAAATAGCGCTCGACCACGCTCGGATCCCGCTCAATGAAAGCGCCGGTCAATGCACGAAGCGCGATTTGTTTGGCGTTTTCCATCTGCGTCTGCTCCGCCGCCCCCCGTTGCAGGCAGATTCTACCGAGGCGGCACCACCCTAGGCCATGCCATTGATCCCACGTTTCGTGCCAAAAACGGGAGGGGTACGGCGAACGCGATCAGGCGGGCGTCGATCTCCGACCATGGGTAGACCGTCGGTCGATCTTCGTGGTCGTCCCGTTCCTGCGGCGCTTTCAATGCGTCGATCGAAAGCGCTTTCTGTAAGCAGTCGGACTCACGCCCAGGCGTCGCTGAAAGAGGCGCCGAAGAATTTCGGCGCTGGTGAAGCCGCAATGCCTGGCGATAGTCTCAATTTGATCCTCGCCATCTTCGAGAGCGCGGCGCGCCGCATCGAGGCGGGCGCGTTCCACGAACACGCCGGGCGGTGCGCCCGCTTCCCGCTCGAAGTTACGCACGAAGTTGCGCGGACTCATATGCACGCGTTGAGCAAGCGCCTCGATCGTCAGATCACTGGATAGGTGGTCGAGAAGCCAACGCTGCAGTTCGCCGATAGGACCATCCCCATCAAATTGCGCTGCGAGATGAGCGCTGAACTGCGACTGGCCTCCAGGCCGCTTGAGAAACAGCACCATCAGCCGGGCGGCAGCAAGTGCCACATCGCGCCCGAGGTCGTCCTGCACCAGCGCCAGGGCGAGGTCCATTCCTGCGGTCATGCCGGCCGTTGTGTAGAAGCGACCGTCCCGCAGAAAAATCGGATCGGCTTCGACCTGGATCGAAGGGTAGCGCCGCGCCAATTCATCACAAAAAGCCCAATGTGTTACGGCGCGGCAACCGTCCAGTAGGCCGGCTTCCGCGAGCAGGAAAACGCCGGTGCAGATTCCGCCCACCCGGCGAATTCCTCCGGTGGCCTGCCTGAGCCAGTCGACACAAGGCCGGGAGGCAGGGTTGTCGACTCCTGGCGCGCCCGCCACGATTAGGGTATCGAGCTCGAAAGGTGCTGCCGTCGCAATCGAGCGCGTCGCGTTCAAGCTAACACCACAAGATCCGTCAATCGCTCCGACATGCTCGGACCAGACCTCGACGTGATAGGCCTTAGCACAAGGCGGTGAGCGCTCGGCAAGAACGATATTAGCGGCGGTAAAGACCTCTAGCGGCCCGACAACGTCGAGCAACGCCACACCCGGATAAGCGAGAATGCCAATGTGACGCGGTTTTGAATCGCCGGTGGGCACGTGCCTGGTGGGTTGAAGTTTCATGTTGGCCACTATGCCCGATCCGGAAGTTTCGGGCCAGTGTCGATAGCATCCACACGAATCGCAGCCATCATTGATTTACGCTCATCATGGCGATCGGTTTGCGCCGCTGCCCGAGTTACTCGCCGAAATCTTCTTCCACTTTTCTATCCAGCTTTCAGACTTGGACGGTCTGCGTCGTCCAATAGGGACTGCGTACCTCGCGTCTGAGTATTTTTCCGAAAGAGCTGCCTAGAGGTCAAACAGGACGCTAACGCTTGTTTGCAGCCGGTCACCAAATGTGCACCAGTTTTCGCACCAGAAGCGCTTAACGAACGCGATCGAATTCAAGCCAAAAGACAGCGAAACAAGATTGATACGCCGCCCATAGCCCTTCTACCGTCGAGCGGCCCCGTTAACGCTCGATCATGCTCTGCGATGGTCCGCTTTGCGCCAACAGCGGTCATTCGCTATCGTGAAAAATCGAAGGGGTATTCCATCCACAAATGTATGCCGCTTGGGCATGGAAGTATCCGTCGCGAGCATGCCGCCGATGCGGCTAACGCAAAACATTCTGTCGTTTAGGCAACTGACCAAATCAGCTGGCGGCGAAGGGGAAATCCTACACCGCCAACTCTTAAGCGGATTGAAATCGACTCAAGCCACTTTGGCGCGAGAACCGCCTGCGGTCGTCCGAGCGGAAATTAAGCCCCGATCGGCCTCTCCGGCCTCGCCGAGATTGCTTCTCGGATGTTCGCGCAGCACGACGTTGATGTGTCCGTAGGCGGACCCAATTGCCTTGTGCGTGATCTCGGTCATTTTCCTCACAAGGTCGCTTTTTTCGCGGTCGTTCAGCCCGGCTTCGAGGTCGCATTGGATGAATGGCATTTTAAATCTCCTTTATTGAGAGCGGTGCCTAAGATGTTGTCTTATCTCGACGCGCCGCGAAGGCGCAGCTGTTCATGTCCGGCGAGGTCCTGACCATCAGGACCTGGGACGTAGTCGGGAACGTGCTCACCAGCATCGACGAAATTAAAGCCGGGCATCTCACGCATCACGACAAAGATGTGATCTATGCTGACGCCTGTAGCTTCCTGAACGGCCTTGGTTAGGCCCATAGCGAGCTGGCTCTTCTGCTCCTTAGTTCTTCCATTACGGATATCGCAGGTGATGATAGGCATGATGTTCTCCTTGTGAGCTATGGACTAGTGGGGTTTCGCGCCTTGCTCGGAGCCGAAGCCTGTTAGAGCGCGAACCTGCAAGGTCAAGAAACGCTCCTCGCTGGTTAGGTCCCTTGCAGTTAGGACGGTTCCCAGCCAGCCGGCCAAGAAGCCGATCGGAATGCTGATGATGCCGGGATTGATGAGCGAGATCAGCGGTTGCATATCCGTCAGGATCAGACCTTTCGGACCGATGACGGCGGGCCCGACCAGCACGAGACCGACCGCGCTTGCTACTCCCGCGATCAGAGCGGCCACCGCTCCTGTGGTGTTGAACCGTTTCCAATACAGGGAATAAAGAATGACCGGCAAGTTGGCACTTGCGGCAACGGCAAAGGCCAGACCGACAAGGAAGGCGACATTGAGAGATTTCGTCACCAGCGCCAGTGCGATCGCCGCAACACCGACCGCGATCGTCGCCAGCTTCGCTACCTTCACTTCAGTCTTCTCGCTGCTGGCTGCCGCTTTGATCACGTGCGTGTAGACATCATGAGCAACATTGGTGGCCGCAGCCATGATCAGTCCCGCTACCACCGCAAGGATTGTCGCGAACGTCACGGCGGAAATAAAGGCGACCAGAATCTCGCCGCCAAGCGTCCCCGGCCCGCCTCCCAGTTGAAGGGCGAGGAGTGGCGCAGCACTATTGCCCGCCTTGTTGGCCGCGATGATCGTATCTCGGCCGACAAGCGCTGCCGCGCCGAAGCCGAGAACCGTGGTCATCACAAGATAAAGTCCGACAACCCCGATAACCCAATTCGCGGAAGTGCGTGCGTCCTTCGCGACGGGAACGGTATAGAAACGCATCATAATGTGGGGAAGCCCAGCAGTGCCCAGCGCCAGCCCGAGTCCGAGAGACATCAGATCGAGCTTGTTCGTGAAATAAAGGCCCGGCTCAAGGAAAGCATCGCCTTTTCCGCTTGCGGTCGCCGCAGCGGACAGCAGTGCGTGGACGCTGAAGTTGAACCGGCTCATCAGCAGGACAGTGAGGAAAATCGTGGCACCGAACACGAGCACGGCCTTGACGATCTGCACATAGGTGGTCGCGACCATTCCCCCGAACAGGACATAAACGACCATCAGGATTCCGACCAATATGATGGCGGCGTCTGGTTGAATCGGCAGCAGCAACGAGGCGATGGCACCGGCTCCGACAAGCTGGGCCAACAGATAGAACAGCCCGATTGTGACCGAGGAGACTGCCGCGGCCGCGCGCACGGGCCGCGCCCGCAAGCGAAATGCCATCACATCCGACAACGTATATTTTCCGGAATTTCGCAGCGGCTCCGCAACTAGAAGCACGATAACTACCCAGCCGACGATAAAGCCGAACGAGTACAGTAGACCGTCAAAACCGAAGAGCGAAACGAGACCCGCAATTCCCAAGAATGAGGCTGCGGACATGTAGTCACCGGAGATGGCCAGACCATTTTGCCATCCCGTAAGGCGGCGGCCGGCGACAAAGAAACCTGTGGCATCGCGCGCCCTGCGCATAGACCACCAGGTCAAGCCTAGGCTCAACGCGATAAATCCAAAAAAGAACAGAGACGTGAACAGGTTTCCGTGAGCGGAAACAATCATCGGACACTCCCGATCACCGGCGCGCGTCCCAGAATTGCAAATGCGTCAGCTACTAGCGGATCGATGGCACGCCGCGCCCATAACGCATAGATGACGGCCGTAAGGAACGTGATGGCAAACTGGGCCAGCGCCAAAACATAGGCCAGATTGATGGAGCCAAACACCTTATATCCGACAAGGCCTGGAAAATACGAAAGCGCCAAAAGTGTCGTCACGTAGGTTGCAAGCGAGCAAAGAAATAACGGGAGCACCACCTGAACGCGGCGGCGGGCGATTTCCTTGACTATGGCGTTCGCGCCGGTCTTGTCCGCAAGCGGTAAAGGTATCTGCGAAGCGTCCGCATATCCAAGGCGGCCGTGCACCGTTTCACTAAGTGCCATCAAATTTACCCCGTGTTTTCTTTTTCGGCCCGGCCGGTGTCGCAACAGGGAGCGGACCGAATCTACGGATAATTGAATCCGTCCTATAAGAGAAATCGTTTGTCTTTATGCTTTCGATAGGTAATAATTATGGGATGGAACTCTATCAAATACGCCAATTTGTCGCTGTCGCCGAAACCGGCAGCTTCACGAAAGGCGCTGCGCGCGCGGGGGTTTCTCAACCCGCGATCTCCGCGGCAGTCGCCAAGCTTGAAGAGGAAATGGGACAGAAGCTGCTCGATAGGCGCCAGGGGTCCGTCGTTCCTACGACTGCTGGCAGTCGTTTGCTGGACGCCGCGAGAGACATCCTGCTCGCCTGCAATTCCATAAAATCAGCTCTTCGCGCAGCGTCTGCACCACAGATACTGCGCGTTGGCATGTTGCGAACCCTTCCGACCGTTCATGTGGTCGGTGTGCTCCACGCATTCCGGCAGGCGCATCCCGATATCCAGATCGAGCTGTTTGAGGGTCCACGCGAGGAACTCGAGAAGCGTCTCGAGCAGAAGAAGCTGGACGTGTGTCTTACCAGCCTGAATGACGCCGCTGCTGCCAGCAAGACATCTGTAGCCCTCTTCACGGAGCCATATGTGCTGGCCGTGAGTCAAAATCATCGATTTGCCAAACTGAGGTCGGTTACGCTTGACGATCTTCAGGGCGAGCCGTTCATCCTAAGAACAAGCTGCGAAACATTTCAGGATACGACGGCGCTTCTCATTGCTAGAGGAATCCGCACTCGTCTCGTTTATCGCACTGACCAGGACGATCGCGCGTTAGGTCTGGTAGCAGCGGGAATCGGCGTGGCGCTGATGCCTGCGCTCTATAAAGCAGCTGGCGTAGTGAACGTCGGCATTTCAGATTTCAATACCAAGAGAACGATCGGAATGCGGTGGTTACCTCAAGCTGAGGAAAACAAGTGCCTAACCGCGATGGTTGCGTTTGCGTGCAGCCATCCCTGGATTACGGATTTGCGGTCGGATGAACCAATGTCCATCAACGTTCGAACGCCAAAAACCGGACGGGCACATCTCCAAATAACGTCACGCCCTAACGCGAAGATTGCGACGCGCGGCGGTTGAGTGGCTGTCGTCTATCGAATTTTGTAGAATATGCGCTGAAGCGTCTAGCTATTGCTGAGCTAGCTTCAGCCAGGGTCGGCTTTGCGCCATGAGCGGTCGTTCCATAACCGCTCATTCGGCGAAAGCGGTCGCACCGAGACGTGGCCGAAATGAGCGCTCTTGCGCCAATACCGATTGCTCCCTTCGTGGCTCTAACCGCTACCAGCGAACGTGGGAAATCGCCGAAAATCGCAGTTTGGCGTAGGAACAGCTGGCCCGTGGTAGGGGGGAAGGACTCGAACCCCGATCTTGGTGTTGT
>WNFN01068036.1_pt1 | contig 11251 bp, 10 predicted proteins | sample 5400161 | NCBI WGS metagenome assembly WNFN01 (sample SAMN13153353, study PRJNA577476) | soil metagenome | isolation source: 80 cm saprolite on Douglas fir-dominated hillslope | place: USA:California | collected 2013-09-17
TGCTGCGCGGTGATGACCTCATCGAATCCCACGCCCAGTTGGGGAAGTGTTGCCGCGAAGAGATCGTCGTCCACGTTGGAAAGAATAGCCAGGCGAAAGCGGCTCTTCAGCCGACGTAGAGCTCCCACGGTGTCGGGCCAGGGTTTCCAGCTTGCCAGGGAGTTGGCCAGCGAGCGGCCTTCCTCGTCCGTCGGGCTAAATCCGAGTTGGGCACCGAACCGGCGAACGACGGATTCCAGAACTTCGCGATAGGGATGGAATTCGCCTTGTTCACAGAGTTGTTCGAAGTCTCCATAAAGTTTCAGGAGCGCGGCGTCATCAATCTTCTTGCCGTGGGCTGAGAGGACGCGGTGCAGGGCGGTAAGAAGTCCAGCTTCCCAATTGATCAGCGTGCCGTAGCAATCGAAGGTGAGAATCTCGAAGCGGCTGAAGTCGAGCATGACGCGATGGCCGATCTTGTATAGCGGAGTCCCGCGAAAGATTAAGAGGGTTTGAGAAATGCGATCACCCCTAACCAGAGGGTGATCGCACGTAACGTGGATCAGGTACTACTTTACCTCACGTCAAGCGGCTGCGTGAGTTCGAAGCTGACGTCAGATTCGGCGGGCAGGACGACCTCTTTATTCCCGGTGAACGCAGATCCCCCCGCGCCAGCGCCTCCGCCGGCTGCCATTCCGATAGCGGCACCTTTACCTCCACCAGCCAAAGCTCCGATGATTCCACCCAGCGCAGCCCCGCCTCCTGTCATCACGGCCGTGCGCTTACCTTTGCCCTTGACCGAGAAAGTGCGGACCGCAGTCTGCACGGGCACGTCAGTACCATTCAAGGTGATGGACTCGAGACGAAGCTGTAGTACCGCGCCGCCCGCGAATTTGCCCAATGCTTTCGCGTCCGTAACCGTGCCGCTCACGGTTGCACCTCGCGGGATCACAACCACGTTGTCGGCGATGACATCCCTGGCGACCGTGCCGTTGAAGCTCTGCCCCGTTTGGCTCAGCTTGGAGCCGAGCGCCGAACCCAGGCTGACCGCGATGCTGGTTCCCACGGGCACAACGATCGTCCTTTTTTTGGCTTCCCTGCGTTCTTTGGTGCCCTTCTCCGCGCCGGCGTTAGTATCAGCCGGGTTGCTCGCATCGGCTGGCTGGTTGGGGTCGTTTGCAGCAGGTTTGCTGGTGCAACCGAGCACAGCAAGGGTCAGGCAAAAACTCAATGTAAGCAGTGCCAAGCGGGAGCGCATAGGAACCTCCATCGTTGTCAATTTACCGGAAGTAGACAGGCCAGGCAATGGCAGTTGAGCCGAACGAGTAATCGAAGGTGTATCGTCCAACGGTCTTCGGGAGCTCTCGAATTCACAATATGCCGGTGTCGAACTTCCAGCGAGTCGCGGTCTTGGGGAAATCTTTCTCGGTCCAAGCTAACACAACGTGCGGACGCACACAGTAAACCACGCTTTCACCGGGCACCGTCATCAGGGGCATCTTATATTTCGCGCGAGAGGCAGCGTCCAGCTTCTTGAACGTCGGCTCGTCGGTCAGGTCGACCTCGGCGGCCCTTCCCTCAAGGATCACAACATCATCGCCGGATTCCAGATGGATGGAGACCGCGCTATTGCGCGCCAGGTTGCATGCCTTACGCGAGGAACGCGCGGTTCCGAAATACACAGCACCGTCCATCCAGAATCCCCAGACGGGGACGGAATGAGGCCTGCCGTCCGGGCGCGTGCTGCAAATCCAATAATTCCGGGAAACTTTCAGCCGTTGCTCAGCATGGCTGAAGGGCAAGTAACTCTTTCGAGCCTTCAGACCATACAAGTCGGGTACATCCGGCAAACAGGCACGACAACCTTGAGGATCACTTGCTTCTGTCGGAGTTTGTGCCTTGGGCATAGACACGTTCTCCCGGCTCAGCGGATTGCGTGTACTCTAAAGGTTACCGCCTCGCTCAAGGCCCGGGCAAGGTCGGAGTTTGCTCTTCTGCGACGGTGCGAGCAGGTTCTGCTTCGGGTTCGTTCTCCGCCGCGGATGAAGAATTCGCCGACGGAGGAGACTTCTTGGGCGCTAGGAATTTTTCGGTGTTCAGCAATGGACGACCGAGAGAAGGATTGTAACTTGTCCAGGGACTCTCGAGGTCGGCTTCGCGCTCAAAATGGGCGCGCATGGCCTCCATCTTTGAGTCGAGATCGTCCAGATAGTGCAGCATCAGGGCTTCGGGGAACATCGGTAGCTTGGGCGAGCCAAACTCGTACTGACCGTGATGACTGATGATGAGGTGTTCCAACATCGTCTTGAGCGGATCGGGAAACCCGGGGACTTCCGCGATCTTCTGATGCAACATCTCCAGCTCAATGACCATGTGACCAAGAAGTTGGCCGCGGGTGGAATAGGAGAACGAGCGATTGTAGGTCAGCTCGTGGATCTTGCCAATGTCATGCAAAAACGCGCCGCTAAGAAGAAGGTCGCGGTTGATCTGGGGATAGTTCTTGCAGATCAGGTCGCAGGAGCGCGCAAGGGATACGACGTGGTCGAGCAGGCCCCCGATGTAGGCATGATGCAGAGTCTTCGCGGCCGGAGCGTTACGGTAGGCGCCGGCGATTTCGGGATCGGCCATGAAAGCCTGCAGCAACGATTTCAAATGAGGATTCTGGAAAGACGCGACGAAGTTCGAAAGCGCCTGCCAGAGTTCGTCAATGTTCTTGGTTGTCTTTGGAAGGTAATCGTCGAATTCAATTTCTGATTCGCCCAGCTTACGCAGCTTGTGAATTGTGAGCTGGAAGCGGTTCTTATACTTGTTGACCAGGCCTTTGATCTTAAGAAAATCGTCCTGCTCAAAGGCATCGAGCACCTCCTCGACGTTGTCCCACATTTTGGCCTCAAGATGGCCGCTGCGGTCCCCAAGTGTGAGCGCCAGGTAAGGTTCGCCACTTTTCTTGGGTTTGATCTGCTTGGACACCACAACGAAACTCGCCGTAACAATCTTGTTCTCGTAGCGCACGCAGTCGCAAATGTAGAAATCCTTCATGAGGTGTAATCCACGAGTATAAGCGAAGGCAGCCACCAAATATCGATGACGGGAACAATAGCGGTATTCGCCTACATTTTCTGCAGCGCCAGCTTCAAACTCACAATACGCCGAGCTTCTTTTTTCTTTTATTACTGAGCTTCTTAGCGTCCGCCTCTTTCGCGGCTGTGGTTTCGATCGGCACGGTTTGGTTGGGGCTAGCTCCGGTGTCCAAGTATCCCGGATTGATTTTGATATAGGCATCCTCGCGCAGCTTGGTAAGGTAGGCGCGGAGAGAGGGCTGAAGCTTCTGATAGTAAAGAGCGTCCTGAATCTTGGGCGCAATGTCCTTCATTTCAGGGACGCCCGCCATCTGATGCTCAGTGACCTTCAGGATTACGTAACCCTGTTTGGTCCGGATGACTTCAGACACGTCGCCGGTCTTCATGGCGAAGGTTTTGTCTTCCAGTTCCTTGGCCAAAGCGCCCCTCTTGAAAACGCCCAGGTCTCCGCCTTGTGATGCGGAAGGGCCGTCGGAGTATTTCTTCGCGATCTCATCGAAGCTGGCACCCTTGCGAATCTGATCGAGGACGTCGTCCGCCTTGGCCTTGGCAGCCGCCAACGCCGCTTCCTCGAGGGCCTGCTTGGCTGCCCGGTCGGCTGGCTGTTGGGCATTCGAGCTGTCCAGAGTAGCGGCACTACCGTCCGTCGCCCCGGATTTCGCGGGCGCTGCAGTATCCGCGGGCAGCTTGGGCGCGATCAGAATCTCGCTCAGATGGATCGCTTCCGGCTGCTGCATCTCATCCTTGTGCTCCTCGTAGAACTTCTGTATTTCTTCCTTCGTCATGCTGAGATGGGAGCCGACTTCTTCGCCGATCACCTTCTGAGTAATGATCTGGTTCCGCATATTTTGCTTGAAGTCCTCGTAAGAAATGCCCTGTGCGGTCGCCGCCTTCTCCAGCGCTTCCATGGACTCCAGCTTCATGTCCTTGCGCATCTGGTCCAGGCGCTTGATGAGGTCAGTATCGCCGGTAATGCCGAGGTCCTTGCCCTTTTCGAGCAGAAGTTGCTGATCGATTAAATCGCGAAGAATGTCCTTTTCGCGCGTGCCGTAAAGTTTGTCGGCGTTAGCAGCATCCTGCTGCTTGACCTCATCTTTGAGCTGGTCTTTGCTGCGTACGAACTCCGAGCGCGTGACAATCTGATTGTTGACACGGGCAATAATCTCTTCGACCACCTGTCCCACCGCGAGGGCAGGCAGATATGCCAGGGTGAGGAGCACTAGGCACAGTTTCTTCATAGGGAGTAGGGCCGCCACGCTGCCTGGGCTTGCGGGCGAAAGCGGGCTCGGCGTTTGCCTATTTTACCTCGTTTTGAACCTAATTGTGACCGAAGCTGTGGCCGTCATACCATGGTTGGACGCACCCACAGGAGTGGGGGATTTGCGGCCGGATATCAGACTGCACGCGCGAAGGCGAGGGCGGTCACATCGTCGTGGACGGGTGGCGCGGAAGTAAACTCGCCGAGTGCTCTCAAAATGGAAGCGCAGATTTCTTCTGCGTGATGCGAGTGATTGTTCTGCAGGGATTCTTTTACTCGATCCAGGCCAAATTCCAGGTGTCCGGTTTTTCCGCCCCTACTTTTCCCCTCGACCACCCCCCGCGAAACCAGCAGGAGAACCGCGCCCTTCTCCAGCGCGATGGTGGGAGCGTCGCAGGTGGTGTGCGAGAACAAACCCAGGGGCAGGCCGGTTGGGCCGAGTTCAGTAGTCCCGCTGCTGTCGCGCACCAGGCCCGGCGTATGTCCCGCGTTCGTGTAGCAGAGGGTGCCCAATTGTTCGTGGTAGCAGCCAAGGAAAGTGGGGCATGATCGAACATCCCCAGCCGCCTCCATGATTCCGCGGTTGAGCAGGAGGCAGAGTTCGGTCATGGCGTCGGATTCATTGCTGTCGGGTTCCGCAAACAGGCTGGTTCCGAGATCGCGGAATATTTTCTGCGCGGTGGAAAGAATGCCCCGGTTGTCCTCGCGCCGGCCAGCAACGTCGAGCATGCCAAACAACGTCCGGTCAGGGCTCACACGCAGAGCGTCGTAGAAGTCTCCAGCAATTCGTTTTCCGTAAAAAACCGCAGCCATCTCAGCTCCATCGATCTTGGGGAATTCGGTTCGAACCGGCTCCACCATGGGTACGGTCTCGACCAGACGTGGCTGAAATAACGAGCGCATTGGAATACGGAGGCAGAGCCGAAACTAGCACAGGAACAGGCATCCGGCAATGGATGTAGCCTAACGAAGGAGGTAGTCCCTGATCTTGAGTCCCAAAGAGGAACGAGGAAAGAGAGGAGAGCCAGCGGAAAGCCTTTAACCGCAAAGTTCGCTAAGAAGCGCCGCCAAGGACGCAAAGAAGAGCAAAAAGCTTTGCGGTTTGCTTCGCGAACTTTGCGGTTAAGAGTTTCTGTCTCTCCCGCAAAACACACAAGTTGCACTGGTGAATAAAGCCTGAGGGGGCGAAACTATTCGCCGTACTTGTCGGTTAGATACTTGGCGAGTTCGGTTTCAAGCTGGCCGTAATCAGAGTGGATCGTCGCCCGGAGAGCCGCTTCAGTGGAACTACCCTGGCTCAGAAGTTGCAGAAGCCGCTGGATGTCGCCCATACCGTAAGAGTCGTTGATGTAGGAGACTGCGGCCAGCGATTCGGCGTAGGCCACATAGGCCTCCACTCCCGAAAAACGCATGAAACTGCCTTCGAGGACGTTGAGCGGGATGTTGTGTTGTAACTTGAATAGCCGTGCTAATTGGCGTCCGTCGCCGCCCAGGCTCTTCGGTTCGAGCAGTTGCGCGATTCCCTCATGCAGCCAAGGCGGACACCGGCCACCGGATAGATAGTTAATGAATGAGTGCGCCAGCTCGTGCTTCAGGACGCGGGCGAGTTCGGGCGTCACCGAGTTCAGGCCGCTGATAGGAACGCGGAGTTTGCCATCATTAAGCGCGCCCGACCACGACGGAGCGTGGGTTACGTCAAAAAAGGCCTGCTCGGTATAGAGCGTCACCAGAATGTTATCGCGGGGTGGAGTGCCTAGATCTCGTACCAGATCGTCGTAGTCGGATTCGAGCGCAGACACAATTTGTCCGCGAAGCGTCTCGGAGGTCTGCTTGCCTTCGTAATGCACGACAAAATGGCTGCTTTCCCGTTGGGCGAAGTCGGTCTCGACGTGCTCTTCGCGTTGCGCCTTAGCCAGGAACTGCTGGACCGTCGAGTCAGGACGCAACTCCAGCGAATGTTTCCACGAGGCCACCGCTTCTTTGGTACGATCCGAGGCGAACTGGGCGTAGCCCAGCATGGTATACGCGTCGGGCGACTGGGGTGCCGCTCGAACGGCGCGCTGGGCAAAGGGAAGCGCCTGTGCGGCATTGCCGGTCCGCACCAGGAGTGCAGCATAATAAATAAGGATCGTCGAGTTCTCCGGTTGGAAGCGCAGAGCGCTTTCAAAATAGAGACGAGCCTGAGCGATGTTCCCGTGTTCAAATTCGAATTTTCCAGCGATGAAGTCGGCGGTAGCGCTCAGTTCGGCATTGCTCTTACCTTCCAGACTCGAAAGCGCGTCCGGATCGACCTTGCCGTCTTTAATGATCTTGGCGGGAAGGTCCCCTTCGTGAGCGAGACTGTCGGCGGGCGTAAAAGTGGGAAGGTCGCCGACAGTTTTCGCGGTGCCGCCGGAGGACGCAAGGTGGGCGGGCATGCCACCCGCGTCGACATGGTCTACCAGAGATTTCGGGATCGCGTAGGAGTCATCACCAACCTCGTACTGGTAGTGACTTCCGCTTTCGCTGACGTGGTCGGCCAGGATGGTTCGGCCGTTTTTCAGATGAATAGTGTCAGGCCATGCGGTAGCGGAGACGAACGCCACCCATACTAAGATGATCGTGACACGTGCACGCATTCAGGCGCATTCTAACAACGGGAGATGGCCGTACCCACGTGACGAAGGTACTACGTAAAAGCAGGGGCTTGGGGATCGCAGTCGGGATCGGGCTGGCTCTTTGTTCCGCGCCGCCAGGTTGCACCGCTGCACGTTCAACGGAAAATCCTCCTGCGCGGCCAGCGGAAGCTCTTTTTCTTCAACTGGGGCGGGTCGGCCTTGATCCTTCCCGCGTATACCAAGTCAGGGGAGCATCATTGGAGCGATCCGCGGTTCACATCACCTTGGAAGACGGGACGATTGCTTTCACCCAGGATGTGATGGGGCGAGTCACCGGTGCTTTCTTCGAAGGGGACGGAGAGATACTGCTCACGCCTCCGAATGAAGTGGAACGCAAGTCGATGAGCGTTTTTACGGGAATGGCAATTCTCGAAGAGCGCTTTGCGACCGCCTACTTTCGCTTCAATGACGACACCATGCCGGAACTGCGGCCTGACCTGCGGGCCACAGACAACGCGCAAGAGTTCGTTGCCCGATGGGGCGAGACCGCACGCAACCTGGCGGAAGCCGATGCCATGAGGCTGTTGCTGAGTTTCAGCCGTGCCCTTGTTGTAGTGGCCGCCGCTTCGTCTTCAGACACTACTCGGATTACTGAGTCCGGCGATCGCATGCTTCATGCTCGACTGCAAGGAACCAAGTTAGGAATATTCGACGTTTACTTTGACTCGACGGCAGCGGAGCAAGTCGTAGTTGGACAGGCACGAACCGCAGAGAGCGGAGTTACCTACTACGATGTGTGGACGTCATTTGCGCCCACCGTGCCCGGGCAGGCGCAGGACCTGCTGGAGCAGAGTACGGAGTCCGAAAGCCCGAGGCCGCGCGCCGACTCGATCGCAGTTCGCCGCTATGAAATCGCTGCCGATGTGAAGCCCCCGAAGCAGATTCATGCTGAAGCCCGGCTACAACTCGATGTGAGGCGGGGTGAAGAGCGTACGTTGCTTTTCGAATTGTCACGTTTCCTGCAAGTTGAGAGTGTCGAGATGAATGGCCAACCGGTGGAATTCATCCACAATCCAGCCATTGAAGGGACACAGCTGTCGCGCCGGGGAAATGATTTGGTGGCGGTGATTCTGCCCGATCCCGCACATAGTGGTCAGAAGATCGAACTCCGCTTTGTTTACGGCGGNTTACGTTGGAGCGCGCGGAACGTGGTATCCGAATCGCGGTACTGCGATGGCCGACTTTGATCTCAGCTTCCGCTATCCGACCGGCTGGACGCTGGTGGCGACCGGCAAGCCTGCTCCGGTCTCTGCCGTCACCCCGGTTCCTGCTAACGGCGAGCAAGATGGTCGCTGGATCTCCGAACGTCCCATCCCTGTGGCGGGATTCAATCTGGGTAGATACAAGCTCGCGACTGTGCAGGCAGGAAACGTTATCGTGGAGACCTACGCAACCGCAGGCATGGAGCGGGATTTTCCTCGCACTCCAATGCGGGGAATCGAGCCCAATCCCGCCGCTCCTGTTCCACGGCAAGGAGTAGTGATCGCGCCGCACAATCCTTCCCCAGTAGAGACCCAGTTGTCCGTGGCCGAAGCCGCCGCCCGAGCTATCCAGTACTATGCGGAACGCTTTGGCCCGTTTCCGTATAGCCGGCTGGCGTTGACGCAGATGCCGGGACGCGATAGCCAAGGCTGGCCGGGGCTAGTGTTCTTGTCTTCCTACGCTTTTCTGAATGAAGAGGAGCGAACGCAACTTCATTTTCCATCGTTTCGGCGAGTGCTTCAACAGCAGATTCCCGCACACGAGGCGGCACACCAGGGGTGGGGAGATCTCATCACCTGGAGCAGCTACCGCGACCAGTGGTTTTCCGAGGGCCTGGCGAATTACTGCTCATTGATGATGGTGCAGGAGAAGAATCCCGCGTGGTTCCGGGAAATCATGAACGGATATCGCGACGATCTGCTGCAGAAGAATAACGATGGCGTGTCGCCCATGGATGCCGGTCCGGTAACCCTGGGAGGGCGTTTGCTGTCCTCTCATTTCCCTGAAGGGTACGAGGCGATTAGTTACGGACGCGGGACTTGGCTGTTTCACATGCTGCGCACCATGTTACTGGATGCCACCGCACAAGAACCAGGGCGGAAGACGCGAAATGGGAGTGGGCCGGATGAGCCCTTCGTGCGTGCCCTGCGCAAACTTCGCCAGAGGTACGAAGGAAAATCTCTCAGCACGCGCGAGATGTTTGATGTCTTCGCGGAGGACTTGCCACCTGCTCTGCGCTACGAAGGGAAGACGTCGCTCGACTGGTTCCTGGTGGGATGGGTGAATGGCACCGCCTTACCCAGGCTCGAATTGAAAGCTGTGAAATTTACTCCAAAGGAATCAGGAACTCTGGTGAGTGGAACCATACTGCAGAAGGATGCGCCCGGGAACCTGGTCACATCGGTGCCCGTGTATGCGCTGCTCGCAGGGAAAAAGCCCGTGTTGCTGGGGCGCGTGTTTGCCGATGGAGAAGAGTCTTCGTTTCACCTGCCTGCTCCCGCCGGCACACGCAAGATTCTGCTTGATCCGAATGAAACAATTCTGACTGCCCCGAAATAACGTTGGGTTGGGCTCCAGTAGCCCCCGCGAGAGCTCGAATTCTTTCCCAGAATGGTCTTGGCCGGGGCGCTCCCAATTCCCGAAACGGTCTGTATATTCTTTCCCAGAAATACGGAGGTGCGCTTGCCCTCTGTAAGTGATGCCTCTCCAACCATTTAGTCCTCTGAGCTGAACATGACATATGGCACGGAATATGCTACGAGCCGTATGGGGGACTGGAGCGTGCGCCATGGGCGAATATTCAACTGGCGGGGCGGCCGTCAGGCCGGTCATCAAACAAGGCACGGACGGCGCAACGCTGCTCCTCGGAGCTGACGAAACGTTGCTGCGCGGAACCGAAACGATTCTCTTCGTCGAAGACCAGAGCTTCGTAAGAGAGGTGACAGGGAAGATTCTGAAGTCTGCTGGATACAGGGTTTGGTTGCAAAGAGCGCAGCGGAGGCGTCACGCGCGTACGACCTGGCGTCGGGCGGGGTCGAACTGCTTCTGACCGACGTTATTCTGCCGCGAGAAAATGGACAAGAATTGGCGCGGAAACTCCGACGACAGAATCCTCAGCTTCGAGTTCTTCTCATCACGGGGGATGCCGAACAAATGGTGAAGAGTGAAACAGAACATGAGTTTGGAAGATGGTTGCCCAAGCCCTTTTCTGCCCGCACACTGCTGCGAAGAGTGCGTGAAGTGCTGGGTGGTCAAGGCCCCGATCTGCGAGAGACGGACTGCGCGAGTGCAATCCGTATCATGCGCGCCTGTAGTGGCGAGTAACTTGCACGATGTATCGGGGAATTTCGGACAGCGGCACGACCCGCTGCAGAACTCCCAAGTCAACGCCAACTCGCGGCATCCCGTATGCCTCACAACTCGCCTCATCCTGCCCCACAGTAAGGCCACCCTCGCGGCGGATCGCCTTCATCCCAAGTGCGCCATCCGCTTCCATTCCCGTCATGATGACACCCATTGCCAGACTTTGAAATGTTGCAGCACTTCGTCCATGTAAGAATCCAGTTCGAAAGTGAGGCGGGCCCAGTCAAAGTCTTTCAAGGACGGACACTGTTGCGCCAAAGCGGCAAATCCGGGTTCTTCGAGGAGGTTGACTTGACGTTTTTCGACGTATCCGTAGTTCAGCCCGGTCATACGACAGAGCAAGTCACTGAGTTCGACCAGCGATACCAGCGCGGTGTGATTCAAGGATTGTTGAGGCGCGTGGTGATGAGCCACGACCTCAACCAGCTCCGGGGACAGTTCCCAGCTCTCCGCCAGCAACCTTCCGCTGTCGCAATGGGCGAAACCCAAAACCTTTTGTTCGGCCTCGTGCAGCGGAATACCTTCTTCCCGGGCTACCTCGTATGCGCCACGAAACTCCTGGGGCAAGGCCCACAGATTGACGATGATGCCAAGATCGTGCAGCAGCCCGGCAAGATAAGCCTTGCCAGGATCCGTGAAATTGATTTTGCGTGCAAAGCGCCGGCAGACCAGTGCGCATCCGAGAGAGTGTTCCCAGAAGACGCTGGGATCGATGCCGCCGTTCTTTCCAGGCAGCATGTTGAGCACACTGCAGGACATTGCGATGTCGCTCACGCGATGAATTCCCAAACCGATGATGGCTCCGCGGACTGACTCAACTTTCTGCCAGCGGCCGAAGAGCGGACTATTTGCCATCTGCAGACACTGTGCGGCCAGGGACTTATCCTGCGCGATCAGGTCGGCGACTTTGTGTACATCGACCTGTTCCACTG
>WNFN01236957.1_pt1 | contig 11249 bp, 10 predicted proteins | sample 5400161 | NCBI WGS metagenome assembly WNFN01 (sample SAMN13153353, study PRJNA577476) | soil metagenome | isolation source: 80 cm saprolite on Douglas fir-dominated hillslope | place: USA:California | collected 2013-09-17
CACACGCTTTGGGTGCACGGGATCCTTGACGTCCAGCAAGATGCCGTTTCCGGAACACGCGCCCGCTGCGAGACCAATCGCGGAGTAGATCGTGATGTCGTGGCACTGGTCGGTGTCCTCGGGCTTTTCCATTCCTTTTTTGCCGTGAGTGCCACCGTTGCTAAGGCCGTTCATCGCCCCGGTACGCGGATCGATGAAGACGCGAGGGCTCGAAACGATTTTGGCGTCTTGCGGTGCGGCGACGGGGACCTTGATTACATCAATTCGAAACAGAGCGGTGTTGGGATCCTTGTCCGGTTTTTCACCCGAGCAGCCGGCAAGTTCTTCCGACTGGCGCACAAAAGAAGTACCGGAGACGTAGATATAAACGTTGTCTTTGTCGTTCGGGTCGACAACGAGCGTATGCGTGTGTGAACCGCGGCAGGTTTGCACGGCCGCAACTTGTTTCGGATTCCTGATGTCCGAAATATCGAAAATTCTTACGCCCCGGAAACGATCTTTTTGCGCTGCAGGCAAGCGACGCTTCTTTTCCTTGTTTTTATCTTCGTCAGCCGGTGGCGGAGGTTCAGGCGGAAAGCCTTGTGCGCCGCAATCGAGGCGCCCGTTGGGCATTTCAACCGACATGAAAAGCAGCTTTCCGTGGACAGACAAATCGCCTTGTCCGCCCGGGCAGACCAGCGAAGTCAAAACAGCAGCTTTCGCGGGATCGGAAATGTCGTAGATGCTCAAGCCATAAAAATTTCCCTGGAACAGGCGGTTGCCCTGGAACGCCAGGTCCGAGTTGGCGAACGCGAGTTGGGCGATGACCAACTGCGTCGGCTTTGGGAGCTTTCCAGCGCGGCCGATGCCGAGCTGGGCGATCGTCTTCTGCACTTTCGGATCATCGGGGTCCGAGGAGCCGAGTTGAAACGCGTCAGGCTTCTTGATGAGCAGGAGATGCTCGATCCCCATCGAAGTTTCACCGGCGTTGTAAAGCCCAGGCGCAAGTTTGGCGCGGGGATCACTGGCGTCGGAACCTTTCATGCCGAGAAGGAGTGCGGGAGCGGGCTCAGGAGCGAAAGGGTTATCGTCTTCCTCGCTCTCCTTTGCCTCGGGTTGTTGCGCCGGAGGCGGCGTCGCAGGCGCCGGCGCCTGCGGGTACAGGCGGCTGACGCCGGAAAAGAAGATAAGTGCGGCCCCGGCGACACGCAGGCCAACAACGGACGTTCGATTCATCGTTTCTCCTCTTTCGTGTTTTTCTCGAGCATGGATTCCATAATCCGAATTTCGGCGCGTTGCGAATTATCGGCGTCAGTCGCAAAGTTGAACAGTTCAGCGTCCTGCCCAGCGCCGGCTGTGTCGAACAAATCTTTCACCATAGTGAGCGCACCATTGTGGTGCTGAATCATACCGGTCAGGAAAAGGCGGTCAAAGTCCGCGCCACTCGCTTTTCGGAGCGCGTCCATTTGCGCAAGAGTGAGCATCCCGGGCATCAGCGGCATCGTTTCGTGCGACATGTCCACGCCATGCATTTCGGGCATCGTCAGTGAAACAGATTCGCCCCGGGACGCGAGCCATCGCTTCATGAACTTGATCTCATCTTTTTGCGAACTGCTAATTCGCGCGCCGAGCAATCGCAAGTCCTTGCTGTCGGTGTGCGCCGCAATGAGCGCGGTCATCTCAACAGCTTGCGCGTGATGCATGATCATGCCCTGCATAAAAGCGACGTCGGCCGGTGAGCGCTGCGGAAGCGTGGCGTGAGTTGAAGGCGGGAGAGTCTTACTTGGTTTTCCGGGAGCGCCTGGCTGCACGACAACGGGCGTTTTTGCGGAATCGGTCTGCTGCGCTTGTGCCGGAAGTAAAAATAAGATTTCAGGCGCGCACACCGATACGAGCGCGCAGAAAACCGGCGCAGTTACTCCCGCAGACCAAATCTTTCGCTTAGGACAACACAAAAAAAGCTTCACTGCGTTGAGTCCCCACCCTCTTCGATGCACACACGCTATCACGAAGAAGCAAGAAGAGGCATGGAGAGATGCAAGCGCCAGCCGGAAGTTATTAGAGAGAGACGTTAAACTGAAAATAGTAGGAATTGCGTCCGAAATGGGCCAGCTTGCTCTATTTCTTGCCGTCAGTCTCTTGCGAATGCAGGAAAGCCTCAGTCTCCAGTTTTCCTCCGTGTTTCGCCCAACCGGCCGGAGTACCGTGCCAAAGAATATCCTTCAGGTCTAATCTTGCGCCGCGTTCGACGAGTAAACGGACAACTTCGATATGGCCGGCCAGCGCGGCTTGATGCAAAGGTGTCGAATGAGAGTGACAGCTGACCGGGTTATACCGGTTGGGGGTTTCGCCCGCGTCCAGCAATAGACGAGCGATTTCGACGTGACCAAACTGCGATGCCAACGCAAGTGCCAAATGGCGGTCGCGGCTTCCGGCGGCGGGCAGCAGCCGGCGGGCATCCTCAAGTCGTCCCAAAGCTGCCGCAACAGGAAGGTCCATGCAGGCCCCGCGCCGAATCAGAGCGTTGACAGCTTCAAACCCACCCTGCAGGGCGGCGTGAATCGCGCTGTCTGGATGGGCTCCGTAATCGCACAGAAGGTCGATGAGTGGAACTTGCACGCGACATTCACGAGGTACACTGCCGGTCACAACCAGCGCAAGCGCTTCATTGAGTGCGGATTGTTCTGCACCGGCGTCGAGAATCGCCCGGGCCACTTGAACGATGTTGTGCGGAAGCGTGCCATGGCGAATCGGGTTCTCGGCTATAAACTCCAAGAGGGTCGGGTTCTGAAAATAATTCCCGCCTTCAAAGACGATGTGTTGGCGCACGAGATTCGGATGCTGCAGCAAGTGAGCACGCAAACCGGCCACGTCGCCGGCATCGAGAAGTTCCACACCGCGGCGAAACACGTCATCGTCAATACGTTCGTGGTAGGGCCGATTCATTTGGCCGGAGAGCGCCGGCTCCTCAATATGCCGTTTCAACCTAGCCCAACTCGGAAATCCGGACTCGCGCGCAACGGCCAGTTGCGCATCGCTGAGCTTCAGGTGCGCTTCAAAGATTTCGGCATCGGTCGCGCTGGAGAAGCGCGGGTGAAATTCACGGATCCGTTGCGCGGCTCCCAAATTGTGGCGGGCGTGATCCCGCAGTAAGTCTTTTGCCTGGTATTTGAGGTGATCGAGGTCGGGTTTTGGCGGTAAGGCGCTGACTGGCACGGCGAACTTCCTTTCCTACGCCCGAGGTCCGCGTGAATGGGCAGAAAGTAAGTTCGGTTAACGAAGTTGTTGCGACCAGGTGGACTTCTGTCCTTCCCGCGGACCGGTTGCGCCCTGCGCGCGCCTCGAATCTTAGCACGACGTGGGGGAACTCAGGACCAGGGGAAAGGGACAGGTGAAGGGTTCGCGCGAGGGCGTGCGAAGCCGTTGAAAAGGAATTGCGAAGGAAATGGTGCGCCCGGAGTGATTCGAACACTCGACCTTGTGCTTCGGAGGCACACGCTCTATCCAGCTGAGCTACGGGCGCGTCGGCGTGCTGCGAAGAATTGCAGCGAGACTTCTATTCTAGCGTGTTCGGCGCGGTTTTGCTGCGAATTCCTGGCGGACAAAAATCCGTTCACCCCTTCGCTTTATCGCGGATTTGGCGGGCGAGTTTTTCGATGTCTTCCGTTTTGCGGAGCATGGCGACAGACAGGACGGTTACGGAATCGGTTTTTTCGACTTCATCCTTCAACTCCGAGGCAAGTTGAAAGAGTTTCTCGATGTTTTTCTTGATGTCTTTCTGATTTTGCTCAAGCAGTGTTTTTGTGCGCTTGGCGTCGACGCCTGGATCAGGCTGCGCTTCACCGCTCGCGGTAGATGGTGTTCTTTGGGCGGGATCCTGTGCGCGCGCGGCCCATGCACAAATCGCGGCAATTCCGACGACACCAGCCGCCAGCTTCAGCGCTTCTCTTCTGGACTCATTCATATTCCCTCCCCACGGCCCGACAAACGCGCGACTTCCATATTCTCAATGTTATACTCGCCTTGCAAAATACCTATGTCCGGCGTTCTCAACTTTCTATCGGGCATCACACTGTCCACGGCACTCCATCTTCTGGGCATCATTCTTCTCGCTCTTCTCGTCAATCGCTTGCTGAAAATTCTGACGAAGCTGCTGATCAAACCGGCCAGCGGCCAATCGCGCGCCGCGCAGGCACGCGAACAGCAGACGCGCACGCTGGCGGGCGTACTCTACAGCGCAGTGAGCAAAGTCGTGTGGGTGGTGGCGCTGATCACGGCGCTAGATCTGTTCGGCATCAACCCGACACCCGCTTTGACGCTTGCGGGGCTGGCCAGCGTGGCGGTGGGTTTCGGCGCGCAAAATCTGGTGCGGGACGTCATCACCGGTTTTTACATCGTGCTGGAAGATCAGTATACGGTGGGCGATACGATTCAATTCGGCGATGCCACCGGGCGCGTGGAGCATCTGACGCTGCGGCGCACGGTGATTCGCGACGCCCGCGGCGCGCTGGTGACGATCGCGAACGGCGACATTCGTACCGTGGCGAACCTGAGCCGCGACTGGTCGCAAACTTTTGTGGACGTGGAGCTTGCGCCGGAGATCGCACTGGAGAAGCCATTGGCTGCGCTCGAAGCAGCCTCGGCCGAACTCCGCGCGGATGCGGCGTGGTCACAAGCTCTCGTCGATGGCCCGCGAATACTTGGCGTGCAGTCGCTCGGCCGCTCGGCGACGCTGGTTCGCCTCCAGGCGCGCACCGCGCCGACGCGACAGGACGAAGTTGCGCGCGAACTTCGGCGCCGGATTCACGTGGAACTACAAAAGCGCGGTATACCTCTCGCCAGCGTCCAGCGCATCGAATTGGCAGGTGCGAACGAGAATGCCGCCGAAGCCGCCAATTCCCTTTCCAGAACCGAGCGATAGCGCGAGGAGCCAGCCCATGTCGAACGTCACTTATGAAGAAGTGAACTTGATGCTGCGCTTGTACGATATGCGCCGCGAAACGCGGCTGCGGCAGGCGCGCAACTGGTTCGTGGACCATTTCCATCCCGCGAGCGTGGACGAATTGACGCAGAAATATCCGGCGGGAACCGACGAATACACGAACATCCGAATGGTGGCGAGCATCGTGAACCGCGGGCTAATCAATGATGAGCTCTTTTTTGAAAGTAACGGCGAAATCTGGGTGGTGTGGGATCGCATTCGAAACGTGGTGCCGACGTGGCGGACGGCGTTCAAGAATCCGACGGTGTTTTGCAACCTGGAAAACGTGTGCAAGCGATTTGAAGCATGGCGGGAAAAGCGGGCACCGGGTTCAAGCGCGGCAATGCGGCAAATGATGGAGCAGTCGCGACCGAAGCAATAGGCGCCAAGCGGTTTTATTACACCAAGCTGAGACGGCTGGTCTTTCGCGCCGGTGCAAACCCTTCAGGGTGCGCGATAACTACACGATTCCTGCCTTCCGATTTCGCGCGATAGAGCGCCTCGTCCGCCTTTCGAATCAACGCTTCCCCGTCCAGCGCAGGCCAGTCGCCGCCATTCGCCATGCCGAGGCTCATGGTAAGTGGAATTTGCGCATCCCCAGTTACAACTGGTGTCGATTCGATAGACTGACGGATGTGTTCGGCACGATCGGCGCCGACTTTCGCGTCACATCCGGGCAATACCAGGAGAAATTCCTCGCCGCCATACCGGCTGACGGCATCGTAATTTCGCACGGCGTCCGTAAGAAGCTTTGCGACGGTACGCAACGCCATGTCGCCTGCCGCGTGACCGAATGTGTCGTTCACGTGCTTGAAGTGATCGATGTCTCCCAGCAATAACGTAACGCTCCCCGAGTGTTGGTCCCGGCGCCCACGCAGCAATTCCCTCTGCAAAAGTTCCATAATGACGCCGCGATTCCATAAACCTGTGAGTGAGTCGTGGGTTGCACGAAAACGCATCTCTTCACGTGCTTCGACGAGCGTATCTTCCAGGTGTAAAATTCGTTCGCCAGTCCGCAAGCGGGCTCTCAACTCCTGTGGATTGAAAGGCTTGGTGAGGTAATCGTCCGCACCACGCCCGGACCATCCACGCCGGGCATCATCCAGTCGAGCAGCGCGAGCCTCGGGCCATTCTGTTCACAGAGCGCTTCAGTTGCCGCGGTACCATCTTCCACGGCGATGACGTCGTAGCCCGCTCGCTCCAACGTGCTCTTCAACATTCGGCGCGACAGGGAATCGTCGTCGGCAATCAGAATCTTGAGCTTCATTTCTCGGCCCCCGCCATGTGGCCTTCCAGTTCGACGAGCAGGCCCGCAGTGTCCAATTCAAATTTCGTGAACGAATCCGCCAGCGCCGTCTGCTGCTCACCCTTCGCAAGTTGTTCCATTTCGCCGGCTGCTTCGGAAGCGTGCCCAGCAGCAAGGTTGGCAAGCATGCCCTTCAATGCATGCGCCGCCTCTCTTGCCTTCTCGAAGTCGACGCCCTGGATGGCGACTCGCAGCGCGGTGGTGTACCGCGGAAACTCTTCGCGAAAGATTCCGGCGATTTCGCGGAGGAGTTCCCAATCGTTTTCGACACGGGCTAGCAGCTCCGGCAAGTTCACGGCACCCGCAGGTCGACTCCCATTGAATTCGTGCGGCACGGTGTTCATCGGCTGCTCACCTGAACCTTTCCTGGAAAGCCTGGCAATTTCACTTTTCAGCAGATCCGTTTGAATCGGTTTCGAAACGTAGCCATCCATGCCGGCTTCGAAACATTTTTCCCGGTCGCCCTTCATGGCGTGGGCGGTCATGGCAAGGATCGGGGTGTGTTTGCCAACGGCGGCTTCGTATTGGCGTATTTTTTGCGTCGCTTCGAGACCACCCATGACGGGCATTTGCAAGTCCATCAGGATGAGATCGAATTGAGTCGAGGCGGCCAGTTCCACAGCCTCGCGTCCATTTACCGCGAGCTGGACGCGATGCCCCGTCTTTTCGAGGAGGCGAATTGCGAGTTTCTGGTTAACGAGGTTGTCTTCAACAAGGAGAAGGTGGAGGTTTTTTACAGCGGGCTGCATGTCTGGATCCGCGGACCTTCCTTGTTTCGAATTTTTCCCCAACACGGACGCGATCGCATCGTGGAGTTCCGCGCGACGGATTGGCTTGCTCAGCTTCCGTGCGATTTGCAGTTGTTCCGGGGAAAGATGCTTCGGCACAGTCAAACTCGATGAGAGCACCACAATCGCCGTATCCTCTGCAGGAGCGATTTCGCGCATCTTGGCCGCCACTTCGTACCCATCGATCCACGGCATATTCACGTCGAGCAGCACCAAAGGGTAAGCGGCGCCGCGTTCGACGCTAGTTTGGTATTCCTCGATCCCCTTCATGCCTTCAGCTGCCAGGACCGGCTTCATTCCCCATGTGAGCAGCAATTTCTCCAGTAGATGACGATTCGCCTCGTTGTCGTCAACCACCAGAACCGACTTGCCCTTCAAGTCGGCGGCGGGGCTGAAGGACCGCGGTAATTCCTTCGCGACTTCAAAATGAACGGTAAACGAGAACTTGCTGCCTTTTCCGGGCGAGCTCTCGAGCCCAATCTGCCCGCCCATCAAGCGGACAAGACGCGCTGAAATAGAAAGGCCGAGACCCGTGCCCCCAAATTCGCGGGTCGTTGACGTATCGGCCTGGGAGAAGGCATCAAAAATTTGTCGATGTTTGTCTGCAGGAATGCCAATCCCCGTGTCCGACACGACGAACTGAATGTCCGCGCCGGTTCCGTCGCTAGGTAAACGCGTCGCCCTGACGTTGACTTCACCTTCTTTCGTAAATTTGATCGCGTTGCCCACAAGATTAATCAGGACCTGACGCAAGCGCGCTGGATCACCGTTCAAGGCGCCAGGGATTTTTCCTTCGGTAGTCCAGGTTAGGTCGAGGCCCTTCTTCATGGCACGGATGCCCAGAGGTCCCAGCGCCTCTTCGATGCAGTCCTCGAGCGAAAAAGCCGTTTCCTCGAGCTCCATTTTTCCGGCTTCGATTTTCGAGAAATCCAAAATGTCGTTGATGATACCGAGGAGCGCGTCCGCAGAAGAGCGCACCATGCCGAGATATTCGCGTTGCTCGGGATGCAGTTCGGTTTCCAGCGCGAGTTCGGTCATACCCAGAATGCCGTTCATCGGGGTGCGGATTTCGTGACTCATGTTGGCTAGGAATTCGCTCTTGGCACGATTCGCCGCTTCAGCAGCCTCTTTCGCCCGCCGCAAACGCTCTTCGGCGAGCTGCATTTCCGTTACGTCCTGAATGACGACAACGTATCCGCGCTTGGTACCATCCTTCTGCTGGAATCCGCGTGCAATCGAGTGTGCCCAGACGATTGAACTGTCGCGCCGCTGATATCGGTAACTCATGGTGTAGTCGAGCTCGTGTGCTATGGACTCGTTCCGAATTCGTTCGAGTCGTTCGAAATCATCCGGGTGAATTACCGTGCGCCATGCGTTGGCGAGCGCTTCCTCCTCGGTCAAACCCGTCATGCGGAGATATTGCTCGTTGACGTATGTGAATTTTCCCTCTTCGTCCATAAGGACGATGCCGACAGGGGCGACCGCGCTTAGCGTGCGGAATCTTTCTTCACTTCGGCGTAATTCCGCGTCGTGTTTCGCGCGCTCGGTAACGTCCTGCACCACACCGACATATCCGCCCGAATTGTCGCCCTTTCCGAGGACGGGCCGCGCTACCGTATCCACCCACACGGTTTCGCCCTTGAGAACTTGCTCCCAACCAGCACCCGCGCCTTCCTCGGCGCTAAGCCCAGTCATCGCAAGCCATTTCTCGTTGAGATACAGCACTTGTCCGTCTGCGCCCGTGCGGAAAATTCCAACCGGCGCGGCCGATGTGAGCGTGCGGAACATTTCCTCGCTTCCTCTCAGCGCCCGCTGCGCTTTTAACCGCTCGCTGATGTCTTGATACAGAATAAATTGGCCACGGAGAACGCCATCAACGACGAACGGAACGCCGTACGCCTCGACCTCCACGGGTAACCCGCATTTATGCTTGCGAATGACTGTCTGGTGAACGACGGTCCCGCTCAAGACTTGCTTCGTGAGTTCTGCCGCCTGCGTATGGAGTTCGCCTGGCGAGATGAGTTCGTCAATCGACTTGCCCTGCATTTCCAGCGTGGAATAGCCGAACAGTTCCTGAAACGCGGGATTGCTGATTTCAATTTTGCCTTCCGCGTTTTCCGCCACGATCCCGATCGGGCATGCGTCAAGTAGAGTCGTAAGGTAGGTGGATCTGACTTACGCCGCTGCGTGACGTCCTGTACCACGCCCACATACCCCAGCAATTTGCCGTCAATCGCACGCAAAGGCTTAGCTTGCCCCTCGGCCCATCGAATCGAACCGTCTGAGTGCCGAACCCTGTAACTTGTTGCGAAGTCCTCGCCGGACCTCATCGCCTCGCTCCGATCTTGGATTAGACGGGCGCGATCCTCTGGATCAATCCGGTCAGTCCAGCCACCGCCTAAGCCCCTTTCGCGGCTGACGCCGAGTAGTTCGAGTAGCGCCGTATTCATGAAGCTTGCGTTCCCATCCATGTCGCTTCGATAGATGCCTACCGGCGCCGCCTCGCTCACCGTTCGAAACAGTTCTTCACTCTCGCGCAGCGACTGTTCCGCTTTTCGCTTCTCAAAGATCTCCTGTTCGAGTTCTCTTGTGCGCTCCGCCACGCGCAGCTCCAGCGTGTCGTTTGCCTCGACAAGTGCATGCTCGCGCTTTTGAATTTCCTGCAGCATTTGGTTGAAATCCAACGCCAGATGTTGCAACTCCTTACCACCCACCAGAGGGGCGCGTAATGAATATTCTTTTGCGATTGCCATCGTGCGCGTAAGACCGGCCAGCAGCTCGATGGGCCGCGTAATCGTGCGCACCAACAACGACGTCAGCAGGTAAACAACGGCCAACATCCCGAATGAGAGTTGCGCCGTTAAGACTTCAATCCGGCGGGTTCTTTGGTGCAAATCGTTCAAATCCGATTCGAGATAGAGCGTGCCTACGCGCACAATGCCCTGCGTAACCGGCGCGGTGAGCTTCAATCGCTGCGGTTCCCACACCACACCATCCGCGACATGGTCGGGAGGTAAGAAGGTCAGACCGTCTGGCGCGTCGTAGGTCGCCAGAATTTTGCCGTTCGGCGTGTAAAGAACACCGCCGCGAAACCCTGATCTTGCACTCAGCGCCGCCAGATACTTCTCAGCGCTTCCGGGATCATCGAATGCGAGGGATGCTGCAGCGTTTGTGCCGATCAAATCGGCGGCGAGCTCCAATTGCTGTAACTTTTGACTGCGGGCCGTGCGCGTGTCGTAGAAGAGATAACCCCCACTACCGAGCAGAAGACCAACGCCAGTCGTAAACATCGTCAGCAACAAGATTCGCTGCCGAAGTGAGAGTGGAGCCGACTTGAACCAGTTGGGCATGCTAACTCTTCGCCGTGACAGTGTGATTTACGACGCGCCGCGCAAGCGCGAGCATGCGTGAACTCAGCTTCAGCTTCGCTGCGTCGGCCGCATCCAAGTTGACTTCGAACGCAGGCGCCTTGCCGTCGGTGAAGAGCGCCACCATCCCGCCCACGTCCAGGAAATCTTTGGTCTCACCAACTGTCAGGGCACGGCCCGCTCTCGCTGCGTCCAGCACCTTTGCATAATTTTTCGCTTCGGACCGACTAACGAAAATGATTTGGCAGCCTGATAGCTCGGCCTCTTTTCTGATCCACTTGACTTCGGAGCGCTTGCCCTCGAAAGTAAGGTCGCGCGTCAGTTCCGCCAGCGTCGTCCCAAAAGAAAACGTGCCGTAGACACACCACCGAAATGCGTTTGCGTTATGCAGCGGTGAATCAACGGGCCATTCGATGAAGGCTGCGGACTGCGCCAGAAAATTTGCTTTCCAGACAATTTCGTTTGCAGCGGCATCTTGCGCGGCGCCACGCGACTCTCCGAGCGCAAACAGCAAAAGCGAAGCGCAAAGCGTAGCGCACACCCGTAACAGCGAGCTATTCGCGCGCGCTTCTGGCTTAAAGACGGACACGTCAACCTCGTCGACAGTCAACGCAACTTCTGCACCAATTTTTGGATTCGGACTGTTAGGTAAGTCTATATAAATAAAAGGCTTAGAGGGCCGGCAGAAAGTGGTTCCGCAACCGACCTTCCCGTAAAGGAACGCTCCCAAGGCGTCGGTTCAATTCGGGACAGTCAGTTGAATTTCTAGATTGAGGGACAACGGTTCAGTGCTTGAGCAAATGGCGCGCAAATCGGAATGCCACTCA
>WNFN01213984.1_pt1 | contig 11246 bp, 9 predicted proteins | sample 5400161 | NCBI WGS metagenome assembly WNFN01 (sample SAMN13153353, study PRJNA577476) | soil metagenome | isolation source: 80 cm saprolite on Douglas fir-dominated hillslope | place: USA:California | collected 2013-09-17
CCCCTCGGCACCAACTTCCATCCAGTTCCTTTGCACAATGGGCAGTTCTCAATGGCCATGCCTCACAGCATAGGGGCAAGGGCGTTGCACAGCAAGACGCGGTCTTTGGGAAAACTGTGGAAGGCGGTGGTTACACAAACCTCAACCTATGCCTGCTGATCCGTCGTGCTCGCAGAAAACCCAGCAGCCTGAAGCTCGTGCCATTGTCTCGCTAAGAACTTCGCGATACTCGTGGCGTGGCCCGCACAATCGCGTGGCGCGGCGCTCTCTCATCCGTCTGGGACGCCACGCGCGAGAGCTCCTGTTGTACAACCTGCGCGAACTCTCCCATCTGCCGCTCCATCTCGATCATCTTCTCGCGCATGTTCAGGATGATTTCGATTCCCGCGAGGTTCACTCCCATGTCCCGCGCCAGCGCGAGGATCACATCCAAGCGCTCGAGGTCAGAATCAGTGTACAGGCGCGTGTTTCCTTGCGACCGCGATGGCTTCAGCAGTCCCACGCGTTCATACAGCCGCAGCGTCTGCGGGTGCAGCTTATACAGCTCCGCCACGGCGCTAATCATGTAGCCCGCTCTGGCCCGTTTTTTTCCTCGTGGCGACATTGCTTTTCTCTTACACGCCCGCCTTGTCGAACAAATCCTTTCGCGGATCCGCTGGCGCGACGTTTTCCAATTCCTTCATCAAATTCCGCACGCGCTCATCGGTAGGCTGCGGCACGACGACCTGAATCTCCACGTACTGATCGCCGCGCGAGCCGTTCCTCGCGCTGGTCACGCCCTTCTCGCGCAGCCGCAGCGTCTTCCCGCAATTCGTCCCCGGCGGAATGCGCACGATCGACCGCCCATCGATGGTCGGCACTTCGATCTTCGAGCCAAGCGTCGCTTCAGGCACCGTAACAGGTACCTTCGTATACAAATCATTTCCGCGCCGTTCGAAAAATGGGTGCGGCTTAACCTCGACCCGCAGGTATAAATCACCAGCCGGCGCCCCCATCGTCCCCGCATTGCCCTTACCTGGAACCCGCACGCGCCCGCCGTTGGCCACGCCCGGCGGGATGCGTACATCAATTGTTTCCGTGCGCCGCACGCGTCCTTCACCGCCGCACGTTTTGCACGCCGTCCGCAGTTTGCCTGTCCCGCCGCATCGCGTGCATGGCACGTTGAAGCGCATCTTGCCCGCTGCCTGCTGAATTGTTCCCGTGCCGCCGCAAACCGTGCACGTCTGTGGCGAACCCACCGCGCCGGTGCCGTGACACGTCTCACACGAATCCAACCTTGTGATCGAGAGTTTCTTTACCGCGCCGCGGACTGCATCCCAGAAATCGATTTCAATCTGGTATTCAAGGTCATTGCCAGGTTCCTCCTCCGGTTCCATTTCGGCGCCGCGCCCGCCGCGGAAAAACTGGCTGAACAGATCGCGAAAACTTCCACCGCCGCCTGCGGCGCCCGCTCCGCCGCCAAAATCGAATCCGCCAAAATCAAAGTTAACGTCTGGCTGACCACCGCCGGCTCCCGGCTCACTGGGCCCCCCCGGCGGGATGTTGTCGCTGTAGAAGCCGTATTGGTCGTACGTCCGCCGCTTTTTCGAATCGGAGAGGACATCATAGGCTTCCTGCAACTGCTTGAACTTTTCTTCTGAGGATTTGTCGCCAGGATTGAGGTCGGGATGATATTTCCTGGCGAGTTTGCGGAATGCCGTACGAATATCCTTTGCGCTCGCCTTCCGCGAGACTCCCAGCAGTTCGTAATAATCTTGTTTTGTAGCTGTCGGCATCTAGATTGTTGTAGGGGCGCAGCACTGCCGCGCCCCGCTTGGCACGGACTCAATTCGGACGCTTGCTCTCGTCCACATCCACGTACTCGGCGTCAATGACATCGCCGGGCTTGCCTCCCTGCGCGCCACCCGGGCCGCCCGAGGAACCGCTCGCCCCGGCGCCCGCGCTTGCGGCGCCGGCTTGTTCAGCGCCACCCGCCGCCTGATTCGCCTTGTAGAGCACTTCGGCGATCTTGTGCAGCGCGCGCTCGGTATTTTCCGTCGCCGAGCGAAGCCGCGCAATTCCGCCTTCGCTGATAGCTTTCTTCGCGTCCTCGATTGCCTCTTCGGCGGCCTTGACGTCCGATTCCGCAATCTTCTCCCGGTTTTCCCGGATCATCTTCTCGGCCTGGTAGAGAATGCCGTCCAGACGATTGCGCGCCTCGACTTCCTCCATCCGGCGGCGATCCTCCTCGCCGTGCGACTCGGCTTCGACCCGCATCTTCTCGGCCTCTTCCTTGGTTAGGCCGCTCGAAGCGGTGATGGTGATCTTCTGTTCCTTGTTTGTGGCCTTATCTTTCGCGGTCACATTCAAGATTCCGTTCGCATCAATGTCGAACGTCACCTCGATCTGCGGTGTGCCGCGCGGAGCAGGCGGAATCCCGTCCAGTTTGAATCTGCCGAGCGAACGGTTGTCCGTGGCAAATTTGCGCTCGCCCTGCAGGACATGGATTTCCACGCCAGGCTGGTTGTCCGCCGCCGTCGAATAGGTTTCGACTTTGCGCGTCGGAATCGTCGTATTGCGCGGGATTTGCACGGTCATCACTCCGCCGAGCGTCTCCACCCCCAGCGAAAGCGGCGTCACGTCCAGCAAAAGGATGTCCTTAACGTCGCCGCCGAGCACCGCGCCCTGAATACCCGCGCCTACCGCAACGACTTCGTCAGGGTTCACGCCCTTATGGAGTTCCTTCCCTCCAAAGAACGTGCGCACCAGCTCCTGCACCTTGGGAATGCGTGTCGAGCCTCCCACCAGCACCACTTCCTGGATATCGTTCGGCGTCATCTTGGCGTCTTCGAGTGCCTGCTTTACCGGCTTCATGGACCGTTCGAGCAGGTCGCTCATGAGCTGCTCGAGGCGCATCCGCGTGAGCTTCTGCTGCATGTGAATCGGCCCGCTGGGGCCAGCGGGGATGAACGGCAGGTTGATTTCCGTCTCCATCAGCTGCGAGAGCTCAATCTTGGCCTTTTCCGCCGCTTCCTTCAGGCGTTGCAGCGCCATGCGGTCCTTGCTCAGATCAATGCTGTTCTCCTTCTTGAACTCAGCGATCAGCCAGTCGACGATTCTCTGGTCGATGTCGTCGCCGCCGAGGTGCGTGTCACCGTTCGTGGATTTCACTTGGACCACGCTATCGCCGACTTCCAGCACGGAAATATCGAACGTGCCGCCGCCAAGGTCATAGACGGCGATCGTCTCATCGCTCTTCTTGTCCAGTCCGTACGCCAGCGCTGCTGCAGTCGGTTCGTTGATGATGCGCACGACTTCCATGCCGGCGATTTCGCCTGCCTGCTTGGTCGCTTGCCGTTGCGCGTCATTGAAATACGCCGGCACGGTGATGACCGCCTTCGTTACCTTTTCGCCGAGGAAATCTTCCGCCGCAGCCTTCAGCTTGCCAAGGATCATCGCGGAGATTTCCGGCGGGCTATATACCTTGCCGAAAATTTCCACACGCGCGTCGTCGTGCTCTCCCCTGACGACCTTATAGGGGATGCGCCTCATTTCCTCCGTGACTTCGTCGTATCGCCGGCCCATGAAGCGCTTGATCGAATACACCGTATTTTCAGGATTCGTCACCGCCTGACGCTTCGCTACCTGTCCAACCAAGCGTTCACCCGTCTTCGTAATTGCCACAACCGAAGGTGTCGTGCGAGCGCCTTCCTGGTTGGGGATTACCACCGGTTCGCCGCCCTGCATGACTGCGACAACCGAGTTTGTCGTCCCCAAGTCAATTCCAATAATCTTGCTCATTGCTCCTGCCCCTCCCTGAACCTAACTTTAATATCTTCTCGCTTGAGTCAACTCCGCCCTATGTTTAGCCCCTTCCATCCCACTGACTCTAGCTCGGACTGGAGTATACAAGTTGAGTGCGTGTTTGTCAAGTTTTTTAGAATGCTAGATAAACACCTTATTTACAGTAGATTAGGTGACGTTGGTTCTTCTCATTTCCGCCTTCCACCTGCGTCTATCTCAACACAAACTTCCCGTCCCCACCCGCATCTCAATGTGTATGATCTGGATACGCCTCTGTTTTCTCAGCGGGTCGCGAGGCTCATATTTTCGTGATTTCACGGTAGAATCGTCCCTATACTCCAGGTAGATCTTCGCTGAATTGACTCTTGGGGAGGACCGAGTGATTCGTCGGCAAATCCTTGCACTAGCTGTCGCTGGGACACTCTTCGGTTTATGTTGCGTACTCCTGGCGACGGCGGGCGTGCCGCAGTCCCCCGGAACTGTGTCTGACGTGGATCCACACACCGCCTTCGGCTCCAAGAGCGCGCCCGTGACCATGGAAATCTTCAGCGATTTCCAGTGCCCGGCCTGCAAGACGCTGTTCACTGCCACGAACGGCAAGCTCATGGACAACTACGTCAACATGGGCAAGGTCTATTTGATCCATCGCGATTTTCCTTTGCCCATGCATGCCTACTCGCGCATCGCCGCCCGCTATAGCCGCGCCGCGGCGCAGATCGGGAAGTTTGAACCAGTTGAACAAGTCCTCTTTCAGAACCAGGAAAAATGGGAGCAGAACGGTGACGTGGACGGCACCGTGGCCGGCGTTCTCTCTGCTGCGGAAATGACCAAGGTTCGGGCACTTGTCAAGGGCGGCACGCTCGATGCAGCCATCGACAAGGATTACGCGCTCGGCCAGATGTATCGCGTCAACCAGACACCGACGACGGTGTTTCATTGCAAGGGCCAGACGTACCCCTATCCGGGTGTTATGAGCTACGACATTCTCAAGCAGTTTCTGGATCAGCTTCTCAGCCAACGATAGAGCTGGCTACCTAGCCAAAGAAATGATGCAATCCAGCCCTTTCAATCTCCGCCGTACCATCATCTGGATCGGACGCCTCGTCCTCGCCGGCATCTTTATTTACGCCGGCTATTCAAAAATTTTCCTGCCCATCGTGCACCCCCACCCTCCCATCGGCGTAGCTCTTTCCTTCTTCGCCATGCAGGTGGATTCCTATCAATTGCTGCCGCCACGGGGCGTAAATTTTGTCGCCCACACATTGCCCTTCGCGGAAGTCGCACTTGGCCTGCTTTTACTGATCGGCTGGAGGCTGCGCATCTGGGCCACCATCGTCACTCTGATCATGTTGGGATTCTTCGCCGCGGTTGTGCGCTCCTACGCGCTGGGGTTGCAGATCAACTGCGGCTGCTTCGCCACTCCCGAGCCGCTCACCATCAAGACGGTTTTCCGCGACGGCGCCCTCGCCGCCCTCGCGCTCTTAATGACCATCTTCGCCTTCATGGATGCTCGCAAGCCCCACCCCTGGTCCTCTCCCGAGAAGGCCTGAGCTCGGGATCAGTAGCGCTCCGACTTTTAACTGTCAACTAGGAACTGTCGGCTGTAGACTCCCTTCATCCATGAAAACCCTTGCCGAATACCTCGACCTCGCCGCACAAGCCCACGGCCATCTGTGCGCCGGGCAGGTCCTTGGCGTGCGCCTCGCCATGCTCGGCCTGTGCGAACTCGGCATTGACGACCCCGTCGCCGAGCGCAAGCGGCTCGTCACCTACGTCGAGATCGACCGCTGCGTCACCGATGCCGTCGCGCTCGTGGCCAACTGCCGCCTCGGCAAGCGTGCCCTCAAATTCCGCGACTGGGGCAAAGTCGCCGCCACTTTCGTCGACCTCAAAACCGGCCGCGCCGTACGAATCGCCGCCAAAGAATCCTCCAAGCAGGCCGCTCGCGAAATGTTCCCCGAGCTCGAGAAAGAAGCTAGCCATCAGAAAGCCTATGCGCGTGGTTTGCGCCCAATGCGGCGAAGGCATCAACTTCAAACGCGAAGTTCTCGTGGCTGGCCGCACCCTCTGCCGCGCCTGCGCCGGCGAAAAGTATTATCAGCCCTTGTAGGCATCGGCATTTAGGCGGGCATCTCATTTCCGGGCGTCTCGCTGGAAACTCGAATTTGCTTCGTCCCTCCGGAATGCCTTTCATCTGAGTTAAACTTCCTATTTCATGCTGAGTCTCCCTCCGATTACGTTGCGTCTGCGCGGCTGGAAGCTGATCGACCGCGTTGCGCTGGCTTTTCTGCTGCTGTGCTCGATTACGCTAGGCGCCGCCTCCGGCCTCCTCTTTGTTTACGCCAGCGACCTCCCCGAAATTCGGGCCCTCGAAACCTATCGCCCCGATGTCGTGACCGAGATCTACGCGGATGACGGTCAGCTTGTCGGCAGCTTCGCCCTCCAGCGCCGCATTTTGATGACTTACGAGCAGTGTCCCAGAGTTCTCTACAACGCCGTCCTGGCCATCGAGGACCAGCATTTCGAGGATCATTGGGGGATCGATTTCCCGCGCATCGCCGGCGCCGCTTACCGCAATATCCTGAAGCGGCGCAAAGCGGAAGGGGCCAGCACCATCAGCATGCAGCTCGCCGGGAATCTCTTCCTGGACCGCAGCGACCGCAGCTTCCGCCGCAAAATGCAAGAGATGCTCCTCGCTCTGCAAATTGAGCGCCGCTACACCAAGCCGCAAATCTTTACCATGTACGGAAACCAAGTCTATTTGGCCCACGGCGACTACGGTTTTGCCGCGGCCGCGCAATTCTATTTCGGCAAGCCCGTCACCGATTTGAAGCTCCAGGAGGCCGCGCTCCTCGCCGGCATGATAAACGGCCCCAAATTTTCTCCCATCCTCAATCCCGAAGCCGCACTCGCCCGCCGCAACCTCGTGCTGCGTCGCATGGCCGAAGAAGGTAAGGTCACGCCTGCTGAGGAACAATCCGCGCTGAAGTCGCCGCTCGGCCTCCACATTCAATTTCCGCACAACGACCTCGCGCCCTATTTCTTCGAAGAGATTCGCAAGTACCTCGAATCCACCTACGGTACCGAAGCCGTCCATGAGCGCGGCTTGCGCGTTTACACCACGCTGAACATCAAAATGCAACGCGCCGCCAATCAAGCTCTGCGCGACGGCCTGCACGCCTACGAACGCCGCCACGGCTGGCGCGGCGCTCTGCCCAACATTATTCGCGACAACCTCGGCAAGCTCGGTACCTACGAAGACGACGATTGGCGGCATACCATTGAGAAAGGGAGCTATGTCACCGGTTTGGTTCTCGCAGCCGATGACAAGGGCGCCACCATCAAGATCGCCTCCTATCGCGCCATCCTTTCACCGGCGGACTTTGCATGGACCGGCCGTAAGAAGCCCATGGAACTTCTTAAAACAGGGGACCTCGCGCAATTCTCCGTCCAGGAGCTGCGCGACAACACTGTCCGCGTTCAACTCGAACAACAGCCCGCTCCACAAGCTGCCGTCGTCGCCATCGACAACTCCACCGGCGAAATTAAGGCCATGGTCGGAGGCTATAGTTTCGAAGACTCAAAATTTAATCGTGCGACCCAAGCATTCCGCCAGGTTGGCAGCTCGTTCAAGATTTACGTTTATGCCGACGCCATCGAGAAGGGCGCTTCTCCTTTCGATACTGTCGTAGACGCGCCGTTCACCGCCGTCAGCGGCGGCCACCCCTATTCTCCCCACAATTACGATGAAAAATTCGAGGGCACCATCACCCTCCGGCGCGCGCTGGCCGGTTCGCGTAACGTCCCGGCCGTGAAATTGGCGGAAAAGGTCGGCATCTCCACCGTTGTCGACATGACTCGCCGTTTCGGCATCACCACGCCGCTGCCTCCCTATCTCCCGCTCGCGCTCGGTGCAGCGGACATGAAACTCATCGAGCACGTTTCTGCCTTCACCGTTTTCCCTAACGACGGTATCCGTATCGATCCGCACATGATTCGCCGCGTAACTAGCTACGACGGCGCGCTCCTCGAAGAAGCACACCCGGAAGTCCACGACGTGGTTTCGCCCGAAGTCGCCCGCACCATGACTGCCATGCTCGAGGAAGTAATTCAGTTCGGTACCGGCATTCAGGCCCGCCCGCTCGGCCGCCCCGCGGCTGGCAAAACGGGCACCACTCAGGATTACACGGACGCGTGGTTCATCGGCTTCACACCACAACTCACTTCCGGGGTGTGGGTGGGTTACGACGACAAACAGATTTCGCTTGGCAAGAAAGAAACCGGCGCCCGCGCCGCGCTTCCCATTTGGCTTGAATTCATGAAGGCAGTGCTCGAAGGCCAGCCCGCCCTGGATTTTGCCAATGTTGTTCCACTCGAGCAACAGGTGGGCGAGCATCGCGTCAACGTGGACACTCCAGATACCGCGCCCACCGAAGACGAGCCGGCCGAGCCCAAAGAAAAACCGCCTGCCCCGCTGCCGCCGACAAAAACCACGCCCGCCAATGCCACCGGGGATACTTCCCATCTTTGAATTTTCTCTGAACCAATCGCCTTGTCGCGTCGCTCTACATCTTTTGCACAACGACGTTCAGAGCGGAGCTCTGGATCGCTCCCAGGTTAACTTGGGACGGGTTCACTGCCAGGCTCATTTGCCACAGAATGTGGCCAGCGGAGTCTGTCAGACTGAGATTTGCCTGAAATTGCGCGCTAATTCCCAGGGTGCTGGGATTGGCGAGGAGCACGCACTGTGCATTGCCATTCAGCAGCGGCTCGCTCCCGGTAAAGCTGAGCAGGGAAGAACTAATGGAATACGCGAGCGTTCCCGCGACGGGCGTTCCGTCGGGATACTTGAAATTCAACATGAGCGACGGCCCGGACGCTCCGGGCAGGATCTCGATGGCCATCACCTTCGCTTTCTCAACGACGTTGTCGAACTCGAGGGTCAACATGCCATTCGAAACCGTCGCGTCCGCGCGTTTAATTAGCGGCGCATCTGCCCCGGCTTCGGCGAAGATGTCGAGATTCTGAAAAACTGGATTTCCCTGAATCTTTACATTGAACACCCTGCCCCCAATATGAAATAGGGAGTTGTACGTCTCGGCGAAGTACAGATTGGCATGGTAAGCTCCGTTGGACACGGGAAAATTGTACTTAAAGCTTGACGTCGTCGAGTCGGTGCGCCTCGCGGTTTGATAAAGCGTCGGATCCGCTGTGCCAGTCATCGTCGCCGTAATCTGGCTCGCCACGCCCCCGGTAAAGTCGGCGTCAGCCTGCCAGACCCGGCCCATTGAATCGGTGTAGCCCGGTCCGCCGCAATTCACGCGGATCGGCTGTTGAGCTCGTGCTCCCTTCGGACAACACAGCGTAACAAGAAATATCAAGACGCCAAGAATCTTCCTCATGAGGCCTCCTCGGAATTCGGATTTCACTTTTGGTTTTCGCTGCTCAAGCGAGGAGGGCCGAGAGGGAGGGGAATCCTGCTTGCACTTTCACAAACACGATATGGACCGGTTGGCGTTGACGCAATTGTTCTGAGGAACAGATTAGGGACACCCTAAGGCCAGTTTCTCGCCCTGTCCGTTGGCGAGCTTCCCTCAGGTCGCACTTCTTGTCAGGTCTGACTACAGACGTGGATCAGCTTTTCTTGCGGAAGGGATCCCATCCGCCGGCCACCAGCTCAAGTTTGCGGTTGTTCCTGTCTTTTCGGAGGATCGCTCGTCCCCGGGTAATTTCTCCTATCTTCGTTAGCAGAAGGCCCCGGAAGGATCGTGGGATGCGCGCTACCTTTTCTCGCGGCACGGCAAAGAGTAGTTCATAATCATCGCCGCCATCCAGGGCCAGTTGGAGCCCATCGAATCGCTGCGTGCGCTTATTGGCTGCCGTAGGCACGATGGGTAATTTCGCCTCTTCGATGCTCGCGCCCACGCCGCTTGCGGCGCACAATCTAGGTAGATCGCTTGACAGTCCATCGGAGAGATCCATCATCGCGTTGGCTAAGCATTCGTCAGCCAGCCACCTGCCCAGCGCTAGCCGAGGCTCTGGATAAAGATGCTTCTTCACCGCGGCAATTCTCTTATTCGCAACGGCTTTGGCGCTGCGCAAGAGTCGCAAGCCCAGTTCAGCCTCGCCTAGGCGCCCGCTCACAAAAATAACGTCGCCTGGCCTCGCCCCCGACCGTAAAACAGCTTGCCCCTCCCGCACCTCTCCGACCACCGTCACGTTGATCAGAATCTCTTTTCGCCGCGCCGTGTCTCCACCCGCCAGGAAACAACAGTACTTGCGCGCAGCCCGTCTCAGGCCGCGTAGAAATTTGTCGAGCCAGGGGCCGGTGTAGGCTTGCGGCAGGGCAAGGCTCAAGAGGAAGCAGCGCGGCTGGCCGCCCATGGCCGCTATGTCGCTTACGGCGCGGGCGAGACATTTCCACCCCACTGCATCTGCCGGATGCTTATCTCTAAGGAAGTGAGTGCCTTCCAAAAACCAGTCGCAGGTCAATATCGTCTCGTAGCCCCTCCTTGGCGCGAAGAGCGCTGCATCGTCTCCCATTTCCACTTTGAGTGTGCTGTGGTCGTCGGCTTGCTCCCGCGCAAAGACCCGCGCAATTCGCTGCACCAAGGAGTCTTCGTTTTGGTCCAATCGAGACATTGACCCCCTTTTTGCCATGTGGACGTCAGTATATCGCGGCTGGCCCGGCCCGAGCCGCGGCTAACCTGCCTGTTGCAGGCGGGCTCCAGGCACCGCAACGCCACGGTATCAATCTTCCCGCTCGACACCCCTCCACCAGCTTACAAAGCGTAGCTGTATGACACCGCAGCCGCCCGAGCCGCAACCCTTTGCGTAACTGTCCTTTCGGACAGGGGATGGGTTCGCACACCCTGACCCTCGAAGTACGAAAAACAGGGTTGACGTGGCTACCCTACAAAAACTAGTATGACCTCAGCAATTAGTATGACCCCCAGCCGCGGAGCTTTGCTCATAATGCTGGTTTTGTACGCGAAGCGGCTTTCTCATGCGGGCGACAGGGTTGAAAGCCCGCGCAAGGTAAACTCGAAGGCCTGAGGGCCCCAATCTGTGATTAAAGGTAAGAACTATACATTTTTCATCGCGTCGACTCCGGGGAAGCTCCGGAAGGTAATCGTGCCAGCCTACGTCCTGCACGGCATTGCTGTGCTCGCCCTCATCGGCAGCGTCACCGTCGCGGTGGCGGTGGGTTCCTACTCGCGCATGCTTTGGAAGGTAGGCAACTACAACGCTCTGCGCCACGAGGAGCAGACCCTGAGGAAGCAGTATCAGCAGCTCCAGAGCACGGTAAACGACACCAACCAGCGCCTCGATTCACTGCAATCTCTTGCCACCGAAGTGGCCATGACCTACGGCGTTCTTCGTTATCATCCTGCCGCCTTCGACCTGACCGACAATCCGGTAACTCCCGAGGACGCTTTTGACCGTTCCGTCGAGCAGTACAC
>WNFN01265811.1_pt1 | contig 11246 bp, 5 predicted proteins | sample 5400161 | NCBI WGS metagenome assembly WNFN01 (sample SAMN13153353, study PRJNA577476) | soil metagenome | isolation source: 80 cm saprolite on Douglas fir-dominated hillslope | place: USA:California | collected 2013-09-17
TCCCTATCAGGTCAACGCGACGGCTACGCCCAAGACCCTTATTGCCTACGGGCAGCGTGTTGTCAGTTCCATCGACGCCAATAACAGTGAAGCCCGCTACACCTTCAGCGGCAACCAGGGTGACGAAGTGCGCGTGACACTTGTGCACCAGATGGACGATGCACCACCGCTGCTCTCCATCCAGGACCCGGTTGGGACTGTTCTGGCACAGGGTAAGCTAGGCAATGGGCAGACCAAAATTGATAGCTATAAACTGCCTGTGACAGGCCCTTACACAATTGATATCAAGCGACCACTTGACGCCACCCAGGTATTCAGTCCCTTTGAACTAACACTGACGCCGCTCAGCAGTGCAGCCGGGCAGCCTGCCAGTGGCGGTGTGTTGACGATTGGCAGCGCTGTAACAGGCAGCTTCACAGGCAGTCAGTCCGCCCATTACTGGCTCTTTCAGGGTCAGGTGGGTCAGGTTATCTCGGCAAGTGTGCTCCCCCTGAATGGCAATCTCGCGCCCACTACCCTGTTGATAGACCCGGGTGGTCATGGACTGACCTCATTTACCAGCGCGGAAGGCACTCTGGCTGCTTCACTGGACAAATTTACGCTGCCAGTAGACGGTGTTTATAGTTTGCTGGTGCTGCCGGGCGATGGCAATCGGGCAGGTCAGTATCGCCTGACACTCCAACCGGAAAGTAATCCGACATCGACCACTGTGTCGCTTACAGCAGGACAGACAGTTCTGGGAACGCTTACGCCAGCGCAGCCGCAGCAGCGTTGGGCGTTTATCGGACAGCAGGGTCAGGGCGTTTCCGCCAGAATGCTCGTCAAAGATGGAACGCTGGCACCAAAGTTACAGTTGGTTGCTGCGGATGGTTCCGTACTGGCCGAGGCCCATATCGAGCGCTCTGCACAAAATGAGACCAGCGCTGTACTATTTGCGGTTTTGCCGACGGCAGGCAGTTTTAGCCTGGTCACAGGCGATCAAAATCAATCGGCTGGCAATTATCGACTATTGTTTAACGTGGGTTCACTCTCGGCGCAGGCCGTGGCGGCACTGCCAATTACCTACGGTCAGTCGATGCAGCAAACGGGGCAGCAGGGCGGAACAGGATTCTGGTCATTCAATGGCGCAGCAGGTGATACTGTCAGCCTGAGCGTCGTCAGCGCCGACAATATTAAAGCTCCTGATATTGCGCTACAGGATTCGAGCGGGCGTCTCCTTACGCAGGCTCCCGCCAATGGCGCATCGGAAGTTAATATTGTTGGCTACACGCTGCCCACGAATGGATTATATGTCGTTGCACTTTCGGCTCCCGTGACAACAAGCTATACATTTGCCATCCAGCGACGACAGGACCTGCTTGCGCCCGATATTAACCCGCGCGCTCTGGTACCGGATAAACCGCTTGACAGCGAATTGACCGATAACGCGCTCGTCAATTACTGGTCATTTTCGGCCAAAGAAGGGGACGTCATCCAGCTTGCAGGTGCGCGCTTGAATGGCGACGTGCGGGCTGACCTTGCGTTATATGGGCCATCCGGCTATCTAGCCAGTGCTCTTGCCGACGCCAGCGGGAAAGTTCAGATTGGCCCATTGCGGCTGGGTGATGAAGGCAAATATACGCTGGTCGCGTCGCGCTGGCTTGGCTCAACTGACAAGTCCGGTGGGCGCTATACCTTGACACTCAGCTACCCCAAAGGGGTGTCAGGCTCGGATGGCGGATATATTCCGGCTTATGGACGAACGGTTACGGGTGGTATCATCGCCTCGGATGCGACTGATACATGGAGTTTCGATGGGCAGGGCGGCGATATTGTGAATATCCATATGTCGCGGCAGGACGGAAACCTTATCCCGGCCCTCAGTCTCGTTGATGCCTCGACAAATAAAGAGATCGCCAGCGCAAAAGGTGATCAGACTGACGCGGCGATTAATGGCGCGGTGTTGCCCTCCAACGGAAAGTACAATGTTGTTGTGACGCGCTCAGGCGACACCAGCGGCGGCTACAAATTGTCGCTAGAGCGCCCGCAAACGGCACTGCAAATGAGCATGAGCCGTGCTGAAGGGATCGCATTTGGCGATTCGCGCACAGGCGCACTGACAAAAGATACGTCGATCCGCGCCTGGGTGTTTTTCGGTAAGGCAGGACAACGCATTACCGTCTCGGCTGCGCCATCTGATGGCAGTGCGAGTGGCCCCTATCTTTATATCCTGGGACCCGACGGGTCGTTACTTGCCGGTGATAGTAATAGTGGCGACAATTCCTCGCCGACAGTGCAGCCGGTTGGCAATTTCACGTTGTCGCTGGAACAAACTCAACCAGGAGCCGTGCTCTTGGGCAATGTCCAAATGGGCGCAACTACCGTGGGGCAGTTGTTAGCTAACCAACCTGCACAGGAATGGACATTTCAGGCCGACGCCAGCAAGACGATTGCCGCGAGTATTACTTCAGCATCGGCGACGTTCAATGCGGTAATTTCCATCGTGACTCAGGACGGCAAGCTGCTGTCCTCCGCTTCCAGCAAAAATGGCGCGGCCTCGACGGAAACGCGTCTGCCGGGTCCTGGGCACTATGCTGTCCTGATCGCGGCGAATGCTGTTGGCGCGGAAGGTCAATATCAGCTCAATGTGAGTTACGCGCTGGCTCCGAGCGGCGGCGGGACTTTGCTCAGTGGTGAGATTGTGCAGGGTACGATTACCGACGCTGACTTCACCGACACCTGGCGGATCGACGCTAAACCCAATACTACGCTCACGCTGGCGCTTACACGTCTCTCCGGCGACGTGAACCTCGATGTCGCGATTTACGGGCCGGACGGCAAACAAATTTCGCTGGATAAGGCCAGCGGTAAAGTCACCTTGAATGGTGGCGGCACCTACTCGCTTATCGTCTCGCGAACGGGTGGCGCGGACGATCACACGAGCGGTTCTTACGCGCTGCAAGTCACGGCGGCTAGCTAGAATGCCTTTAACCCAATTATGAATGGTGCCTTAAAAGTGTAAAATTTTTTACACATCCCCTTGACGCGCGATAAAACCTCATATACAGTAATCAACAGATGCAAAAAAATTTACACTCTATCTTATGTATGAGGGCATTATCGTCTATGTCTGAGCAAATGTATAACCAATTGAGCCGCCGAGAGCACCAGATCATGAATATCATCTTTGAGCTTGGCGAGGCGACGGCAGCCGAGATCGTGGAACGACTGCCTGAACCGTCCAGCAACTCCTCTGTTCGTATCCTGTTAGGCATCCTCGAAGATAAAGGTCATCTTGTTCACCGCGTTGAGGGCACACGCTTTATCTATCGGCCCACTTTGGAGCCGGAAAAAGCAAAACTTTCGGCGCTGCAACACCTCATAAAGACCTTTTTTAGAGGCTCGGCTTCGCAGGTTGTTGCTACTTTGTTGGATAACCCTGATCTGACCGATGACGAGCGCGAGGAATTGATCCGCCTAATTGAGCAGGCCAAAAAGGAAGGACGTTAGCATGATTAACGCAGATAGAGGGCTTGAACTATTGGTCGTCGCCTCGCTCAAGGGAACGCTTGTTTTGGTCATCGCCTGGGCCTTGATGACTATCCTTAAACGTGCATCGGCGTCTGTCCGCCACTGGATATGCAGCCTGGCGCTAGTTAGCACGATAGCCATACCATTGCTGCAATTGGCGGCTCCGGTCTGGTTCGTGCCGATTTTGCCGAATGCCAGTAACCCCAGCGATAATGTTACGGTTGCTCCTAATCCTGACAACTCTCTCCTCGGAATGAACACTCATCTGTCTGGTATGGGACAGAGCACGGTTGCAAGCGTCCCTCAGCCGACTGGTAAAATCTCGAAGCCAACCGCACGCTCGTCTTCAATCGTACCGGTTCCGACACAACAAAATATTCCAGGACCAGACGCCCTCGCAATCGACTTCTCGTTATCGGCGCTCGTGCTCGCGCTGTGGCTTATTGGCGGCTTGATCGCACTGACCCGCTGGTTTGAACAGGCATATCGAGTTTGGCGGATCACTCGGCGTGGAACATTGCTCGCAGATGTAGCGTGGAGTACGTTACGTGACAGAACCGCTTACCAGTCAAAGATCAATCGAGCTATCCGGTTAGTTCTCTCTGATGAAGTTACCGTTCCATTGACCTGGGGCATCTGGCAACCTACCGTTGTTCTGCCTGTTGCCGCGCTCGATTGGTCGTGTGAACGGAGTCAAATTGTGCTGGTGCACGAACTGGCACATATCGCTCGTTGGGATTATCTCACACAGTGGTTGGCACTGATTAGCTGCGCAATCAACTGGTTTAACCCGTTCGTCTGGAACATGGCCCGGTTGCTATCCGAGGCCCGTGAACAAGCGTGTGATGATAGAGTTCTGACCATGGGCACGAAAAGTTCTGACTACGCAGTAAATTTGCTCGAAATCTCTCAAGCAATCCAGCACAAATGGACCGCATCTTCAGGGGTCCTGGCGATGGGCCAGAGTTCAAATCTGGGTAAACGCATTCACCGGATTCTTGATATGGGCCAGAGCCGTAGCGCATTGACACGAACAAGAAGCCTCATGTTTGTACTGCTGCTGGCAATCGCCATACTCCCCCTTTCGACCATGCAGCTTTCCCGCGCCTCCGCGCAGAATAACACCATTACCATCTCGGTTGCGCTTGCCCCGGGAATGAAGGATCAACTTGGTGATGGACTGGCGAAAGATTTTGAAACCGCCCATCCTGGCGTAAGCGTCGCCTTTGTGGATTCCCCCGATGTGCCCGATCCAGTTGACGGGTTGGACGCCTATTTTACGAACGTGCAGAAGGTTGCAAATTCCGCCGATGTCATCATCACAGCCACCTATGGCGGCTTGATGTCAGTTGTGCCGGAGGGAACCCGCGCCGGATACTTTCTTGACCTCGCCCCCTTGGTCAACAGCGACAGCTCGCTCAACGTCGATGATTATTATCCACAGGTCTGGAAGTCGTTTCAGTGGGATAACGGCATCTGGGCGCTGCCCTCGTCGGCTGATCTGGCGGTGCTGAGCTACGACAAGACAGCCTTTGATCAGGCGGGGCTGGCATATCCCACCGGCAAATGGACAGTGGATGATTTCTCCAACGCCGTGACCAAGCTCACGGTAAAGGATGCCAATGGCAACATCACGCGGGCGGGTTTTGCCAATTCGGGCCGCATTTTCCGGTTAGCCTTGTGGCAAAGCTTGCTTGGGAATACCAAATTATATGACGAGAACAGCGTTCCGAACCAGCCGCAGTTCTCGAAGCCAAATGTGGAAACTATCCTCGACACCTATCACCAGCTTGAGCAGTCAGGCTCGATAGGCGGCGATCCCGGTTCGGCAGCCATGATTGTCGACGACATTGCCCACGCCTCAACAGGCACACGCAGCGCTGCCCTGCTCCCCGGCGACAAGGCGGGCTTGATGGCTGGTGGATTTGCCATCAGCGCGGGTACACAGCATCCCGATCTCGCCTACGCCCTGGCGAAGTATCTGACCCTTCAGGGCGAAACAAATATTCTCAGGATACCCGCCCGCAAGAGTCTGGCGGCTCAAATGGGGCAGGATACAAGGCTTACAGCAGTCAAAGACCTGGTGGATAAAGCGCTAACGAACGGCATGACCTTCGCCGAGATGCGCTATACCAGCTACCTGAATGCTGCCTGGGCCAGCAACGTTACCAACGCCAGAGATGCAGTACAAAACGTCGAACTGCGGGCAATCAGCGACCTGAAAGCAGCGGATGCCAAAAAAGGAACATTGGCATTGATCATTACTGAACCTGTCGCGCCAGTACTCGCCCCCGGCAAAATCGCGTTGAACTTCGATGTCACCACCTATTTTGATCCAAGCGCTAACAAAGATCGATGGGACAGAGTGGTCCAGGACTTCACCGCCAGCGATGCGCAGGTTGGAATAATAAACGTGCGGCATGTGTACGAATCGGCGGCGCAGGCAGCGACCAAATCGGATTGCTTCTACCTGCCCTCGAATGAAGTCCCGATGCTCACAGGTAATGCTGTACTCGACCTGACCCCGTTTCTGAGCGCAGATCCGGCCTTCGACAAAAGCGATTTCGTGGGAAACGTGCTGGCGTCGGTGCAACGCGACAACAAAACTTACGCACTGCCCATCGACATCGAACCGCTGATTTTGCAATATTCTCCAGCTAAGTTCAGCGCCGTCAGTTTGCCTGAACCGACAAACACCTGGACTGTCGAATCCTTCGTAGACGCACTGCACACACTCAAGCAGAACAGCCAGGGGCAAGGGCCATTTGTCGATGCGGGCAGCAACGGCACGTATTTGCTGGTGCTGATGGCAGATTATGGTGGCTTGCCATTGGATTACCGCACAAACCCGCCGACTATTAACTTCACTGACCCAACCACGGTGACGGCTATCCAGCAAGTGCTTGACCTCGCCAAAAATGGCTTTATCCGATATGGCGCACTGGGCAGCCTTACGGACGGGACCAATATTGGTCCTACCGACACAACCGCAATCTATCCAAACGCGCTGAACGGCTTCCCAGGCAGGAAAATTGCTCCGGGAACAACGCCCGATAAGTCTGTATTGTTCCCGATGGGGCACCAGTACACTGGCATGTCGTACTCGCTCGGCACGGCCTATATCAGTACACAGTCGCAAAACCCGGAGGCGTGCTACCGTTTCATTAGCACCATCGCGAAACATCCCGAATTGTTCTCGACAATGCGCTCTACACGCAGGTCGATACGCTCTTGAAAGACAGTCACACCATTGCTATCCCATCTTTTCAGAAAGGTGACGTAAGTGTCTCGAATTTCCTGCTGCAACACTGGCTGTTTGAAGCATTCGACGCTTACGTTCTCAATGGGACCGACCTGTCTACGGCTTTGCAAGCGGCAGAGGGCTATGCCAGGACTTACCAGGGATGCGCAGCAAACTTGCCCCCCATGACGTTGGGTGACGCCAATTCCAAAGCGCCGGACACCCTCAAACCCTACGTGGACTGCGCCGAGAAAGCTGATAACAGGCTGAAACCTATCCTCGACCCATTGGTGAGCCATTGATTTCCGCGCTTGAGGCGCACACGACAGACCTCTAATCAAATCAAGAAGTTGTCCGGGGCTAACAAGGCCCCGGATGATTATTTGGTTGGCATTGGATAGAAGCCTTAGTGCTCAGTCGCACAGATCGTCTATTTCCATTGTGACTTTCGCATGGGTTTTGGTAGGCATTGTGCGAACGGCCCCGCATTGGAAATTCTGATATCAAATACTGACCTGGCTTTAACAAACATGCAGCGGGAAAGATGCTAAAATGCGCTTGTCGTTGTAAATGTTTAATATCCCACGATAAGGTACTGTAATGCAACTTACCAAGTCAGTAGGCAGTATAACGGACCGCGATACGGCGCAGCGGCTCATGGACAGCGTTCGACAGGCCGCCGTTATTGATCCGGTCAAACTTGAATTGATACTGGCCGCCTTGCTTGCGCAAGGCCATGTGCTGCTCGAAGATGTACCCGGCATCGGAAAAACGCTTGTGGCAAAAGCGCTTGCCCGTTCATTGAACGCCTCATTCAAGCGCATTCAGTGTACGCCTGACTTGCTGCCGGGCGATGTAACGGGCAGCGCAATCTATAACCAGCATGATCAGCGCTTCGAGTTTGTACCGGGGCCAATCTTTGCCAACCTTATTCTGGTCGACGAGATTAACCGTGCCTCCGTCGCCTTGAGCAGCCGTTCATGATCATCGCCACGCAGAACCCTGTCGAGATGGCGGGCACTTTTCCGCTGCCTGAAGCACAACTGGATCGATTTCTGATCGCATTAAAGTTGGGCTATCCATCGCATAACGATGAAGTCATGATCCTTGAGCGCGAGGAGCATACTGATCCGTTAGCGGCTATTACACCAACAGTCGAACTACATGAGATTATTGAAATGCAGCAAGCAGTACGCGCCGTTAATATTGTCAGGCGGCTAAAAGATTATATCGTCCGTGTTGTCGCGGCTACACGCACTCACAATGATGTAACGCTAGGAGCCAGTCCGCGCGGCGGCGTAGCCTTGCAACGCTGTGCGCAGGCGCTTGCGCTGCTCCACAACCGCACCTATGTTACGCCCGACGATATTAAGATTGCTGCGCCTGCCGTCCTCGCCCACCGCATGATGACCCGTGATCGCCGCCCCGAAACTGCCCAGGCCATCATCGCAGAACTCCTGACACAGGTACACGTGCCTGTTGAATAAGGGATCAGGATGATTACGGCACGCGCTCGCACATTTCTGGTAGCGGCGGCTGTCTTATATTTGTTTGCCAATCAAACCCAGGTTGGCTGGCTATATGTGATGTCGGCGTTGCTGGTAGGAATGGTGCTGGCTGGCGGTTGGCTCAGTCGCGGTGTCCTGCGTCGCATCGACGCCGAACGGCGAGTCGGTACAAGCGAGGATGCAGAGCTATTTGAAGGGGATATCGTCAGCATCGAATTGTTGATTCTCAGTAGGAAGACTGCCTCTCAGATTCGTGTTACCGAAGTGTGCCCATTGGCTGCCCCGAATGCTTCTCAGCGTGAAATCAGGATGTTCATTCCATCCTTACCTGCTGGCTCAAAGGTCAATTTTGATTACGATGTGACACTGGACCGGCGGGGCGTTCATGAGTTTCCGCCGTTGAAATTGGAGACACGCGCACCATTCGGATTCTTTGAATATCGTCGTAACCTGCCAATATCGTCTCGCGTGTTGGTGTATCCCGAACTCCGCCGCCTTTGGAAGCTCGACTTGCTAGATCACCAGCTTGCGCCGCTGATAGCGCGACCTAAAGCAGGCATTGGATACGAAGTCATGGGCGTCCGTCCATTCCGCAGCGGCGATTCGCCACGCGATATTCACTGGCGCTCCGTAGCGCGAACCGGACAGTTAATCGTCAAGGAATATGCAGACGAGGCTCAACCGGGATTGACACTCGCCCTCGATTTATTTCAATACCCCTACCCGGTTGCTGAAAATAAGCCCACGCCTTTTGAATGGGCGGTGAAGTGTGCGCTGAGCATCGGCGATTATGCTCTGTTGAAGGGCTATCCGTTACATCTCTCGGCGGACGATGAAGCGCCGCGCGGACCTGTGAGCCGGTGGGCGTTATTGCAATACCTGGCGCGAGTCCAGCCGCATAGCATCAGCCGACTTCCTTTTGGGCAATCATTACAGGCTTTTGTTGTTGCGGTCTTGCCTTGGCCCGATCCTGCCCTCGTCGATCCGCTGCTGGAACTACATAGACAGGGCATCGAATTGCTGGTCGTCGTCATTGACCCTCAGAGCTTTCCCGTCGGAGGATTGTCGGGAGGGTCATTGGTTGATGAACTACGAGCTATTGGTATCGAAACACGGTATGTCAAGTTTGCTGACGATTGGGCTGATCAGCTTTCGATGGAGCCGATTTCACGATGAAGACTCCACGCTTGCGCAATGTCATCTACTTTGCTGGCGCAGTTGGGCTGATACTGGTCTTTGCCCGGCTGCAATTGTGGCTCGTTGGTGGCTTGATCGTGCTCGCCATGTATACGCTGATACAACTAAGGCGACATCCTGGTCCTCGAAAGCCGGAAGGTTCTGTGCGGCTGCGCCAGTTGACGTTTTTGGCGCAGGCACTGAGCATCATTGCAGCGGCGTATGCAACCGAACAAATCTGGTTTACCGCGATCCTGTCGATCCTGATTCTCGCAGCAGGTCATTACACAGCCTACCGAGTACGGAACAAGCCGCCTGTTCTTATGCGAATTGCGGCGGTAATCGCGCTGCATCTGGCTTTTGTCTGGATGTTTTATGCGCTGTCGAGAGGCTTGCCAGTCCCACAGGCGCAGATCGCCATGTTGGCGATGGCAATTGTTAGTTTTGAACTGTTCAGCCGACTCAACCTATTTTCCGGTATGGGGATTGGGCTGCTGAATCTGTACGTCGCCGCAACCCTCAGCCGTGATCTGGCATTCGGCGCATTTTTGGTGATCTTTCTGGGCCTGCTGATGGCGTTTTTCTGGCAAGCTGACAGCGAAGATGGAGTCCGCGACAATCCGGTGATTTTGCGACCCGTGAAAGAATCGTCCCCAAAAAATATCTATGCACGCTGGCACGGTTGGGCCATCCGCTTTGGGGTGAGCGCGTTGATTTTCACGCCAGTTGTTTTTCTGGTAACGCCGCATTACGCGGGACATCCGATTGTGCCGCCCGTCTCATTTCAGGTTCCATTCAGCAGCGGTCCATCGTCCAGTATTATCAATCCTGCCATACCGCTCGTTCAATTGCAGGGAATGCCACAGGGTCAGAGCGAATATTACGCCGGGTTCGATAGTCAGCTTGATCTGGCCTACCGTGGCGGCTTGAGCGATAGCATGATGATGTATGTGCGCAGTCCGGCCCGGAGTTACTGGCGCAGCAACGCCTATGACTTTTACGACGGGCAGCACTGGAGTCAGCCTGATTCGCAATTGACGATTGTTAATCGCGAGGGGCCAGCGTTTATTCTGTGGGATCTCAATTGGCGTCGCCAGGACTACTTTGTCCAGACCTACTACATTGTCCGTGATTTGCCTAACCGAATTTTGACTGCTGGCAGACCCGTGCAGCTTTATCTGGCTGCCAACCAGATTGCCTGGGATAGCAATGGCGCGCTGCGGCTCGGTCAGCCATTGAGGGCAAATACAACCTATTCACTCCTCTCGCTGCGGACGGATTATTCGGATATTCAGTTACGCTCAGTAGAGAGCGACATTAATGACGATAGCGTCCAGCGTGCTGTTGATCTTGCGCCTTACCTCCAGTTATCGAACACCGTTACCGGGCGAACGCGCCAACTTGCTCTTGACGTTACGAAGGATGCACCGACTCGCTACGACAAAGTGCTCGCCCTGCGAGACTACCTTCGCAACACCTATCCCTATAACTACTATCCGCCTGCACAACGGCCCGGCACGGATGCGGTTGATCAATTTTTGTTCGAGGATAAACAGGGTGTGTGTGAACAGTATGTCTCGGCAATGGTGATAATGCTGCGCGAACTGGGCATCCCTGCCCGCCTGACCGCAGGCTTTGGAAGTGGAACGTACAACGCCGTGACTGGCTATTACGAAGTTCATGCCAACGATGCCCATGCCTGGGCCGAGGTCTACTTTCCGCGATACGGTTGGGTTCCCTTCGATCCTACAGGCGGCTGGACGGGCGATCCTAACACTGGCCCGGTGCAGCGCTGGGTTGTTTCGACCCTA
>WNFN01079029.1_pt1 | contig 11242 bp, 8 predicted proteins | sample 5400161 | NCBI WGS metagenome assembly WNFN01 (sample SAMN13153353, study PRJNA577476) | soil metagenome | isolation source: 80 cm saprolite on Douglas fir-dominated hillslope | place: USA:California | collected 2013-09-17
GCGGCGCCTGCAACGGCGTCTGCGTATAGCCGGTGGCATCGGTGGCCCGCGCCTGGATCGTGTGCCTCCCCGGCGTCGCGTTCCAGTCCCAGACCCACTCCCGCCAGCAGTCGATGTCGGTGATCCACTTGCACGCGGACACGTACCCGTACAGGCCGGGAACCACCATGCGGACCGGAAAGCCATGCTCCACGGGGAGCGCCGTGCCGTTCATCGCCACCGCGAGCATCGCGTCCCTGCCGTCCATGACGGTCTGCACCGGGGTGCCGGAGGTAAAGCCGTCGGCCGAGGTGCACACCAGCTGGTCGGCGCCGGCCCGCACGCCCGCCTCGCGCAGCAGGCTGGCCACGCTCGTGCCGACCCAGAGGGCGTTGCCGACGTAGGGCCCGGCCACGGGATTGGAGACGCAGGCCAGGGTGATGTAGTCGGCGGTGAGCGGGCGGCGGATCAGCTGGTCGAAGTCGATCGTTATCTCGCGGGCCACCATGCCGTGCACCCGCAGCTGCCAGCTTGCGGGCGGGATCTCGGGCAGAACGATCGCGGTGTCGACCCGGTAGAAGGACCCGTTCGGCGTGATGAACGAGCTGAGGCCCGGTATCCGCAGGTCGCTGCCGGCGGGGAGCGGGGGAGCGGGGTCCGCCGGCCGGGGAATGCGCAGCGATGCCTGGGCTCGCGAGACGCTGGTGCGCTCGCCGAGATAACGGCCGCCCAGGTAGGCCACGGCCGCCGTTCCGGCGACGGCGGAGCCGGTGACCAGAAAGCTTCTGCGCGGCGGCCTGGGCGCGCCAGCCGGGCGGCCCCTCGGGGTCGGCTGGTGGCCCGCCGCGGGCGCATCGGGCCACCATCGCGCAGCGGCCGGGACGGGATCCGCAGCGTCCGGCCCGGCCGCCGGATCGTCGTGGGGCGCCAGCTCCGCGGCAGGGTCAGCCGCTGCGGGGGCAAGCGGGGCTGTGCGGACGAGTAGCGCGAGGGCCAGGGCCGCGGCGGCGGCGCCGACCAGCGTTGGCACCGCCCAGCTGGGCGAGGCCGTCGGGCGGGTCAGCGCGGCGGCCAGGCCGAGGGCGGAGAAGCACGCGAGGCCGACCATCCCGTACCACAGCCTGCGCAAGGCCAGGGCCCCCACGATGGCGGCGAAGATGGCCAGTACCGCGAGGATGCCGGTGACCAGGACCGCCTTGTCGTTCGAGCCGAAGGCGGAGATCGCGAAGTTCTTCACCGGCGGCGGGGTGTGGTCGATCGACGCCTCTCCGACCGCCACGATGGGCGAGGCGTCCGGGGCCACGATCCCGGCCAGCAGCTGGCCGACGCCGACCGCGATGAAGGCAGCCAGCAGTCCGGCGATCATTCCCCAGCCGGTTCGCGCCCGTTCGATCTCAGTAGCCACAGTGATTATTCGTCGCGGAGGGCCGGATGGATTGGCTGATGGCCCGGTTCACCCTTCCAAGCTACGCACGAACAGCGGTCAACCCTTGCTGGCGTGCCGTCAGCCGGGCCGCGACGGGGGCAAACCGGCCGCGGGTCAGCTACGAATTTACAGTGTGGGCATGACGGAAGGTCACGGTCGGCCCCGGAACGGGGCGGGCGGGAGCGCGGGCGGCGACGCCGGCCATCCTGGCGATGCGGATGCCCGGCGTCCGGGTCTTAGTCGCGGTCCTCGTCCCCCCGGCTCTGCCCCCCACGGCGCAGGCCCAGGCCCTGCCTCTCGTGCCCCCGGCCGTACCCCTGGAGCTGCCGGGCGCCCGGATGAACTCGGCGCCCTGCTGACCCTGGTGGCGCGCGGCGACCACGGCGCCTACGAGGCGATCTTTGACCGGACGGCCGGCCAGGTGCTCGGCACCGTCCTCGCCGTCGTCCGCGATCCGGCCCAGTCCGAGGAGGTCGCGCAGGAGGTGCTGCTCGACGTCTGGCGTTCTGCCTCACGGTTCGATCCCGCCCTGGGCAGCGCGGCGGCCTGGATGATGACCCTGGCGCATCGCCGTGCAGTGGACCGGGTGAGGTCAGAGCAGAAGGCGGCAGAACGCGAGATGCGCGCGGCGTCGTCCTCCATCGCCTACGACGAGGTGACGGAGGCGGTAGAGGTCCGGCTCGACCGGGAGCGCGTGCGACGCTGCCTGGGATCTCTGACCGAGCTGCAGCGTGAGTCGGTGACGCTGGCCTACTACGGCGGCTACACCTACCGCGAGGTGGCGGGGCTGCTCGGCGTCGCGGTCGGCACCGTCAAGACGCGAATGCGCGACGGGCTGATCAGGCTCCGCGACTGCCTGGGGGTGGACGGATGAGGCTCCGCGGCGGCGATCCGCACACCCTGGCCGGAGCGTACGCGATGGACGCGGTGGCCGAGCCAGACCGGGCCCGCTTCGAGCGGCACCTGGCGGGCTGCGAGTCGTGCCGTCAGGAGGTCCGCGGGCTGCGGGAGGCGGCCGCCGCGCTCGCGGCGGCGGCCGCCGTACGGCCGCCCGCCGCCCTCCGGGACGCTGCGCTTCGCGCTGCCGCGCAGACCAGGCAACTGCCCCCGGCCGTCACCCAGGTCCCTGCGGGATGGGCGGCGGCACGGTGGGATCTCCGCGGCTGGTGGTCCCGGCTTGCGGTCGGCATGGCCGGCGTCCTGGCCGCCGTGGCGGTGGCGGCAGGCGTGGTGACATACGGCATGCAGGACCGGCTCGACCAGGCTCAGCTGCACGACCACGCTGTCGCCGCGGTGCTCAGCGCTCCCGACGCCACGATGCTGAGCGCGCCGGTAAGCACCGGCGGCACGGCCACGGTCGTCATGTCACACCGCGAGCGCGCGCTGGTGTTCACCGCGGGCGACCTGCGCCGGCTTCCCTCCGCGCAGTCCTATGAGCTGTGGCTGATCGGCCCCGCGGGCAGCAGGCCCGCGGGAATGGCTTCCGGATCGTCGCGGGGCGGGATGGCCGGACCGATGGTGGTCTCCGGCCTGAAGGACGGGGACAGCGTGGGCCTGACGGTGGAGCCGGCCGGAGGATCGCCGCGCCCGACGTCGTCGCCCGTCGTGCTGGTCAGCCTGAGCGGCACGCGTTAGCCCTGGGGGATGACCCCTTCAACCCACCGCCGCGGAGCAAGCTCCGCGAGCGGTGTTTGCCCTAGGTCCACAGGGACGACCCCCCTTCAAACGACTGCTCTTGGAGCAAGCTCCGCGAGCTTATCGGGCGAAGACCCAGCGGGTGGGCGAGCCGGGGAAGTCGCCGTGCCGCATGCCGATCACCGTCTGCGGCCGGACCGAGATCGTCGCGTTCACCGCCGGATCGAGGAAGCTCTCCTCGATACCCGTGCCGTACTTCTCGTTCATCATGTCGAGAACCCGCCGGATGCTGGCGGCATCCGTGACGATCCTGGCCGTGCCCTCGATGACGACCGGGTCGCTTGCGTCCTCCGTGGAGACGACGCAGCGCGGGTCCGCCGTGAGGTTCCGCACCTTGCGTGACCGTACGCTGCTGGTGAACCACAAGATGCTGTCGTCCCACATGCCCCAGACCGGCATCGAGTGCGGCCTGCCGTCGGGCCAGCTGCTGGTGACCCAGTAGTTGCGCGCGCTGGCCAGCCGGCTGGCGGCCCAGGACCAGGGAAGGAGCCCGCTGCCCTGGTCGGGGGCGAGGATTCCGTAGCCGGGCATGTACGGCCGGCTGAGCCGTGGGATCTCCATACGGAAAGGTCTATCGCAGACGGGCTCTGCTGGCGGCACCGTTCTGAACGGCAGGATAACGTGGAGACCCGTGAAAGCATCTCCGGAGGCGCAGCTGCGGCTGCTTGAGCTCGCCGACCTGGACGCCGAGCTTGGCCGCCTCGAGCACCGTCGCCAGGGACTTCCCGACCACGCCGAGCTGGACCGGCTGGAGCAGCGGGACGCGCAGTTGCGTGCCACCGTCGCCTCGCTGGAGGCCGAGCAGGGTGACCTCAGGCGCGCGCAGGCCAAGGCCGAGGCGGATGTCGACCAGGTGCGCGCCCGCATTGACCGGGACCGCAAGCGGCTGGACGCCGGGCAGGTCTCGTCTCCGCGCGAGCTTGAGAACCTGCAGTCGGAGATCGTCTCGCTCGCGCGCAGGCAGTCTGACCTCGAGGAAATCGTGCTGGACGTGATGGAGCGCCAGGAGACGGCCCAGGGCAGCCGCGAGGCGGCCGTGGCCGAGCGGACGGAGATCGCCGCCGCCCGCGATGTGGTCGCGGCGCGCCGGGACGCCGCGCTGGCCGAGATCGGGGAGCAGGCCGGCAAGGCCGCGGACCGGCGCGTCTCCGTGGCCGCCCAGGAGCCGCCGGACCTGCTCGCCCTCTACGAGCGGATGCGGGAGCAGCATGGGGGGGTCGGGGCGGCCGCGCTGCGCGGCGGCCGGTGCGAGGGGTGTCATCTCTCCCTGAACACGGTGGACCTCAACAGCATCAGGGCCGCCGACCCGGACGAGGTGCTGCGCTGCGAGGAGTGCCGCAGGATCCTGGTCCGGACCCCCGAGTCGGGACTGTGACCCGCAAGCTCGTCGTCGAGGCTGACGGCGGCTCGCGGGGCAATCCGGGCCCGGCCGGCTACGGCGCGCTCGTCCGCGACCAGGTGACCGGCCAGGTGCTCGAGGAGGTCAGCGACAGCCTGGGCACGGCCACCAACAACGCGGCCGAGTACGCGGGCCTGGTGGCGGGGCTACGGGCCGCCGCCAGGATCGCCCCGCAGGCCGACGTCGAGGTGCGGATGGACTCCAAGCTGGTCGTTGAGCAGATGTCGGGACGCTGGCAGATCAAGGACCAGAACCTCCGCTCGCTGGCCCGCACAGCGCAGGACGCGGCGCGGCGGCTCGGGCGGGTGTCGTATGTGTGGGTGCCGCGGGCCCGCAACGCCGACGCCGACCGGCTCGCGAACCAGGCCATGGATGCCGCAGCCGGGAAGGCCGGCCCGGGCGGATCTGGGCGGGCGGCACGCCGGCGTTATGGATCTATTGCGGATGACGGAGCCGAGGCGGGAGACTCCGCCGAGCCGGGACCGGCGGCGGGCTGGGTCTCGGCGCAGGGGCGGGCGACCACGACGCTGCTGCTGCGGCACGGCCAGACCGCCCTGTCTACCGAACGCCGGTTCGCCGGGCGCGGCGACATCCCGCTGACCGAGCTCGGCCAGCACCAGGCGGCGGACGCGGCCGACCGGCTGGCCGCGCGAGGAGGCGTCGACGTGATCGTGACCTCGCCGCTGCAGCGGGCGCGACGGACGGCGGAGACGGTGGCCGCGGCGACCGGCGCGCCGCTTGAGGTCGAGGACGACCTGGTAGAGGCCGACTTCGGCAAGTGGGAGGGCCTGACCTTCGCGGAAGCGTCGGCGCGGTGGCCGGACGAGGTGTCGGCCTGGCTCGGCAGCGCGGACGTCGCGCCGCCGGGTGGCGAGAGCTTCGCCGCGGCGGCTAGCCGCGTGCTCGCCGCGCTGGACCGGCTACTGACGGCGCACGAGTTCCGGACCCTGCTGCTGGTCAGCCACGTCACGCCGATCAAGACACTGGCCTGCCGGGCGATGCTCGCCCCGCCAGCCGCCATGTTCCGGATCCACCTGGATGTCGCGTCCCTGTGCGAGATCGACTGGTACCCAGACGGGCCGGCCGTCGTCAGGTCGCTCAACGACACCGCGCACCTTAGGCAGGTCGGCCGGTAACGCCCTATTCTGAGGGTAGCGGCGGGCGAGCAGGCCGGGCGGCCGCGGCGCTGGCTGGCTTCCAGGCGGCGTCGAGGAAGGTCCGGGCTCCGCAGGGCAGGGTGGTCGGTAACGCCAACCCGGGGTGACCCGCGGGAAAGTGCCACAGAAAACAGACCGCCCCCGGACTCGTTCGGGGGTAAGGGTGAAACGGTGGTGTAAGAGACCACCAGCGCCCGGAGTGATCCGGGCGGCTCGGTAAACCCCACCCGGAGCAAGGTCAAGAGGGAGTCCACGAGGCTGCCGGCAACGGCAGTCCCAGATGGATGGCCGCCGGCCCGCGCGAGCGGGTGCACAGAACCCGGCCTACAGGCCCGCTCGCCCGCCGCCCGCACCCCTGACCTGCTACGCAGCAGCATCCAAGATCGGCCGGGGCACATCGGGGGCACAAGCACCACGGCACGGAACGCCCTTGTCGAGCGCGCCACGGCACGACCGCTGGCCTCGGGCCCGAGGGGAGGCGTTGGTAAGAACGCTGTCGCCAGAGGCCATTTGGGCGCGTCCCCCCGCGCCGCAGGCCCAGGTGTCCCCGGCGCCGAAATCACTGGCTGGCGGGCTGGGGCGGAGGCATAGCATTCGGCTATCGGCTAGCGGCTGGCGAGCCCTCGCGTCGGGGAAGCACAAGGACGGTGATCGCTCGGGCCAGCCAGGAACGGCACTGGGGCCGGTTCACCCGCGTACGGACAGGGGGCATCGAGCGTGAATTCAGCGAGCCCGCCAGGCGCAGGGCAGCGGCGTGCTCCGGCGATGCGGGTGAACCCCTCGCACCCGGCTGAAGAACACGGGATGCGGGCCTTGCGCAACATCACTGCCGGCGAGCTGGGCTGGTTTTTCGCCGCGAACCCCATGCCCGACTACGGCATCGACGCGGAGGCCGAGGTCGTGATCGACGGCGTGGTCACCGGCCAGTGGCTGGCGATCCAGTCCAAGGGGGGAAGCTCCCACTTCCGGCCCACCGACGGCGGCTGGACCTTCTACGACAACACCAGCCACCTCGCGTACTGGCTCGGGCACTCCCTGCCCGTCATCGTGGTGATCATTGCCGAGGACGGGGCCGCGTACTGGGAGGAGGTCACGACCGCGACCACGAGGGAGACGGAAAAGAACTTCGCGCTGAAAATCCCCCGTAGCCAGCAGCTTGGCATCGCCAGCCTGGACAGGCTGCTGGAGGTCGCCAGCCGCGGCAAGGGGCTGGCGGCTTCGCTGCCCGAGCTCTATGAAGTCCTGCCGCCGGGCGCGGTCGGGCCGCTGAAGAAGGCCGCCGGCATCGACCGGCTGGCCGCCGCTCGGCTGGCCGACCGGCTCGCGACCGGCAGCACCGCGCCGGGACCCACCGCTGGCCTGGTGATCGCCGCCGAGCCGACGTGGCTGGCGGACAGCGAGGCCGCCCAGGACCTGTGGCTGGCCGTGGCCTGCTACGCGGCCGAGCATGGCCTGCTGCGGGAATCCGGGCAGGCGTTCGTCCTCGCCGCCGACAGTCCTGGGCCGCGGTCGGCCCAGGCGCTCGCGCTCGCGGGAATCCAGCTGACCAGCAGCGACCGGGACACTGCACGGGACCTTCTCCTCCGCGCCCGCGAGGAAGGCCAGACCGTCCTCGCCGACGTCGGCCTGGTGGCCCTCGAAATACCCGAAGGCGACGCCCGCCCGGTCGACGTCCCGCCGTCGCTGCGCGACGCGCTGCAAGACGTCATCGACGCCGATCCGTTCCTGCTGAACTTCCTCGCCGAGGCCGCGCTCCGCCACCGCGACTACACCGAGGCCGTCGCCCTCCGCGAGCGGGCAGTGGCCGCCAGCGGCCGCCAGGACAGCACCTACCGGATCACCCTGGCCGCGTCGCTTCGCCGCAGGGCACAGTCACAGCCCGGCAGCTCCGGTGCCGACCTGCGCTCCGCCCTCGGCTACGCGCAGGAGGCAGTCAATGAGCGGCGCCGCTGGAAGGGGCCGAGCGCCGACGCGCTCGGCGAGGTCCTCGACATCCTGACCGCGACCAGCGACATGAGCGCGGCGATCACGGCCGCGCTGCCCGAGTCCGAGACGGGCACCGCCCTGGAAGCCGAGGCGGCCACCGAGGGCGTGGCCCGGCGCGGCGCGCACGCGGCGCTGGCGTCCCGTAACCGGCAGGCTTACGGCATCTTCATGCAGCTGCTGCCAGACGGCCCGTACCGGCGGGAGCTGCAGGCACTGGATGACGATGACCAGCAGCGGCCGCGGGCCGAGAGGATCGCGGCGTGGGAGCGGCTGATCAGCGACCCGGCTGACGACGCCATGGCATCCCGGTGCGCCGCCGCCCTCGCCCGGCTCGGGACCTGGCCCCCGCAGGCCGACGAGCTGCGCGCCCGGTCGATCCTGCCCGAAGCCGACTACCAGGCCCTCAAGGCAGTCTGCCGCGCCGAAGCCGGGGAAACTGGCCTCGGGATCGCCAAGCTGCGTGAGCTCTCAGGCACGTCCGCGCTTGCCGCCGGCGAGCTGATCCTCCTCCTGGAAAGGAGCGCCGGCCCCGACGCGGCGATCAGCGAGGCAGAGCAGCAGGCCGCCCGCTGGCAGTACCCGCCGCTGCAGATCCAGTACGTCGACCTGCTGGGCAGTAACGACCGGTTCCCCGACGCCGGCGCCTACATCGACCGGGCCATCCCGGACACGACGCTGCCAGCCGACGTCCGGGTGAAGCTGTGCGCCTGGTACGCGACCCACCAGGCCAGGCAGGGGAGCCTCGCCGCCGCGGCGGCCACGGCACGGCTGGGCCTGGCCGTCGCCGCCGACACCGACCTGGCGTGGCAGCTGGTCATCATCCTGTACAACGACGGGAACCTGGGCGAGGCCCGGACAGCACTAGACAAGTACCGGCTGGAGCCCGGCCCCGAGGAGGAGATGCGGCTGTGGATGCAGCTGCACGTGGGAGTCGACGTCCCCGCCGGCGCGGCCCGGGTCATGATCGGGCTGACCGGCCGGCTGCCCGACGGGGAGTTCCGCGACGCGATCATCGCCATGCTCATCCGCGAGGCCGCCCTCGCCCAGGACCGCGGCGCGTACCCCGCCGACCTCCTCGCCGCGATCGCCCAGCTCGAGACGGCCACCGCCAGCCGCCCCGGCACCGGGCTGCGGATCGATCCCGGCGACGACGCCCAGCTGCGCGCCGCGCTCGAGCAGAACGCTCCTGACCTCGCCGAGTACCAGCAGCTAGTCACTCGCGTCCAGCGCGACACCGCCCCTATGGCAGACATCGGGAGCCTCGTCGGCCAGCGCTACGGGGCCGTCCTGCTCCACCGCCCCGCTGGCGTCCTGCCCGCCGCCGACGTCGACCCCGCATTCCGGGCTGCCGGGGAGGACGCCGCCAGGCAGGCAGTCGCGGCCGGCACCTGCGCTGCGGACCTGTCCTCGCTGTACCTGCTCGGCCTGCTCTCGGACGACGACAGGCTCCGAGCGACGCGCTCCTGACCCGCGACCACGTGCGGAACCTGTCGGCCGCCGCCTACACCGCCTCGCTGGCACCAAACGGGACCATCGACCGCAACACCCTCTCTGCTGAGGAGAAGGAGCTGATGGTTACCTGGGCCGAAGCCCTCGAGACCGCCGCCTCCTCCGCGCAGGCACGCCAGCTGGCCACGACAGCCGACGCCGCGGCCGACGCGATCACCGTCGCGCAGGACAGCCAGCTCCCCCTCTGGTGCGACGACAGCGCCCTGCGGCAGAAGGCCCGCCAGGCAGGCGTCACCGCGTTCAGCCTGCTCGACCTGATCACCGTCCTGCACGCCCGCGGGGACGCCTTTGACCTGCCGGAGACGTACCGCCGCCTGGCCGGCCAGTACGTCGCCGACCTCCCGCTCGACGCCGACGGCATCACCAAGCTCGCGGCCGCCAGCCACTGGAAGCCCGGCCCCGCCCACACCGCGCTCGCCCGCCCGGGATGGTGGAGCCAGCGCGACACCGGATGGGAAGGCGACTGGCTCCAGGTCGCCACCCATGCCCGCCGCCACTCCGCCCGAGCGCTCATCACCATCACCATGGCCGCCATCACTGGGGCCCTGGCCCACGCCCGGCCAAGCTACGCCACCCAGCGCTACCAGCAGATCGCGGTCCAGGCCCTCCTCGCCTGCCACGACACGAGACAGCCAGCGCCGGACGGGTTCCTCGACGAACTCGCCGGCCACGCCCGCGGTGGCCTCGCACCCGATCCGCGATACGTATTGAAGGCGCTGATCACCACGCTCGCCGACCGCGACGTTACGGATCCCGTGACGCCAGCCATCCGCCTGCTCGCCGGCGTCGAACTGTCCGTGTAACCCCGTCCTCAGCTCAGTGGCTGCGCCGGGGCGGGCCGAGCGGGCTGGTGACCTTGGCGACAGCCTGGTCGCCGGGCTTGACGTAGCGCATGACGGTGCGCGGGGACTTGTGGCGGGTCTTAGCCATGATCAGCTGCAGCGGGACCTTCTGGTCACCGAGGTGGGTCGCCGCGGAGTGACGGAGCTGATGGAGTTCCAGGCCGCCGCTGGCGGTGGTGGCGGTGTACTTCTTGAACAGGATCCGGGCGCGGTCGTAGCCTAGGCGGCCCCGGCCGGTGTACGGGCAGGTGTCACGGGGTGCGGGCCGGCGCGCGGGGACTGGCCTGCGGCTGGCCAGGAACAGCGGCCCGCTGGTGCGTGAGGTGCCGTCGGGCAGGCGCAGCAGCCGGGGCAGCAGGTGCGCGGTCCCGGTGTCCCAGTAGACGAACTCGGTGTCGCCGCCCTTAGACCGGACAGCCGCCCGGCGCTGCTCGAGGTCCAGGTCCTCGACGTTGAGGGCAAGGATCTCGCTGGCCCGGGCGGCGGTCTCGTACAGCATCCGCTGGCTGCCTGAGTCCACAGTTTCGGGTCACACCCATCCTGCCGTGCGAACGGGTACCCAGGAAAGGCGAGAGTGATAACGGGCCGTTATCACGTACGTGGCGGCCCGCTGCGGGTGGCGTCACTCGTCTTCGTCGCCGGGACCCGCGTCGTCGGCCTTGAGGGCCAGGGCCTCGCACAGCCACCCGAGCTCGTCGGGGTGGAGGACCACGGTGGTCCATCGGCGGATGGCGGTGCCGTCGTCCAGGTCGTCGTCGCCCTCGTACTCGCCAGGCAGCTTGACGGTGATCCAGATGTCCTGGCCGAGCAGCCGGGCCGTCTCCCGCAGCCGGGCCACGGTGGGGTCGGCGCCGAGGCTGTGGCTGTCGTCCAGGTCCTCGACGTCGATGCCGTGCCACGGCTCCATGTCGTGGACGGCGGCCACGCCAGCGGTGCAGGTGACCGCGAGCGCGGGCCGCTGCCGCGCCGGGGTGTCGGTCGCGTCAGCGAGGTTGGCGAACTGCCCGAATGCCGCCTGCGGGTGCATCGCCAGCAGCTCGCCGACGTCCCACCAGTCGAGGCCTTCGGCCAGGGCGTCGCGGATGACGCTGTGGTGCAGGTGCAAGGCGCCTGCCTGGACGCGGGCGGCGCTGGCGGCGGCGCGCTTCCAGTCCGCGGCGGCGGCCGCGGCCGCGGTTCCGGCCTCGTCGGCGGCGATGGCGTCGCCGTGCTGGTCGAGGAATGCCCCGGTATAGGCGCCGGGCGGGGT
>WNFN01087913.1_pt1 | contig 11242 bp, 6 predicted proteins | sample 5400161 | NCBI WGS metagenome assembly WNFN01 (sample SAMN13153353, study PRJNA577476) | soil metagenome | isolation source: 80 cm saprolite on Douglas fir-dominated hillslope | place: USA:California | collected 2013-09-17
CCACGGCGCTAGCGGGGCTGACATAACCGAGGATGATGGCAATGGCGACGCCGAGCAGCACTTGGAAGGAGAGGCCCATGTAGAAGGGCCTTTTGCGCGGAGGTGAATCTGTTTCAGGGGCGGTGACGGCCGGGAGAGGCATCGCTTGGGCTAGCTCCTTTGAAGCACGAGCGGCGCAGCATTGAAAGTGCGAGAACTGAGGTTATGCTACGAGTAGGCTGCATACCTGAATTCAGCATTAATTTATCTTAATCACAACTTGTTTTCACACGCCGCCAAAAAATCGGCTAAGTCTTCGCCAACGCTTTCGTTACGCAGAGCAATTCGTTTTTGGCCGCAAAGCCGCAGCATCATGGCGCCGGCAACGCAGGGGTGGAAACTGGTGGCTTTCGCAGGTGCGTTGCCTGCTCAAAACCGAAGGCGAGTTTTATCAATTCGGGCTCGGCCCACGCGCGGCCGAGAAGCTCCATCCCCACCGGCACCCCGATAGGAGCATCTGCCGTCGGCGTAGAAAAGCCGGCGGGCACTTCGATGGCCGGGAAGCCCGCCAGAGCAGCGATAACGCCGTTGCGGTCTTTCTGAAACGTCGCCCCAATGGGAAGGACCAAACATTTTTGATGGGGATACACCAGCGCATCCAGTTGATTTTTCGCCATTAGGTTGGCTACTTCAATCCTGATTTCCTCCATTCTTATCCGGCGATCTTTATAGTCCGCGGAATTGGGGCCATCTTCATAACTCTGCGCCGTGGCGAAGAATTTCTCCAGTGTCGGCTTGTGGTACTGGCCGGAAGCAATGATTTCCGCGAGCGAATGCACAGGCACGTGCGAACCCTGCTGCTGCAAATAGCGGTTTAGCGCGGTCTTGAATTCCGGCTCGTTCAGACGAAATTTTGCGGTCAACGTGTCCGTGTCGAGGGCCGCGTCCTCGAGGCGGACAATCACTGCGCCTTGTTCCTTGAGCGCGTCAATAGCTTTGGCCATAACCGCGTTCACTTCTTCGTATTCCGGTCCGCTGCCAAATAAGTTCGTAAGCACGCCAAGGCGAGCTCCCTTCATCCCATTTTGGAGGAACGCCGTGTAGGTTTCCGGAATATTGCCGACACTAAAAGCAGTCACAGGATCATTCGGATCGTATCCAACCATAACGTCCAATAATCTTGCGGTGTCGGCGACATTGCGGGTCATGGGGCCAATAGTGTCCTGGGTAAAAGACACCGGCACAATACCGTCCCGGCTGATTAAGCCGCGAGTTGGCCGGAGTCCTACCAGGCTGTTCGCGGAAGAAGGGGAACGGATGGAGCCGCCGGTATCCGACCCGGTGCCCGCAACTGCGAAGTTCGCCGCGACAGCAGCGCCCGTCCCGCCGGAAGAGCCGCCTGGTGTTCTGGTGAGGTCATACGGATTTTTCACCTGTCCGCCCAGCGAACTTACGGAGATGCCGCCGCTGGCAAATTCTTGCAAGTTGGCCTTGCCAAGAATGAGCGCACCGGCTTCGCGAAGCCGTTTGACAGCGAAAGCGTCCTTTTCAGGCTGGGCACCTTTAAGTGTGAGGGCGCCCGCGGTTGTAGGCATGTCCGCAGTGTCAAAATTATCTTTTAGAACGATGGGGATGCAGCCGAGCGATTTTAATTTGTGGGTGCGCCGAAAGTCCTGATCCAAAGCATCGGCCTGTTCGAGGCTTGCCGGGTTGATGTATAGCATGGACTTGATCGCGGGACCTTGCTGGTCGTAAGCGCGGATGCGATCTAGATATTGCTGGACCAGGTTGTGGCACGTCAGGGTACCCGCTTGCATCGCTTTGTGAATGTCAGCGATGGAAGTTTCCATCAAATGGAAGGAGCGATCAGGCGCGCAGTCAGCGAGCGGCACGAGCAAAAAAGGAACCACGAGTGCGGTTTTTTTTGCGCGCATGAATTTTAGTCCGATTCCCCATGACCGCATCAGGCCCTCTCTACACGGGTTAAAACGGATTTTGACTGAAATTCGCGCGGCTCGCCGGACGAAGTGCTCAACACTATTCGAAAGAAAGGGAAGTTGACGCGATGGAGAATTTTTCTCACAAAATTGGGGACTGCAGAGGCGGCATACGGCCGCCCCTGCCTCACGATGATTTTTCTAGCGCCCATAAATCAGTACGCGAAACGTTCCAGGAATCGCCTTTCGCTCCGGATGAGGATTCTTCTTCGTTGGAGCAGGAGCCGGACCAAAATCCGCGGTGGCCAGAAAAAGGTTGTGCGTCTTTGGATCGAGACCCATTGTTTTGGCGCCAAACTCGGTATTGACCGTTTCGACTTCCGTGAGCTTGTCAGGTGAATCCTCATGATAAATGTGGAGCTTGCCCACGCGGGTGGAGACAAACAACAGTCCTGCCTCCGGATCGAAGACGTTAGCGTCCACACCGGAGCTGATGGGCAACGACTGGACGATCTTGCCGTTGTCCGCATCCATCATGACGAGAAATTGCGGCTTGCGGCCGCTGGAAAATAGCCTCCGGTGCTCACGGTCCATTTCCATCGCCACGGGCGTTCCGGCAGGTGCTACGGGCCAACGAGCTTTGACTGTTAGTGTGTGTGTGTCGACGACGGCGACGTCATTTTTCTCTTCGTTGTTGTCGTAAAGGGTGCCCTTACCGTCGGCAACGGGCTGTTCTACCGCGCCGCCCATGTCGATGACTTTCACTACAGTTTCTTTGACCGGATCTATAACCGTGGAATTCTTGCTGTCGCCATTAAAGGTAAAGATAAGCTTGGACGCGGGATCGTAGGTAATGGAGTCCGTGTCCGGGGAGCTTTTGATTTGTCCCGTGATCTTCAGGGTCTTAAGATCGAATACCGCCACGGTTTCGGCATCGCCATCCGTAATAAATCCTTTCCCAAGCTCCGGAAGCACGACGACACCATGGCAGCGCTTCAAGCCGGAAATGGTGCCCACTACGGAGAAGTTATCGGCGTCGAGCACTTTGACCTCGGCACCGTGCGAGAGATAGACGCGCCGCGCAGCGGAGTCCACGGTGACGTAGTCGAAATATTCGCCGCCACCCGGTGCCGCGCCCAAAGAGACTTTCTTAATCAGGTGATAACCCGGACCCGGCGGGCTTGCCAGAGCAACGGTCCCAAGCAATGCGAAGGCAACAAGCGGCAAAGACAGCAAGAAGTTCTTCATCCTAGCTCCTCGATTTAGTGATTATATTTTGGTCCAGCGAATTCGATTCTATACAATGTTGCTCTACTGAACTAATAGCATCTCGACGCGCAAGCGCACTGCCGATTGTACAGGACAGCATCACGAACGCTTCGGCTACCAAATGACTTTCAAGCCAAATTGAATCTGCCGCGATGAGGTAGTTGTGGAATTTATCGCACCCGCTCCGCTCCCCACCGGCGATCCGTCTTGTGCGAAGAGCGCATTGTGTTTGACGGGTGATTGAAAGTTGGGGTGGTTCAGGATGTTAAAGAACTCAGCCCGGAACTGAATGTTGAAGGTTTCCGAGATTCTTGGCATGTAATTGTTCTTGAATGCTGAGAAATCGACGTTGAGCAGGCCCGGCCCGACCACGGTGTTCCGCCCGGCATTGCCAAATAGGTTCATGCAGGTACCAGGAACCGAGTTGCCTTTCCCATCGAGAGCAAGTTGGCACGACGCGGCGAACGAAGCGGGTACAAGCGGAACGCTGAAGCAGCTTGTGTTGATGTAGCCATTGACATTGCCGGGATTGACGGGGTTATTGCATCCGGGTCCTGCCACGCGCGAGGCGAAAGCAAACGGATCAGTGCTGTTTTGACCGAGCGGATCCCCCCCGATAAGGACCGTAAAGGGGGAGCCCGTACTGGCGACAATGACTCCACCGAATTCCCAGCCGCCGAGGGTGCGCTCCGTGACCGCTCCCCCAAACTTTGGCGTGGGAGGCTGCCAAAGGTAGTTCACCACAAAGTTTTGGGTTATGTTGAAGTCACATACGCCACGCCTGCCTCCGCGGTTAAAGAACATCAGGCTTGAGAGTGAATTCGCGTAGGGGTCGCCCAGCATGCCACCGGAACCCCGGTCAAGGCATTTGCTCCAGGTATAGCTGCCCTGAGCCTGAAACCCGTGGCTCATCCTTTTTGCGAGCCCCGCCTGAAGGCCATGATAGGAGGAGGTGTTATCCCACCAGATCGCGCGAATGCGACCCACATTCGGGTTGAGCACGGGCCAGGCACAGGGAGGTGCTGTTCCATCCGCGCAATTTCCGCCCGTGCCCGTCGCAACAGGATCCGTATGGGGAATCGGCCAGAGGTAACCTAGCGAGCTCAAGGTTGGAAGGACCATATTGCTGTCATCCGTGCTGAAAGGGGAGTGGACAGCGCGCGAGCCCACGTAGGCGATCGCCGCCGTTAAGCTTGAGGCGATTTCACGCTGGATATTGAGGTTCCAATTCATGGCGTAATTGCGGTGTGGATTCTGCTCAACTAAGCGGACTCCCACAGTTTTGAAGTCGACGGGATCGGTGGCGAGCTTCAACGCTCCCGTTGGGAACGAGCCTTGAGGTAAGTTGGAGATAGCTTTTTGCAGCTGGTACGGGAGGACACCGGTGCTCCCGTGGGTGTACTCCCAGGGAAGCGGCAGCACATCAAAGATTCCAAAGCCGCCACGGACGGCAGTCTTGCCATCGCGAAATGGGTCCCACGCGAAACCGACCCGCGGCTCGAAGTTGTGAAGTGTTTGGTTCGACGCCCAGAGGGTCTTAACCGGCGTCTCGAGCGGGCTGGTGAGGCTTGTCAAGACGGCGAACGTGTTCTGGGCGTCGGTCGGCAGCGTCACCGGCTCATAACGCACGCCAAAGTTCAGCGTAAGGTTCGAGCGCCAACGCCAATCGTCTTGAATGTAGGCTCCGAACAGGGTCTGCCGCACGTTAATTGGCCGAGTGGTTGTTGGATCGTCAATCTGGAGGCTGCGGGGCTGGTTCTGGAGAAAGGCGGCCAGAGTGGGGAACTTGAAGCTTCCATTTGGCGGGACTCCCCCCGAGAACTCATCGTTCTGCATGCGCTCCACGGCAAACCCGAATTTCAAGGAATGGGTGCCACGAGTAAGGAAGGCATCGTCATAGAACTGGAAGGAATTCCAGGTGAGAATGTCTGAGGAGACGGTGCCCAGAGCTCCGTCCATGGTGACCAGACCGTCGTCCACGACGATTTCCGGTGCAAACTGTCCGGGGAGCGCGCCGAGACTCGGATCCTTGGCGAGCGGATTGAGTGCACTGAAAGGCGCTGTGACCATCGCCCGCACACGGCTGAAACCTAGCCGCGCAGTATTCGCCAATCCCGGACTGAAGATATGGGTCTCTTCCAGGCTGACCATTTGCCTAAGCGTAAAATTCTGGGTGAGCACGTCCACCAGCGAATCAGGCATAGTAAGAGGCGCCTTGTCATAGAACCAGCTCGCCGCAAAACTGTCCTTTTCTGAGAAACGGTGGTCGCCCCTCACAGTCACATAGTTTTCCGTCAAGCGCTCGACTCCCGAAGTGTTGAAGATACCGGTGTCTCCGTTCCCGATAAGCCCGCTGTTGGGCAGCGGATAAAAACCCAAATAGGGCACAACCTTCGGGTCAACCGTTATTTTTGAAGGAGTGCAATTAGGGTTGGGCAAGTGACAGAGCGAGCCCGCTCGAGCCTCCGCAGAAGGCACGACATTGCTGAAAGTGTCGCTCTTCCTCTGGCGGATCCCTTCGTAATCGGCGAAGACGAAGGTCTTATTCTTTTTGATCGGGCCTCCACCGGACACCCCGAACTGGTCGCGATGGAATGGCGGTATAGGTTGACTGCTGTCGTCGAAGTAGTTTTTTGCATCGAGGACCTTATCGCGGACGAAATAGTAGGCATCCCCATGGAACTGGTTGGTGCCTGACTTGGTGATGCCGTTGATGACCCCACCGGAGGCCCGGCCATACTCCGCCGTATAGTTACCGGTTAGGACCGAAAACTCCTGAATTGCGTCCACACCCAAATTGACGCCCAGCGAACTGCCCGGCGACCCATTCGAATAGTCGTTGATGCTGATCCCATTGATCCGGTAATTATTCTCGAATGGCTGGTGGCCGGAGACGGACAAAAGAGTTCCGTATCCCCTATTGCCCCGATTGCTGGGTCCCGCCTCAACTCGGACACCAGTGACTCCCGGCTGGAGCGTTGCTAGTTGTGTCCAGTCGCGGCCGTTCAAAGGTAGCTCGCGCTCCGTTGTGGAATCGACCTCGGCGCTCAGCGTTGATGAAGCGAGTTGCACGTCCGGCGCTGTCGCGGTGACAGCAACTCGTTCAGTCACTTGGCCAATCTGCAAGGAAATATTCAGGGCCTGTGAAGCTCCCACGTTTAGCTTGAAGCCCGCTTGCACGGATGTCGAAAATCCTGAAGCTACAACTGTGATGTCATAAATTCCTGGAAGCAAGTTCGGCGCGCTGTAAAAACCGTCCGAGTCAGTAGTGATGTCCCGCGCGACCCCCGTCGCCCTGTTTTTGATGGAAACTTTCGCATTCGGAACCGCCGAGCTGGATGCGTCCGTCACCGTGCCGGCAAGGGTGGCTCCGGCAACTTGTGCATAAACTGGAGTGGACACGTTCACAGTGAGCGCCATCATCACGCAGACCAAGAGAACGTACACCAAGAGACCACGCCCTTTAATCATCGGTTGCCTCCTAGGGGATGTTGACCAAGGCCCCACGTCGTCGGCGAGGGTTAACTTACGACCTTCGTGGCGCCGACAGTAAAGACCCTGAGTCTTCGTGTCAAATTAATTTGTATTAAGGTTTGGAAAGCAAATAGTGCCGAGCGCGCAGGAAAAATCGGATTTTACCTTCTAGACTTCGCCTCTTTCACTTTTCAACCGTCCCCGAATGCGCTTCCTTGATGCCAAGTGCGCACAAGGAAGTTCCGTTTTCCTTCCACGTGAAAGTCATACGGATCTGAAGTACAGCAAACGGCCGATTCACCAGATCATCTTGATCGCAAACTGAATCTGACGAGAAGTTGTTTGCGTGGAAGTGATGAGTCCGGCGCTTGAGATGGAGTTCCCATGCTGATCGAAGACCGTCGAATTGTCAGTCGGCGAGGCGAAGTTAGCATGGTTGAGAATGTTGAAGAATTCCGCCCGGAACTGCGCGTTGAAATTTTCCGAGATGCGCCGAATGCGATTGTTCTTGAATACAGAAACGTCCAACTTGGACACGCCGGGACCAAGCAGCGTGTTGCGACCCAGATTTCCCCATTTGTTCGCACCGGGGAAGGCCAAACACTCCGTCTTGATGTAGTGGTTGGGATTTCCCGGGTTAGTAAGTGTGCCGCAACCCGGCCCTGCCAAGCGGTTCGGGAGCTCACTGGTCTCATCCAATTTCATGCCGGCAGGATCACCGCCCAGGATTGGCGTGAAAGGCTGGCCGGAGCTTGCTTTGTAGAGGCCGCCCAATTGCCAACCGCTGGCAGCCCACGCCAAGACTCGGGAACTCCGGGCGGGGCTGGGGAGTTCCCAGGTAAAGCTCAATACGAAAGTTTGTGCAACGTTGAAGTCGGAGAGCCCGCGCGAAGTGCGTTGGTCGAAGAAAAGCTGATTGAACAAACCATTGGGAAAGGCGTCGTCCGCTGCGGTTGCGGATAGCGTGTCAATACTTTTGCCCCAAGTGTACGCTGCGTGCAATTCGACTCCATGGCTGACGCGCTTGGCCATATCCGCCTGCAGGGCGTGATAAAAGGAACTGGCTTGCCAGAGGGTCGAATTGATACGGCCAAAATTCGAATTCAGCGTACTGCTGGTCGCTGTCGGTGGAAAGACGTAGCCTGTCGGAGTCAGCGTGGGGAGGACCATATCGATGTTGTCGACGCGGTACGGAAGGTGAATTCCACGGGAGCCGACATAGCCGACGGCTAGGGAAAGTGTTGAGGTCAGCTCCCTGGCGATCCCCAGATTCCACTGCATCACGTAATTGCGTTTGGGATTAAATTCGGCGTAGGTGGCAAGCCCGAAATTCGTTTGATTACGGAATTGTTGAAAGGCGCCGGTTGGAAACATGCCGGGCTGCAGAGTATTGGCGAAGATAGAATGCACGAATGGCACAGCGAGTTGAAATGAAGATTGAAATTCGTAAGGCAGCGGCAGCACATCGAAAATGCCGAAACCGCCGCGCACCAGGGTCTTCCCGCCTCGCGGACTCCATGCAAAGCCGGCCCGCGGCTCGAAATTTCGCAAGGTTGGGTTTGCGAAGAACGGCGAGCCTACGTGAGGCACGGCATCGGTGAGGTTCCGCAGGTTCGATATGCGGTTCTGTGACTCGTCCGGAACCGTCGCCATTTCATAGCGGAAGCCGAGATTCACGGTGAGATTTTTTTGCAGGCGAACGTCATCCTGTGCATAGGCGCCGAATAAAGTCTGACGCAATCCGACATCCGGCACATCAGGACTGCCGGATCCCTGGAAAACGAGAGGCCGATTGGTCAGAAAATTGAGCAATGAATCGAAGCGAAAACGCCCGTTTACGGCAGGCAGTGATAGCTCGTTGTCCTGCATGCGTTCCACGAGCACGCCGAACTTTATGTTGTGGATACCGCGGGTGAGAAAAACATCGTCACCGCCTTGAAAGGAATTCCAGGCAAGAGACTTGTTGGAGAGGAGAACTCCCCCCGTCGTGGGCGCGCCGGAGAAATTGGTCACGCCCGGCACGGCACGTACTTCGCCGGCCAAACCTCCGGGCACAAATGCGAAAGAGGGATCAAGCATGTTCGGGTTCAAAATCTTGGTCAAGCCTCCAATGATCCCAACCGAGCGGCTGAAACCCAAACGGGCGGCATTTACGAAGGTCGAACTGAAGAGGTGCTGCGCGTGCAGGGTTACGACCTGCCGCCGCGAAACGATATTGGCAAGCAACTCGTTGAAATTGTCGGGCTGGACTGTTTTGGAGTTATCGCGCATGTAGGTGGCCGCCAGCACGTCTTTATCCGAAAACTTACGATCAACTCGGACGGTGAAATAGTTTTCATTAGTTATTTGCTGGCCGGCGAAGGAAAAAATCCCGGTATCACCATTGCCCAGGAGAGAACCGTTCGGCAGCGGGTAAAACGCATTGATGAAGCGAAGTACATTGGGATCGACAGTGACGCTCCCGGTGGAAAGGTTTCCAGCGCGCGCGGCTGGCGAGGGGACGGTGTCTACCGTGGTCACACCGAGCGACTGGCGAAGACCTTCGTAGTCTCCAAAGATGAACGTGCGGTCCTTTTGGATCGGCCCACCGGCTGAGCCACCAAACTGATTGCGTTTGAAGGGAGGAATTCTGGCGTCAAAAAAGTTCCGTGCGTCCAGTGCGCTGTTGCGAAAGAACTCATAGACATCGCCGTGAAACGCTTTGGTTCCGGAACGAGTGATTGCGTTAATGACGCCGCCTGAGGTCCGTCCATACTCGGCGGGATAATTGCTGCCCAGAACAGAGACTTGCTCAACGGCGTCGATTCCGAGATTGTCGCCCAGGACGCTACCGGGAGCACCATTGGAATAATCGTTGATGCTGATTCCGTCCAGGCGATAGCTGTTTTGGTCGGGTCGGGCGCCGGAGACGCTTATTGGCGCCCCAAAGCCGCGTTCGGTATTTCCACCGCCGCTGGCGCTTCCCGTTTGAACGCCGGGGACGCCCGCCTGCAAAGTGGCAAGCTGGGTCCAATCGCGTCCGTTGAGCGGCGTATTCTGCACGACGGAATTGTCAACGTTTCCGGACGATTGATTTGCGGGCCCACCCGACACAATAGTGCGCACTACAGTCTCGGAACTGCCTGCGCGCAGAAAAACATTGAGGACCCGCTGACTTCCGACGGCTACGGTGATGCCAGTCCAGACTTGGGTAACGAACCCGAGAGCGGAAACCGTCATTTCATACTTACCGGCAGGTAGTGCAGGCAGGTTGTAAGAACCGGACGTGTCGGTGACCACTGTCCTGACCTGGCCAGTGGTCACATCTTTAATAGAGATCTGAACTCCCGGCATTGCGGAACTGGAGTCTACTCTGGCGGTTCCACTTATGCTGCCTCCGAGGACTTGTGCAAAGGTATCCAGCGGTACCGCACACATCAAGACTGCAAAGAGGAAAGCTAGAATGACCGCTGCGTGAAAGCAATTGAACGACTGGAACCCGAAATGAGGGCGGTGCCTTTCCGCCAGTTTCAAGACGTCCTCTTCTGGATGCAATTCATTGTTCCAAAGTAATGCCGCCAGGGCGGATCGAAAGAGAGCCGTGTAATTCATAGCTCCTCCTGCAGACCAAAGAACATAACGTGTAGCCTCAGGTCCAGATCGCAGACAGTTTTCAAAACTCTGCTAGTGCTCTGCCTCGTACGTCCAGACTTGGGCCGGCTCATTGCCCCTCGCGGGGACGCCAACGTAGAAGCGGTCACGCCTTGTGTAGAAGTAGCGTGTCCGAATGCCGATTCCCGATGGAATGTTTGCAATCAGCTCATAGTGATTGTGATCGTTCTGCTGAAATACGCTGATAAGACCTTCGCCTCCGATTACGTAAATACGCATGCGGGATGCGTCAAAAAATACATCATCGCATTCACCGGCAGCACGTAGTCTGGTGACTCCGTTTCTGGTTTGGGTATTCAGAACGATTAACATAGGAGTTTTACGAATACTCGTAAACAGCCGATATAAACAGACGGTTAACTCGAAGCCCCGGGGTGGTACTTCGGAGCAACCGCGTAGTCATTGGTGTACACGACCTAGTCGTCATGCGACCATACGCTGTCGCCGATTTGAGGCTACCTCGCTTCTTCCGGTCGCGGAACGTCTACAAATGCCCTGTAGAGAACCTGCCTTCTCTATGGAGAGTAAGTGTAACTTCGCGGTTGTCTCAGATAGGCGTTCACGCCCGCGTCAAAGGGGAACCCCGCTAATTGCGGAGGTCTGTAACTAAATGAAGATGAAGGAGAAAGTGGTGCGCCCGGGGGGACTCGAACTCCCGACCTTCTGGTTCGTAGCCGTTCGACCTATTTTGCCAAATCTTGCCAGAGGAGTGGCTAATCGAACGGATTCAGCAAGTTGGGGCAACTCCGTGCAATCTGCTTTCTCCTTCTTTTTCCGCCCTTTGCTTCGCAATTGCCGGCATTTTCCGCATCTTGCGTTACATTTCCGTGACAGCTGCCCACATTGCCCAAAAACTTATCGGGCACTTGAACTCCATCGAGTTACCGGTACTCGCCGCATGATCAACATGCACGCGAAGACACCCGAAATCA
>WNFN01250911.1_pt2 | contig 11236 bp, 16 predicted proteins | sample 5400161 | NCBI WGS metagenome assembly WNFN01 (sample SAMN13153353, study PRJNA577476) | soil metagenome | isolation source: 80 cm saprolite on Douglas fir-dominated hillslope | place: USA:California | collected 2013-09-17
AGCCGCTCGCTTCCGCGAGTGATCAAGAGCGGTCATTTCATGACCACTTCTTATTACTCCTGACCAGTTTTCCCATCCTTTCTGCTTGCCGAAGTGATTTTAAACGATAATAAGTACGATTAATATAAGGATATAGTACAAGCTATATTAAGCGATTAACAATGGACGAAAGCAAGCGATCTACCGGTATCCCGTTTAAATCCAAGCTGCGGCCTCATGTGGAACAGATCAGAAAGTGGCGACGCGCGGGTTTCACTTGGGCCGAGATCGCGGAGAAACTGGGAGAACAAGGCTGCGAGACACGGGCCACGAACCTGTGCCAGTTCATGCGGCGCTACCGGAAAAGGCCGTTCCCAAGCGGAGCGGAGCCAGAAACGACAGAACTTGTTCCGGTGAGAATAAGTCCGGTGAAGAGCGCCAGACGGCTTATTCCAAAGGACGCTTCAACCCCGTACTTCGAGCAGCTGGTGGACGAAGCAGAGGAGGCGGCGCGCCAGGCCGGAGAGCGCCCGGTCTTCAATGTGGTCAAGCCGACACGGCCTCTATAAACCGCCCGTGCTAGCAAAAGCTTTTTAACCGAACAGAAATCCAATCCATTCAGTACACACCTATGAGCACCACTGTCAGCCGCCTGATCACCTCATTCCAATCCACCGGGCGTATGGGAAGGTCTACCCTTCAACAAGCGCTCATCTCCTGGTTTGCTTTCGCAGGAGTCGAGTTTTCCGCGATCGATTGTGATAGCGAACACAAGACGCTCTCCGGCTGGTACCCGGACATCGCGACATTTTTTCCGTACCGGCGTGACGACGATCACTTGCCGATCTTAAATCTGGCCGGAACCGCACCGGTTGAGCTGATCGATTTTCCCGCTCAGGCCACCCAATCGGTATTGAACGCCTGTCACCATTTTTCGGCCATGAAGATCTTCGCGGACAAAGGGATTCGACTAACGGTCTGCATCTTTGCCAGCGACGAGCGCGCGGCTTTGGCTTCTGGGGCGCAGATCGTTTCCACGCTGGGTGAGGGCGCCGACTATCTTGTGATTTCTAACCCGGCGCGCTTTACGAGCCAGGTGTTCTTTGCGAGCAAGCTGGCCGAACGGCTCCAAGATTCGCCGCAGATTCAGATCCCGCGGATCACAGGCGGAACGATCGAGGCGCTCGACCGAGCGAGCAAACAAAGAAGAAAATCGCTCACCTTCCGGGAGGCCGAGCCTCAACTCGAAATCGGCTCTAGATATGAGCTTGAGCACTGGCGCAACCGCCTCTTCGCTCAGTTTGAAGATAATGCCGCAGCACTGTTACCCGACGAGAGTCTAATCAAGCAGAAGGTGGTACGGGCGGAGGAAAAACCGGCCGAAGCGGTCAATCCTTTTGATTTGTGACAAGGGCATGAGCCAGGAGGCGCTAGACCTGCTTTTGAGCGGCGTGAAGGATCAAGGGCAGCGAAAACAGATCACCACTGCTTACTACGCGTTTGCTGCCGGCGATCCGGAAACCTTCGCGGTCCAGTTCGCCGTGCTGCTCCGGGCCCACGCCCTGAGTCTCAAAGCGCTGCCCGAGCGCCTGCAAAAGACGCTCGCGACGGAAACATATAAGCTCAGTGATTTGATGTCGGCGCATCAGGCCTCAATGAACAAAGTCGCTTCATGGGTGAGCCAGGCTGATGACGACAATGGGGTAGGGGAGAGGTTCGGACAAATCGAAAGACGAATTGAAGAGTGGTTTGCTCTTTACAGCGAGGCGCTCAGAGCCGAGCGGACCAATATCATGACCGCAATAGCTGCGAGCGATCGCATCTTAAAGCAGGTGGCCGCTCATCGGATTGTGCTCGGTCTCTTTCTGAGCTACACGGCCGGCGCGCTGAGTGTTTTGGCCGTTCAGCGTCTGTTGCCGTTCTTGTTTTGAAATGGATTGGATTTAAGATTGACCTTTTACGGTCAGCTTAACTCGGGCGATATAACCCCATGAAGGCTTCCGCTTTTTCGTCCCGGAAAGAGAGGTCTTCGTTTTTGCACCGCCCTTGATGCTCTCTAGGTCTTACGCGGAGAATTTAAGCGTCCAGTCACCCAACCAGATCCGATCAGGATGCGAAACGACCACAAGAACTTATGACGCAGACAAAGAAGAGTAAGGTTAAAGAAGGTTTACCCCATCCTTGCGGGGCAGCTTGGGATGGCGAAGGGACTAACTTTGCCATTTTCTCTGGGAATGCCACGAAGGTGGAACTCTGCCTCTTTGATGAGCGCGGCGAAAGGGAATTGGAACGAATCGCGTTGCCCGAATACACCAATCAGATTTGGCACGGCTATCTGCCGGGCGTCCAGCCGGCGACAGTCTATGGTTACCGTGTTCATGGCCCGTATGAACCCGAGAACGGCCACCGGTTCAATCCCAACAAACTCTTGCTGGATCCTTACGCTTACGGTCATACCGGGGAACTGGTTTGGAACCCGGCCTTGTTCGGCTACCAAATGGAAACGGCGGATGATCTAACTTTTGATGAACGGGACAGCGCTCCATTCATGCCGAAGTGTGTCGTAGTTGACCCCAGTTTCCAATGGTCTGAAGCGCGAAGCCGCAAACGGATTCCCTGGGATAATACGATCGTCTACGAAGTTCATCTAAAAGGATTCACAAAGCAGCATCCGCAAGTGCCCGAGAATCTCAGGGGAACCTTTGCTGGTCTCGGTCAGAAGGAGATAGTGAACTATATCAAGGCGTTGGGTGTCACGTCGGTCGAGCTCTTGCCTATCCACACTTTTATCAATGACAGCCATCTTCTGGAAAATGGTGTCACTAATTATTGGGGGTACAACAGCATCGGTTTTTTAGCCCCGGATCCGCGTTACGCTTTCGAGCGAGAACAAACCCTTCGTGAGTTCAAGGAGATGGTGGCACGGTTGCACGAGGGCGGCCTCGAAGTGATCCTGGACGTCGTCTATAACCATACCGCCGAAGGCAATGAACGAGGTCCAACTCTTTCGTTTCGGGGAATCGATAACCGCAGCTATTATCGGCTCTTACCAGATCAACCACGCTATTATATCAACGATACTGGTACCGGAAATACCTTTAATGTGAGTCATGGGCGCGTGATTCAGCTGGTGTTAGACAGCCTTCGCTATTGGGTAGAACAGACCCAGGTAGACGGATTCCGTTTCGATCTTGGCACCATTCTGGCGCGGGAACCGAATGGGTTCGATAATCAAAGCGGCTTTTTGAAAGCCTGTACGCAGGACCCGGTGCTAAACACGGTGAAGTTGATTGCCGAGCCTTGGGATTGTGGTCCGGGAGGCTATCAAGTCGGAGAATTTCCGCCCGGCTGGGCTGAATGGAATGACAAGTACCGCGATACCGTTCGCGACTTCTGGAGGGGCCAAGCCAAGCCATCAGCCCTCTCGACCCGTCTGGTGGCTTCTCCGGATTTGTTTGATCGGCTGGGAAGAAAACCGTCCGCTTGCGTCAACTTCATTACGGCCCATGACGGATTCACCTTGAATGATCTGGTCACCTACAATGACAAGCATAACGAAGCGAATGGTGAAGAAAATCGAGACGGCAGTTCGGACAACAGATCCTGGAACTGCGGCGTTGAAGGTCCGGCTGAAGATGTAGAGATCAACCGGTTAAGAGAAAGACAGGTTCGCAACTTCCTCGCGACGCTCCTCTTATCGCAAGGCACCCCCATGATGTTGGCCGGCGATGAATTTGGCAGAACTCAACAAGGCAATAACAACGCCTATTGTCAGGATAACGCGATCAGCTGGTTAAATTGGGAGATTGAAAAGAAAGGAGACGCTTTGATTCGATTTGTCCAAAGGCTCACCGCGTTAAGGCACCAATATCCGATTTTACGCCGGAATCGTTTTTTAACCGGTCAATACGTGGAAGAGATCGGAGTCAAGGATGTGACTTGGATCGGCACGAATGGCGCTGAGATGACCCAGGAACAATGGCAAGACCCCAATATGGCCTGTTTTGGAATGCTATTGGATGGCAGAGCGCAGGCTACCGGTGTCCGCAGAACCAGTACTGACGCGACGTTGCTCCTCATCATCAATGGTCATAGCGACTCGGTACAGTTCAGCTTGCCGGACGATTCCGGAGGGATCCATTGGTCCCTCTTGATCGACACCAATATTTCCGATTTGGCAGGCGAACCAAAATTTGGGTTCAAAGATCAGTATGATATGACTCCCAGATCGTTGCTCCTCCTCAGGTTGGAGATGCGTCAGTGAACCGGAGCCGCCCAAAAAAAAGCGCCCCGCGATCGAGAATTCGACCAGCGACGATCGACTTAGGCAGGTAAACAGAGGCCTGATTTTATAGCCAGTTCCAGGGATGCATCAGGGTGACCGCCAACAAAAAGGGCAAAACTCCTAATGCGTGAGCTCCGGCCACGTACACATTTGCGATAGTTTTCACTAACAAGTGCGCAAAAACACCTTTTAGCCTTTCAATTTGGGTTTGTTCTGCGAAACATTCCGACAGGATCAGTCAGGAGTCGTCAAATGCTCGACAGGATTCTACCGTTTTTTCAGCGAGGGGAGAAGGCACTCCGCTGGGTTCGGCTGCCCAAAGCGTGGCCCGATGACCTGGTTTTGTGCCGGCTCTCTTCGTCTGCGAAGGACGCGCTAACGTTAGCCGACGCGAAGACCGGAGTTTTGATTACCGGACAAACCGGCAAAGGTAAAACTTCCGGGCCCGGGAGACTGCTCGCGAAGGCCTATTTGCGAGCGGGCTTTGGCGGCCTGGTCCTCTGCGCCAAGATTGACGAAGCGGATCTTTGGCGAAACTACCTTAGGGAAACCGGCCGCGAAGCCGACGGCATCTTCTTTGGCGAGAATGCCGAGCATTCGTTCAATTTCCTATCCTACGAGTCGGCGGTGTCGGGAGCCGACCTCGAAGAGAACATCGTGAACCTCATGATCGAGGTCGCCCGGATCACCAATCCTCAAGGGAAGGGAGGCGAGAACGAGGAATTCTGGCAATCCCAGCGCAAGAAGCTCTTGCGCAACATCGTCGGTCTCCTTTTACCCGTTGACGGTAACGTCGATCTCTTGCGAATGAATGCGATCCTCAACTCGGCGCCGCAGGATCTCCAACAAGCCCGGGCCGCGGACTGGCGCAATTCATCCGCGCTCCTCAAGTACCTCGTCAGGGCTGAGCAGCTTATTGGACAAAGGATCCGTGAACATGAGTACCGCCTGATTGCGGATTACTGGCTGCACGAGCACCCCTCAACGGATACCCGGACTCGATCCAACGTGATCGCCGACTATACCGGGCTCCTCGACGCGTTTTTGCGGGGAAAAATCTACGATATCTTTTGCAAGACCACGACGGTCAGCCCTGATGATATCCTGGCCGGCAAGATCGTGGTGGTCGCGCTTCCCGTGGCCGCGTACCACGAGGTCGGCCGTTATGCGGCAGCAATCTGGAAATATCTGCTTCAGCGGGCCAGCCAACGGCGGAAGCTAGATCATCCAGAGTCGATCCGCCCGTCCTTCATCTGGGCGGATGAAGCGCAGTATTTCTCGAGCCCGGCCGATCAGATTTTCCAGACCGTGGCCCGATCGTACCGAGTGTGCACGGTGTTTCTTACCCAGAACCTACCGAACTACTACGTTGAGTTTGGAGGGCACGAGGCCGGGGTTCACCGCGTTCACAGCCTTCTGGGCAACCTCGCCATCAAGTTCTTTTGCGGGAACGACGATACTGTCACTAACGAATGGGCTTCGAAGACCATCGATAAAACGGTCCAGTACCGGGTCTCACTCAACGGCGCCCATACGGGGGAGGGACATTCGATTGTTTTATCCCAGAGTGAGGAATTCGATTGCCCGAGCCGTAATTTCATTGGGCTGAAGCATGGCACCGCCGCGAACGACTATTTGGTGGAAGCAATTGCATTCCAGAGCGGCCGGCGATGGTCGAACGGCCGGAGCTGGATGAAATGCTCGTTTGAACAGAACGCCTGAAATCTCATGCCGGATCAACCAAGGAAGTCCAAAACGCCTGCCCAGGAAGCCTTTGAGACGCTGGCCTTTTTATGGGGTGGTGTCGCTGTCGCCGCTTTCTTCGGCTGGCAGTACAACGTTCCGATCGTTCATCCGCTCGTTCAGCAGGTTAACCGGGCGCTGAGCCCATACACGCTGCCTTGGCTAGAGAAAACGTTCGGCCACGTCAATCTGGCGCTGGGCCTTTTGTTCAATCTTGGAGTCCTCGCCGCCATCCTTTTTGTACTCTCGATGACGTTGATTCCAATTTTGGAGCGGCTTTTCCTTCGCGATCTGATCCGGCGAGGGGAGCGGGAGGGGAGGAAGATCGAGGCGATACGTGACAAGGTTCAGTTCAAAGTCGACAAAAAGAATCACGCTAGGTAAGTGGTTTTTTCGACCATTTTTCCCTTCCCAGAACAGCCTGGATAATACCCAAAACAGAAAGAACTGACCGGACTGACCTCGGAGCTCGATAAAATCGTTAAGCAAGATTTTTCTATTCGGGGGAGGCACCAGGCGAGGGTCCTCTTTTTGACCAGAACCTATCTCATAAACCCCGGTCCATGACGGGAGTCCCGCCGATCCCGGCGGCGGGTCAACTTCCTACAAGCGGACTTGGGGCTCACGACAGTCGGCGCCTCCATGAACCCGCTGGGGAATGATCCTGAGCGCCAACCGGAGGCCATGGGCCGAAAGATGCCCCTATCGTGCCATGACGCCGCAGTAGTCGGCAAGCCTCGGGGAGATGGGGCTCGGCTCTACCAGCAGGCGACCTATGTGAACGGCATGTCTTACGCATTCCACAGCGACCTGCCTGTGCTGCGCGTATACGCAACCGGCACGTACCCGAGTCCTGGACCGAATCGTGCTTCAGGTCAACGTTCAGGGGCAGGGCGCGACACAGTTCGTGGCCAGACAGGTCGTGACCTCGCAGTCCAGGCGCATTGGTCAAACGCAGCGGCGAGGCGGCAACGGGCGGTTGCAGAACTCGGCAGTGATTGAGCAGCCTGGCTTGGTGATGGCGAGCTATAAGCCTTGATCGCCTGGAAGAGGACAGGCTCATCTTGGCGTTCGGCCGTTGGGCCGAGGGCCGAATCAAGAAGTGGATCGACTATTCAAAGGGCGCCCTGCTCTTCGTCATGGTGCCGGACGATCCGGAGTCCGGCATGTTCTGTGTTTATGAAGGGAAACACCAGGCGTTTTGGATCGTGGACCCGCTGGCGACCTCGAATTTCGGGCGCTATCGGCTGGAGGAATTCGATCAACTGGCCCGAACGCATGGGCTAAGGCCGTTTCACCGAATGCCCTGCGTACACTCCTTGGGGTCGATGACGCCGAGGTTCTTCGCGACCTCGAATTTGCCGTTCGTTGCCTGGCCGATGTACATGTTGAGGCGAACGTGATGTTGGCCCGGCACCATCTCCGCCGGCCCGCCGGGTCCCTCGGCGATCTTCGCGTGGTCCAGCGCCCGGATCACGGCGTCCTGGTCGAGCGATCCCGCCTCTTTCACCGCCGCTTCCCACAGTTTCAAACCGCGGTACATACCGGTTGCCGCGCTGCCGGCCGTGAATTTGGAGCTGCCCGGATACAGCTTGTCATATCGACTTAGCAGTTCCCGGCTGAAAGGATCGCCGACGGTTTGATAGTAGTCGAGGCAGCTATACATGCCATCTACCTGCTCCGCTGGGAAGAGTCCGAGCAAGTTCTCTTCAAAGTACGTGCAGACCAACTGGCCGCCGCGCTTGGTGAAACCCGACTTGTGCAGTTGCTCCAGGAACGGCGCGACCCCCGGGGGAACGATCGTATTGAAGACGATTTCGGCGCCGTTGGAGACAATTTTCTCGACGGTAGCAGCGTAGTCGGTGTGATCTATCGGGAAGTATTCCTCGCCCACGATCGATCCGCCGTGCGCCGCCGCCGCTTCGCGCAGCTTCTTATTCATGATGTGCGGCCAGATATATTCGGCCGACGGGCAATAGAATTTCTTCGCTCCCGTCTTCTGCATCAGCCACGGGATCAGCGACTCCACCTGCTGCGCCGGGACCGGGCCGGTGCAAAAGATGAGCGGGTGGCATTCCTGCCCCTCGTATTGCTCCGGATAAAGGTAGAGCTTCTTGCCTTCGACCACCGGGCCCTTGATCGCCTGCCGCGTCGAGCTGTAGATGCCGCCCAGAAGCACGTCGACCTTCTCTTCCAGGACCAGCTTCCTGGATTTGGCTTCAGCCACGCTGTCGGTGGTGGCACTGTCCTCCAGATGGAGATTGAGTGGCCTACCTAACAATCCGCCCTTGGAGTTGATATCGTCGATCACCATCTTCGCGATGTTCGCGTTGGCGACCCCGAGGAGTGAGAGTGGACCGGTCACATCTGTGATCACGCCGACCCTGATGGCTGCAGTGCTGGATGAGTTCATTGGAAATTTCTCCTCTCGATTCTTGTTACTGTCTCTTCAAAAACCCACGACCAGAATTCGTCCCAACTGTAAAGCCACTTTCACGAGGGCGCCGGCTTGACGTCGCACCCAGGCGCTCGCCTCCCTCCGGCGGTCAGGTGAAAGGTCGGCCAATGAGGGTCAGGTCAAAAGCGGCCAACGAAGAGCACTCAAGACAATATTGTCCTTAACCTGTCCGCAGATATTTAGGCAAGAGCTTTTTTGGCCAGCACTTCCAACGAGATCCTCGTACAGCTTTGGATGGAGGCGAAAGCGATCCTCGTATTTCGCTACTAAGTATCGCGACACTTCAGCAATAGGAACTGCTATATCCGAAAGATCGAGCATTCGAAGAGTTGCCGAGGCCCGATCCATAGAACCGTAAACATCGAGCCCGTCGTCACGACTAGAGTGTCTGGAAACCGCCCACCATCCACATGTGGAGCACACGTTGACCCAGGTTCCCGGAGCCGCGAGCCATTCTCAATCAGGGGTTTTGTCCCAGCCCCGGTTCCTGCGATCGGTCCACGGATCAACACATGATTCTCCTTCGCGAGGCGAATCGCCGTAATAGGATTCAGCGGCTGTGGCGCAGTATGGGCACAGCTTTATCTGGATCATAAAAGGGGTTATGTGGGGCTCTTCTTAGGGGAGGCCAGTCTTCCCTAATCGCGGGGCCGAGACGCTTGACCCTATGGTATCAAAATGATAGCATTGATCTCAGGTAACCCAAAAGCATTATGGCTGGAAGTCTACATGTACGTAACCTCGATGACGAACTGATCGCCCGATTGAAGCGCCGCGCGGTGCGCCATGGTCGTTCAGCCGAAGCCGAGCATCGGGAGATTCTTCGTCAGGCTCTTGCCCAGGAGGAGGACTCTTCATTTGAGAAGCTGGCGGCGGAGTTACGCAAGCTGACCAAAGCCCGCAAACAGACGCCTTCGGAAGTGTTGCTCCGCGAGGGGCGCGGGGAGCGATGAACACCCTGGTCATTGACGCCAGTATTGCCGTCAAATGGGTGGTCGAGGAAGAGGGCACAGAGGAAGCGTTAATACTTCGTCGAAGGGCGAAGCTGGTCGCGCCGGAACTCCTGACGGCAGAATGTGCGAATATTCTTTGGAAAAAGTGTCAGCGAGACGAACTCTCCAAGGATGAAGCCTTCCTTGCCGCCCAACTTCTTCAGGCCGCCGATATCGAGTTTCTACCAACCCGCCTGTTGCTGGAAGCGGCGACCCGGATCGCGGTCGAACTAGATCATCCGGCCTACGACTGCCTCTATCTCGCCCTGGCCTCGGAGCGTGGCTGTCGATTTGTCACCGCCGACGAGCGCTTCGTGCGTAAACTCGCCGAAGCTCGTCGGCGTCGGTTTCGCGGTAGAGTGATCAGCTTAGTTCAGGCAGCGAGTGAACCAGACAACGCATGAAAGTTATTGCGATCAGCGAGTTCGGCGGAACCAAGAATTTTTTTGAAGTAGAGCGGGACACACCGCGGCCGCGTGCGGATGAAGTGTTGATTCGGATTCGAGCCGGGTCGTTTAATCCAATCGACTATAAGATCCGCCAGGGGCGTTACGGCGGAGATCTTCCGATGGTGCTTGGTCACGATGCAGCCGGAGTTGTTGAAGAGGTGGGAGGCAGCGTCGGCCGTCTGTGAGTTGGTGACGAAGTCTGGGCCTATCTCGGCGGGCCGTGCAGCAACGGTGCAAACGCCGAGTATGCTGCCGTGCCGCAAGAATTCGTCACGGTCCGGCCTAGAATCTTGTCCATTGAAGAGGCCGCTTCAGTTCCTGTTGCCAGTCTGACCGCAAATCAAGCCATCCGTCTCAAAGCAAGACCAACTCCTAATGACTCGATTTTTGTGGCGGGCGGTGCCGGCGGACTCGGTTCTGCTGCAATCCAGATCCTGCAGATGATCGGTGTAGAAAAGATTGTGACAACATCCGGACGGGAAGCCAGTACCAGATTCATCGTAGATCAGTTGCGATTGAGTCCCGAGCAAGTACTTCATTACCCCGACAAAGGTCTGAGGCAACTCACCGAAGAAGCGATCGCAGCGAACGGTGGCTCTCTTTTCGACAAGACATTGACATCGTGTCGACAGTCGAAGAAACCGACCCGTTTACAGTGCCGGTCTGGCACGGAATATCCAGCCCACTGTTTCGCAGATCTGCTTCCCTGCATTTTCACATGCTCGGAGCACGCGGCCTGTCCGGTTCGAAGGAAACCTGGCCAAGATACACTCAACAACTCCATGAACTGACATTTCTTTATGAAGCGCACAGACTCTGGCCAGTGGGCGTACATAATATTGGCGTCCTCTCAGCCGAAACAATCCGGCGCGGTCACGAGATGCTTGAGGCCGGCGGTATCCAGGGAAAGCTGGTCTACTCAGTGCCCTAATTGGCCAGCCTCGACGACCCGGCCGACCAATACGTCATTATGCGTATTGACTGAAAAAAACTGCGGTCAGCAACGCACGCGCGTAGGACGGCAGGGCGAGCGGCGCAGCGCTGAGTACCAGTAATTCTGGGTTCTCACGACAGGGGAAAAGAAAAAATACACCCCTTTGAACCTCATGCTTTCCACATAGAGTTGCTTTGGTTGTCTGATTTGCGCAAAAAACTTGCTGATGTGTCAGCAGCATCTGAAAAACTCCCTTACCTACCGCATATGAAACCAAATAGAGAAAAAATAGAAGCTGAAGAGCTGGTAAAGGAAAGACTGCCTCTTACTAAATGGGAGCTAACTCCAAAAGAAAAGGAGGATTTTAATAGGGTTATGCGGCTCATGTTTGATGCC
>WNFN01255307.1_pt3 | contig 11234 bp, 11 predicted proteins | sample 5400161 | NCBI WGS metagenome assembly WNFN01 (sample SAMN13153353, study PRJNA577476) | soil metagenome | isolation source: 80 cm saprolite on Douglas fir-dominated hillslope | place: USA:California | collected 2013-09-17
GGGAGCCGCGCCATCACCTGCTGCCAGTCAGCCGCGGAGCCGGGCTGCCCGTGCAGCAGGACCAACTGGCGATAACCCACGTTCAAGGGTATGCGTCATCCGTCCATGAGATCGGCGCCGGCCAGCAGGGCCAGGACTTCGCCGACGGTGCGCTCTCGGCTGGTGGGCTCCGGCAGCGGCAGGTGCGTCTGGATCTGGTAGCGGTTGCGGCGGCCGTCCTTCTGCTTGACCATGTAGCCGGCCTCGGCCAGGTCGGTGACGATGCCGTAGGCGCTGCGCTCGGTGATGCCGAGGCTGGCCGCGATGTCGCGCAGCCGCACGCCCGGATCGCGCGCAATGCACAGCAGCACTCGGGCGTGGTTGGTCAGGAAGGTCCAGTTCGCCACCGAGCCATAGCCTATCAGATTCTGGAAATGAGTTGCTAGTTTAGTCATGCGGGTGTAGCGTCCAGCATAGGCACCGGGGAGTCAGTCGCCAATGGCGGCCAGCTACCGGGGCTACCGGACGAGCGCATGCCCTTCGGCCTGGTCAGCACCATTGTGGACGTGGTCATGGCGCTCGCAATGCCGCGTATCCGGCTGATTCTGTCGGTGCCCGATAAGAGCCGCTGAGTCAGGATCTTGCCCCGGCGGCTGTAGAAGAAACAGCCAGCCGGCCACGCGGGACCGGTCCCACTCGCGGAAGGAACCAACGTCATGCCCGAACCAGCGGCACCTCGCCCGAATACCGCAAGCACCCGGCCGCCTTCATACGCCAACGGCTCCCGCCCTGGGCCTTCCGCCCCGGCCCGCCCGGCCAGCTCCCCCGCGCCGGCACCGCCCCCGCCCGAGCAGCGCCCCAGCGTTCTTGGCCTCAGTATCTCGTCCAGGGCCGAGCGGGGCTACGTCATCGCCACGCTCAGCGGGGAACTCGACATCGCGTGCGCTTCCGCCCTGCGCGAGCAGCTCCTTCGCTTGCTCCACCCCGGCGCCAGCCGGATGGTCATCGACATGTCTCAGGTCAGCTACGCCGATGCCAGCGGCCTCGCCGTTCTGGTGGGCACCGGGCGCCGGGCGGGGCTGCTCGGCGGCTTCCTGCGACTGGCCGCGCTGACGCCTGCGGTGGCCAAGGTCATGCGCATCAGCGGCCTGCACCGGCAGCTCGATGTCTTCCGCACGGTCCAGGCCGCAATCATCAGCGCGGAGGGCCGCCGGCGCCAGCCTGACGGAAAATCGGACTCCTGGGCAGGCGTGGGCGTTGCTGACCGGGGGCACGGCGAGGCCGGGCCCGCTCTGGTCCCGCGTCAAAGGCCCGCCGCGGACGCTGGCGAGCTCCGCGAGGCCATCGCCGCCGTGCTGCGGCACGCCGACGCGTGGCGCGACGCCGACCCCGGCCGACGGTTTACTCGCGCCCTGCACGCCCTGGCCCGGGCGTATGCGGGCACCAGTTACGTCGACCTGACCCAGGCGGCGCAGGCCCTCCTGTCGATCCTGGCCCAGCAGCCTCTGACCCATTCCCCGGCGGTCGCCGTAACGGCCAGCCGCCTTCGCCGCCTCCTCGACTCCGATCAGCAGCCAGCCATCCCCTGACGGCGTACCCGCTGGCTCACGTCGACGGGAGGCGTAACCCCGCTGCGCCCGGGTGCGGACTCATCCCCGGCCGCCGGCCGGGGCGAGCAGCTCGTCGCCGCCCTGCCGGAGCTCCGCGAGCGTGACCACGCCGAGCAGCTGCATGGTGCGGCGCAGCTGCGTCACCAGGAGGTCGATGGCGTGCTCGACGCCGAGCTGCCCGGCGGCGGCCAGGCCGTACAGGTATCCGCGGCCGATCACGCACATGTCGGCCCCCCGCGCGATCGCCACGGCGATGTCGGCGCCGTGGCGGATGCCCGAGTCGGCGATCAGGGCGACGCGGTCGCCGACCGCCTCCCGTACCGGCCGGACCAGGTCGATGGTGGGGACGCAGCGGTCGAGCTGGCGGCCGCCGTGGTTGGACAGGTGAATACCGTCTGCCCCGGCCGACACCGCCCGGACCGCATCGGCCGGGCCGACCGGGCCCTTCACCAGCAGCCTGCCCGGCCACCGCGCGCGGATATCGTCAAGGTCATCCCAGTCCAGGCCGGAGTCGAAGAGCGACGTGATGTCGGCGATCGAGCTGGCGGCTTCGGCCCCGGGCGTGTCGAGGCTGGCGAACCTGAGGGCGGGGCCCCGCAGCATCGAGATCCAGTAGCCGGGATGCATCCCGATGTCGAGCAGAGCGCCGACGGTGAGCTCGGGCGGGATCGTGAGGCCGGACCGCAGGTCCCGGGTTCGCCGCCCGCCCACCGGCGTGTCGACCGTTACCTCGAGGGTCCGGAACCCCGCGGCCGCGGCCCGGTCGATCAGCGCGTGCACGAGCTTCCGGTCGCGGAGCACGTAGAGCTGGAACCACAGATCGGGATGGCCGGTCGCGGCCAGTTCCTCGATCGTGACCGTTCCGCACGTCGACAGGCAGTACGGCACGCGGCGGGAGGCCGCCGCCCGCGCCACCGCGAGCTCTCCGTCCTGGTGGATTGCCCGTGTGTAGCCGGTGGGGGCCAGCCCGATCGGCGCCGACCACTCCGACCCCAGCAGCGAGGCGCTAAGGTCCGGCTCGGAGACGTCGCGCAGCACGCGGGGCCGGAACTGCCAGCGGTGCAGCGCCGCCCGGTTGGCCCGCAGCGTGATCTCGTCGTCGGCGGCGCCGTCCACGTAGCCGAAGACCGGCCCCGGCAGCCGGCGTCGCGCGGCGCGCCTGAGGTCGGCGAGGTCGTGGCACCGGGCGAGCACCCGCCGGTCGCGGTCCGGCTCGAAGTGCTGCAAGCGCACGAGCTCGCGGATCTCCCGGTATTTCATGCCCCCGCCTCCAGCCGGTCGTGGCTTTAGCCGGATTCGGACCGCGGCCTCGTGGGCCGGGAAGCCGATGCGCCCGGCTCTCGCGCTAGTGGCGGACGTGGCCGTGCGGGCGCGGCACGTCGGACGAGCGCGTCCGCCCGGCCGACGGACGCCCGGCCGACGGGCCGTCCCGCGTTTCCCGCCCGCCTGCCGGCCCGGAGGCCGACCCGGATGTCGGCGGCCGCTGATCGATCACGAAAGTGCCGCGGCCGGGCACGGTTTCCACGAGCCCTTCCTTGACCAGGATGTCGATTCCCCGGCGGACGGTGCCGACCGCCAGCATGGTGGCCTCGGTGAGCTTGGTGATCGATGGCAGCTGGTTCGTGATCTCGCCGGACGCTATCTTCTCCCGCAGCCGATCGGCGAGTTGCCGGTACGGGTGAACCGGCGAACTCGGGTCGATCTCGATCTTCACCTCGGTAACTTAACCGGCTGCGACATGCGGAAACCAGATAAGGCATTGCTTAGCATGGCTTGACATGGTGGTAGGATCGGCGTCATGGATTCCGATGACTACGCGGCCGAGATCGCCGCTGAATTCCCCGGCTGGGAGGCCTGGCAGGGCATCGACCAGCTCTGGCACGCCCGGATCCGGGGGGCCACGCCCCCGGTGATGGTTCACGGCGAGGACCTGGTCGACCTGCGTGACCAGATCATCGTGCACCTGCGCCGGGCCGAGGCCGACGCCGAGGCCGAGGCCGGCGCCGACTGACGGCCGATCTCAGCGGGCCGCGAGGAACCGCGCCAGCTCGGCCTCGGACGGCGCGGTGGCGGGGCCGCGCCTGGTGACCGACAGCGCCGCCGCGGCGTTCGCGGTCCGGGCGGCGTCCAGGGCAGCCGTGCCCCGGGCCAGCGCGGCGATGAAGGTCCCGGTGTGCGCGTCGCCTGCCCCGTTGGTGTCGAGCGCGTCGACCCGGAAGCCGGGCACGTGCACCGGGGCCGCGGCGCCGGCCGGGCCGACCAGGCAGCCGGCGGGGCCGGTCCGGACCAGCACTCCCCCGCGCCGCCCGGCGGCTCCCGGGCGGGCCGCAGCCAGCGCGCGGGCCGCGGCCAGCGGGTCGTCGCGGCCGGTGAGCAGGGCCGCCTCCCGCGCGTTGCAGGTGAGCCAGTCCGCCCGCCGCATGACGCGATCCAGCACGTCGCCGGGCACGGCCCCCACCAGCGGCCCGGGGTCGAAGAACACCACGTTCGGCTCGCCGAGCCGGTCCAGCCAGTCAGGGATCCCGCTGCCGGACGGCGGCAGCAGCCCGTACCCGGACAGGTAGACCGCATCCCCGGGCCCGGCCTGCACCGCTCCCAGGTCCGCGGCCGTCCCGGTCGCCTCGGCCCCGCGGCTGGTCACGAACGTCCGCTCGCCCCCGGCGTCGACCAGGGTCACCACGAAACCGGTGTCGAGGCCCGCCTTCGGCGGCTGCAGCACCTCGATGCGCGCATCCGTCAGCGCGGCCAGCGCCAGCGAGGCGAACGGGCCGGTGCCGTAGGCGCCCGCGTAGCCGGCCGGCAGCCCCTGCGCCACGGCGGCCACCATCACGTTGAAGCCTCCGCCGGGAGTCACCTGGGTAGCGGTGGCCAGCACGTCGCCGGCGCGTTCTGGCAGGGCCGGGACATTCAGCACGACGTCGATGACCACGTTGCCGAGATGCAGCAGCCGGTCGAAACGCCGCGTCACGGCGCCGGCCATGCTTCCGCGGGAGGGCCGCCCGCCCGCGGCCGGGCGGCGGACCGCAGCGCGAGCAGATCCTCGGCCACCTCGGACAGCCGCAGGCCGTTCACCTGGGCTACGGTGCGGCGGGCGCTCTCGGGCAGGGCCGCCGCGCCATGACACCACGGGTCATCCGGGCTGGCCGCGAGTACGGCGAACGCGGCGGGCACCGACTCCTGCGCGGCCAGGCTGGTCCCGACGAGCGTGTACACCGCCGACGCCGCCGCGTCCGGGGCCAGCCCCGCGGCCAGGTCCGCGGCCCACCTGATCCGGGCGGCCACGTCGGCGCCGGCCACCCAGTGCCCGCGCCCGGCGGCGCGCTCCGCGGCCGCGGCGGCCAGCGCGGTCGCGTCCGGCACCGTGGCCCCGTCGACGCCGGCGCTGACCGCGGCCGCGACCGCGGCCGCCCCGGCCAGGGCCACGCCGGTGTTGTGCGTCACCCGGCTGGCCTCGACCACGCGGTCCACCAGGAGGTCAAGATCCGCACACGGCGTGGCGACGCCGACGGGCGCGATCCGCATCGCCGCGCCGTTGGTGGCCCCGAGCCGGCCTGCCACCTCGATGTCCGCCCCGGCCAGGAGCTCGGCGACGGCCCGCCGCGTAGACGGGCCGAGCAGGTCCAGCGAGCCCCGCGCCCGCATCGACTCCTCCCACGCGAGCAGCCGCCGGGCCAGCTCGGCCGGGTCCACCCGGCCGCCCCCCTCGATCAGCAGCCGGGCGAGCAGCAGCGCCTGCTCGGTGTCGTCGGTGACCGATCCCGCGGGCATCCCGGCGGCGAGCGGATGGTCCGGCGGCGCCGGCTCGAAGCCGTCAAGCAGCGCGCCGTACCTGGCTACGATCTGCGCCCGGGGCAGCGACTGCGTCGGCATGCCCAGTGCGTCACCGACCGCGAGCCCGTACATCGCCCCGGCCGCGCGGGACTGGCTCCCATTCATCGTCACGCCGCCGCGTAGGACTGGCTTCTGTTCACAACGTCACGCCGCCGCGTAGGACCGTCATCGGTCCCGCAGGACATCGGCCAGGCTGGTCACCTCGACCAGCGGGCCGTACAGCCGCAGGATGGCCAGCGCCTGGGCATGGCTCTCGTCGCTCACGCCAGCGCAGGCGTCGGCGACGACCTGGACCGACACGCCGGCATCCGCCGCGGCCAGGGCGGTGGACAGCACGCAGCAGTCGGTGGACACGCCCGCAAGCACGAGCCGCCCGCCCGCGCCGACGCTGGCAGACAGCTCCGGGCCCCACTTGCCGAACGTGGTCGCGTCCAGCGTCGGGCCGGCCTCGCTGCCGAACGCCCCGGCGAGCTGGTAGATCGGCGCGCCGGGCGGCTGCAGCGCGAACGGCCACTGGTCGTAGTACCGCCGCCACGCCCCCTCGGGCGCCTGCGGCGCGACGAACCTGGTGAACGTGACCCGCGGCCGCAGCGCCGCGACCAGCTCCGTGACCGGACTGACGATCTCGGCGAACCGCGGGGTGAACCACGCGCTGTCCGGGTCGGCGAACACCCGCTGCATGTCGATGACCGCCAGCCAGGGCGCGGAGTCACAACAGCAACGCGCCGGCGATGCTTCCGTGGCAGCAGCAACGCGCCGGCGATGCTGCTGGCCGTGCTCCGGACCGTGCTCCTGGCCGTGCTCCGGGCCGGTCACGTCCCGGCCGCGGCGGGAGCCAGCACTGGCGCCGCCTCCTGGGCCCGCACCACGGAGCGCTCGAACGCCATCGTCGCGAGGAATCCGAGCGCCAGTGCGATCAGCACGCCGAGGTTGGCACCCGCCCAGGCCCCGGTCTTGCCGCCGAGCCCGAACGGGCCGAGGAAGTAGCCCTGCCAGGTCAGCCAGCTCGCCGAGAAGTTGGTGACCAGGCCCCAGCCCAGGGCGGTAGCGACCACGATGACCGCGATCGGGAACGGCCGGACGTCGCCGTAACGGCCGGACGGCGTGTAGAGCTCGGGCTCGGAGTAGTCGCGCCTGCGCAGCAGGATGTCGGCCAGCATGATGCCGCACCAGGCGGCGATCGGGACCCCGAGCGTGATCAGGAACCCCTCGAACTGGGCCACGAAGTTCTTGGCGAAGAACACCACGTAGATCGTTCCGCCGATCATGACGGTTCCGTCGATCAGGGCCGCGACAAAACGCGGCGCCCGCAGCCCGGCCGTCAGGAGCGCCAGGCCGGAGGAGTAGATGTCCAGCACCGACCCGCCGACCAGCCCGAGCACCGCCACGATCGCGAACGGCACCAGGAACCAGGTGGGCAGCAGGCTGGCCAGCGCTCCGATCGGGTTGTTGCCGATCGCGGTGCTGAGGCTGGATGAGGACCCGGCCAGCAGCAGCCCGAAGACGATCAGGAAGATCGGCGCTATCGACGAGCCGAAGGTGGTCCAGCCGATCACGCCCCAGCTAGATGACCTCCTCGGGAGGTAACGCGAATAGTCGGCCGCGGCGTTGACCCAGCCGAGCCCGAAGCCGGTCATCACGAACACCAGCGCGCCGATCACCTTCTCGGTAGACCCGCCCGGGATCGCCGCCACGGTGTGCCAGTGGATCTTGTCGGCGACCAGCCCGAAGAAGACGAGGGTGAGCACGCCCGTCACGACGGTGATCACCGCCTGCATGCGCATGATCAGGTCGAAGCCCACCACCCCGCCGACGACGGTGAGCGCGGCCACCACGATCAGCGCGATGACCTCCGTCCCGGTGCCGCCGCCCACCCCGAGGCGGTTGAACACCGTGGCCGTGGCCAGGGTCGCGAGGATGATCAGCACGGTCTCCCAGCCGACCGTGAGCAGCCACGAGATCACCGACGGCAGCTTGTTGCCGCGTACCCCGAACGCGGCCCGGCCGAGCACCATCGTCGGAGCCGATCCCCGCTTGCCCGCGACCGCGATGAACCCGGCCAGCAGGAACGAGACGATAATGCCGATCAGCCCCACGATGACGGCCTGCCAGAACGAGATCCCGAAGCCCAGTACGAACGAGCCGTAGCTGATGCCCAGGACCGACACGTTGGCGCCAAACCAGGGCCAGAAGAGATCGCGCGGGCGGCCCTTGCGTTCCGCGTCGGTTATGACGTTGATGCCGTTGGTCTCGATCTGAAGCGGATGCAGGTCCGCGCTGCCGGTCGGGATCGTGCTCTCGACCTCCAGACGGTCAGCCATGGCGAGTCCCTTCGTGTCGCGGCGCGTTCTTTATTCCCTTGGCGCGCGGGCTCTCCTCACGTAGCAAGCGGCCGGCCCGGCATGTTCCCGCCGAGCGGTACCCCGGACGCATGCGGCCCGGCTCGGCTGTTAGCCGTGTGGCGGAGGGGAATGTTGCATGATCCGCCGGTATCGGGAAAGTGGTTTCGGGCGACGTCGCCGCCGCATACGAAGGGCTCGCACAATGACCGAACAGGCGGACAGCCGCCGCACCGCGCTGATCGCGGCGGCCCAGGCGCGCTGGGTCGACGCGCTCACCGACCTGGGCGGCCGCAACACCCTGCTCTACTACAAGGACCGCACCGGGTCGATCCGGCTGACCCGCCTGTTCTGCGACGTGGACGCACGGGCCGACGCGATCCGGCGAGTCCAGACCATCCACCGGAAGGCGCGGGAGCTGCTGGAGGAGCGCGGCATCCGCGCCGGGTACCTCGCGACCGGAATGGCGCGCTGGGACGAGCTGTTCCTCGAGCCGGCCGCGCCGGTGCTGCTGCGCGGCCTGACCATCACCCCGACCCGGGCCCGGCACGACGACTTCGAGCTGACGCTGGATGATGACAGCGAGGTCAACCCGGTGCTGCTGCACAAGCTCTCCAGCGTGTTCGACGCGGCGACCGACCTGCTCGCCGAGGCGCCACCGGACAAGATCGACGAGATGCTGCGGGAGGCGGCGCGGGGGGCCGAGGTGCCGGGCTTCGAGATCGGTGACCGGCAGGTGATCGGCACGTTCACCTACGCCAAGCTGCCGATGGTCCGCGACCTGCAGGCGGCGGGCGAGCTGCTGGCCGACAGCGACGTGGTCGCGGCCATCGCGGGCGACCCCGAGGCCCAGGAGCTGCTCGGCAGCGACCCCGATGGCGGGGCCGACGAGGCGGCGCGGGGTGGCGAGGGCGGGGGGAGTCTAGCCCCGGTCCTCGACTCGCCGGAGGAGGACTACTCGGTCCTGGATGCGGACTCCTCGCAGCGCAGCGCCATCGGCGCGGTGCTGTCCGGGCGCAGCCTGGTCATCCACGGCCCGCCGGGGACCGGGAAGAGCCAGACCATCGCCAACCTGATCGCCGCCCTGGTGGCGCGGGGCCGGAAGGTTATGTTCGTCGCGGAGAAGCGCGCCGCGATCGACGCCGTGCTGTCCCGGCTGAAGGGCGTCGAGCTGGGCGACATGGTGCTCGACATCCATGACGGAACGCGTGACCGGCTGCGCATCGCCCGCGACCTGGGCGAGGCCCTGGAGGAGGCGCAGCGGACCGCCGCCCCGGACGTCGGCGACCTGCACCGGCGGCTGATCGACCGGCAGCGGCGGCTCAGCCAGCACGTCGCCGCGTTGCACGAGCCGCACCAGCCGTGGGAGATGACCCCGTTCGCGGTCCAGTCCGCGCTGCTCGGGATCCCCTCTGGCGCCCGCACGCCGGTACGTCTGGCCACGCCGGAGCGGATCAGCCGCCAGACCGCGGACGCGATCCGGGACGAGCTGCGGGAGTTCGCCCACCTGGGCGGGTTCGCATTCCGCCCGGACAGCACGCCCTGGTTCGGAGCGGCGCTGCGCACTCCCGAGGACGCCCGGCGGGCCTGTGACCTGGCCGCGCGGCTGTGCTCCCGCGGGCTGCCGATGATGGCCCACCGGATCACCCGGGCCAGCGGGGAGACCGGCCTCCGGCCGCCAGCCACCTACGGCGAAGGAACAGCCCGGATGCGGCTGTTCGCCGCCGTTGCCCAGACCCTGGGCACCCTCGGCCCGGCCGTCTATGCCTCCCGTCCCGACCTGCTCGCCGCGGCCACCGGCGACGGGGCGGGCCTGGGCCTGCGCGAGCGGCGCGCCCTGCGCAAGCAGGCGCGCTCGCTGCCCGGCGCCAGTGCTGAACAATCCCGTGCCCAGCTCTCCCGCGAGGAGCTGAGCGCCGCGCTGGCCGAGGCGGCCCGGCAGCTGGCCGAGTGGCAGGACCTGCGCACGGACTCCGGGCTGCCCAGGCTGCCGTCCGGCTTCCGGGAGCTGCAGAAGCTCCAGGCCGAGTGTGAGCAGCAGATGGCGGCGCTCCGGGCCTACGTCCGGATCCCGGCCGACCCCGAGCCGCTGCTCGCGGCGCTCAGCGAGGACCAGGACACCGCGTGGAAGCTGCCCCGGCTGTACGAGCTCGGCGCCCGGTTCGACGAGATCGGCCTCGGCCCGCTGCTCGACGAGCTCGCCCGGCGCGGCGCCGATCCCGACCAGGCCTCGGCTGCGTTCGACCACGCCTGGTACTCCTCGATCCTGGATCAGATCCGGGTGCGCGACCCGCGTTATGCCGCCCACCACGGCGCCGCGCTCGACGAGATCGCCAGCGACTTCCGGGCCCACGACGTGCAGCACCTGGTCGCGAACCGGCTGAGGGTGCGCCGCGCGTGGGCGGACCGGCTGCGCGCCGCCCAGGACCATCACCCGCTGCAGGCCCGGGTGATCCGCAAGCAGGCGGCGCTGCGCCGCGGCCACCTCCCGCTGCGGCGGCTGCTCGACCAGGTCAGCGACGTGCTGTTCGCGCTCAAGCCCTGCTGGGCCATGTCGCCGCTGATGCGTCGATCATGCGCGGGCACCAGATCGTCGTGGCCGGGGACGACCGGCAGCTGCCGCCGACCAACTTCTTCCGGCAGGTCGGCGATGACGGCGACGATCCCGGGGACGACGACGCGAGCCTGGTCTCGTTCGGAGCCGGGTTCGAGTCCGTGCTGGACGCGCTCCGGCCGCTGCTGCCGACCTGCCCGCTCGCCTGGCACTACCGCAGCCGCGACGAGCGGCTGGTGGCGTTCTCCAACAGCCGCATCTACGGCGGCGCCCTGACCACGTTCCCCGGGGTATTCCGCGATGACTGCCTGCGGCACGTGGTCGTGGCGCAGGGTCCCGAGCCGGGCCAGGAAGTCTCGGTCACGGCCGAGGTGGAGAAGGTCGTCGAGCTGATCCTCGAGCACGCCCGCGCCCGGCCGCGGGAGTCGCTCGGCGTGATCGCGCTGGGGATCAGGCACGCCGAGCGGATCGACGCCGTGCTCCGGTACGCCCTGGCCAGCCATCCCGACCTGGAGGGCTTCTTCGCTGAGGACTCCCCGGAGCCGTTCTTCGTGAAGAACCTGGAGCGGGTGCAGGGCGACGAGCGTGACGCGATCATCCTGTCGATCGGGTACGGCAAGCACCCGGATGGCCGGATGCGGTACCAGTGGGGCCCGCTGCTGCGTGACGGGGGCGAGCGCCGGCTGAACGTGGCGGCCACCCGGGCTCGCCGCCGGCTCACCGTGGTCAGCTCGTTCTCCAGCCACGATGTCGACCCGGACCGGGTGACCAAGGCGGGCGCCCGGCTGCTCGCCGACTACCTGGAATATGCCGGCTCAGGCGGGACGGCAGTGAAGGGGGTAGGGGTGGCGGGCGGGGCCTCGGGCGGCGCGGAGCTGAACCCGTTCGAGGCCGACGTGCGCGACCGGCTGGCCGCGTGCG
>WNFN01212733.1_pt1 | contig 11226 bp, 8 predicted proteins | sample 5400161 | NCBI WGS metagenome assembly WNFN01 (sample SAMN13153353, study PRJNA577476) | soil metagenome | isolation source: 80 cm saprolite on Douglas fir-dominated hillslope | place: USA:California | collected 2013-09-17
CGGCCGCTCCTCTCTCACGCCCGCGGCCCATTCCGCCATGTGGCGCGCCTCGGTGGCATCGAGCCGGAAGCTGAAGCCGTAGCCGACGCGGCCGTCGGGCGCAATGGCGCGCGCGACGAGCACCTCCTCGCCGGTGGCGAGCCGCATCGAGTGCACGTGAAGGTAAGATGCCCGCATAAAGCGCATTCTGCCCTGACGCGATGAAACAAAAGCCGCGCATCGCCCACATCGCCGGTTCCAACGCCACCATCGCCAACTCGGCGGCGCTCGTCACCAGCAACAAGGCGCGCGCCGAGCATGGCCTGCCGGTGATGCGCGACGAAAGCGGCAAGCCGATCCGCTTCGACGCGCTCAGGCCGCAGCGCCTCGCGGCGCCGGCCAAGGTCTACGTCGAGCAGTTCAGCGCGCATCCGCTCGAGCGCGACGCCGCCGAGCTCTATGGACCGCCCGACGGCTATCTGGATGGCGCGGGCAATTTCCATCGCAGCCGCACGGGCGACAGCGATGTGCCGGTCTACGAGGTGGTGCTAAAGCCGGAGGACGGCGTCTATCCGCTGCCTTATATGGCGCGCCAGGCCGACGGGCGCGCGTGGGAAGACGACGGCGCCGATCCGCTGGCGCCGGCGGCGCGCTCGCGCCAGCCGTTCTATCCCGATGGCGAGCGCCTCTTCGAGGAGATCGATCGGCTGGGGTTCGACGGCCACGGCAGATCGAGCCTGATCGCCTCGCGCGCCGACATCGACTTCTATCGCGTGACGCCGCCCGGCGGCTACACCAAGGGTGATCCGCCCGAGGTGATGGGCCGCGACTTCTTTCCCTATCGGCCGTATCACCTGGCGGTGTCGCCGCCGCGCGGCGCGCTGGCCACGATCACCAACGCCGTGCAGGGCATCCTGGCGAGTGGCAAGTACGCGGGCGCGATCTGGACGCAGGGCAGCCCGCGCATCGAAGAGACGCTCTACTGGCTCAATCTGCTCATCGACAGCACGCTGCCGATCTGCGGCAACTCGTCGCAGCGCGTGCACGGCATGATCGGCAACGAGGGCGACAAGAACCTGGTCGATGCCGCCGAGTTCATTGCCTCGCGCGCCTGGGCGGACGACGCGGGGCGCAACCGCCTCGGCGTAGTGCTGGTGCAGGAGCAGCGCATTTTCGCCGCGCGCGACGTGCAGAAGGGCGACGCGCGGCCCGGCGGCTATGTCGTGACCGGCGGCCACGGCGGCATCCTCGGCGCCGTCGGGCACGAAGGACCGCCGACGCTGACGTATCTCCCGGTGCGCAAGCACACCTACCAGTCGGAGGTGAACATTTCGCGCCTGCCGCGCGAGCTGAAGAACCAGCGCGGCGAGCTCCTGCCCGAGGCGATCCCCAAGGTGAGCATCGTGAAGGAAGCGAACTATTACGCCGAGGGCGACGACGCCGAGGACGACGCGGACCTGGTCGCGCTGATGGAGCGCAATGCGCGCCGCTATCCGCTCTCGGGTTTCGTGCTCGAAGGCCACGCGCCTTACGGCACCACGGCGTCCGCGTCGCGCACCCGATTGCTGAAAACCGCGGTGCAGCGCGGCATGCCGGTGGTGATCGTCGGCCGCGGCAACAACGAGGGCTTCACCGCGCCGCAGGGCACGTTGATCGGCGGGCGCAACCTCACCGCGACCAAGGCGCGCCTGCTGCTGATGGCCTGCCTGATGCGCTTCGGCGCCGGCAGCGATTTAGAGAAGAAACTGCCGCAGTACCAGGCGGTGTTCGACACGCACTGATGAATCCGACGCTGATCGTACGCGGCGCGCGCGTGCTCGACCCGCTCGTGCCGCAGCCGCGGCCGCCGGTGCGCGACATCGCCATCAGCGCCGATCGCATCACCGCTGTTGAACAGAATATCCCCGTCCCGCCGGGCGCGAAGATCGTAGATGCGAAGGACATGCTCGCCATCCCCGGCCTGGTCAGCGCGCATTACCACTCGCATGACACGCTGCTCAAGGGCTGCTTCGCGCCGATGCCGCTCGAGGCGTGGCTGCTGCACGCGGTGCCGCCAAACTATCCGCAGCGCTCGCGCGAGGAGGTGCGCGCGCGCGTGCTGATCGGCGCGCTCGAGGCGCTGAAGTCGGGCATCACCACGCTGCAGGACATGGCGACGGTGCACCCGTTCGACCCCGGCGAGGTCGACACCATCGCGCAGGCCTACGACGATATCGGCATGCGCTGCGTGTTCGCGCTGCAGGTCGGCGACGTCCCCGGCAGCCGGCCGCTGCCGTTCTGGGACGAGCTGATCCCGCCTGAGCTGCGCGGCGGCGCCACGGTGACGGTGCGGCGCGGCGGCAGCGCGCGCGAGCTGATCGAGCGCATCGAGGGCGAGCGCCGGCGCCACATCGGCCGCCATCCGCGGATGACCTGGGCGCTCGGCCCGGCGACGCCGGAGATCTGCTCGGAGGAATATCTCGGCCTGCTCGCAGACCTGTCGCGGAGGGAAAACCTGCGCGTGTTCTGCCACGTCTACGAATCCAAGGGCAACACGGCGATCGCGCGCAATCACTATGGCGCCGACGGCGGCTCGCTGATCCGCCACCTCGCGCGCGTCGGGCTGCTCAACGAGCGCTTCACGCTGGCGCACGGCGTCTGGCTGCGGCAGGATGAGATCGAGCAGGTAGCGCGAGCCGGGGCGCACGTGGCGCTGAATCCATCGTCCAATCTGAAAACGCGAAGCGGCGTGGCGCCAGTGCGTGCATACATCGAGGCCGGCGTGAAGCTCGCGCTCGGCACGGATAACTCGAGCTGTTCCGATGCGCAGAACATGTTTCAGGCGATGAAGCTGTTCGCGCTGTTCGCCGGCGAGGGCGGGCAAAAGGCCTTCGCTGCCGCGACCGTCGGTGGCGCCGAGGCGCTGGGCCTTGCCGACGAGATCGGCCGCATCGCGCCGGGACGCAAGGCCGACATCACGCTCCTCAACCTGCGCGACCCGGCGTTCGTGCCGCTGAACGATGCGGTCCGGCAGGTCGTCTTCACCGAGGCGGGGCGCTCGGTGCGTCACGTGATCGTCGATGGGCGCCTGGTGATCGAGGACGGCCGCGCCACGCTGCTCGACGAGGATGCGCTCTACGCCGAGGTCGAGCGCCTGATGCCGACGCTGATGCGCGACCTCGAGGCGATCCGCCGGCGCAACGCGCAGTTGATGCCGTATGTGGAACAGGCGCACCTGCGAACCATGGCCCTCGACCTCGGGCTCGACCGCTACAGAACGCACTAAAATCGCCCGCATGCTCAGCCGGGAAGACAACGAGCTCCTCTCGCGCATCGGCCCCGGCACGCCGATGGGGGACTTGATGCGGCAATACTGGCAGCCGGCGGTGCTGTCCTCCGAGCTGCCCGAGCGCGACGGCCCGCCGCTCCGTGTGAGGCTGCTGGGCGAGGAGCTGATCGCATTCCGCGACAGCAACGGCCGCGTCGGCCTGCTCGGCGCCAACTGCCCGCATCGCGGCGCGCCGCTCTACTTCGCGCGCAACGAGGACTGCGGCCTGCGCTGCATCTATCACGGCTGGAAATTCGATGTCGAAGGCCGCTGCCTCGAGACGCCCAATGCGCCCGGCGAGCGCGACATTCGCAGCAAGGTGCGCGCGAAGTCCTACCGCGTCATCGAGAAGAACGGCATCGTCTGGACCTACATGGGGCCGCTCGACGAGGCGCCGGCGATGCCCGAGCTCGGCTGGACCGAGGTGCCGGTCGAGCACAAGCTGATGACCAAGCAGCTGCTCGAGTGCAACTATGCGCAGGCGCTCGAGGGCGATCTCGATCCTTCGCACGTCTCGTTCCTGCACGCGCCGCTCGACCCGCGCGGACAGTCGGGCTATCAGGGAACGGCGGGCATCCTGTCGGAGCAGCACCTGAGCGAGGTCGCGCTCGAGCAGGACGTCAAGGCGCGCGACCGCAGCCCGCAGATCAGCGTGCTCAAGACCGACTACGGCCTGTTCGTCGGCGCGCGGCGCGACACCGGCGCCGAGCGCTACTACTGGCGCTTCACGCAGCTCGTGCTGCCCTTCTACGTCTACGTTCCCGGCGCCGTCGGCAGTCCGGTGCATTGCAACGTCTGGCAGCCGATGGACGACGAGCACACCATGGTGTGGCGCATCCAGTACCTGAACGAGCGGCCCTTCACCGCCGATGAGCGCGCCCGATTGCTCACCGGGACCGGCGCCCACATTCCGCCCGAGGGCTACCTGCCGCCGACCTCCGAGCCCGGCGGCGCCTGGATCCCGCGCGCGAATCGCGGCAATGACTATCAGCAAGATCGCGGCGCGCAGCGCAAAGTGTCGTTCTCCGGCATCCGCGGCATCTGGGCGCAGGACCGTGCCTGCACCGAAGGCATGGGCGCGATCATGGATCGCACGCAGGAGCACCTGGTCGCCTCCGATGCGACGCTGGTGCAGATGCGCCGTCTCCTGCTTTCCGCGGCCAAGGCCGGCGCCACGGCTCCCGGCCTCGGCATCGTGCCGCCGATCATGGCCGCCTCGACGGTGTTCCATCCGAAGAGCCTGAGCTGGGAGCAGCTCTCGAAGGATTACGCGCACGGCAAGACGCCGGCGCCCGCCTGAACGATGCAGGCCAACGCCGGCGCCATCGGGGTGAGCGCGGTGAGCAAGGTCTTTCCATCCGGGCTCGAAGCGCTGCGCGGGGTCAGCGTCGAGATCCATCCCGGCGAATTCGTCTCCTTCGTCGGCCCGAGCGGCTGCGGCAAGTCGACGCTCCTGAAGCTCATCGGCGGCCTGCTCGAGCCGAGCACCGGCGAGATCACCGTCGGCGGCCGCAAGGTGAGCGGGCCGCGGCGCGACGTCGGCGTGATGTTCCAGACTTCCGTGCTGTTCCCCTGGCGCACCGTGCTCGAGAACGTGCTGCTGCCGATCGAAGTCTTCGGCCTCGAGCGCTCGAGCGCCATTGACAAGGCGCGCGGCATCCTGCGCCTGGTCGGGCTCGAGGGGCGCGAGGGCGCCTACCCGCGCGAGCTCTCCGGCGGCATGCAGCAGCGCGCCGCGCTGTCGCGCGTGCTGATCACCGATCCGCCGATCATCCTGATGGACGAGCCCTTCGGCGCGCTCGACGAGTTCACGCGCGAGCGCATGAACCTGGAGCTGCTGCGTATCTGGAGCGAGCGCGGCCAGACCATCATCTTCGTCACCCACAGCATCAACGAGGCGGTGTTCCTCTCCGATCGCATCGTCGTCATGGACACCTCGCCCGGGCGCGTGCTCGCGGTGCTCGAGGTGCCGCTGGCGCGGCCGCGCTCGATCGAAGTGATGAAATCGCCCGAGTTCGCGAGGATCGCTTTCGACGCGCGCGAATATCTCGGCGTCGCGCGATGAGGGCGATCCTTTCGCCGCTGAGCTTCATCCTGATCCTGATCATCTGGGAAGCGGTGGCGCGCGCCGGACTGGTTTCGCCGCTAGTGCTGCCGGCGCCGAGCCGCATCTGGGACGGCCTGGTGATCCTGTTCACCGCCGACTGGTTTCCCCAGCACGTCTGGATGACCACCGCGGAGACGCTGATCGGCTTCCTGGTCGGCGGCGTCGCCGCGATCGCGCTCGGCATCCTGATGGTCAATATCCGCGTCTTCAAGGAAATCACTTATCCGTACGTGGTCGCCTTCCAGGTGATGCCCAAGGTGGTGCTCGCGCCGATCTTCATCACCTGGTTCGGTTTCGGCATGGAGTCGAAGGTGGTGATGGCGATCGCCATCTCGTTCTTCCCGGTGGTGATCAATACCGTGGTCGGCCTCGAGTCGGTCGAGGAGAACGAGGTGCTTTTGATGCGCTCGCTGGTCGCTTCGCGCGGCCAGGTGTTCTGGAAGCTCGCCTGGCCGACGGCACTGCCGAGCATTTTCGCCGGACTCAAGACCTCGCTCACCCTCGCCTTGATCGGCGCGCTGGTTGCCGAGTTCGTCACCGCCAAGGAGGGTCTCGGCACGCTGATCACCACCTTCAGCTTCGAGCTCAAGGTCTACCTGGTTTTCGCCGTGATCGTCGTGGTGTCGGTGCTGGGCCTGGTGCTCTACGGCATCATGGAGGTCCTGGAGCGCAAGATCGTTTTCTGGCGGCGCAGCCGCTTTACCGGTTAGGAGAGACCATGCTTCGCAAAATATTTGCCGCAGTGCTGCTCGCTTCATTCGCCTTCGGCGCACTGGCGCAGAGCGCGCCGCCGCTCAAAAAGTTCCGCGTGCTGCTGCCCTTCAGGGACGGCATCACCTTCTTCCCGCTCAGCACTGCGAACCAGCTCGGCTACATGAAGGACGAGGGCATCGAGCTCGATCTGCAGGTGGTCAATGGCTCGAGCGCCGTGGTGCAGCAGCTCGCCGCGGGCAATGCGCAGATCGGCGTGATCCTCGCGCCGAACACGCTGCTCGGCTTCGCCGAAGGCGTGAAATACAAGGCGTTCTACGATTTCCTCACCAGGAACACCTTCGACGTCAAGGTGCTGCCCGACAGCCCGATCAACAAGCTCGCCGATCTCAAGGGCAGGAATCTCGGCACCATCGACCTCACGCGCGGCGACCTGCCGCTGCTGCGCGCGCAATTGCAGCGCGCCGGGCTCACCCCGGCGCGCGACGTGACCTTCGTCGCTTTGGGTCCGACGATGTCGGTCCACGCCATAGCGCTCAAGGAAGGCAAGGTCCAGGCGTTGAATCTCTCCTGGAACAACACGGTGAGCGTCGAGGCGGCCGGCGGCAAGCTCAAGTGCATCACCTGCGACAGCGAGGAGCTGCAGCTCGCCTCCGAGACCACGGTCGCCACCGATACCGTGTTCAAGCAGGATCGCCGCTATGTCGTCGGCCTCGGCCGCGCGATGGCGAAGGCGACGCTGTTCGCCGAGACCAATCCCGAGGCCGCGATCGCCATCATGAAGAAGGTCAATCCGGCCGAGCACACCGACCCGGCCTTCACCAGGACTTTCTTCAATGCCGCGCTGGTGATCATGAAGCCGCGCCAGCCGGGCAGGTACGGCCTGTCCGACGTCGGCGGCTGGGACCGCCTGCAGAACTTCATGTCGATCCCGACCGAAGGCGCCACCGGCATGACCACCAAGGTCGACGTCAAGCAGCTCGTCACCAACGAGCTGGTCGACGAGATGAACCGCTTCGACGCCGAGGCGGTACGCAAGCAGGCGAGGGAATACAAGTTCTAGCGGAGTTCCTGCCGCTCGAGTTTGCGCCGCGCGAGCCCGGGCCGCTCGCGCTGGCGCACGTCACCGCGCTGCCGCTCGATGCGGAGCGCGAGCTCGCCGACCACACGCTGGTCATCGCCGATGGGCTGATCCGGCAGCTCGGGCCGGCGCATGCCGTCGATACCAGCGGGATGCGCGTCATCGACGCGCGCGGCCAGTACGTGATGCCGGGCCTCGCCGACATGTACACGCACTACTGGGACCCGGCCGACAGCCCGCTGTATCTCGCGCACGGCATCACCACGCTGCGCACCGTGTGCGTGCCGTTCCAGCTCGCGATGAGCCGCCTCGCCGAGCGCGGCGAGTTCCCGAGCCCGCGCATGATCACCATCAGCCCGCCGATCGACGGCGTCGATGCGAACGGCCGCACCGACATGCCGCGCGGCGTCGCCATGACCGATGCCGCCCAGGCGAAGCCGCTGGTCGAGCGTTTTGCCGGCTACCGCCAGATCAAGGCTTTCTCGCTCCTTACGCCGGACAATCTGCGCGCGCTGGTCCACGCATCGCCTGTGCCCGTGACGGCGAACTGTCCGAACGCCATGACGTTCGAGCAGGCGGTCGATGCCGGCGTCTTCTGCCTGGATCAGCTGCACAACGTGGCGCGCGGGCACCTGCGAAGCGACGCGCGGCAGCCCGGGTTCTGGGACCGCTTCGATCCCGTACCGGGCACGCGGCTCGACTTTGGCGCCATCCGCGAGCTCGCGCGTTTCCTCGCCGAAAAGCAGACGTGGAACGTGCCGACACTCGTCTTCCACCAGCGCGATGCGCTCGCGCCGGAGGAGGGGATGCGCGATCCGGCGCTCAAATATGTCTCGCCTTCCGCGATCAAGGACTGGGAATCCACGCTCATCCGCTGGACGCGGCGTGCACGCATGGACGATGTCGGCGCCTGGCGCCGCGCTGCTGCCGAAAGGGCGCGGGCATTCCAGGAAGTGGTCGCGATCTTCCATCATGCGGGCGTGCCGCTGCTCACCGGCAGTGATTCGCTCAACCCGTGGAACGTGCCCGGCGCCTCCCTGCACGCGGAGCTCGCCAACTTCGTCGCCGCCGGCATGACGCCGTATCAAGCCCTGCGCTGCGCCACCAGCGAAGTCGGGCGCTTCCTCGGCGATGGCTCGGGCATGCTTGGCGCCGGCAAGCGCGCCGATTTGCTCCTGACCCGCTCCAATCCCCTGCGCGACCTGCGCGCCCTGCAGGAGATCGAGGCGGTCGCGGTGAACGGCTATTACCTGCCGCGCGCCGAGCTCGATCGGCTTTTGTCGCAACGCGCTGCGCTCGTCTCTGTGCCAGCGCGGCTGCCTTCGAGCGCGCTGGCGAATGCCAAGGTCTGGCAGGAGCGCATCGTCGGCGCCGCAGCCGGCAGCATCAGCTTTCGCCATTCGCGCTTGCCCGATGGCGGCCTGCTGGTCGAGGAGCGGCACGCCGCGGCCGTGCCGCGCAAGCACGTCGAGCGGCGCCACAGTCGCCTGGTGCTCGATGCCGATTTCAAATTGCGCTCCTGCGAATACAGCATCGACAGCTTCGCCGGTACCGAGCGCGGCGCCATCTCGCGCTCGCCGGATGGCTACCAGCTCGAGGCGCAAGGCCTCGACGGGCGTGAGTCGCGGCATGCCATAAAGACCGAATCGCTCCTGCCGAGCGAGCGCCTGACGGTGACGCTGTGGCCGCTGCTGCTGCAACGTGCCGGGCAGGCACGCATGCTCGACGTCGAAGACGGGGTGCTGGTCGTGCGCGAGGTGCTGTTCAAGGACGGCGAGCTCAAGGTCAGCCGGCCGACCCACGTCACCGAGCAACGCTATCGCTTCGCCGACGGCAAATTCCTCGGCATGGAGGAGACCATGCCGCTCCTGTGGCTGCGCGAGCTCCTGCCCGCATGATCGGCGAATCGGTCGGCCGCAAGGAGGACGTGGCGTTGCTCACCGGTCGTGCGCGCTTCGTCGACGACATCGCGCGTCCCGGCATGCTGCATCTGGGCGTGGTGCGAAGCCCGCATGCGCACGCGCGAATTGCCAAAGTGAACCTGAACGGCGTCACCGACGCCTTCGCGGCGGCCGACCTGCCCGAAGTGGCGCGCCCGATCCCGCCGTACAAGGCGAAGCAGAAATTCCGCGCCTATGAGCAGCCGGTGCTGGCGAAAGACGTCGTGCGCCATGTCGGCGAGGCAGTTGCCGTGGTTGTCGCAGCCGATGCGCGCTCGCTCGCCGAGGCGATGGAGGCGATCAGCATCGATTACGAAGCGCTGCCGGCCGTCGCCTCCACCGAGGCGGCCCTGCGTGCCGGCGCGCCGCGCGTGCATCAGCACTGGCCGGACAACGTCGCCTACGTCGGTCGCGCCGCGATCGGCGAGGTCGACGCGGCGATGGGCAAAGCGCACCTCGTGGTCGAGGAAACGCTGCGCCATCCGCGGCTCGCCGCGATGCCGATCGAGACGCGCGGCGCGCTCGCCTACGTCGACGACGCCGGGCTGCTGATCGTCGTGTCGACGACGCAGCATCCGTACCACCTGCGCGAGGTGATCGCGCAGCTCCTCGGGCTCGCCGAGGAGGCGGTGCGCGTGCTGACGCCGGATGTCGGCGGCTCGTTCGGCGCCAAAGGCCAGCTCCACTGCGAGGACATCCTGGTGGCAGCGCTCGCGCGGCGGCTGGGCCGTCCGGTGAAATGGATCGAATCGCGCAGCGAGCACTTCATCGCCACCTGCCACGACCGCGAGCAGCGCCACGAGATCCGCGCGGGCTTCGCGCGCGACGGCAGCATCGTGGCGATCGACGACCGCTTCGCCGCCGATTTCGGCGCCTATCCGGTGCAGGAGGACGGCGTCACGGTCAATACCATCAACCACCTGTGCGGCCCTTATCGCGTCGCGAACTACCGCAGCGCCTGCAGCAACGTCGTCACCCACAAGATGTTCAGCGCTGCGTATCGCGCCGCCGGGCGGCCCGAAGCGGTGTTCGTGATGGACCGCGTGCTGGACATCGCCGCGCGCCGGCTCGGCATCGACGCTGCCGAAATCCGCCGCCGCAACCTGGTGCCGGCAGCGGCGATGCCGTACCGGCCGGGCCTCACCTACAAGGATGGCGTGCCGGTCACCTACGATCCGAGCGATTTTCCGGCGGCGTTCGACAAGCTGCTGGCGCTCTTCGGCTATGACGAGATGCGCGCGCTGCAGAAAAAGAGCGCGCAGCGCATCGGCATCGGCCTGTCGTGCTACGTCCAGGGCACGGCGCTCGGTCCTTACGAAGGCGCCAATGTGCGCGTCGATGCGAGCGGCAAGGTGTTTGTGCACGTCGGCGCCTCATCGCAGGGACAGAGCCATGCCACGACGCTCGCGCAGGTGTGCGCCCAGGAGCTCGGCGTGCCCTTCGAGGACGTGACCATCGTCGGCGGCGATACGCAGGCGCTGCCTTACGGCTTCGGACCTTATGGCAGCCGCATCGCCGCCAACTCGGGTCCGGCGGTGGCGCGCGCCGCGCGCGCGGTGCGCCTCAAGGCGACCAAGGTCGCATCAGCGATGCTCGAAGCCGCGGAAGCGGATATCCGCATCGCCGCCGGCCGTGCGCACGTCGTCGGCGTGCCGGGCCATGGCGTGCGCCTCGCCGACGTGGCGCGGCAAGCGGTGCGATCGAAGGCGCTGCTGCCCGATCCCGGTCTGAACGCCTGCGTCTACTTCAATCCCGAGACCGTCACCTGGGCCTTCGGCGCCAATGCTGCCGCTGTCGAGGTCGACATCGAGACCTGCGAAGTGCGCATCCTCAAGTACGCCGCGGTGCACGACTGCGGCCAGCCCATCAACCCGATGGTGGTCGACGGCCAGCTGCATGGCGGCATCGCGCAGGGCATCGGCGGCGCGCTGATGGAAGAGCTGGCATACGACGCCTCGGGGCAGCTGCAGAGCGGCAGCTTCATGGACTACGCCATGCCGAAGGCGGCGGATCTGCCGAATATCCTCACGGCCCAGCTCGCGTATCCATCGATGATCAACGAGCTCGGCATCAAGGGCGTCGGCGAAAGCGGTTGCATCGC
>WNFN01203763.1_pt1 | contig 11223 bp, 10 predicted proteins | sample 5400161 | NCBI WGS metagenome assembly WNFN01 (sample SAMN13153353, study PRJNA577476) | soil metagenome | isolation source: 80 cm saprolite on Douglas fir-dominated hillslope | place: USA:California | collected 2013-09-17
AGCTCACTTAATGTGAGGATGAGCCGTTCTTGTGCTGCTACAGATCATTCAACAAGCACTTGCTCAGGAGTCTGTGCATCTTCCTCAATGGTGATCTTCCCGGATGCTCCATCAACGGTGATGCGCTGGCCGGTGGTGATGCGCTCTGTGGCTCCTGCGACTCCAACGACTGCCGGGATGCCATATTCGCGGGCCACGACAGCGCCGTGAGAGATGGCCCCGCCCATTTCCATGACCAGCCCGCCAGCCGTGAGGAAGAGGGGGGTCCAGCCGGGATCGGTGGAGGGAGCGACCAGGATTTCACCGGGGGCCAGATGCGCACCCGTTGGATCGAGGATCACGCGCGCCTTCGCTGTCACTGTTCCTGGCGATGCAGGCGTCCCCCGCAGCACGCCTTGAGACTCGCCCGCAGCATCCGTAGAAACAGCGCTGGGTTCGGTGCCATCGGAGAGCAGCACACGCGGGATGTGGCGGCGGCGCATTTCGAAGTCGTAGGCTGTGCGGTGATCGCGCACCGTGTGATGCATCTCTTCTCCTGCCAGTGCGGCATGGATCTCTGGCAGGGAGAGGAAGAAGACCTCTCCAGCAGTTTCCAGCCGACCAGCCTGTTCCAGTTCTTTCCCAACGGTCCACCACAAGTCACGCATGCGCGCCATCAGCAAGACGATGGTGAACTTTGGCATCTCACGCAAGCCAACCAGATCGCGTGATCTTCTCAGGAAGAAGTGAACGAGCCGACTCCGCAGCCAGCCCTTGCTCCTTGCCCGTTGGACCAGTTCGGCGAGCATGCTTTCGGCCTCCTGTGCTCCCCGCTGGAATTGCACAGGAGGAGCTAAGGATGGATCATTCACACGCAGGTAGTTGGAAAGCGCACCGAGAAGATGAGTCGGGTCTTCTGACCAGCGCGGCAGGCCAAGGTCGATCTCGGCTACTCCACGATGTCCATAGCGGGCGAGAAATTCGGCCAATCCTTGCTGGAGTGGAGGCGGTAAGGTGCCTGCATGATACTCCTGCGCCAGTTGCTCGGCTGTGCTTTCGTGGACATGCTCAACGATGTCGGGATGATCAGCGACACGTTGTGCCAGCTGCCAGAGTTCCAGATCCATCTCAGTTGTTGGATTATGAGGGAGGCCACGCAGCACCACTTGCCTCTCCTCCGGCTTCGCAAGGTCGCCCAGGAGCTTGCCAGCCAGCGCCTGACTGCCCAGACCGACAGGCAGGACCGGCGCTAGAGTGCCAATGATACCCAGGACATTCCCTACAACATGCTCCATCCCCAAGAGACGCTCTTCGCTCGTGAGGCCGGGTGTGATGAAATTCAGAGCCCGGACACGCTCGGCGATCTTCTGCACCCGCTTTATCGCCGCCTTCGGCCAGAATAATGCTTGAAGGGCATAGATGGGGGCCTGCGTGACCTCAAACACCCTCCCGAAAGCGCGTATCAGGGGCCATCGTTTCGTCGAAATGATCGAGAGACGTGGATCACTGGTCAGTTGCCTGAAGAGTGGTGCCGAAAGGGCCTCCCCATTGCTCGCCGCGCCTATGAGTGCTCTGCGTCCCAACGTGTTGCGCAAAGCTGGTGTCACGTCAAGGAAGAGGCGCTGACCAGCCTCGATCAGGACAGGTGGACCGCTCAAAGGATCGGGCTGCCGATAGCCAAATCCGGCGGCAATTCCTGATCCGATCAAACGGAGCGTCGAGAGCCCCGCTGGAGTGAGGGGACGATAGACGCCCTGGAACACGTTGAACGAGAAGGAGACGCGCAGCTCATCGTCGCTCGTCGGTGCATTGGCTGGCAGCGGGTAGAGCGTGGTGATCGGCCGCGCTTGTGTGAGCCAGAGCACGCCTTCGGGATCAATGGCCCACTCAGTATCCTGCGGCTGGCCGTAATACGCCTCGACGCGTGCTCCAAGCTCGGCCAGGGCGCGGATTTGCTCATCGGTGAGGCAGGCTTCATTCCTGCCATCGCTGACCTCGCTGCGCAACGTGCCTCCTCCTGCGGCCCCCCTGATGACGACGCGCTTCTCTCCAAGCCTGCGCTCGACAATCTCACCTGTCGCGGTATTCACCACAAAGTGATCAGGATTGGTCGCACCGGAAACGACGGCTTCTCCCAGACCGGGATTCGCGTCGATGACTGCTTGACGCCGCTTGCCTGTCACCGGGTTAGCTGTGAAGAGTACACCCGCCACCGAGGATTCGATCATGCGCTGCACCACCACGGCCAGCTTGACGCTGCTCTGATCGAGGCCCAGGTTCTCCCGATAGCTCACCGCCCGATCAGTCCACAGCGAGGCCCAACAGCGCCGTACTGCATCCAACACAGCCTCGGCGCCCACGATGTTGAGGTAGGTGTCTTCGCTGATAGCATCCGCGATGTCTGTTGGGATGGTCGCCGCCAGAATACAGTTACGAGCAGCCTGAGCCATCTCTGAGAGCTGCTTCGCATCTCCATCTTCTCTGGTCGCATATGTGTCCAGAACGCCTGGCAGGCCAGCATCCGCAGCAACGAGCGCGTAGGCTGTAGTAGTTACGCAGAAACCGGGTGGCACGGGTAACTTCGCGTTGGTCAACTCCCCGAGATTAGCAGCCTTGCCACCGACTAGTGCCAGCATATCACGATGCAGGGCACGAAACGGGAGCACGAAATCCCTGGAGCTATGGTCTGCTTGATACTTCTGTTCTTGTTGTGGAAGGCTCATGTTGTGCTCTCCATTTTCTTCCAACTTCGGCAAGCAGAACCATGCTTCGCACGACATCTGCCTTCCTTCTCTTTCCGAACATACCCATCAAGCAAGCCTGATCAAAAGCAATCCTGCTCAGAGGTATGTACTGGCTATTATAGGCGCGGAGATGTCACAATGAAAGCACAAATCAGGCACGTATGTCACCATGCAATCACAATGCTTGAGAAGGTCCTGTATCAACTCCAGGTATTTCCAGGTTGACGCCTTCCATAATCATGCCCTATACTCAAGTCAGATAGTGTGTGGTGCGCTCCGGCGCACAGTGCTCGGCTTCACCAATCTCTGAGGAGGAAAAGTTGGGTTCCCAAGCACATTTCAACGGACCTGGCCCTGGACAGTTCTATAAGACTCCATATGGCGTAGAGACCTGGCCAGGGAATTGGCCCGAGTGGGCCAGAGAACAAGAGCAAACCGATGAACGACACCCAGACGAGTGTCCACTATCTCAAGCCGCCCCGGCCTGTCCGAATCCTGGCCAACGCGATAGCAACGACTATCTTGCGTTCCCCATGGCATAGGATGAGGAGCGACCGGCTTCTGCTTCTCACGTTTACCGGGCGCAAGAGTGGGAAGAAGTTTACAACGCCGATGCGCTATGTGCAGGAAGGCGAAACGCTGAGGCTTCTGGTGGTGAGGTCTCCCTGGTGGAAGAATCTGCTTGAGGAGGCCACGGTACATGTCCTGCTGCGCGGGCAAATTCGCGCCGGCATAGTAGAGGTGCTTCCTGAAGTTGATGGAGAGGTCGTGGTCAAGGTCCACATGACAGGGTAAACGACCGCTTTCCATACAAACGGACGGGAAGACAACGCGAAGCGCTTCGCGCTGTCTTCCCGTCCGTTATTTCTCTTGGAAAGAAATCTGCGATTTCTGTTTTAAGTTAGTTCTTCTGACGGATGATCGTAGATGATCCCTTTCCAGGTGCTACCCGGCTGGAAAGTCAGCTCCATGATCAGGAGCCAGGGAATGCCGCGCAGGTCCGCGTGCTCGATATGCGCGCCTGTCAGGATTACATCTTCCAGGATTGCGGCCTGCAAAATCGTTCCACTCAGGCGCGCTCCATTCAGGCGCGCGCCTTTCAGGTTGGCGGCGCTCAGATCGGCAGCGCTCAGGTCAACTTCCTCCAGAATGGCTTGCTGGAGGTTCGCTCCGCGCAAATCTGCTCCGCGCAGATCGGCGTGGAGCAGATTTGCTCCTTTCAGCGTCGCCCCGCCCAGTCTGGCCTGCTGGAGATTTGCTCTGCGCAGATCGGCTTCCCGCAGATCGGCCATGCCCAGATTGACTTCTTGCAGATCTGATCTGTGCAGGTCCGCCTGGAGGAGATTCGCCAGGCTCAGATTTGCCCGCCCCAGTTTGGCCCCTGCCAGTTTAGCCCCTGCCAGATCTGCCTTGTGCAGATTTGCCTGGCGCAGATCTGCCTGGCGCAGATCCGCCGCGCACAGATTCGCCTGGTGTAGATCGACGCACTGGAGATTCGCCTGCTGTAGATCCGCGCGATGCAGATCCGCGCGATGCAGATCGATTCGGCGCAGATCCGCATTGCTCAGGTCAGGCTGGGGTTGTGGGTGCGCGCTTTTCCATTGGTTCCACGCCTTGCTTCCCTGTCTGAGCAGAGTCAGCAGATCTTGATTGGCCATACAAGCCCCTTCCTGGGAACTTCGCGCTCTTTTAGCTGTAAATCCCAACATTATGAGGGATTTACACATTCGACTTCGGAAGCAAGGGCGTATTTACCATCGGCTTCGATGGTGAAGCATAGTCTACGCAGCAAGTTGACGCGCCAGATGCCGATGCGCGCATCCAAACTCAGCTAGAAATCTGGGCGAGATTGCTCACTGAACCGCAGGATGAACAAGCGCACCTTCTGGCAGGCATGAGCATCAGCGGCAAACCGGAGCGCATCAACGAATTTCTGGCCAGCGACTGGTCTGTAAAGCAGTCCTGGACAATAGTCAGGCCAGCACTCCTAGCATGTCCAGTTGCACGACCAGGTCAATGGCTTTGCGCACGGGCAGGTGCGCGGTTGCGGGCAATGTGCGCAGATTTTGTGAGAGAGTGGCGAGGTCGTTCAGGGTATGCGCGCCGTCGAAGAGATCGAGCAGAATGTCTTCGCCGGGATGCAGATCGAGGTGGCGGTTGTCCTGGCGATTGACAATGCGCCTGGTCTGGCGCACAGCTCCCTGGTAGAAATAAAGGCCGTCGATCAGCTCGGCATGCTGGAGGGTGAGCGGGCGCGCGCTGTACCTGGCCTCGACTTCCGCCTGAATATAAGGAGCGCCAAACAGGCCATTGACCAGCTGGCGCGCCTCCTCCAGCGGATAGCTGCCGAAGAGGCTGAGTGACTCGGCACGCGAGGCGTAGCCGGAGGCCAGGTGATTGAAAGATTGCCGATCGTTCAAATGTAACTCGCTTCCGCTCTGTGCCAGGGTGCGGCGTGCTTGCCAGAACCAGCTCTCTCTGCATAGAATTTCCAGTAGGCGTCTACTTCGGCGTCGCTGCTCGCTTCAAAGGCTGAGACAAGCGTATACGCAGCTTTCTGACCCAGTTCATGTGCCAGCATCACGCCGGAGGAGAGAATAGGATCAACGAAACCCGCCGCGTCGCCGGCCATGGCCCAGCCTGAACCAGCGATACGGCTGCTAGTATACGACCAGTCCTGGATTGAGCAGATATCGCGCTTCTGGTCGCGTGCGATATGCACCAGGTATGCTTTATCCAGCAGGCCGCGAATCTCAGGACACGCAGCCAGTTCCTCGTGATAGAGCTTTTCGGGGCCACCGGACATGTTTTTCAACGTCTGGCGGTGTGTGACGAGACCCACGCTCATGGTATCCCGGCTCAGCGGAATATACCAGATCCAGCCGCGTGGCGTGGTCAGGATGCAGATACGTGTCAATTCAGGATGGCCAACATATTCCTGGAGCCATTTTGCGCCTTTCCAGTAGCCGAAAAGCGCATAGTTGTTCATTTTTGTATCATATTCGCGCGTCTTCAGCTCATTGCCCAGCAGCGCGCCCTGCCCGCTGCAATCCATGACCCATGAACAGGCCACGGTATGGACGCCGCTTTCGTCAATATATTCCACACCGCTCACACGCTCGCTGTCCGGCTTCCTCAGAGCACGCGTCACGCGCGCTCCCAGCTTGACTTCGACGCCCAGGCTCGCGGCGTGCTTGAGTAGCAAATGATCGTACTCGGCACGTTTGACCTGCCAGGCTTTGGTGAAGAGTTTGGGCAGAGTTTTACCCTGGGCCACCAGTTGCGAGATGGCATTATCAAACTCGAAGCCCCAGGGTTCGCGCTTCTGGCCCCAGATATAGGTGGCTCCCAGCTTCTCCAGAAAACCTGCTTGATCTACCTTCTCATAAACCCCCATCTCCTGCAAAACAGGCGACGCTCCCGCCAGCAGGGATTCACCCACGTGATGACGCGGAAAATGCGCCTTCTCCAGGAGCAGAATGCGCAGATCGGGCGCGTAATGTTTAGTGATAGCCGCAGTTGTGCTGCCGGCTGGTCCACCACCGATAATTACGATATCATATTTCATGCCCGTTTTCCTCCCTGGCCATTCTTACAACAGTTCGCGCTGCCAGACACGCCCGCCGGTCAGGAGCACGAAGAGCGTGGTGCCGGAAAGCGTGAGGTCGACAATATGCTCGACCGGCAGGCCAACATGTTCGCGCTGCCAGGTTGCGCCAAGATCGTCCGAGAGCTGGATACCAGTGGTGGTGAGGACAAGCAGGCTTGTGGCGCCAACTCGCTGCAAGCCCAGCACGCGCCTGATTGCGCCGCCGTCGTACCCGACGGTCACTTGCTGCCAGCGCCCTGCGGCCTGCTCAAGAAAGAGAATATTGCCGATGCTTACGGCGGCTGGCTGCGTGCAGGTCGCGACAAGCGGCCAGCGCGTGGCGGCCTCCATGCTGCGTATCCAGTTCCGGCCCGCGTCGTTGGAATACCAGAGGCAGACCTGATATTGGCGGGGATCATAGGTCGCGGCTATCAGGCGATCCGCCACGGCCTGGAACGCGACCAGCGGTAGGACGCCAAAGGGCGCGGGCAACGGCTGCCAGCTCGCGCCTTCATCGGCACTGTACAGCAGGCGCGCTCCATCGGCGCTGGCCACCCAGAGGTGTAGGCTCTGGTCCACCCGGCGCTGCGCGATATACGCGATTTGTCCTGCCTCGCCCACGAGCAGCATCTGCCGTGTGCCATCGGCGAGTGAGAGTCGTTCCAGGCCAGCCGGACTGGAGAGCAGGAGCGCGTCGTCGGCGATAAAGCTACACGCGGTCAGCACCGGGGCAATCTCGACCAGAGACTGCCAGCCACCTGTGGGGGTGGCTGCAATGATACCGGTATAGGTTCCTGTGAGCAGCAAATGAGTACACCGGGTCAGGATCGTGCGCAGATCGTGCAGTGGCGGGCAGGGCAATTCGCACCAGGTGCGGCCATCATCAAGGCTCACGCTCACGCCTGTTTCGCTGCCCGCGTAAATTGGCGCAGCGCTCGCGCCTCTGTTACCCCTCGCGAGCAGTTTTGGGGAGGATTGCACGCAGACATGTGCCGCCTGATTGTGGACCGTTTGCCAGCTCGCGCCCGCGTCGTCTGAACGCAGCAGGCCATGCTCAAGCGTGCCGTAGAGCAGCACACCTGTGGAGGTAGCGCAGAGTGAAAGGGCCTGCGCGCCGGGCGCGGGCTGGCTAGTGCTCCAGTTTTTGCCGTTATCGCGCGAAATCACCAGTTCTCCACTAACCAGAGCGGCCAGGAGCACACCGCCGGGCAGAGTAGCCAGGGCTTCGACCTCTATGCTCTCGCTATCCTCACCCGTGTAGATTTGCCGCCAGGCCCGGCCAGAGTCGCGCGAGCGATAGATACCAGCGCTGGTCGCGGCCAGTAAGGTAGCCTGGTCGGTCCAGATCAGCGCGTTGACCTCCAGGCTCTCCAGACCAAACGAGGCGTTGATCCAGGTATACCCACCATCATCGGTGCGCAGGATACCGTTGGTCAGTGTCGCGGCCACAGCGCGCCGGTCGCGGGCAAAATCGGGCGAGGCAGCCAGGGCCGTGATCGAGGCCAGACCATCCTCCAGCCCCGCCTGCTGCCAGCTCTGGCCGCCATTGTATGAACAGGCAATGCCCTCGCTCCCTCCGGCCAGCAATACCTCATCCAGGGCCAGCAGGACCGTCACCGCCGCCAGTGGCAGATCCGTCACTCCCGGCTGCCACTCACCCTGCCTGCTCTGGATCTCAGCAAGAGCATAAGAAGCCACGCCTCCCACGCCCCCGGCCCAGAGTCGCTCCCGATCGGCGGCCAGCGCAAAAACGGGCGAGGGCACAACAGGCAGCGAGAGCCGTTGCCAGCGCTGCTCTTTTTCAGTTACCACGCGCATCTCCTAAAGAAGATTATTTAACTCTATTATATCCTATCCCATCGGTTTGCGCATCCTTTCTGTGAATGGAACACCGCTCCTTGCGCACGGCCTAAGCCGCGCCCGGCGCTCCATTCACAAAAAGGCGGCCGTGCCTCCTACACAAATGGGATAGAAGGCACTTTTTGCTCACGCTGTGAATACCAGTGTATCAGTTGTAATCAGCATGGCGGCTGTGCTGGCTGCGGCTGCGAGGGCGCCACGGGTGACGTGCAGGCAATCGAGAATGTGGCGCTCGTCCATAGGCGCGAAGTCACCGCGCAGGGCATCGAAGCCGTAGCCAGGACCGGCTCGCTGTACAGTGTCCAGGGCCAGTGGGGGATGGATTGCGCCGTGGTTGCAGACGATCTGGAGAAACGGCGCTTTTAAGGCGGCTTCTACGACGGCTACCCCAAAGGTTTCATCCTCGTGCTGGCAGGTTGCGCGCGCGTGACACATGGCGGGCAGGCAGGCCAGGTAGGCCGTGCCTCCACCAGGGACCAGCCCGCCTTCGTAAGCAGCCTCCAGGACGCGTAATGTTTTCGTGACCTGTGCTTTCTTGATCTCCAACTCATGCTCAGTCGCCGCGCCGAGCTTGAGAACACCGATGCCGCCGGTCAGCCGGGCCAGGCGCACGCGCAGGAACTTCCAACCGCCATCCTCAGCCCGGGAGGCGTGTTTAAGTTCCGCGCGCACCCCGGCAATGCGCTGCTGGATCTCCGCCTGCACGCCCGCGCCTCCAGCGATGGTCAGGCTGTTCGCGGAAAGTATGGCCTGGCGCGCCCGTCCAAATTGCTGGGGCCGCAGGGCGCGGATGTGCGTACCGGTGGTGGGCGAGAGAAGTTCGCCGCCAGTGAGCGCGGCAAGATCTGCAAGATCATCCTGGACCAGGGTCGCGCCGCTGGAGAGCACAAACATACCGACGGTCAGCACGCCGCGCACATGGTTGGCTGTGAGCATGGTCAGCGCGGCGCCGGAAATCGAGCGAGCCACGATCAGTACAGGCGGCTTGCCCGGCTCAGCCAGCGCCAATTCCAGTAGTGGCTGTACCTGCTCAACGCTGGTCAGGTCTTCTTCGGCTAGCACGAGCAGCGGATTCTGCAAGACCAGGCTGACCTCGCCTTCCGGTATTAACTGGCGCGCCGGCACGTAGCCGTCCCATTTGCCACCTTTGATGTAGTCATGATCCAGACCCTCACGGGGCATATCCTGGATAATCACTGTTGCGTGCTCGCCCATTACATCAAACATCTGGCCCAGCACGGCTCCCAGCTGGGGATCGCCGGTCACGCTTGTCGCCAGCGCGACCAGTTCATCCTCTCCGGCTAGCGGGCGCGCCTGCGCCGCCAGGGCGGCGGCAGCAGCCTCAACGGCCAGGCGCATGCCGCGTGTGATCAGCACGGGATTGACGCCCGCTGCAATCAGGCGCATGGCCTCGCGCAGCATAGCCCGCAGCATGACCGTAGCCGTGGCCACGCCATCGCCAAAGTTGTCGTGCAGCTCGACCGCCATCTTGCGCAGGAGCATGGCCCCCAGATTATGGCCGCGTCCAGGCACGCTGATCACGCGCCGCGCGATGGTGTATGAATCCGTGAGCAGTTCGATTTCGCGCGGAGTACGCTCATTGATCACCACGCCCTGGCTCGGTCCCAGTGTCAGCGCCAGGGGCGTGGCCAGCGTGTCCACGCCGCGCGCCAGCAGTGCCAGCGCCTGGGGCATCGGGATAACCGCAGGATGCGTTATGCTCATGCGGCACCCACCTTGAGCCTGCTCTCACGTATGTGCTCGCGTGCCAGCAGTTCCAGGCAACGGCGCGTTTGCAGCAGGGCAAGCACCGCCGGGACAATCACAAAAAACGTCACCACCGTCAACAGGCCAAAAAGCGCCACCAGCAGCACCACCAGCCCGGTCAGCAGCGTTGGCCCCGGATACCTCCAGGCCAGTAGGAGAGATTTGCGCAGAAGAAAGAAGACCGAATGGCCGGGATATGCAGCAAATAAAGGCCCCCAGTGCAGCGCGCAGACCAGCAGGATGATAAAGAGAAAACGCGCCAGCGTATCCAGCAGCACAAGATGGGCGAAGCTCAGAAGTACAATCAATATATAGCTCAAACCCAGAATGCCGAATAGCGGGGCCAGGCGCCGCAAGCTCGGCACAAGCTGCTCGCGCAGATCCTCTCTCAACATCTCCAGGCGCAGCAGTTCGCCCTGGCACACGCGTCCCATCCAGATGTACAGCAGCGCCGTAGCCGGAGCCAGCGTGGTCAGGCTGTAGAACAGCAGCACAAGGCGCAGGGCCACCGGCAATTGCTGAAAGGCCAGCGCGACCAGCGCCGGCAGCAGTTGGAGCGCCCAGCCAATATTCGCCAGCATCACCCGCTCCAGATTATCCTTCACCAGAGCAAAGACGCCCCAGATCGGACGCTCTAGAGCCTCGTCGTCCGCGCCAGTATCGTGAAAGAACGGCATAGCTTGACCTGCTTTCCAGATGTTTCGCCCGCAAGGGCTGAATATACATTTTTTGTGAAAGGCCACTACCACGAGGCAGGCGCTGCTGCCCCGCTTCATCGCCGGCAGTGTCAGAGACGCCGCTCTGACGACTGCTTGCCTACTCGCCGGGTGTGTCAGAGCGGCGCATTCGCTGTGATCGCAGCCCCGTGCCGCGCTATTTGAGACCTTGAATACGCACACCGCGCAACAGGTACTCGCGACACAAGATAAACATAATGAAAATCGGCAGTGTCTGCAAAATGCCCAGTACCATCAGGCCATTCCAGGAAAGGCCATCGCCCAGCGCGGTCCGCATGGCCGCCATGGTGCTAAAAGCGCTGGCCCTTTCCGTCATGCCGGAAACCACAAAATCGCGCATCACCGTGTAAACAGCGATGGCTGTCGTTGCCTTGTTGTTATCCTGGATGACCAGTGAGGGCCAGAGATAACTATCCCAGACCGCCTGAAACTGAATCCACATAATCACCGAGAAAACCGGGATGCTCATGGGGAAGACAATGCGGCGGAAGATATTAAACTCCGAGCCGCCATCCACGCGCGCCGCCTGCAAGACCGAGTTCGGGAT
>WNFN01244131.1_pt1 | contig 11223 bp, 6 predicted proteins | sample 5400161 | NCBI WGS metagenome assembly WNFN01 (sample SAMN13153353, study PRJNA577476) | soil metagenome | isolation source: 80 cm saprolite on Douglas fir-dominated hillslope | place: USA:California | collected 2013-09-17
CTGCGGCCGCTGCTGCGTGGCAGTGGCGGAGCGCGCCAGCAACTGGCGAACCACCTGCGCGGCATCCTCAGGCGTAGCAGTAGCGATAATGCGCCCGGCGGGCAAACCGGCCTGGCGCGCGGCCTCGGCTATGAGGATAGCCCGTTCGCCGCGCGTGACCAGGTAATCGACGCAGGCGGCAGCCCGCGTGCCAACCTGGCGATGGCCCTCCTCTTCAAAATCGCCCAGACTCAACATGTCTCCCAGGACCGCGATGCGCTGGCCGGTTGGCAGGGTGCGCAGGGTTTCCAGACCCGCGAGCATTGAGGCCGGGCAGGCGTTGTGCGTATCGTCCAGCAGGGTAGTCCGAGCCGGCCCCGGTAGCGCGCGTAATCTGCCGGGCAGCGGCTCGACATGCTCCAGCGTGTAGCAAATCTCTTTCACGGAGACGCCGCAATAGCGGCCCACCTGGTACGCGGCCAGCATGGTCGCAATATGGTGCGCCCCCAACAAGCGCGAAACCAGCTCGGGCCCGGCCTCCCCGGCCAGCGTGAAGCGCAGACCATTCCACGTCGCCCGCACATCGCCTGCCTGCTCGACGCCAAAGCGCTGTAGCGGCGCCTTGACGCCTGTGGGCAGAGGATGACCGCCCGGATCACCCACAAAACCCGCTCCATCAACTGGCAACCAGGTTAGCAGTGCCAGAAGTTCCGCCGCCAGCTTCTCCAGCGAGCCGAAATATTGCAATTGATTGGGGCTAATATTGGTCAATACCCCCAGCGCGGGATGAGCAAGCGCGCACAACTGATCAATCTCACCGGGATGATCGCAGGCCATCTCCAGTACCGCGTACTCATGGCGCTCCTCTAGCCGGCCCAGCGATAGGGGCAGACCCAGCAAATCGTTATAGTTCTGCCAGCTCTTGAATGTCGCGTAACTGCTGCCCAAAACCGCCGCGATAGCCTCTTTTGTGCTCGTCTTACCGGTGCTGCCAGTCAGCGCAATCACCACAGGATGCCAGCGCTGGAGAATCGCGTGCGCGTACTGCTGGAGGGCCTGGCGCGTATCCTCGACCACCACCACGGCCATACCGGAGCGCTCCAATTCCTGCTGGAGTTCGCCCGCTNNNCAAAATCATGCCCATCGCCATGCTCACCCCGCACCGCCACAAACATCTCCCCCGGCAGCAACTGCCGGGTATCATGGCTAAAAGCCTCAAAACGCGTCTGTTTGCCCACATAGGCGAGCAAGCCGTTCGTTGCGGCGATGAGATGGTCAAGGTAGATCAAGGTGTTGTGCTCCGCTCCCACTGAATTAACTAAGCCTCGTGCCCGGCTCTTTCTTCTTATTGTAAGCCCAGAGCGTACCTGGTTGCCAGGGGAGAAAGCGCCTCGCCAGCCCTGGCGCTTATGGATTCCGGATGCCAGGCTCCAGGAACTTCGCATTTTTACGCGCTAGAACGCGGCGACCAGAAACACGTTGAAGCAAAATGCCCAGGTCTGCCAGAAAAGTGCATACATCTCATTTTGGCTTTATTACTGGCATCATTAAACGTCCTTTATACTAGAGAGCTATTTACTATAAATGCTCTGTTCAAGTCAGGTATGGATTGCCAGGTAGACAATAAATACATACAAGGGTGCCGTTATAATTATTCAGTCCAGGTATTGCCTTTCAACATAGCTGGATCAAGAGGAACATCATGGATAAAGGATCAAAACACACAAACCCGAAAGACTTCCTGGAACGGCGCTCTTTGCTCAATGCAGGGGCTATCATGAAAGATGTAGAAAGCTTCAGGAAGGATGAAAAATCATTTCTGCACGCTCCTGAACGAGATGAGTTGCGGGATGTCAAAGGGAAAACGCTCTTACATCTGCAATCTCGCTCCGGGTTAGAAACACTCTCGTGGGCCAGGCAAGGAGCCAGAGTGGTGGGCGTGGACTTTGACGAGCACGCCGTTGCGCGAGCAAATTCCCTGGCTCAAGAGAAAAGTCCCGAAGCAGAGTTTTTCTGTGCAAATATCTACGATCTGCCCCAGATCTCTAAGCGAGTCTTCGATATTATTTACACAGCATACGGTTCTCTCTTCTGGCTAAGTAATTTAAAAGAATGGGGCAGGCTTATCGCGCGCTATCTTGCGCCGAAGGGTATATTCTATCTGGTGGAATATCATCCTATGGCCAATCTTCTTGACGAAAGCTTCAATGCAAGCAATCCTGTTCCGCCTCAACTCCGTTATCCCTACGCACACATCCTCTACCAACATTCTTCACAAAAGTTTGGCCTCCCGCCATTTGAATATCAGGGTGGCGAAATCTGGAATTACACGTTAGGCGATGTCCTCCAATCACTTATCGAGGCGAAATTGCGCATCATTTCCATCAAAGAACACGACTATATGTTTGCTAAACGTTTTGAGCAAATGAAACAGGATAAGGAGGGGAACTGGAAATGGAGCTATCCTCAATACCAGATCCCACTGCTTTTTTCGCTCAAGGCAACCCATTAATTAGATACCGTTGGCAAACTCCTTCGTCAGCTTCAAGCCGCACAGCGGCTTGAAGCTGACGAAGGAGTTTGCCAACGGTATCTAACTAGGGATGACTCATAGTTTCCCGCACACAATGAAATGCCCTTGAGCAGAAGAATATATGGCATCAGAAGAGACGTTCTCGCTGATATCGCCCGGCAGTATTTCTTGGTCAAGATGCGAGGTTTCACAGGACAGCACAGTTCGCTCTACACGGCCCAAATGAGTCTTCAGAATAGCCCCATTGGGCACAGATACCTTTTTGAGAAAATGATAAAAATCGTCCATTTCGTCTGGTTGTGGATTCGTTCCTTTCACACCTCCTGCGAGTAGCCATCTGACCGCTTGAATAAATTGGTAATGGCTAAAAACTACAACAAGTTTTTCCTCTTGGAACTCACAGAGCTTTTTGAGAACTTCCTGTACTCGCGAAATAAAGGCATTAAACGATTCTGCTTTAGTCTCATGTTTAAAAGATGGGTTGCCCAGACCCCAAAGCTCTCTCACCAGGGGCGATCTATCGGCGGGAGTGGTAAACTCATTCGCGGGTAAAGACAGGTAATCGAACTCTTGTACCGCAGGCCACACTTCAAAAAGGGCTTCACTAAAGTAGAGATGAGTGGGTTGCGCGGTTTGCTGCGCTCGCAGGTAAGAAGAAGTTATAATCCTAATCTGCTGGCGGTTGGCCTTGTTCCGTAGATAATCAGCTATACGTTGGGCTTGTTCGTGTCCTTTGGAAGTCCAACATTTGCAGTGCATTCTCCATGCCTGGCAAACCAAACATCTGGCATAATAATGAACCTCAGTATAATAAAAATTAGTTAAGAAGCGTTATTAATTTCATTATAATCCTCGTACAAAGATCAGTACTTCAAATGAGCACGCAACTGGCCAAAATACCTTACATAGTCCCCCAGCAGGATTGCTCCCGAGATCATTTCGCGCATGGTTTTGCGAGATGAACAGATAGAGCGAAGAAAAACCGGTACGTATAGATAATAGGAGGGGATCAGAGGATGGTGCAGTCTTCGTTGAGATAGTGCAAAGCCTTCTGCAAATATTCTTCAAAAGGCTGTATAGTATCAAGTTCGATCAAGTGCTCTAAGGGCAAGTGATCAAAACACTGCCAGTTATCCTCACCCAACACTGACAGATTGATGAGAAGTTGGCGACGTCCCGCATCCCGTTCATTCCGCTGCTGCAAACGTAACCGGCGCGTATGGGTGTTTGCTTTGCATAAAATGATTTTCAAGTGCGCATCGGCCATCTGCATCAATCGGCGCGCGGAGGTAGTCACTGCAGGATATACAGCCGAGGTATCCAGAATGACAGAAAGGCTCTGCAACATGAGAAAGTCTTGTGCCTGCGCAAAAAGTAACTCGTAAGCTAAACGGCTGGCAACTTCCTCTGATATATCATCACAGGTACGTATAATCTGGGCTTTGAGCACGTCTTTGTCTAAAACTGGCCATTTTAGCCGGGCAGCCAATGCATGAGCCAGGGTAGTCTTCCCTGAACCGCCAAAGCCTGCCATTAACACTAATGTTGGTCGCTGTCGTGGTATATCTGTCATATAGATACTGGCATTCATTGAAACTAGTGCCAAATCATCTCTATAGGATTATACACTATTTAGAAGGAGAATGCGAGAAGCAAATCATATAATGGAGAGCTTCAGGATGTTTGTAAAGAATAGAAGAAAAAAACGTAATAAAGTAAAAAAAGAGGGCACCCTCCACTTTGGGGAGAATGCGGGGCGCAGGTGTCTTTCACGAGTGGCTTTTGGCATTGCCCCTGTTTATGACCATGCCAGAGGCGAAAAAGCGCGAGAAAAGCGGCTCGGCCGCTTTTCTCGCGCTTTTTCGCCTCTGGCATGGTCATAAACAGGGGCAAGTGGAAATAAAAAAACCGTTATCGATTAGTATGTCACAGGACAGTTATCCTCTAGCTCTTGTAATGCCTGCAAGAGTTTCTTCAAGGCCTCATTTTTGCTACGATAATATGTCCTCGGGCTCATGGCTAATCTTGCACATATCACATTATTCTTCATATGATGTTTGAAGCAGCTATAATAGAGAATATTATAGGCTTCCCAGTCTGGTGCAAGATCCGACCTTTGCCCTTGCCCTTTCAAACAATTCCATGCTTCAGTGAGCACCGTCCGCAGAGTTAGTCCAAGCTCTGAATGCGATGGCCGGGCGTTTCCATCGAATTGCTTCGTAACTATTTTTAAGTGCCGCAGACGACTCTTTCCTAATAAAGAAAGATCGCTCAGCTTTTTCAAGGCATCCTTAATTTCTTCCAACTGGATGACAGTCTCCTTCGCGAATTGAACTTCGACAAAGCGCCGAAAGAGAGCACTGCCGTAAAACATCTGCGCCTCCTGCTTGCGTAGTTCATGGGATAACTCCTCTTGTTGGCGCTCGCTCATAGTATCCCAAAGGCTTGAAAAATGGGTATAGAGCATCTGGTATGCTGCCTCTCCTGCCACATCAAGGTCGACCAGGCTCATCGAGACACGCGCCTTCATGTCGAACAAAACCTGGCAAACACGCCATAAAAAAAAGGGATGCGTTCCAGCCTGCTTCAAGATCCAATCAATCTCTTCCTCTGAGAAAGGCGTTTTGGCATTTTTCGCGGGTCTGACAATCAGCGTGCGCGCATCAGCGGGCGCCAGTCCACCTACTTTCTCGTAGCCATTGAAAATATTATAAAAGGGAGAACTGAGTGGCTCTTTTGGAAATATTTCGCTCAAAGGCAATGTCGAAGCAACCACATAGGAAACCCTTCTGGCTTCGGCGCGCAAAAACGTCGGAAGTTGACCACTCAAACGCCCGTTTTCCCGTAGTTTCTCAAAGGAAGCCAGGAGCAGTACCAGGCGATATCCCTGGTCCGTGATTTCATCAACGAGAAGAGTGAAGCCTTCACTTCCCTCGTTGGAAATCCCTTCCAGATTCACACTATTCTGGCTCTGGTTCACTATGGCCTTGTTCAGCCTGTTAAAAAAGCCTTCCCAACTCCTCCGCGCTTCGACTCGCATATCAACATATACAAATATATAGCGCGGCAATTTCTCCGCATAAGCCCCTCCATAACGCTGTTGTAACTCCTTACAACGCAGACAAGAAAGCACTGAGCTCTTGCCTATGTTCGGAGGCCCCACCAGCGCAATACTGCCCTTGACTTCGATAACCGCGTAGATTCGGCGGAGTAGATCGCCTCGACCAACAAGCTTTTCAGGATCATGAACGATCTGATTGCTCAAATACAGGTTATCAGGTATCTTTGTTTCCATGTGTTTGTCCTCCTACTGGGTTGCTATAATGGCTGTAGTACTTGTTGCGCACTCCTGTTTTTTCTTATGTTGCCACCCCATGTTGTACATTAATTTTACACAAGCCACAGCGTCAACTTGTGTCAATTTTCTGCCAATGTTACATATACCAGAACAATGTGAGAGGGCTTTGTAGGCAGAATGTCACACATAAAATAAACATTGTCACGCATTTAAACTTTGTATCTTCAAATACCCATTAAGAACAGATGTTATTCATTCATCTAAAAGAGGAAGGAAAAAGGGACACATCTTTTCTTAAACGCTCAATCATTTCTTTTCACATAATATCTTGTTAGGCATTATGAAATGGCACAAATTTGGCGCAGAATGTCAGAGTATCTACATAATAATTATACATAAGGAGTGTAAAGTTGAAAAGAAATCGAAAAGAGGAGCGGGCAGATGGCAAAAACATCTGAGAATGAAGCTACGCAAAAACTCCAGGAATTGTTGTCCAAAGGCCTTGCCGTGGTTGAATATCGCCAGCGCTACAAGGCCCGTAACAGAGTAACAACCGTTTGCGCAATTGACATTGACAATGATGGTGATCAAGAAATTATCTTCGGTGGAGCAGATGGCCGGCTCAGTGTCTTGTCAAAAGAATGTGAAATTCGCTGGTCAGAAATCGTGGGCGATAAATCACCCGTCACTGCCGTTGCTACTCTTCCTCATCAGGAAGGAACACGCAAATCGGTCCTGATTGTCGTTGGCACTGAAAGCGGTGAGCTCTATGTTTATACCAAAGATGGGCAGATCTTCGACTATAAAAAACAGATACCAGATATTCATCATAATGACCTCGAAGGCCATCTTCTTGAGAGATGTGCTGAAGCAGACACGCCTCAGTATTTATTCAAATGCGCACAAGCAATCAACCAGATCAGTATTACGCCCGATGCGGCTGCTCATATCGTCTTTACATCAGAAGATCGCCATGCGTATGCGTTGAATCACAAGAGTAGGGAACAACTCTGGCAACCTCCTTTTCCAGCTAACGGTTGGGCGCGGTGCGTCTTTGCCTGTGATATAGATAGCGATGGCCAGACTGAAATCCTGGTAAGCACAGCTAATAATTATCTCTATCTACTTGATCATACTGGTCAGAAACAGAAGGAAGTGCGTATGGAGCATCCCGTGCGGGCTCTTTTCGCAACGGATATCAATCACGATAACATCATTGAGATTCTTGTGGCAACTGATAAACACGATATTATCGCTCTGACGCCGGAGTTGAAGCCATTATGGAGTTCTTGTCTATCCGCAAACCGCTTGCGCGCGTTGCACATCGTGGATATAAACAGAGATGGAACAATGCAGATCATTACAGGCGGTGATGACAAGCATCTCTATATTTTAGATGCAGAGGGGAAGCTCCTCTGGCGTCATTTCCTGGGAACACGTATCGCGAGCCTGTGCGCCAGCGACATTGACGGAGATGGTATCCAGGAAATCATTGTCGGTACAGATGACGAGTGGGTGCATACATTACGCATCAATCTTGCAAGGGCAAAAGATAGTCTGTACAGACAACTGCAAGAAGCGTACAAGGAATTCGCATCGTACTCGAAGGATCTCCCACCAGGGCTGATCCCCAGCGAACGCGAACTGCTGAGAGATATCGCCTATCATGGGCGGGAAGAGCGCTTAATTCTGGACCAGGCAGAAGAACCGTTAAATCAGCAACGGTTCGAGGAAGCCCTGACCGCCTTTCTGCAACTTGAACAGCAAAAGATACTGCCCCTTTGGCAGAAAGGAACGGGATACGAAACCAGAATGCTCTGCTTCGGGAATATCCTGGGCTATCTGATCATGGGCACAACCGAGGGGAAATTTCAGGCATATGACGCAACAGGCAAGGATCTCTGGTCTTACGACCTGGAGGATCAAATCCTTTCCGCTCAGCTTGGGCGTATTCAAGGTTCTGGACATGAAGATATTCTCGTATGTTCCACCGATCACCAGATTTATCTAATCGGCTATCCCCCTGGCAACAACAAAGGGAAAAAATCCACCCAACCAAAGGTGCTGAAACAATATCGAGTAGAGGATTCCCTGATTTGCAGCCTTGCTTTTAAAGCAGAGTTCAGAAAGACAGAGGTGCTCCTTGGTTCGGAGAGCCAGAAGATTTATATTTACCGCAATGGTCTAGAAAAACCTCCAGATCAGATTGTTATCGGGCAGGGTGTGCGTCTTATACAATTCTATTCCTCAACACACAGACACAAGTCAATACGTGGCGGCATACACCTATTCAGAGCAAAACTCGCTCTGGCAGTACAAAGCACATAACCGCATTCGCTCGCTCACAGTGAAAGATATCAACGGCGATAACCATGACGAAATCATCATTGGCTCAGAAGATCGGAATGTCCATGTTATCGATGACCAGGGGCTTCTCAAATGGCGCTACTACCTTCCCTATAGCGTCCTCTCTACCCATGTGGCTGATATCGATCAGGATGGTGCTCTGGAGATCCTGGCAGGCTGCGCGGATGGCTACCTGTACGTTTTTAATACAGAAGGCGATTTACTCTGGAGATATCAGGCCAATGAGCGAATCACAGCTATTGCCAGCCGGGAAGTAGAAAATGAACATATCGTTCAAATTGCCCTTGGCACTGAGAATCGGGTCGAACTTCTGCAAGTCATCGATTCAAAATACTTACAAGAGAAGATTGAGTTCTGCTGGCAAAAATTAGTTCAGGGTCAATCCGAAATTCAACTGGTAGAAAAACTCTTACAAAACAATACAGACCCTATCCTTCATGCCTTCGCACTAAAAAAAGCAACCCATCTTTTAAGTATAAACAACGATAATACTATCGATATAGATCTTCTCAGGCCTTTTATCAAAGACAGTTCTGTCGAGGTTCGCAAAGCTCTGGTATGCACATTGATCAGCTATTATAGCCTGGACCCCCACACAATTGGTCAGCTGCTGGAGAGTCTCTCTAAAGATCAGGAACGTGAAGTTAAGCTGGAATTGGTGGAGCATATCGACAAATTAATGAAGTGCGATTGGAGTGCCGGCTTTGAGTACCTGGTACGCTTCTCAAGTAACGTCGATCGCTTTATTCGCCGTCGTGTCATACGTAAACTCTTTAGTTTGATCGATGAGCGCGAAGAAAGTGCCTGGTCACACATCTTTAAACTCCTGCTCAAAGGTATTCACGATCAACATTCTGAATGGGTTTGCCAGGAGGCTGCACGTTCTCTGGCGCATTTCCTGGATCATCAACATTGGGAACTTCTGAGAGCCGTCTATAACTTTATCGTCAAAAGCATTGATGAGAAAGTTCTCCTCCAAATAGCTCACCATGCTACTGTTCCAGCAGTGTATGAAACTCTCCTGGCTCTGGTGCAGCTCCAGAAAGAAGATCTGAACGCGGAAAATGCTGTTTTCAGACTCAACGAGGCAGCACAGGCTCTGCACCGTATTCAGAATAGCAAATTTGGCAAGGACTCCTGGCTCGTTTTAAATGAACTTGATGTGCTTTTCCATATGCAAACGCTGGAAGAGATTGCTCAGTACAGGTGCCAATTGAAAGTGCATCAGCCAGACCCAGGCAACCCGCACTTTAATATTGCCAGGCGGGTCTTTGAGTCTATTCCCAGCTTCACACGCCTTTTGAAAATCTACCTTCAGCGCCAAAATATCAATGATCGCATCTCCAGTTTACAAGAAGCTGGTCGCGCTATTGATAGACTTAATCATTTTATGAATAATGAGTATCAGGTGGTGATCGAGGGTGAACCGCTTACAAAATTGCCCGATTATCGCTTCTTTAAATTACTCTTCAAACATTGGTGGGAAATGATTCAAATGATACTGAATGATCTGCGTGGAAAGCCTGAGATAAAAGCAAACCTTCTCACCAAAGTAGCTTATTATGAACCGTTTGTCAGCGTCCTGCTGAACATTCAAAACATCGGTCGTAGCCCGGCCTATAGTGTACGCATTGCGCTTTTACATAACGAAGACTTCACTGTTATCGCGCCCGCAGTCTCACAGACAGATGTCCTCTTCTGGCAGGAGGCTCTTCATGCAGAATTTACGCTCAAATTCAGAACATATAAAGAAAACATCGATCTGCACTTTGAAATTATCTACGATGATGGCGAGAGTGAGTTTTGCAAAGAAATTATTACTGAACACATGACCCTGCAGCCCATAGAGATGCGGGACTACGAATTCATACCCAATCCCTATTCCACAGGTACCCCTGTGAGCGATAATTCAATGTTCTTCGGCAGAGAACCTGATATCGATTTGCTCAAAAGGGAACTCGCCCTCAACACAGCACAGCGCATTATCGTCCTGCATGGACTCAGACGCTCCGGTAAAACCAGCCTTCTTCATTATTTAGTAAATAATGATGTGCTGATTGATTGTATTACTATATACATAGATATGCAGAGAATTATATACGAAATGACTATTGGCAGTCTTTTCTTTAATATAGCGTATGAGATGCAACGTACCATTATGCGCAAAAAGAAAGTTAATCTCCCTCTTCCTACGAAAGCTGTGTTTAAGGATGATCCAACCTTCACCTTCGACCGTTTTTTAGACGATGTTGAAGCTCACCTGCCAGAGCAACGCATTGTGCTACTTATTGATGAATTTGAAATCTTGCAAGAACAAACAGAGCAAGGTCAGCTCTCTCCTACACTCTTCCGCTATCTGCGTAGTTTGATGCAGAGTCGCAAGATGAACTTCCTCCTGGCTGGCACCCACAGGCTTGAACAGCTCACAAAAGACTATTGGGCCGTTTTCTATAGTTTTGCTCTTCCCCACCGCCTCTCAAAAATTAGCCGTGAGGGGGCGCAAGCTCTGATTACTGTACCTGTTCAACCACACCTGACATATGATCAGTTCGCTATTGATAAAGTTCGCCAGCTCGCCGGCGACCAGCCGTTTCTTCTGAATAGTCTCTGCCGTATCCTGGTTGACCACTGTAACGAGTTGCGCAAAACGTATGTTACTCTTCATGATATCAATGATTTGCTACCTAGCGCTGTGACAATCAATAGTATTCAGTTTAATGGCTTATGGCAGCAAATTCCGTTAGAAGAGCAGTGTATCCTGGCTATCATAGCTCAGGCAAGCTACGAACGCCCGTTTACCTATGGAGAGATTGAGAGTCTTTCCATCACGGAACACATTTCATTCGGGTCACGGCAATTACGCGATGCTCTTGGTTCGCTGGCTCAACAGAATCTTCTTGAAAGCATTCAGCTAGAAGAGGACTCTGAGCAACCGCGTTATCGTATACCCATTGGCCTGCTCAGAATCTGGATTAACCAGGAGCAACCGCTTTCTGCGCTGAAGCAGCACTTAAAGAGTCATCATCATAAACGATTGCTCCACCAG
>WNFN01194962.1_pt1 | contig 11220 bp, 9 predicted proteins | sample 5400161 | NCBI WGS metagenome assembly WNFN01 (sample SAMN13153353, study PRJNA577476) | soil metagenome | isolation source: 80 cm saprolite on Douglas fir-dominated hillslope | place: USA:California | collected 2013-09-17
TAGGCCGTTTGCTTTTGTTTGTTCCCCCCTCCGTTCAAGATGGATCGTTCCTGTTCAAACTAGCTCCATGAGCCGAACACAGCATCCAATTGATCTGATCGAGGAAGCTATCCATTTGCTCCGGCGTGCTCCGATCGAGACGTACATGTTTTTCCTGGTCGGTATCGCACCGTTTGTGCTGTGTTTCTTCCAGTTCTGCTCCGAGATGAGCTACAGCGAATTCGCCGGAAGCAGCTTGCCGGGATTTGCCGCCACCTTGGCACTCTCCTATCTCTGGATGAAAGCATTTCAATACTTGGCCTGCCGGCAGCTTGTCATGGTCTATACCGGGGAGTTATCCAATCGAGGAAATTTCGGACGTATCCTCAAAAGCTGCATTCATCAGGCCGCAATTCATCCAATTGGCCTATTCGCCAAACCAATGGCTGCGCTGGCATCGGTCCCGGGGTTCCTCACATTCGTTCCGCTGCTCATGCTTCCCGCATCCATCATTTGCTCATTCTTCCAGAACGCCAGCATTTTGATCACTGGGGAACCCGGCGATTTCGCGAAGTGTTGGCACCTCAGCGTCAATCGAGGACGGGCGGCCGCATCTCTTCTCTTCCTGTCTTCGTTTTTGCGCATCGTCATTTTTTTGAACGTCTACCTGACGATTGGGATTTTGCCGTATTTGCTGAAGGCGCTATTCGGAATCGATACGTTCCTCAGCCGAGACTTTCGTTGGTTGATTTCCTTCTCCTATTTGGTCGGGATTGGGTTGATCTCTTATTTTGTGGTCGATCTGTTGACCAAAGCAATTCAGGTCGTCGAAGTTTGTCGAGCCGAAGCGCAAACTACCGGGAAAGATCTGCAACGATCGCTAAGGTCTTTGACTGCCGCGAAAAAGGTTGGCGTTCTCTTGCTTTGCCTGCTCATCCCAACGCTGATTTCCAGGGCTGATCCATCGCACAGGCCGTCTGTCCCATCTGTCCCCGCGTCCGGGCGTGGCGACACCCACTATCCAATCTTCCTGGTTTCTTTGAAACGTGCTTCTCCGCCATCAGAAACGGAGCGAATCCCTGATTCTGAACTCAACGAGCGGATCGATCGCGAACTCAGCAGCTCAGAGTACAGCTGGCGAAAGCCACAACACCATCTGGTTTCAGGCGAAAAGAATTGGCTACAGGGTTTAGGCGCCTGGGTAGCGAAATCGTTTGGCAAGGTAAGCCGGGCGATCAACCGACTCGTTGATACGATCTCAAGATGGTGGCGATCGCTTTTTCCCAATCCTGAAGGAGCAACACCGCTTAGGGCAACTGCGCCGAATTGGATCAATCAGCTGCTGCTCTATTCGATAATTTGCGGCCTGATAATAGCGGTGGCTCTCATCCTCCTTCGCATCCTCGGTCGGTCTAAGAGAAGGCAACCGGTTCCGGTTGGTTCGCCAGTCCCGGTTACTCCGAATCTCGAAAGTGAAACAACCGTTGCCGATGAGCTTCCAGAGGATCAATGGATTCTCCTGGCTCGCCGTAAGCTGGAGGAGGGCGAACCTCGTCTGGCATTGCGCGCACTATTCCTCGCGGTCATCTCCCTGCTCGGCGCCCAACGTCTGATCATCGTTCGGCGATCAAAGTCAAATTCCGACTACGAGGCTGAGCTCCGGCGACGGAGATCAGCGGAATTGACCGAGCTATTTGGAGGCAATTGCCGGCTGTTCGAACGCTGCTGGTACGGGGATCATCCGGTCACCGATCTCGAAATTGAGCAGTCCACCACCTTCTATCAGCGCCTGAAACATGCCTGCCTCGCCGAAAAATAAGGCTCTCTCATACCTTTTGGTGTTGGCAACCATCGGGACGTTCATTGCCGTTGCGCTTCAGACATTCGAGGTACGCCTCGAAACGCAAGAGGGATACCCCGTCGCGTCCAGTTTTCGTGCGGATGCACGCGGCTGCAAAGCCCTCTACGAAAGTCTCCGCCGCGTTCCCGGTGTGCAAACAGCGCGTTTCCTGCGGACCTTCTCCAATTTGCCATCAGCCGAAGGTCGATCCTTGATCATTGCCGGTCTAAATCCGCAGACCAAGATTCTTCAGGTACAAGATCGCAAATCTCTGAGCAGTTGGGTAGAAGCCGGGGGGACTCTCATTGTCGCACTGACGGCCGAAGATAGAAACTCGGGTAAAGCTGGATCGCCCGACTACGAGGTAGTACCTCCGCCCAAAGAACCGGGATCTCCAAACAACAAATTGACTCCACCTACTGACGAGTTCTGGATCGAAACTCTCCAGGGCGCCGGGGTGCATGTATTCCGCCACGCGGACGCGTCGGCTCGCCATCGTTTCGTTTCTGGCACGTTCGCTACGTCGGGTTCTTGGCTCGGTCCCCTCTATTTTGTTCAGTCTTCTTGGCGCGTGGTTGCAGAAGCGGATCATCTTCCGGTAGTGATTCAGAGGTCCTTCGGTCGCGGAAATGTGATCCTGATTGCAGACTCTTATCTTCTCACCAATGGCTCCTTAGCCAATGATCGGGAGACCGGTTTCCTAGGTTGGCTCTTCCGCAAGCAGACTGTCGTTCTTTTCGACGAGAGCCATTTCGGATTTACCGAAAATCCAGGCATTGTCAGTTTGGCGCGCCGCTACGGACTGGAATCCGCCTTTATTGTGCTGCTGATTCTGGCGCTGTTCTTCGTTTGGGCAAATCGGTACGCTCTCGTGCCAAAATCCGTGAATCGGTCCCCCGGAGACCTGATTGTTCCGGGGCAAGGCGGCGAAACGGTTTTTGTGAACCTGCTTCGTCGAAGTCTACCAACCAAAGATTTACTTTCCACCAGCGTAGAACTCTGGCGCAAAGGAATGCACGATGCCGGCAAAATCAGAAAGCTCGACCAATTGCTTCCAACTCTCGATCCTCGTAGCTCGGCCGTCGACCGATACAACCAGCTTAGCCAACATCTGAACGAACGCTCATGAATGCATCCCTGGATGAACTAAAAGAAATACTCAACCGTGCGCGCTCGGAAGTTGCCAAAGTTGTGATTGGCCAAGAGGAACCGATTCGTTATGCCCTGATCGCTATTTTCACTAACCAGCATGCGCTGGTCGAAGGTGTGCCAGGCGTTGCCAAAACATTGCTGGTCAAGACGCTCGCCCATATACTCGGTAGCCCGTTCAATCGCATTCAATTTACCCCAGACTTAATGCCGGCCGACGAAGTGAACCGCGCGCCCAGCAAAACTCAATCCGCGCTATTACAAGCGATGCAGGAGCGGCAGGTGACGGTCGATCGACAGACGTATTCTCTAGCTAAAAATTTTACGGTATTCGCCACCCAAAATCCGGTCGAGTTCGAAGGCACTTATCCTCTTCCGGAGGCGCAGAAGGACCGATTCATGTTAAAGATCCGCGTCGGCCTGCCAGAACGCGCGGAAGAGTTGGACCTGGCGAACCGCATGCTTTCGCAAAACGCACCGGAAAAAGTACTGGAGAGCGGCGTCGTACAGCAGGTCGTTTCGGAAGATCAACTCGAGCGGCTCCGGCACACTCTGTCCGAGGTATTAATCAAGCCCGAACTCATCGCCTATTTGGTCGATATCGTGCGTGAGACACGGCGACACGACAGCGTTTTGGTTGGTGCCGGGCCGCGCGCAACCCAAGCTCTCCTGTTAGCCGGCCGCGCGAACGCGGCTATCGACGGTCGCGACTTTGTAACACCAGACGATATTCGAACCTTAGCCAACGGAATACTTGAACATCGGTTGATTCTTCGTCCGGAGTTCGAGATCGAAGGCACCGACGCATTGTCAGTCATTCGAAAGATTCTCGACCAGGTTCCCGTTCCACGATGATCGCTCCGCGCCCCGGCTTGGTTGGATGGGGAACGGCAATCGTTTTGCCGCTCACGATTCTTTCGACGCTGTTGCCCGGCTGGCGAACGGTAACGCTGCCGCCCATTGCGCTCTTTATCGTGGTTGCACTACTTGATCTGCTTTGGAACTGGAGAAAGCACCGCGATCTCGAATTCATGGTTTCCGATACTATCCGCACAATTGCTGGTCGCTCTTTCCCGCTCTCTTTGCATTTAGCTGCGCCCCCCGCTCACTCCGGTATTATCCGAACCGCTCTCGCTTTGCCTTCGTCCCTTGCGATGGCGACTGGCGACGCCGTGCTCAAACTTCAATCGAAAGAATTGCCGCCGGCCATCGAGTTGGAGCTGCGCGCCGAAGCCCGGGGAGTCTTTCTCGTTTCCCAGCTTTTCTTTGATTGGGTTTCACCGCTTGGCTGGTGGATCTACCGCGAACGGCAATCGATCAGTTGCGAGATCCGCATCTATCCGGATCTCACTATCGAGGGACGTCAGTTAGCTCGTTTTCTCAAACGCAACGAGGTGGGCATCCATCATTATCGCCATCTGGGGCGAGGCCGCGAATTTGAAAAACTCCGCGAGCCGATCACGAAAGTCTATCAGACCGAGAAAGCGCAGGAGGTTTATGTCGCGCTCGACAACTCGCGGCTGAGTGGTCGCTTAGTCGAAAATGAGTACGCCACAGCGGGATCAACCGGCAAACAAATCCCGACGCTCGAGCGAACGATTGCTTCTTCATTGCTCTTTTGCGCGGCAGCACAAAGCCAGGGTGATCTTTTCGGTTTACTCACGTTTAGTGACAAGATCGATCACTTAGTCACTGCCCGCAGCGGGCCTGCTCATTTCAACCGATGTCGAGATGTATTAGCCGGGCTTCAGACTCGATTGGTCTCGCCTGATTTCGGCGACATCGCCAGCACTCTCATGGTCCGGATTAAGCGACGTGCCTTGATCGTTTTTCTGACCTCGCTGGACGAGCCAGTCTTAGCGGAGGCGTTTTTGTCGAGTATGGATTTCGTCGCTCGGCGTCACCTGGTGTTGGCCGTCATGCTGCTGGCGCCTTCGGTCCGCTCACTCTTCTCTCCGCCTGGCGTAGAGAAAATAGACGACATTTACCAGAACATCGCAGGACATCTGCGTTGGACCCACCTTACCGAGCTACGGCGACAACTCCATCAACGCGGCATTCAATTTTGCCTGGTCTCCAATAAAAGTGTCAGTTTGGAGGTGGTCAGCCAATATATCGCATTGAAGCGGCGACAGGCTCTATGATCATCGATCTTCGCCAGTTCATTGAGACAGAACGCAAGATCTGGGACGAGCTTGCTCAAAGGATCCAACGACTGGAAACCGATCCAAACGCCCCGTTATCAGTGCCCGACGCGGAGCGCATTTATTACTTGTACGAACGCACGAGCGCAGCCCTGGTCCGTATCACCACCTTTGCGGCCGAGCCCAGCCTGGTGCTCTTCTTGCAGTCGTTGGTGGCTCGCGCCTACACGGAACTGAATGAGGTGCGTAGCCGGGACCGGAAACTCAACTTCATTCGCTGGTTTTTCGTGACATTTCCGGCCACTTTCCGCCGGTATTGGCGGTTCTTTCTGTTCGCGCTAATTCTGACCATTTCTGGAGGCGCTTTCGGCGGTCTCGCGCTGGCCTTTGATCCGGAAGCGAAGCCTGTTCTCCTGGGAACTTTCCCTCATTTGCTCGGGGACCCGAACGAAAGAGTGCGCAAGGAAGAAGTCCCCCAAGGGAGCCAACACTTGGCGGGCGAACACACTACTTTTTCGGCGATGCTAATGACCCATAACATCCGCGTAGCGATCGGTGTTCTGGCTCTTGGTATGACCTGGGCGATCGGCACGATGATCCTCCTGTTCTACAACGGTGTAATCTTGGGAGCAGTGATTGTTGACTATGTTCGCGCCGGTCAATCGATCTTTCTTGCTGGTTGGTTGCTTCCCCATGGCGTGATTGAGATTCCCGCCATTCTCATTGCCGCCCAAGCCGGACTATTGCTCGGACAGGCTCTCGTTGGTTGGAGGTCCTCCGAATCGATCGGTCAACGACTTCGCTCGATTGGAAACGCATTGGTTACATTGATCTGCGGCGCAGGCCTGATGCTCGTCTGGGCCGGAATGATCGAATCGTTCCTGTCGCAATACCACCAGCCAGTCGTGCCTTATGCGGCGAAGATCGGTTTTGGTCTGACCGAGTTGCTCGTCCTGATTTTGTTTTTGTGTTTTTCCGGCAGGTCACGCCAAGACGCAAGATCTGATAAAATCTCACGCAAAGACGCAAAGGCGCAAAGGTTTCGAATAAGGGAATAAAATCCAAGATTGAACTCTATACAACGTTATACTATTACGTTATGATATCTAAATGTTGGAAGAAAATCGTATCGCGAGGGAGGTTGTAGATGTCGCTGTTAAGCTGCATAAGCATTTCGGTCCTGGGGTGTATGAAACCGTGTACGAGGCCGTGCTGACCATGAACTAAAGAAGCGCAGCTTTATCACTCGCAATCAGATACCAGTTCCGCTCGTATACGATGGAATCGCTTTCGACCTTGCATTCAAGATGGACGTAGTCGTGAACGAACTGGTTATCCTAGAGCTCAAATCGGTTGAAAAGTTGGAGCCCGTCCATTTCAAACAGCTCCTTACATACCTCCGGCTTACAGGTCTGCGTCTGGGGTTGCTAATTAATTTTGGTGAGGCGATTCTCAAAAACGGCATTCACCGAGTTGTAAATAACCTCTCTTCTTAAACCTTTGCGTCTTTGCGTGAGATCCTATCCTCTAATCCAAAACCTTTGCGCCTTTGCGTGTGAGCCTCACTAACGAACTTCTCCTGCAAACTCCGGAGGGAGTTCGCTTCCGGTTCCGGTTAGCTGGTCCAGCGACTCGGCTATTCGCGCTCTATATCGACTTCGCTTGTATCCTGTTCCTATCTTCATTTATCAGCTCAGGCCTTAGTTTACTTAAGGTCATTAGTGCCGACCTATTTCTCGCGACCGAAACAATTGCTTACTTTGTCCTGACCGTCGGCTATTTCATGTCTTTAGAATGGATTTTCCGTGGTCAAACTCTGGGCAAGCGGGTGATGAAACTCCGAGTAGTCGATGCGGACGGATTGCGCCTGCGGTTCTCGCAAATCGTCGTTCGTAACCTTTTGCGGACAATCGATATGATGCCCGGTCTCTATACCGTCGGAGGCATCGCTCTATTACTTTCTCCGAGGCTGCAGCGATTGGGTGATATCGCCGCCAACACGATTGTTATCCGGACTAATACCGAAACCATCCCCGATCTCGAACCGATTCTCGGAGGTTCGTATAACTCCCTGCGTTCTCATCCCCATCTTGCTGCTCGACTGCGTCAGGTAGTTCAGCCAGAAGAGGCGCGCATCGCACTGGACGCCATTTTCCGGCGAGATGAATTGAAACCGGACGCACGAATCGATCTATTCTCCGAGCTCGCTGCTTATTTTCGCTCCGTCGTTTCGTTTCCGGAGGAGAGTGTGATCGGACTAACCGACGAACAATACGTCCGCAACATTGTCGATCTCTTATTCCGACCACGAGTCGAATGAAGAGGCTCACACCAAGGCGCTAAAAAATCTCACGCATCTGAGAATCCGCCAAGGCACAAAGTTTTTCGGATTAAGGATCTCACGCAAAGACGCAAAAGTTTAAGAAGAGAGGTTATTGACGACTCGGTGGATACCATTTTTGAGGATGGCCTCACCGAAATTAATTAGCAATCCGAGTGGCAGGGCCGTAAACCGTATATACTGGGATAATTAGACTCTATCCTTTAACTCCGAAACCTTTGCGGCTTTGCGGCTTTGCGTGAGATTTTTTAGCGGCTTGGCGTGACACGGAGCCCTACCTCACTATCCCTCGCTCACTTCTCTCGATAAACTTCATCAAATCGGTTACCTCTGGTATTTCCGCAAGGCCGTTCCTTCCCAACTCTTCCAGAGCCTGCTTGGTATTTAGTTTGGCCCGGTACAGGATGCGATATGCCTCCTTTAATGCTCGGATGGTATCGGGGCTAAATCCGCGTCGCTCCAATCCCACCAGGTTAACCCCTCTCACCTCGGCTGGATTCCCATCGACGATCAGGAAAGGAGGCACATCTTGAACGATTTTCGTACAACCACCGGCGATGGCATGCTTACCGATTCGGCAGAACTGGTGGACCGCGGTAAGTCCACCTAACACCGCGTATTCTTCGACAACGACGTGTCCCCCCAATGTGCCGTTGTTGGAAAAAATCACTCGATCTCCGACCTCGCAATCGTGCGCGATATGGCTGTAGGCTAAAAAGTTCCCTAGGTTACCAATCCGAGTCACGTTCCCTTTTCCCGTTGCTCGGCTGACTGTGACGAATTCCCGGAATACATTCTCGTTGCCGATCTCCAGGTAAGTCGGTTCACCCGCGTATTTCAGATCTTGGCTTTGCTGGCCAATTGAACAATACGCGTAGAAACGATTTCGCGCGCCGATCTTAGAAGGTCCGCACAGAGTAACGTTATTCTGGAGCCAACAGCCTTCGCCCAGCACGACAGCAGCCCCAATCACACAATAGGGACCAATGGTTACGTCGACGCCAATCTCGGCTTGGGGATCGATGATCGCCGTCGGGTGAACGTTCATTGCGCAACGTAAGCAAACATCAATATCGCTTCCGAAGTTACTTCTCCATTGACCAAGCAGCGACAACTGGCTTTGGCGATCGTAGCCTTGGCCCGTAACAGTTCTCCTTCGATGATCAAAGTGTCGCCTGGATGCACAGGTTTGCGGAACTTTACTTCATCGGCGCTCATGAAATACCCGATTCCGCTCAGCGAAGTCCGCTTGCTCATCAGAATACTCGCTACTTGAGCCATGGCTTCCAGCTGCAGTACTCCCGGCATCACCGGATGACCAGGAAAGTGCCCCTGAAAATACGGCTCATTAATCGTGACCGACTTCATCCCAATGATCTTGTTCTCGCCTTCAAACGCCAGGATGCGATCAACCAGCAGGAACGGAAACCGGTGTGGTAAAACCGCTTGAACGTCGGTCACATCCATCACCGCTGATCCGCGAGGGATGACCTGGGGCGGAACCATCGCCAGCATTTGGGCGTACCGCTTTGATATCGCCTTGGTCAACTCGCTATTCGCGGCATGGCCTGGCTTCACTGCAATGACATGGCCGCGGATCCGGCAACCCGCCAAGAAAAGATCTCCTACCACATCCAAGATCTTGTGCCGGACAAACTCGTCTGGATAACGCAACGGTTCTTTGCTCATCAACGAATCGCCGCGAATAACGATCGCTGTTTCGAGACTTCCTCCCCGAATCAATCCCTTATCGAGCAATGGCTTCACATCCTCGAAAAACACAAAGGTTCGAGCTTGGGCTATTTCTTTTTCATAGATCTCCGGGGTAATCTCAGTCGAATAATATTGGGTGAACCTTCCCTCCGGACCGACCTGGGTACAAGAAATTCGGAACCTTTCATCAGGTACCAGGATCAAGAGCGAACCGCTTTTGGTCTCAATATGTAATGTATCCCGAATTTCAAAGACCTTGGCAAAAGCGCTCTGCTCCTGAAGCCCACATTTTTTGATCAGTTCTACGTAGGCTCGGGCGCTACCGTCGGCGATCGGCATTTCATTGCCGTTCATCTCTACAATTGCGTTATCCACCCCCATTCCGTGAAGGGCAGAGAGCAGATGCTCGACGGTATGAACCTTGACGTTTCCTTCCGCCAGGGTTGTGGCCCGTTCCACCAGCCTGACATTCTCGATTCTGGCTTCGACCGTCGGCTCGTCCGAGAGGTCAACCCGTTTGAATTTGATCCCGTGATCGATTGGTGCCGGCATCAGAGTTACGCTCACCTCTTCGCCAGTGTGAAGCGAAGTCCCTTTTAGGCTTGCGGACTTAGCCAGCGTTTGTTGATGCGGAAAGACCATAGCGGAACGTTCGAGTTAGCACGACAAGTTGCAGGTTACAAGTTACAGGTAGCTGGTTGCAAGTTTGCACGGGAGGGACGCGCTCCTCCGCCCGCGGTGTGGATACGCCGGCGCATCGCGCCAAGCCCCAACCCCCAACCTGTAACCCGAAACCCGCAACTTGTAACTTCTAAGATCAGAACCGATCCAATCGAAACGGGGACAAATCGTATCCGCTTTTTCGCTGCACCAACAGATCTTTGGCCAATTCACCGAGTGCACTCGCGTACTTGAACCCGTGTCCACTCAACCCTGCGATCACCCACGCTCCAGGAAAACCTGGCAATTCACCGATAATAAAATGACGATCGGGTGAATGTTCAAAAAAGGCGGTCTGCATCGACAAAAGAGAGCCATTGGCATCGGGAAAATGTTTTTCCAAAAACTGTCGGAGATCATGTTCATCTCGAGAATCAGGTTCGAGCAGGGGAAGATCGGGATCAACTTCGTCCAGGTTACGTGATAACCGGCCGAGCTTGAAACCAGGAATTCCAAAAATCGGAAGTCCGTAGAAATGACCGCCATCTGGTGAATCAATGATCCACACCGGAAGCGATCCGACTCCAAACCGCGCAGCATTTTCCTTAGGCTGAAACCAACCGAGCACTGCGCGTTCGGGTCGGACTTGAACGCTTATTCCAGTTACTTTAGATGCCCAAGCGCCGACGGTGAACACGATCTGTCCCACTTCGTACCGATCATGAGTCGTTTGAATCGCGTAGCCGTCCCCATTTGCTTCCCAATCAATCATTTTCTCGTGCCCATGAATCTCGGCACCATGATCGCAGGCGCCGTTCACATGCGCCGTGATCGAGCCTTCCGCCAAAACAAACCCGGAGTTCGGACGGCGCAACTCGCTGGCCGCGAACGTTTCGTGCGGAATGGACCACCGCTGGCACGAATTCAGAGATCCAACGACGATCGACGACCCCGGTAATCCAATATCCAGACTGCCGGTTTGGTAGAACAATTGGGTGCCGCTGGTCTTTTCCAGCTCGCGCCAAAGCTCGAGTGCTCGTCGCACCAAAGGAACGTAGGTTTCGTTCTCATGTAGACCTTCACGAAGAATACGAGTCACTCCATGGGAACTACCGCGAGAGTGCGGAATCGAAAACTGCTCAATTCCTACTACGCGGAGCCCAGTTCGAGCCAGATGATAACAAGCCGCGCTGCCGATCCCGCCAACACCGAGAACAGCTACATCAAAAGTCCTCATCAAAGCCGGTTCCTAGATTTCGATGAGTCATTCTCAAATCCTACTCAGCGTTCTGCGTTCCCGGCGCTACCGACGTTTCAAAACAGTGTCAGATAGTTCTCAATCTCCCAGCCTGACACACTTCGGTGATAATCGGTCCACTCTCGACGTTTTAAAT
>WNFN01244407.1_pt2 | contig 11217 bp, 9 predicted proteins | sample 5400161 | NCBI WGS metagenome assembly WNFN01 (sample SAMN13153353, study PRJNA577476) | soil metagenome | isolation source: 80 cm saprolite on Douglas fir-dominated hillslope | place: USA:California | collected 2013-09-17
CGAAGGGTTCGGGAAGAAGGGAATCAGCCTGAACCGGTGCGACCGTCCGCTCCGGTAATCATGCCTAAGCCGGTAGCTGCGGTTCCGGCGCCGGCACCGGTTCTTCCTCCTCCGGTTGTCATCAAGCCGGCTGCCTCCTCAACTTCGGCGGCCACGGCGCGGGCAACATTCCCAGTGGTTTCCAGAGTTGAGCCTATCAAGACCTCACCGGTTGCCGAGGAAGTTATGGCTCCGACGCCGTTTCCCAAGAGAAAGGAAAGGCGTGAGGAGAGGCGTACGGAGCACAAACTGGAGCATCGCGCCAGCCTACGCACCCTCGACGCGGTTGCTGGAGAAGAGAAGAAATCCAGCACTCGCATGATCATCATCGGCGTAGTTGGTGCAGTTGCGATTGCCGCCGTTTCGACCTTTGCGTTCCTGAAGATGCGCAAGCTTCCGGCTCAGTCGGTCTCGGTGCAGCAGCATGTCCAGGAAGCGCCCAACCCATCCACGGCGGCACAGCCTGTTGCTCCTGAGCTGGTGGTGGTGGCCGCAAACAACACTCAACCTTCGCCGGCAACGTCTGGCAATCCGTCTGCAACCAGCAGCGCGCCTGTTGCAAGCAATGCTTCAGCCAAGCCCAGCGTTGCCAGCAATTCAGTTGATAGCGCCAAGGAACCCGCCGACAAAACTTCGATGAAAAACAACGCCCCGGCGCCAGCGGAGAAGCGTGCTCCGGGAACTGTGGCTCTTTCCACCGGCACGTCCAAGATAGTCGCTGCGGATAACGCCGGACAACAAAGTTCCGATGCGGCGCCGGTTTTGACGGTTGGTGGCGCTGCTGCCCCCGGAGCACTAACTGTGCTGGCTAAGCCGGTTGCTTCTTCAACGCCTTCCATGATTTCGCAATCCAATCCTGAGCCGGTGGCGATGCCGGCTACAGGTCAGCAAGGACAGCTGCGCAAAGTCAGGCTGAGCACGCCGCCGCAATACCCTGAGCTGGCGCGAAAGATGAATGTTCAAGGCGTGGCCCGGGTCCTGTTGTTGGTCACTCCCGAGGGCAAGGTCGCAGACGTTAAGGAACTCGGCGGAAATCCTGTCTTGGTGGCTGCATTGGCTCAGGCGGTCAAGAAGTGGCGCTATGAGCCGGCCGATCGGCAGAGCACCATTGAAGTGAGATTCGAGTTCAAGTAGATCATCTATTTAATCGATTTAAACGGGTATTCGGGTGTTCCTGGCAGATATCCGTCAACCTTGAGGACCTTTACCCCCGAGCGTACATCTTGCGCCTTGATCAGGGCAATACCTCCTTTTTCAACTCGGACTGCCTCAAGTTGCATTCCATTGGAAAAGACGGCCAGGGGTTCACGAGACACTTCCCCGCTGTATAACTTTCTAGTCCAGTACTGTTGATATTCCGACTCTGACATTTTCAAGATCCGGTTCAAGAGGAAATCTCTCTCATAGGCCTGCGGGGCGCGCACTACGGTAAAGACAAGCAGGTTAGAACCCCATGATAGTTTCTCGCCCGCGAATATTTTGCGCAGATCGGTGGAAGAAATCGATTCAACTGGATTCTGTGGATTGACAATGACCGCCAGATCGGCTCCCTGCTGGGCAGACGTATTCGAGACCAGCAGCAGGAAAGTCAAAGTGACACAGGCGATCAGCTGTTTGCGGTATTTTTTCATCATTCCATCTCCCCGGACGCTCAAAACCGGAATGCCAATTGAAGAAATATGTCGTTAATGGTCGTCAACTGCCGGCGGAAAGTGCGGTTATATTGCGCTTTGAACGCGATATAGTTGTTGAAATCAAAGCGGACTCCAGTGCTGGGACCATGCCGCAAGCCTATGTCGGGGAAAATTGGGGAGTCGATTGAAGCATGCGCGTACTGGTACCGGAAATACGGCCGCCACCTTTGGCCGAATTTCTGAGATATCAGGGTGTAAAAAGCGGGAGTATTGAACTTCTCGCCTGTTTCCTGAACCCTGTGCTGGATCAGAAAGCCTTCGTTGAGGAATTCAAATNNNCACTCTCACCACCATTCGGGCTCAAACGGTCGTGATAGAAAGAACCGCCGATTTCCAGCCCAGGCAACCAGTCTGGCCGCGCGAAGAGACCGCCGACTATGCCATTTCCATTATTTTCATCTATCGGCGGAGTGTCGTGATGGAGGATATTAGGCCGGACAGTATCAGAGGTTCCATATTCAAATATGTAGTTCAGGCCCAACTTGCCGGAGGGCACCTTGCCCGTTATCGAGACGCCAAGCGCCTGTGACGGCAACAAGCCGCCATTGCTGGTGAATTCAACCGTCAGTGGCCGGTCCGCAGCCGTCTGCAGCCACTCTCCATGGTGAAAAACCGAGTTGTAATAACTCGTATAAGTGTGGAACCGTCCAAATGACATTTTGAGATGGTCATTCACGTCATATTTCAGCAGCAAGCGCTCAACGCTGACGTCAAAAACTTGATCGGCAGTTTCACGGAAATCAATTTCACCCAGCACCGTGGCATTGGACGTAAGGTGTGATGTCACAAAGAGGTCAACATCTCCCAGCGCGAAGCTGTTGTTCGCGTCATGACGAAAGCCGAAGAACTGAGCTTCCGGAGGACGGGCATCGCTTGCTTTGTAACTGACCGCGCCAAAACCCTGGATTTTTATACCCTCGAAAATACCGAGAGAAGGACGGTCTGGCTTCGTCGATACCGACTGCGGCTCTGCTTCTGTGGGTGGCGGCTCAGCCGGCTTGGCTGGCTGCGCCCCAGAGGTTTCTGCCTGCGCCAGCTTCGCTTCCAGAACTGCAACACGCGTTTTGAGTTCCTCGAAAGCGGCGACACGCATCTTGAGGTCATTGATTTCTTGCAGAAGCGCCTTGTTTGTCTCCGCTGATGTCTCCTGTGCAGCAGTTTGCGTACACAAGGCGCATGCAACGAGGCACAGCAGGACTAAAACTGAAGAAGCACGCCACATACTTATTTCCTTTAGTGAATCCATAAAACATTTTTTTGGGGGAAACTACTGAAGAATATGTGCTGGAGTTAGCTAGCGACAAGTTACGGATGAAGATAGTCTTATGTACAGAGGTAACGGCATACAAGAACATAAGAACTCATAGTATCTGTCGGCACACTTCACCACACCCACTCCGCTCTGTCGCAGGTACCTGCGACCTCTACCGTGGTAGTACAAAGTGCGGCAGGTCCGTCGCGGGCCCGCCGCACTCGCTGGATCAAAAACTAACTTTCTTACATTCTTACAGGTCCTTACTGTTGTGCTCCATCGCCCTCAATCGTCGTCATCCTTGTCTTTTTGACAAGCCTCGAACTGGAAGACTGGAAGGCCGCTTGGCACACTAGCCGGCGCTAACTTACAAAGGTTCTCCGGCTTCACCCGTTTGTCCAGCAATCCGTTCCTAACGAACGCGACCAGATCGTCGAATTCGCGGTCGGTCAAGTGAATCGGAGACTGCAGCAGCGGGTCCAGACGTTGCAGCACCGGCTCGATCGGCCCAAGGCGCTGGGCCAGGTCCGCAGGCACGCCGGCCTTGACTGCATTGTAGTTGCGGGCTGACTTTTTGACGTTCAAGTGGTGGCGGATAGCGTCTTCCAGCCGGATAAAAGCTCCATTGTGGAAGAACCCCGGCGACACGGCCAGGTTACGGAGCGGGGCCGTACGAAACTTGTAGCGGTCCGCTTGGTTGCCCGTAATCTCTTCCAAGCCGAAATCTTCATCCAGTCCCGGCCCCTCGAAGATGACGTTGCCCTTGCCTACCCCGAAGAAGGGAGCAATTTGCGGAACGGCAATGACGCGTTCCTCAAAGTCAGTGAACATCTCGTTCGATTCGCCTACTCCAGACCGGCCTGAGACGGCGTGGCACTGCACGCACTTTGCTTCGCCAAAGAAGAGCAGCGCCCCGCGTTTTTCAGACGCCGTCATGGCGTCTCTGTCGCCTCTTGCGAACTCGTCGATGGGCGCGTTGGCAAACACCAGCGTGAATTCAAATTCGGCGATGGCCTTGCCGAACATGAAGAAGTCGATCGGTGCGCCCGCCTTGACCTCGGGAAATACTTCTCCAAACAGTTTTCGGTACGCGGGGCTTGCGTTCAGAATCACCAGACCTTTTTGCCGGATTGGCTCGTTGCGGGACCCGGTACCATCAGGCAGCGGCACGGTCTGGCCTTTGCCATCGTCGAACTGGCAAAAAGCGGGCCCTAACGTCGGGTCGGGGACCCCTCCTGGGCACGTCCCGGTGAAACCGGCCACTTCGATCAGCTCCGTCGGAGGCATGTGCGCCTGGGCCTGCAACAGATGGGTCACATGGTGTATGACGTCGTTGGCAAAGGAGAAGCGGACGTCGTCTTCGGGAAAAGGAAAACGAAAGCCATTTGAGTTGTTGAACGGATCGCCGGACAACGAATTGAACCGCCCATTCCACATCATGGCAGGATAGAGCGCGGTGTTCACAACCAGTGGCGATCGCCGCTGGTTGCGCGGCCCGGCCCGATGCGGTCCCACAAGATTGTTGTTTTGAACGCCGATAGCCATGGGCTGCGAATCGCCAAACCCGTTCGAGGGCGAGTGGCATCCGCCGCAAGTATTGTCCTGGTGAAGTGAATGAAGCTTGTCAAACCACAGCAGCCGTCCGAGATTGGCAAGCTTTGGGTTGATTGGCCGGCCCAGATTTGCCTCAAGCCGCTCGTGAAAAATTTGCTGGATGTTGCCCGTGAATCCTGCGTTTGCGAGCACGGCCGCCAGCTTACTATCCAAGTTGCCATCGTCATTGTCATTGGTGGCCGCATAGGCCACCGGCACGCCAGGCCCGCCAGAGGGGCGCACCAGTAGGACCAAAGCGCCTGCCAACAACAACGTTGAAATCGCGATCACTCTTCCGGTTTGCATAGTATTCCCTAAAATAAGAAGCAGAAGCTGCCCTGTCCGTATCTTTCGCATATCAAGTCTCCCTTGACCGAAGTTATCTAAAAGGACCGCCCTTGCAGTTTTTGCGAAGAGCAAAGTGGCCGATACTAACTAGTGAAGATCTCCGTCTTTCCGTTTCCATCAGAGAGTTCTGCCAAAGGAAAGAATTCTAGAGATATTTTTGGGGGAAGTAACTTAACTACTATTACGCAGTTTAGAAGAAGTAGCTACAAATTAGTGTTTTCTGTTCCAGAAGCAGGAAAAATACCTAAAACGTTTATTTAGCCATGTTCACGTTGATAAAAGCTCCACATTGGGCAAGATTTGCTTAATGTTAAGAACGATATTCCCAAATCGGAGCGCTGTTGCGAAATCTTGGGAGCAGCCGGGGACAGGTTACGAAAGAGGCTGATCTACTTGTTTAGTGCAGGCGCCCTACCGACCCGCGTGGGGTTGGTGATGGTGGTCGGCAGCAGCAAGAAGATCAGGGCGGACACGATTTCCTGCGTGGCCAGCTACGCCCTGAGAACCCCGCTTGCGGCTGCCTTTTGCGACTTTCTGAGCAAGGATGGGCGGGGCGCCACTCGGCGTCTCGCCCAAACGACGGGTTGAAAAATCGGTCAGGACCTGTTGTGTGAACGGTCGTCCTTCTCGGGAGGCGTCTTCTTTCCTTTCTCGTCCAGTTGTTTCTGTTGCAACTTCTGCTGTTGGCTGTTGTGCTTTTTCTCCAGTGCTTGCAGTTGCTCCTGGTGCTTTTGATTGAGCTGTTGCTGCTTCAGGTCATCAGCGTTCTTCTGCGCCAATCTCTGCCTCTCCTGTTGCTGTTGCTGCTCAATCTTTTGGCGGTCCTGGTCCTGTTTGGCATGAAGCTGTTCGAGCTGCTGCTGGTGCTTCTGGTCCAATTCCGGGTTCACGCTATTGTTGTGGTTCCCCGAGTTGTTCTGGTTACTGTTGTTGATGGCGTTATTGCTGCCGCCGTTCGGCCGAGCCGATGGAGGACGGTCGTTAGAAAGTTTGCCGTTGGCGTTCGCATTAGCGCCTGACGCGCTGCCAAGTTGACCGGCGTTGTCCGTCGCGCCCGGCCTGTTGCCGGTGTTCGTCTGGACTTCGCCAGGCTGGTTGCTGCCGCGGTTCGGCTGAGCTGAAGTAGGACGGTCGCCAAGCGTCTTACTGTTGGTGTTCGCGTTATCTTTATTTCCTGACGCACTGCCCGGCTGACCGGCGTTGTTCGCCATGCCTGGCTTGTTGCCGGAGTTCGTCTGGGTTTGGTCGGGCCGGTTGCCACCGCCTCTCTGCTGCTGCCCTGGCTTTCCACCTTGCACATTCTGCGGTGTCACCTGTTGGGCTGGTGGAGCGATTTTGAAGCTCGGGTGCGGGGCCTGCGTGGTTGCAGGCTGTATCTGTCGCACCTGCGAGATAGCCAGTGGTTTGCCGCCATTGGCCTGGATGGCCTGCTGCTGCTTGGCGAACGGGATTGGCGGCGGAGGAGGCATGGCCTTGGCGACTACGGCGCGGCTCTCGATCGCGACGGGTGGTTTGACAGGCGCTGCGGCACCTGCGCCAAGCGCGGCCTGCTTTGCGGGCGCGACCGATGGCGTGAACGCGTTCACGGAAGCGCTGGCTACTTCCTTCTGATTCACCGCAACAGCGTTCTTCGAAACTGATTGGGCGGACGTGAATGCTTGCGGTGTCGTCGCCGTCACAGCGCCGGCTACGGTCTGGTTGACATACGTTTGATGGACCACGTTCACGTTGTTGTTGCGGACCGTCGTGTTGACGACCGTGCTGTTGTAATAATTGTTGATCACGGTGGTGTTCACCGTGGTGTTCGACACGTTCACATTGTTCACGTAGGTGCGGCTCACCGGATACGACGGGACATAAACTTCCCTCGGTCCCAGCGGGAACCAACCAACGCTCAGGCCGACTCCGAAGTGCGGTCCTCCGACCCACGCCACCAACGCCGGCGCATACACCGGCCGGACATAGACCACTCCCGGAGCCCGAGGCGGGCACGGCACCCATCGGGCGCGTCATCGATCCAGGTATAGCCCCAGGGATAAACGTAGGCCCAGTGGCCGTAGCGGTAAGGCGCCCAGCCGGCGATTGTGGTGTGCGGAAACCAGACGGTCCCGTATTCCGGTACCGGCCGCCAACCCCCGTAGTCATCGAGATCTTGGTACCCGATCACATCTGGAGAAACATAGCGGGCCGAAACCGAGAGGTCCTCGTGGCGATCACGGTCCGCGCACCAGGAGTCGAAATCATCGTTGTCGTTTACGTAGCTCTCGACATCCGCGTTGAGTTCATCGGTGCCGGTGAAGGTACTTGCCTCGTGGGCATGGACGGTATAAGCCGAGCCGCCGCCGGTCACCTCTCCTTCACCACCGCGTACCTTAATGACGGTTGTGTTTCCGTCTTCGTTGACGTTGATTCGGTAAACGCCGGGGCGAAGAACGGAAAACGCCAGGTTAGGCGTGTCGACTTCAAAGGTTTCATTCTGATCCAGCCGCTTCACGCGCACTCTGAGTGTGCCCGCCGTGAGCTGTATCTGTGTGACGTTGTCGGTCAAGTTCAAGAATGAAAAGCCAGTATTGCCGGCAATGCGAATGGAGGCTGAGCCGATGTGTAACTCGGCGCGTGAGTCGCGGTCGGCCCACAGTTTGTCGCCCGTCGTAACGGGGCGGTTGACGATGGCGTTGACCCACTCGTCGGTGCCGGCGGGTTGAAACGAAACCGAGCCACGCGCATAGCCGAGGCGCGCCACCCGGCCGGGCGGATCGTCATTGTCCGCCGCGGCGCGGAGCGGAGCAAACAACGAGAACAACGCGACCACCAGCGCCATACTCAACACGCTTACTGCCTTAAGATGTTTTCCCATTTGTTTCTTTCCTCCTGATCCAGCGGCCGGGTTGGTCGAACCGCCGCCGCCCAATTTCTTGTCTTTGTCGTGACGGGCGCACGCCACATTGACAGGGTCGCACAGCCTCAAGGGTGGCTATGCCGAAGCAGCCATAGCGTTTTGTTCTCTGAATACTTAGATGCAGCCTAGAGGTGGGTTTGCACAACCCTTGGAAATATAACGAGTTGCGACGCTTCGGCGGCCGCCTTGCCGAGACCAGTGGTGGGGTCTCGATTTGAGGAATGAGCGTGATTGAGGCCTCTGACACTCCAGAAGCATTGAGTGCTGAGACAATGCCACGTCGAGTCTCAAGTCTTGTTTTTGCCAATCGCCCACGCGGCGCAAAACGCTTCCAGCGCAACAGAGGGCAAAAATTACACAAAAGTTATTTCCCTTCAAGCCCATCTCGATCAGAGTTTGCCACATAAGTCATTGTTAAGAGAGAGCCTTGCTGAGTTTGGCAGAGTAGGTGCTCTATCTTTCGCTGCAAACTTCGTCCGCGACAAAAATCGAAGGGAACAAATTATGGCGGTTGGTTAGGCGGTAGACCCACGCGGGTAAGCGCCAAGCGGATGTAATCAACGGGGGGTCTAGCGTGTCAGGCTCTGCGCGCTGGTTCGCATGCAGGGACTTACCGCCGCCGCACACTCAAAACTGGAGATGAACCATGAACATGAAACGTATACAGCGTTTTTTCACTGCCATCGTTGTCATTCTCGGCATGTTCGCCCTTGCCGTTCCTGCGGTTGGAATGGACAAGGGAGAGCATCACAACGGGAAGGAGCTGCTCGGCGAGCATATCAAAACCAACGGGCACCATGTGATCCACAAGAAACAAGACCAACAAAAATATGGCCCAGGCGGCTGGACATCGCTTCGCATCCTTCTTTTTACCCCAAGATCAGTATCTGGGCACCACTTGGATTGGTTATGCCTACGTCGACGACTACGGAGTCGAGACAATCTACTGGTTCCCGTACGACATGATCCTTGATGGGGATACGGGCGCGATCGAGTACGTTCCAGTGTAGGAAGCGGCAGCTCTCTAGAGCCCGGCGCTTGCAGATGAATTGTCGGCGGGTGGCTTAGACCACCCGTTTTGAAAGGGGTATCGTGAAGTGGAAAAGGGCTTCACACAGCTAACGCAAGTAACCGGGCATGCTGTTACGTCAAGCAATTCAAGAACCGGAGCTGTTTGAGGCCTTGAAATAACACAAACGAGTACAACTCTGGAGAACCCTCATATGATGACCCCAATTCATGACCAAATTCTCGGCCAACTTGCGGCTCATGATCCAATTCCAACGGACGCTTGGGACGCTTTCGAATTTCTGTTCCGCCGAGGGTCGCTTGGACAGAAAGACCTGTCGATCTGTTTGCTCAGATACGTGCAAGCTCTCGCTGAGTTGAAGGAAAATGGACTGATCAAGCTGGCCATGGTGACGGCATCAGAGCGTCATTGGGTACTGACAGATGAAGGCCGCGAGCGCATCAACGCGGTGCTTGGACTGGCCGACGTAGACATCCAGCAACTTCAGGACATGATTCAAGACCGCCTTGAGGAAATGCTGAAGGAGATGAGTGTGACGGGAAGCTTAGCACACGCATGAAACGAGCAGGGGCTCTGAAGGGAGTTCTCCTTTGAAAGAGGCCGAGAGATAGATTTTCGAAGAGCAATACAGAGTCGTAGCCGCTGAGAGTGACCGACTATTCGTCCGAGGAGTTGTCAGCGGTGATGTGCTGACGATCATCAACACCGAGCCGGCAAGTCCCCCTGCACAAGAAGACTAAACGCGGCGAGTGCAAACAGCAACAGACCGGTGATTCGATCCGCGACCACTCGGTTTGGACGAGGACCCGTCCTGGACGCCACGCTATATCATCGCAAGCTTGCGATGTTATAGCTTATGGTGAGTATTCCGTTACGAGAAGGAATCACGATTTGTCCGCGTCGCTGCTGGAATCATATGGTCGACACTTACGATAATGGAGGCCTATTTTGCAAGACCAATGTTCCAATATTTAAAGCTTCCTCTGACGAATCCGAGCATCAAAGCCGCATCAGCCGCATCATATGTATTGTTAGTATTGTCGTTGAATGATGATGATGCAATTCTGCGTTTTCTTGATCACGGTATCCCTGGCGGTGACAACCTGCCGCGCCGCCAATTCTCACCATCGAGGTATGGCTGGGGATTCGCCAGCCAATCGCAAACACGCAGTTATCCGCAAGCCGCTTGCGGGAGTGCCCAATTTTGGGGAAGTGAGTAAGAAACTCTTTCGTGGCGGTCAGCCCTCGGAAAAAGGATTTGAAGCTCTCGCAAAGATGGGCATAGGTATTGTGGTTGACCTGCGCGGGTCACGCGAGAGCGAGCGCAAGCAGGTGACCAGCTTGGGCATGCAATATGTTTCGATTCCGTGGCATTGTTTCCACCCGCGAGACGAAGTCTTCGCGCGTTTCCTGGTTCTGTTTCGCGAAAAGCCGGACCAGAAAGTTTTCGTTCACTGCCGCCTCGGCGACGACCGAACCGGAATGATGGTGGCTGCGTATCGGATGGCCGAACAGGGCTGGACATCGGCGGAAGCAAAGAGGGAGATGGAGGATTATGGTTTTTCTGGGATTCACCATTTGATTTGTCCCAGCCTTTCGTCCTATGAAGAAAACTTTCCGCATCGACTGAAGAGCAGTCCCGCCTTCCAAGGGCTCAGTCCTGCCGGCAGCCCCGCCAACCATCCGCTGTTGTTGCCGTTCAATCCAAAATTTCCTCCGCTGCTGCTGCCATCATTATGACGCGATCCCTTGGAATTCCGGTGCTGCTACTACTTCTTGCCTTGTCGGCATTGGCCGAACGGCAACCAATCGAGTTGGAGCTAAAGGTCGCTACCCCGTTCCGGTTCGTTGCTTATGGAGATACTCGATTTACTGATCCGAGGAACGTCAATGCCTCGAACGCTGCCATCCGCAAGGCGTTAGTTCAGGCCATAGCTGACGCTCATCCTGCTTTTGTTTCTATTGGTGGCGATATCACGCTCAGAGGCGACGACGTCAACGACTGGAAGACCTGGAGCACTGAAACGGCGATTTGGGCGCAGAACAATATCCCGGTTTATCCAGCGCTTGGCAACCATGATCTCGGCAGCAACGAAAAACGGGCCCTCACCCAGTATTTCGCGCACTTTCCCGAGCTACAGGAGAATCGTTACTATAGCCTGCGTTTTGCGAACTCATTGATGATTGTGCTGGATAGCTCTATGGGCGAGACCTTGGGGTTTCAGGGAGAATGGCTTCAGCATGAGCTTGACACTGTTCCTGACGACATAGATTTTGTGTTTCTGGTCCTGCACCACCCGCCTTACACGAGCTCTACAGATAGGGCCATGGGGGGCGGCCATGCGTCTCGTTCCGCTGAACG
>WNFN01240040.1_pt1 | contig 11209 bp, 12 predicted proteins | sample 5400161 | NCBI WGS metagenome assembly WNFN01 (sample SAMN13153353, study PRJNA577476) | soil metagenome | isolation source: 80 cm saprolite on Douglas fir-dominated hillslope | place: USA:California | collected 2013-09-17
ACTTCGTCTGGTATGATTCGATCCGAACCCGAAGTGCCTTGATGCTTCAGAGTGTTCCACTGGATTGGACTTGCGGAGACCTGTCGGAAGGCTTGCGCTGCTTCCATTCCGGCGCGTTTTTCGAGGCCCACGAACACTGGGAAATGGTGTGGCTGGCGGCGCAAGAGCCGGAGAAAACTTTTCTGCAGGGACTGATCCCGGTCACTGCTTCATTCCACCATTTCCAGCGCGGCAACTGCGTGGGAACCATTTCCCTGCTGCGATCGGCTCTGCGGCGTCTTGACAAGTATCCAGAGGTCTTTGCAGGCATTGTGGTCGCACCGCTCCGCGTAGCAATCCGTTCATGGCTCGAAGCCCTCGAAACAACTCCACAATCTTCTCCGCCGCCTTTTCCCCAACTACAACTGACGGGCCGCGGGTCAGTCTTCTCGAACCGGTCGTGACCGGAAGGGCGATCTTTCACCGAGAACCTCTCCACAATACCGTGAACTAGATGCGCCTTTGACAGTTCCATCTTCGCTGTCATAGATTGGGCCTGCCATTAAGAACTTGCAGGGTACGTCAGCCTGTAACGGTAAGTAAGTGACTTAGAATTGTGCTGCATGACGCCAGACTCATGTCCTTACTCGAAATCCGCAATCTCACGAAGATTTATCCCCCAGGCGAATCACTGTTCGGGGGAAACGCCGGTCGAGTGGTCCGAGCCGTTGATGATGTCTCGCTCGACATCCATTCGGGCGAAACCCTCGGGCTGGTGGGGGAGTCCGGTTCGGGCAAGAGCACGCTGGGACGACTCGTTCTTCGGCTCATCGAGCCGACCTCGGGCAGCATCCGCCTCAATGGACGCGACCTGCTCGCTGCCGGCCAAGAAGAAATGCGGCGCCTGCGCCATTCATGAACGTCAGAGCATGACGAGCTCCGCACGCCGCGCCCGCGTCGCCGAACTGCTGCGGGCCGTCGGTCTCGACGAATCCGCTCGGCAGCGGTTCCCACACGAATTCAGCGGAGGACAGCGTCAGCGCATCGGCATTGCCCGCGCCCTGGCGCTGCGTCCGAAGTTCATCGTCGCCGACGAGCCCGTTTCCGCGCTCGACGTTAGCGTTGGGGCACAGATCGTTAACCTGCTCGCCCAACTCCAGCGTGAATTCGGCCTGACGTATCTCTTCATTTCACACTCGATGCCGGTGGTCCGCTATCTCGCGACGCGCGTCGCAGTAATGTACCGTGGGAAGATCGTTGAAGTGGGAGCGACCGAGCAGATAACGCAACTCCCCGCGCACCCCTATACTCGCAGCTTGCTCGAGGCCACGCCGGAGGTGGAGGCAGTGTGAGGCAATTTGAGTATTAAGGCTGGCGTATTCCGGCGCAGTACTTCGCGTGCTGCTCCAGGATGAAATGGTCCGTCATTCCGGCAATGTAGTCGCAGATTATGCGCGGTAAAGACTCTTCCTCGGCCTTCTCCTGATAGTAGTTCGGCAGCGTGGCAGAGTTTTTCATCCAAAAGGAGAACAGATCGCTGACCACGCGCTCAGCCTCGTCTTTCTCGCTGGCTAGCGCTGGACTGAAGTAGAGACTCTGATACAGAAAGTCTTTGGCCTGCTTCCGTTCCATTTCAACCTCGAGAGTGAACGCGGCCAGGCGCTCGGCGTGGTCGCGCACTTCGTCCACAGTGTGAATGCCAGCCTGCTTCACTCGCATTTGCGTATTCGTGATCAGGTCGCTGACAAAGCGATCGAGCACACGCTTCAGAGCCTCGTTAAATTTCAGTTTGTCAGGCGCGTCGGGATATGTATTCTCCACTTCGGAGAGGAAGCGTCCAAACACGGGTACGCCCTCGCGGATTTCCTCCAGCGACAGCAGACGGGCTTCATATCCGTCGTCCAGATCGGCGGTGTTGTAGGCAATTTCGTCGGTCAGGTCAATGAGTTGCGCTTCGAGCGGAGGCCGCCGGTCGAGAAGATATTCGGCCAGTTCCGGATACTCGCGGGCATTGTAATCGTGCGAGTGTTTGATGATGCCCTCGCGCACTTCGAACGTCAGGTTCAGGCCCCGAAACGCGGCATAACGCTGCTCAAAGTCCTCGACAATTCGCAGGGCATGCAGGTTGTGGTCGAAGAACAGGCCGTGCTCGCGCATGGCGGCGTCGAGAGCCTTTTCGCCGGAGTGTCCGAACGGCGGGTGACCGATGTCGTGTACCAGCGCCAGAGCCTCCACCAGATCGACATTGAGCCCGAGGGCGCCGGCAATGGTGCGCGAAATCTGCGCCACTTCGATGGTATGGGTCAACCGGTTGCGGAAGTGATCGGAATAGCGGCGGGTGAAGACCTGCGTCTTGGCTTCCAACCGGCGAAAGGCGCGCGAATGGATGACACGATCCCGGTCCCTCTGAAAGTCGTTGCGGTAGGCGTGTGAAGGCTCAGGAAAACGGCGCCCGCGGGAATTCTCCACGTGCACCGCGTAGCCGGCCAGCATAATCGGAGTCTAACAGAGTGCGGAAGTGAGTACCGAGGGCTGATACCCGACGTTAGCAAGTGGTGCCGCGTCCTCGATACTCCCGGGGGTGGTGTCCCAAATTCATCAACGACCAAGGACACGAAGTCCCACAAAGGTATGAATTACTGATACGGGCTAACGCTTCTCTGACTCTTCCTTAGCGATGCGGACTTTGGCAGCGTCCAGTTTCTGCTGCACCTTGGCTACAGCCTCGCTGTCCACCTCGGGAGCCACGGTCTTGCTCCACTCTTCGATGGCTCGCTCCCAGTGCGCTGCGGCCAGCTTCAATCGGCCGGTTTTCTGATATAGATCGCCCAAATGCTCCTGCACGGTGGGGTCTTTGCCCATGTGCGACGAAGCTCTGGTCAGATTCTCTTCCGCCAAATCGTACTTGCCCAACCGGAAGTAGGCCCAGCCCAGCGAATCCAGGTACGCGCCGTTCGCGGGATCGAGATTCACGGCCTGCTTGATGTAATTGAGCGATTCGTCGAGCCGCACGCCACGGTCCGCATTCATGTAACCCAGGTAGTTCAATACAACGGCGCTCTGCGGATGTATGGAAAGAACCTTCTTGAATTCCGCTTCAGCCTCGTCATACTTCTTCTCGCGTTCGTAGGTTGAACCGCGCAGGAAGTAGACGTATTCCTTATCTTCGGCAGTGGTGGACAAAGATTCGGCTCTGTTGAGTGCCTCCTCCGCATCACTCCAGCGCTTGAGACGGGTATTCATCTGCGCCAGCGTAATGTAGATTTCCCGGTCCTCCGGTTTGCCGTTCAGCATGGAGCGGACGTCAGCCAGCGCTTTGTCGGCTTCTCCCGTATCTGCGAGTTGAGCGTCGAGCACCATGCGCACTTCGCGGTCGTTCGGCAGCTTCTGCACCGCTTCGCGCGCTGTCGCTGTCGCCTGCGCCCATTGCTTGGATTCGCGGTAGGTGTCGATGATGTCCTGGTAGCCGCGCTTGGCATTCTCATCGCCGAGCGTCAGCATCTTTCGGAAGGTTTCCACCGCGGCGGGATAATTTTCCTGGTCGCGGTAAACCATTCCCAGGCGCTCGACGAAAATGGCGCGATTATTTCGGTCCGCTTGGCTGTAGCTGGTGTCGGGCTTTTCCGTCTTCTTCACCAGATCCTGCAAAAGCTTCAGCGCTTCGTCATAACGGCCCTGCGCCTGGTACACCGCCGCCATGTTATACGGGACTTCCAGCGAGTCCGGGACCATGGTGTCGGCTTTTTTCAGGCTCTCGAGCGCCTGATCGTATTTCCCCTGGCGACGATAAATTTCTCCGATGCGCAGATAGGTCTGCGCGTCTTCCGGATTCGCGTCGGCAATTACCTTGTATTGCTCGAGTGCAGCGTCCGTCTGGCCATCGTTCATCAGGTTTTCGGCCAGGCCCCGGATGGCATCGAGGTTGTCGCGATCCAGTTGAATCGCCTTCTTGAACGCGTCAATCGCTTTCTTGTATTCCTTGCGCTGTTCGTAGGTCGAGCCCAGCGCCGAATAAAGTTTCGCGGAACGTCCCGCATCCGGGACGGAACTGAGCACCTGCAACGCATGGGCGGTATCGCCTTCGTCGGTATACAAGATCGCGAGAGTAGTGACCGCCTCTTCCGAGCTGGGGTCGAGGTTCACGGCAGTCTTCAGCTCACTCTCCGATTTCTGCAGATCGTTGTTCAGGCGGTACAGACGACCGAGGAGAAGGTGGTTGTCGACGCTATTGGGCTCAATTTTTACGATCTGCTCATATTGCTCGATGGCGAGCTTGAGCACATTGTCTGAGCCATTGCCGCCCGGCATGTCGCCCAGGGAGCGCAGGTAGATCCGGCCCAGCAGCTTGTGCGCTTCAAGATTGTTGGGATCGCGTTTGATGATGTCCTGCGCTTCCATCACGGCATCGCGGATTCGTCCGGTCTTCACATACAGTTCGGCCAAGCCGGACGTCAGAAACTCCGAAGACGGGTCAGCCTCAATGGCCAGCCGGTATTCCTCGATGGCTTTATTTGCCAGCTCGCTGCGGCCATATACCGTAACCTGCTCCTCGTACATATGCGCGACCGCGTAGTGGTAATAGGCAGCGCCGCGATCAAATTTGTGTGGCGACGATTGCGCCGGTTTGGCGCCCAATGGCGCGGCAGGAGGGGTTTGTGCGAATGCGGCTGCGGCCGCCACTAAGACCATCAAAATAGGACGAAAAATTCTATTCATGCTGAACCTAGCCGTGCTGGAGATCGTTCCCGGAACCATAGCGATTGGATGCAGAACCGCCGGGGGTGGGGTGCTTTTATTCTAACCCGGTAGGCTTGATATTGGGGAAAAACACTGCGCGCCATCGGTGACGTTGCCGAATCAAAGGGACAGGGACTGGCGGGCTTGTGACCTCCGCGTGTCGATTGTCAAGGTGAGTAAAAAGGAGAGCGTTGGAACGTGTGGCGCGGGCACTCCCTTCGACAAGCTCAGGGCAGGCTTGCCCGCGAATGCCGCCAGCGACCTTGCACCCTAAGCGGCGATTGAATCAATGCCGGAAGTGCCGGACTCCGGTGAACAACATCGCAAGTCCTAGCCGGTCTGCGGCTTCGATCACTTCCGGGTCCCGCTGCGAACCTCCCGGCTGAATGATGGCGGTGGCGCCTGCCTTCGCAATCTCTTCTACGCCATCGGGGAAAGGAAAGAACGCATCCGACGCGGCGACGGTTCCTTTCAGAGGCAATTGCGCCTTCATCGCCCCGATCTTGGCCGCATCGACGCGGCTCATCTGCCCCGCACCCACGCCCACGGTCTGGCCTTCACGCGCATAGACGATGGCATTGGACTTAACGTGCTTGCAAACCTTCCATGCAAACAGCATCGCGCGCGTCTCTTCCGGCGTGGGTGCGCGTTTGGTGACGACCCTCAGATCGGACTCTGACAGCGGCCGGATGTCGGCATCCTGCACCAATATCCCCCCGGACACATTCTTCAGCACCCACTTCTGATTTGCCGCGTTCACCTCCACCAGCCGAAGGTTCTTCTTGGACGCGAACCTGGCCCTGGCGGCTTCATCGAAAGCGGGGGCGGCGATGACCTCCAGAAATAGATTGTGCATTTCCTCTGCTGCCGCCGCATCGATAGGACGATTCACCCCGATGACGCCTCCGAAGGCCGAGACCGGGTCGCATTCCAGAGCTCGCCGATAAGCCTCAGCGAGAGTCTTGCCAGTCCCTGTGCCGCACGGGTTCGTGTGCTTAATGATGGCGCAGACGGGCTCGTCGAATTCCTGTGCGAGATCCCACGCGGCCTGCAGATCGACGATGTTGTTGTAGGAAAGCTCTTTGCCCTGAAGTTGGCGGGCATTCGCCACTCGCGTTCCCGAACCGTCGGAGTACATCGCCGCTTTCTGGTGCGGGTTCTCGCCGTAGCGGAGATCGAGAGTCTTCTGAAACGAAAAGCGCAACGTGTCGGGGAAAACAGCAGCTTGTTGCAGCTGAAAATCTCCCGTAGTGCCGACGCTGACGCGTTCGAGAGTGGAAGCAATCGCGGAGTCATAGGCGGCGGTCGTCGCAAAGGCTTTCTGTGCGAGCCGCCACTTGGTTTCGAGTGAGAGGCGGCCGCCCGACTTCGTGAGTTCTTCGGCGATAGCTTCGTAGTCTGCCGGGGAGGTCACGACGGCCACATCGTGGAAATTCTTGGCCGCGGAGCGAATCATCGACGGACCTCCGATGTCGATGTTTTCAATCAACTCCTTGAAGGGGACGCCGGGCTTCGCAGCCGTCTTCTCAAATGCATAAAGATTCACCACGACCATGTCGATTGCCGCAATGCCGTGCTGGGCGACCGCGGCAACGTGGCTGGGGTCTTCGCGGCGATGCAGGATGCCTCCGTGCACCTTGGGATGCAGCGTCTTCACTCGCCCGTCGAGCATTTCAGGAAACCCGGTAAGTTCAGAAATGTCTTTAACCGCGATGCCGGAGTCACGCAGCAGCTTGGCCGTGCCGCCAGTCGAAATGAGTTCGATGCCGAGGCTGGAGAGACGGCGCGCAAAGTCTACAAGGCCGGTCTTGTCGGTGACGCTGAGAATGGCGCGCTGGATGCTGGACGTATTGCGGGACATGATGGGCCTCGGGAATGCAATATGAGTGCGGAGTGACCGAAAATTCTATCAGCAACACCCAAATGGTCGTTTGGCGCAACTGATCTAACAACTTCAGTCCTTGCTGGTGAGATGGCGATTTAACGCCAACTTGACGTAGCCGCTATCATCGCATGAGGGACGGCAAAAGTTTGAATTTGTGGCGACCTACCTTCTGATCTTCTGTTTTGATAATGCGCTCCATATTCAAGTGCTGGTGAACGGGGAGGTTAGGCTTTTTGCGGCCAAGGTTGATTGCCATCAGTTGCAAAGGTGCTTCCGGGTTCCCCAGGGCCGGTGGGGTGCGCGACTACGCGCTACGTCTTGAAGTAATCTTTCTTCCTGAAGTAGTGCACGATGCCGGAATAGTCATCCAGCTTGTAAATCTTGATAATTTCTGCGAGCGCCACGAGGCCGAAAAACGGGAGGAACGCCAAGTGCAGCCAAAGTATGCGACTTGCCTCTTGTGTCGTGCCATAGCTTACTGGGTGCGTCCACTCAAGGCCGACGGTCCAGCCGCGTTCCGGTTGAGGGGCATGTGGACGTTTTGCGGTGTAGTAGCTAATCAAGAGCGTTAACCAGAGGAAGGTTACAACGCAGCCCATTGCCCCAATAATTTTGATTGTTCCCGCTAGAACTCGCAATCGCTGGGCTGTATCGGGCCTCATGGGAATCATTTTATCGAGCAAATAGCGTTTGCATGTAGGTTGTTTGTTGGTTATCGGGCTTTTTCACCAGCTGCGCTCCGACGAAGAATTGCGAAAACAACAGCGAGGACACCTACGTGGCAACTACGACTTCGCCTTAGCCTTCAGCTTAACCCCGCCTTCGGCCAGTTCGACGGAATACTCCACGCTTTCGCAGCCGTACTGTTTGCGGATCTGCTCGGTCTTTTTTTGTACGAAGGTCGTAAAGGAGTCGAAGTTGCCGGAGATATTCTCTCCCGCTTTCTTCTTGGCCGCGACCAGAGTGTTGTACAGGCGTTCCACCTGCTCGCGCTCTGCCTTGTCCACGCTGCGCAGGGTAAACGGCTGGGACGACGCGGCCTCGGCCGCCGTCGCTGCGGCTGCAGCAGCCGCGGCGTGACTCACTCCATACACCGGGTTATGGTGCGCCTGGTGTTCCTCTTCCCGTACGCCTTGCACGGACAACAAGGCATCCTGCGGACGCCGGTATCCTTCTTCGCGGATGCGGGACTTCTTGCGCCAGAGATCGCTGTAGATGGCGTAGCGTTGTGCCATTTCGTTGTAGCGGAAACGCTGGGAGAAGTTCATGCGTCCGCCGTCGGAAAATTTCCGCAATAAGCTCAGCACCTTCCACTCGATGTCGGTGGGAGGGCGCTTTGTCGGGTTGCTGAAGTAGATCTCGTACTCGATCTTCAGCCGCCGCAGCTGCGAGTCGAGAAGGTTCAGTTCCTCATCGGTGGTCACGGGATTCTCCAGCCCACAGTCTAGGCGTTGCCCCGCCCTTGGGCGAGGTATCCGTTGGTCACCGAGGTCATGGTACGAAAGTAAGGGGTAGCTTCTAGCTTCTGGCTGCTAGCTACTAGCTTATGGCTCCGGCTACTCATTACCAGTTTATGCGGCGGAAGTGGTTTTTAAGAATGACAGAGGATTGAGGGCGGTTCGAGAGTTGGGCCATGCGGGGAATCGGATGCTGCAAGATTTGAAGCTAGAAGCCAGAAGCTAGAAGCTCACTTCCCCGTATTCGACGCCATTTTCTTAACCATGGCGAGAACGAGCTTGCGGTCGCTGTCGTTCAGGCTGGTGGCATAGCGGCGAATCTGGCTCAGGAAGCGGACTTCGTCATCGGAGAGTTGGGGCAGTCCCTTGGAGCCGTTACTGTGGCCGGATTCGGAGAAAAACTGTGAGAGCGCAATCTCCATGGCCCCGGCAATCTTTGACAAGGTATCGAGCGACGGGATGGTGTGGCCGTTTTCCACACGCGACAGGTAGCAGCGCAACAGCCCGGTACGCTTTTCAATATCGCCCTGAGACATACCTTTCTGCAGCCGGTAGTTCCGGATAGTCTCGCCGATATTGATGGCAGGGAGCATTTCAGGATGCGTGCATAGTAATCAGAACGGCATCTTCTGGCAAGTGGAAATTCGTGCCATACAAGGCCCACTTTCGGCTAGGGCTTAGCCAGCAGATACATCACCTTTCTTGGACAACGTGCAACAAATAAATTCTCTGTGGTGGTGCGCCCCCTTCCAACGTATCAGAAAAACTGCAAGCCTACTTCTTCAGCATCGCTGCCAAGAAATCCACAGTACGCTTCCATGCATCCGCAGCATCTTCGGCGCGGTATCCCTCTTTGTTGTTTGGATTCTCAAAAGCATGGCCTGCATCCGGGTAAATCTTAATTTCCACCCTCTTGCCGAGTTTCTTCAGAGCCTGCTCAAACTTGTGGACGTCATCCGGCGTGATCCCGCGATCCTGTCCGCCAAACAACCCAAGGATGGGAGCATTGATTTTCTTGAGCGCCTCGGGGTCAGTGGCGAGATGGCCGTAGTTGATGACGTCTGCCGCCAGAGTCGGCTCCTGGAGCGCCACGTCGAGCGCATAGCCTCCGCCCATGCACCAACCGATCGATCCGATGCGATTTTTACGGACATTCGGTTGCGAGGCGAGAAACTCAAAAGCCGCATGTAAATCGCGCTTAGCGCGGTCCTCCGGGACTCCGCGCATAAGTTCGTGCCCCATATCGGGAGTGGTGGCAATCTTGCCACGATAGAGATCGACAGCCAGGGTTACATAGCCCTGGTCGGCGAGTTTTGAGGCCTGGTCTTTGACCCAATCAACCAGCCCCCAATATTCGTGGATGACGATCAGTGCCGGAAACGGTCCTTTACCCGCCGGGGTGTAGAGAACGCCCTGTACGGTTTCGTCGCCGCTCTTGTAGGAAACAGTTTTGCCGTCGACGGCGAAGACGGAAGTTGCAACTAGGACGACAATCCAGAGGAAGCAAGATGTCTTCATCATTATTCCACCTTCCCGCAAAAGATATATACCCAGGATCACACACGCGAGTAGGAGAAATCCTGACCCGCGTGTATTAATAAAAGAAACAGCCACCGGTTCGGCTCCGCTATTGCCAGGATCCCTGCGCCTATGAATGCCAGGATCAAGCTGATCCCGAGCGAGCGGGTGCGCGTCACAATTCCAACTCCATGTACATCGCTCCGGCAATCGGGTTCAGACGGTAGGTAGCAATTTCTTTGAATCCGAGCTTGCGATACATGCCCACCGCATCTTTCATGATCGGTTCGACGGTGTCGAGGCGCATGCGCTCGTAACCGATCTGACGTGCTTCGGCGATGATCGACTCGGCCAGTCGGCGTCCCAACCCTTTCCCGCGAAACTGCGGTCGCAGGTAGAGCCGTTTCATCTCGCAGATGCCCGTTTCGAGCTTATGCAGCGCGACACAGCCCGCGAGTTGGCCTGGGTATTCCGCGAGCAGAAGACGGCCTTCAGGTGGCGCGTAGTCCCCGGGCAATCCCGCGAGCTCCTTGTCGAAGTTCTGAAAACAGAGGCTGAAGCCCAGGGACTCCGCGTACTCCAGGAACAGTTCGCGCGACTGTGCGATCCGTGCGGACGAGTCAGCCTGGGCAATCGCAAACTCCATTGCTACTCCGGACTTAGTTCGAACCAGCCTCTGAACACAAGCAGCTTCCCGGATTCATCAATCAGGAAATCTTAGGTAATCTTTCATGGTTACCGCCGTTTCCCGCACCGCAGACAATTTAACACTCGATCAACATTTTCACGAGAAGATGCTGTTGAGGCCATTGCTTGAAATTCAAACGGACGTGCGCAGTTTTGCTGTCTTTCGTCGCCGCATTGCCGGCCACGGCAAAGGATGAACCCGTCGTCATTCGCGGAGCCGCTTCCATGCTGCATCTCTGCCAGGAACTGGTTGGACTTTTCAACTCCCAGCTCCCCGGCGCTTCGATCGGCGTGAATGTTTCGGAGTCGGTGCAATCGCTTCCCGCCGGCGGCAGCTCGATCTGGCAGACCGTTCACCCGCTCGATGTCAGGCAAAAGCAGCAACTGAAGGAGCGTTTTGGAAGCGAAGCCCGCGAGATGCCGATTGCCATCGAGGGCACCGTTGTTATCATCAACAAGTCTAACTCCCTCAACGATCTCAGCCTGGACCAGTTGCGTGCGATTTTCAGCGGGAAGGTGACCAACTGGAAAGAAGTCGGGGGGCAGGATAGCGCGATCTGCCTGTACAGCACGGAGTCTCTGGTGGGGGGAAGCCTCTTTTTTACAGAACTCGTGCTGCGTGGAGAGGAAATCGACACCGCAATGAGGGGGTATACCAATGCAAAGGAAACGGAGAAAGCTGTGGCGCAAGATCGGAACGGTATTGGTTTGATTCCGCTGCCCGCCGAGAATGATGTGAAGTATCCGAGATTGCACCGGATGGCCGGCGGCCCCGGAATCGAAGCCTCTAACGAGAATATCCGCCCCGTGCGCTATCCGCTTAGCGGGTATGTATATTGGGCCTTTGCCAAAGAGCGCCCAGAGGCAGTCACTCAGTTGTTGCGCTTTACTATTTCCGCGCCAGGCCAGCTCGCGGTGCAGGCAGCTGGCTACTATCCGATCAATC
>WNFN01121662.1_pt1 | contig 11203 bp, 12 predicted proteins | sample 5400161 | NCBI WGS metagenome assembly WNFN01 (sample SAMN13153353, study PRJNA577476) | soil metagenome | isolation source: 80 cm saprolite on Douglas fir-dominated hillslope | place: USA:California | collected 2013-09-17
GAATGCTCGCCACTCACTTAATGCGCGATTCCAGGAGCGATTGATCGCCTCGTTGAGTTTCTCCGTGGTCAGGTGATACGTGTAAGGTGTAAGTCCTTCGAACTGAGCATTATGAGGATCAGCGACACGCCGGAGCAGATCCATTGGTAGGACCGCTCCCTCAGTGTGTACCGTAAAAAAGGTCGCTTGTTGGCGTCTCTGGTACGTAACCATCCCTGGTTCCCCCTAACAACTGCTTACGTATTTGGTTGTGGCTCCCCTTCTCCCTCGCTAACTTCCTCACTTTTCTTCTGGAATGCATGTTGCGCTCTTAGTGACCTGAACTTTGATAATGTCTCAGTTCATATTGAAAAAGCAAACAAGCAAGAGCAAAAAATAGAATGCCTACGATTGAGGATATATACGCAAATATCGGAGACACACTTAATTCACTTGTATGATGTAATAGTATCGTTGAGGGAAAATACGCTATGAATGCTACTGGAAGAAAAAAAGTAAAGAAAAAACGAGCGATGTTCCCATAAATAGCCAGCGGATAATTACCAGCCAGGCTCATCATATCGTCGAAGAAAGAGACGAGAAAAAACGCACTGAGTGTACGAAAAGCTAATGTGCTCACCATAAGTTTAACCGCAGTTTCAACCAGACATCCTCCAATGATAGCGAATACCAGATAGATAAAAGTGAGTATGGACCAGCTTATGTGGACGCGGGTGAGTGCTGCGGCAAATATCAGGATACCTCCCAGAAGGTCCCCGCAGGCTGCGATAGGAAATTGATAGGTGATGACAGAGAGTAAAGGGGGAACTGGAGAAGAAAGAAATTTATCAAACTCTCCCCGGCGAACGAGAAAATCCATGCGATGGAATATCCCAAAGAAAAGCATACTGCACGCATGAATAAGGAGCCGAAGCCCATAAAGAAAGGCAATCTCTCCAAGATTCCAGCCATTCAGATTCTGAAACTGGCTCAGGATAATCCAGATAAAAACGAAGCCCGTTCCTTGCCATATGAGTCCCATTACAATCAATGTAATACAATTCGCGCGATATTGTAACTGGCTGCGTAGTCCAGCATATGTCAAGGTCAGATAGAGACGAAGAATACCCAATCTAGCCTCCTTGGATACTAACAAAGCGTTTGGCCCTGGACCAGGTTAAGAGGACCAATATGCACAGAAGCAGAATCCAGGCTATCTGGATAGCAAACGTTTCAATTAAACTGGTGGTCTGCAATTCTCCCAAATAGATCGAAACTGGAAGGAAGGCGACAGCCTGAAAAGGAAGAAAGAGTGCAATAGTGTAAAGGGCCGGGGGAAAAAGCCATAAAGGTAGTAACGCGCCGGAAAAGAGTTGATTGACGAAACGGTAGATCAGCAACATTCCTTCCAACTGAAATGTCCAGAAGGAAACCAGGCCCATCAACAAGCCTATGAGAGCGACAATACAATAAGCCAGGGCGCAACTGGCAATATACAGTACGAGAGCTTCGAGAGAGGCTGGACCCTGTAATCCTCCTGCCACCCAGGCGAAAGGAAGGGCGAGAAGCGCAAATGGAAGCAAACTGAGTGAAGCACCGACTTGCCGGGCTATCAACTGGCCGGGAAAGCTGAGAGGCTTTGCTATGTCAAGCGCAACATCTCCGGTGCGGATGCGCTCTTGCAGAACATTGGTGATTGTGGGAGTCAGCACCCAGATTTGGATATTTGCCAGGGTTAGATAAGAAATCAGCGTTGGTAACTGAATATGATGACTATTGTCGCTGTGTGAATAAATAGCTGTCCAGACGACCTTTAAGAGATAAACTTGAAAGATCACGCCTGCGAGTTGGAAAATCACATTAGCTCTATAGATAAAGGTAATCTGCGCTCCCATACGCGCCAGTTGAAGGTAGGCTGAACCCCTAGCTATGATTGCGTTTTTCATGCTCACCTTCCCCGTAAACCTGGCGAATGATCGCTTCTAAATCAGGCTCAGTTATAGATACGTCCATGATTTGATGCTGTTGACTTATTGCGGAGATAAGAGTGGGAACAGTGGTTGCAGCGGGATCATATTCGAGCCATACCTTCGTTCCTTGACAATCCACCACGTTCGCATCAGCTACGTCAATACACGTGTCCTCGTTCTCAAGCTGGACAATGAGCAAGCGTTTCGTGGTGTAGAGCTTCTTTAATTCAGCCACTGATCCATCATAAATGATATGGCCTTGATCAATTAAAACAATACGCGAGCAAAGCCGCTCCACATCACTGAGGTCATGTGTTGTCAGAATAACGGTGGTCTGTTGCGAGCGATTGAGGTCCTCAATAAAACGACGAATACTCTCCTTAGCGATAATGTCTAATCCAATGGTAGGCTCATCGAGATAGAGGATACGCGGTTCATAGAGCATTGCAGCCACGAGATCGCCACGCATACGTTGACCCAGGCTAAGCTGTCGCACCGGAGTTTCGAGAAAGCCTGACATATCGAGCGTCGTGATAAAACGGTCCAGGTTGCGCCGATAGCGTTCCTGAGAAACGCCATATATTTTAGCGATAAGCACGAATGTTTCGATTAAGGGGAGATCCCACCAGAGATGGCTCCTTTGCCCGAATACAACGCCAATATTGAGTGCGTTGCGCCTGCGCTGCTTCCAGGGAACGAGGCCAGCTACTTCGATCGTTCCCGATGTGGGCATCAAAATCCCGGCCAGCATTTTGATAGTCGTAGATTTACCTGCGCCGTTAGAACCGATGTAACCCACAACTTCTCCCTCCTCGATATCCAGACTAATCCCATCAATGGCGCGGATTGTAGTATATTCAGGTTTCAAGAGCGAGGAGAGTACGCCAAAACGGCGTGGACGCCGTTTGAGTACACGGAACTCCTTAACGAGATCCTGTAAGTGAATGATTGGCATATATTACTTAGGCCAGGTAGAAAACATTGTTTAGACCTGGCACGCCTCCTGAGCACATATACATCTGGTATTTTGACAATCCGGGTTGCTCTCCTCTTCAAGGTTCTGCCTTCTTCTTCACGTTGCCTGGCGTCAGGCTTTTTGCAGCATATAGAGGTCTGTACCTTCTTCTTTTCCTATTGCGATAGGAACGCTCGTGCATTTGTCATGTTGCATACAGAAAGAGACATCATCGAGAAAACCCATATTGATCAAATGACGAGCTGCGTCGCTGTGATCGATGATCTTTGGGGGCTTGTATGCCGCATAAAGCGTCAGGGCTGTCGCGGCAGCCTCCTCAAGCGTCAGGACCTCCGTCGGTGACATGGCGGGATTCTGGTCCCGGTAGGGTGGGAACAACTCCTGGAGGACACCTATCAGATAACCCGCGCAGATAGCATCATCTAAAGCAAAGGCATTGAGTTTGCCTGAGCAAACCAGCGAGATATTCCTTTTCTGTTCATATACCTGTGTAAGAGCGTAGGCGGCGACGGCGCGGGCGTTGTAAAAACTCCCTGCCAGGCACATACTCTCCGCCGGGCAAGCATAGAACGCTTGTGTACCGTTGGTCGTCGCGAAAATCAACTCATGCCCTGACAGGTCGGCCTGAGAGAGCTGCATGGGCGAGTTACGAAAAACAAAACCGGGCAACGGCTGCAAATTACGTTCTCCACACAAGATGCGATGGGGGTAGCGCCTGGCTGCCTCGCGTGCCTGTTCAATATCGTTCGCGACAAACACGCGCGAGGCTCCGCGTTCAAATATGACCGAGAGCGTTGTCGTAGCGCGAAGCACATCTACCACAATATAGATATCGTCTGGTGAAGTAGTAACGGCGCGCAGATCTGCCGGCGTAAAAAAAAGCTGAATATGCACGATGGTTTAGCTACTCCTTTCCTCTTATTTTTTGCTTGAAATGGGAAGTTCTGCACTATCAGTTTGTTCTAGTATGTCTGGAATGCTATTATGTTCTTGAATAAAGCGCAGAAATGTCCTGAAACTCTCCTGGTGGGAGGCGTGTTGCAAATCAAAGTGTGATCGAACAGCGCGAGTGTACGCCCCAATGCATGCGTTTATCGACTTAAAATTCTCATACACAAATGGCCGATCATTTTTATCTCTCAGGCAGGCTTTGCACATATCGAGCGTCATTGGAACAGCTTTTGTGAAACGCGTCGAGTTGCCCGATCCCTCAAAAATCGTAAAAGGCTCTTTTGCATAGCGGTGAGGTAACGTGAGCAGGTGATTTACATGAGCGTTTCTCACAAAGGCCTGGAGTTCGTAAAAGTGGGACGCGTATGGGTCATAGATCTGCTGAGCATTAAGCGGCGAATATTCCAGGATGATAGCGATTTCGATAAAACCTACCAGGTAAAGCGAGCGCTGTCCAGCAATAAATCTCTTCTTTTCGCAATCGTAGGCTGATAAATTTGCCAGGAAGAAAATGATATCTCCTGGTTGCGCGTGCCGCAAGCTGCTTGCTCTCGCATTTACATATGGAATATCCCCGTAAGTGAAGCTAGCGTGATGCTCGTCGTTCTTGTCGCCTAAAATGGGATCATAATGGACGATAGAGTCGGCAAACTGTGTTTGAAGCTCCGGCGAGGAGAATGAGAGCAGGCTAGCTGTAGAATTGTAGCAAGAGAGATCGTGGTAGGTAACGGGCTGAATATCCGCAATCACACACTCCTGGAGTGTGCTGCCTTCGGGTATCGGAATAAACTCAAAGCTCTTATCAGTAAAGAGGGGACTGCGCAATCTATGAGAGAGATTTACCCCTACATTTGCCAGATAAACACGCCTGGCTGGTCGTCTGAGTCTCTCTCCAAAGATTGATAATTGCATAAACTTACCCCTTCGACTTGATTGCATGCGCTTCTTGCAAGCGTTTTTCAGCCTTCTTTTACCCAGATTATAGCATACACCTGGACAATTACCTACCGCGATGGCATTTGCGCAGGGCTATTTACTTCTCCTCTTCTTCCCCGCCCGCCCACCCAAAAAGAAGAAGTTTGGCGGGGACACCCCGCACCCCGGCAGAAGGCTGCGCCCTCTGCACTCCCGCTTTTGGCGAGAAGTAAATAGCCCTGGCATTTGCGGGTGTCATTCAAATTTTTGCCAACTGAGCCACAGCGGAGGCGCTGCTCCGCTGCTACACGCCCGGATGGATCAGAGCGGCGCCTCTGATCCATCCGGGCGTGTAAGGCAAGCCGGTCAGGGAGCAGCCGTCAGAGCAGCGCCTCAGACGCTGCCGGGCGTGCAGCAGCGGAGCAGCGCCTCCGCTGTGGCTCAGTGGCTGAGCTTGCTAAGAGGTTTTGAGTGCCAGAAGCGCATCTCCATATGTGTAGAAGAGATAATCATGAGCCAGCGCCTCGCGGTAGATCTCCTTGAGTTGCTCTAATCCTGTAAATGCAGCCGCCAGGCTCATCACGGAAATCCTTGGATACGCGAGATTAGTGATCAGCCCTGAGAGCACCTTGAATTCAAAGGGCGGGTAGATAAAAAGGCTGGTTTCTCCCACGAGATCTGCCTCGATGTCTTCGTAGTGGGCGAGTTTTTCAGGAATGGATTCGAGCGTGCGCGTTGTTGTTGTGCCCACCGCGATGATTCTTCGTCCTTCTTTGAGCGCCTGCCCGATCTGGCGCGCCGTTGCCAGGGGAACCCGGTAATGCTCTTTGTCCGCTATATGCTCATCCACAAATTCACTTTTGAAGCGTCTGAATGTTCCGTATCCAACATGGAGGGTGAGGGTGATGATATCAATATCATGGCGGGCAAGATCAGCGACGAGTTCTTCACTGAAATGCAGGCCAGCCGTTGGACAGGCAATAGAACCGGGATTGCGAGCGAAGACTGTCTGGAAATCGCTCTCATCTTCCACGTCGGGGGGACGGTCAATATAGATTGGAAGCGGAGTAGATCCATTGTCTTGCAAAAACTCGGAGAGGGAGGCATAAGGCTGATCGCTCAAAAGATCGCCTTGATACACGTCCCAACCAGACTCATGCTGCTTCACAACATATTTCGCTCTATCAAATTCGATAGTATCCCCTATTTCAGGCTTTGAAGGACAGATGGCTATAACATTCTTTAAACTCTGTTGTTCTGGGTACATAATCAGGATGAAAACACCATCATCTCGCCGCAGCGCCGCAGGCACAACACTGGAGTCATTGGCTACAATCAAGTCTCCCGGTCGCAATATGGAAGCCAGATCGTTAAACATCTTATGCCTGGTTTGCTGTGTATCACATCCGAAAACGGCCAGTTTTTGTTCAGAATACGGCCGCGGGCGCTGAGCTATACGTTCTGGCGGAAGGGGAAAGTCGAACTCAACTGAACGTATGCGTTCTGTGTTATGCTGCATGTCGCTGCTCCTTCAGGTCACTATGCATGACCATCTTATGCCTTCAACAAAGATCGACAGACGCTTAGATCGTCTTAATAAACGTCACGCAATACCCGGTAGTTTTTATTATAGGAAAAAAAGTCGAGAGCCGCTGCTTTGAGATCACAGTCAGGCAACTGCTGGACAACTTCCCATGCCTTCTGATACTCCCGATTCTTGTGCAAAGCATACCCCCAACACATCTGCGTGGCTACTCGCAAAAGAGAAGATGAGAACTTGTCCAGCGTGGGTGCTATCAAGGAGCGCATCGCGGATTCCTGGGCGATGAATTGTTCAAGCTGTTCATCTAAACTCTCAAAGGGAATATCCCAGGGAACGGTGTTATACCGGGTCATATTCAGTGGATGAGCCAGGATCTCATGCACGCGTTGCAAAAAGTCCTCATAGAGGTGGAGTGAACCAACGAAGTGGGTATACCCACCAGGAGAAACGCCTAGCTGGCGGCTCAATAACTCCTGAATAACAGTCCACTCAAAGACGTTGATCGTCGAACCCCAGATGACATCCATGCTTCTTGAGACCACTCGCATATGGAGTTTCCCATCTCGCAAGGAGAATTGCATCCAGTTGTTACAGGGAATATCCTTGCGGCGTGTGTCGAAGTCGCAAGCAGGATCAAACAGAGCGATCACCGCTCGCCTGCTATCAGGATCGCTTTTGAGAATACGCAGTACCTCGGCAAGCTGATTAACCCCTCGCCAATTTTTTATGCGAGGGCCATATGCTCCATGAAGAACCACGCCGTCATCTGAAAAATCGGCGATACGCTGGAGATAATAACCAATAAACTCCAGGTCGTCGCGTCCCGCTAAGACCCAGAGCGTCTCTGCCAGGGTAGCAAAAATATTGGCCTTTCTGCCGGGCAGGAGCGCGACGCGATCACAAGGATTGTTAATAACAATGCTTACATCCTGTAGCTCCCGCGTTCCTAAGCCTCGTGGAGAGCGCTTGTAGCCATCAGATAAAATAATCTGTAAAGCATTATAGAGGGCCTGCCTGTAGTTTTGTGCCTCAATGACATACATGCTAACTGGACTGCCTTTCAAAATGTGGTAAAACATGTTCACCACCATTTCAATTACGGTCTTTGGATCGGACAGGAAGCCCCCGTGACTTCTACGCCGGGCAAAAAACCTCGCCAGGATGTTGTCCGCACTATTATCATCGCGGTCCATGACGAGTCCACAATTTTCGCAATGATACGTCCGTTTCCACAGTGGCATGTCCTGCATCTGACCACACCGGCTACAGGTCTTGGACGTGTTGCGTTCATCTAATTTGACCAACTCTTTGCCAGAGAGTTGACACTTGTAGACGAGCATCTGGGTGAAGGTGTAACATCCCCAATCATTAAAGACCGCCCGATTCTGGCGCTCTACCAGTCTGGCAAAGGCGCTCGCCCGCTGCGCCAGTTCCACTCGCGCTCTTTCATGAAGCGTACTACTGACTCGTCTGGTCCCACGCCCCAATCGCGAAAATCGTAGATGCAGTCGTGGAGCGCCTGCGCGTTCGTTGCCTTCTGCTCGCTCATCAGTTTTTCAACCAGGGCGAAAAAGTTCTCAGGCTTCTCTGGCGCACATTCTACCTCGTACATGAGCCATTTGTGATAAGGATAAAGGATGTGGTTATAGGCCAGTAGCAGGCGAGAGGCGTAAAAGACCATTTCGTGTATGGCGTGAGCCAGGAGATAACGCAGCTGCCGCCGCTCAGCGTCATGGGCATACCAATTATGCGACCGGACCTGGCTATAGAAATGCTTCATTTTTTCTTCGCGCTCAGCTTCAGGATAAACAGGAATCTGAGGGAGCAGTTCGTCGAGTTCGGGAAGACGTGAATAAGCCAGAAAGGCGCCAACAAAAGCGGCGCGAGCGGGTTCGCTGCCATGGTGAGCGACATCTTTGAGAAATTGTAGATCAATGATCTTCCCCTCAGCATAGCCACCAGGGTAGTCGCAGATGTCCTCGTTGAAATACCAGAAATGCTGCTTCTCAACGCATCTGGCGTATTCCTCGTCGCTGGCAACGAGCAGAAGATCAACGTCTGAGTATTCCAGGTTGCGCCCCTTGGCCAGCGAGCCACCAATCAGCAAGGCGGGATAGCGTGAGTCATCCTTAAATTGCCTGGTCAAGCGCTCGATAGTTCTGAGATGGTGAGCTTCCATGCTTTTTTTGCTTTCTCTGCTTCATATATCGCTGAAGTCTCTGGCTGCGATACGTCGTGATATATTTTATAATTATAAAAAGAATAGGAGAAAAATGCAACCCCTATCTTTCCTGCTTCTCTCTTGACAGTATTCATACCGTATCCTATACTTCGTGAATTAAAATGTCATTGCACAAATAGATAAGCAATAAGAAATTTTTCTCTTTTGAGAAGGTAAAGTTATGATGAGCGAAGGAGAAAGTTGGCAGAGGCACGAGGTTGCCGTGTTAGGGTCTGGTGTCATCGTCGAGGGAGACCCACGCTGGACTCAAGCCTACCAGCTTGGCAGGCTGCTCGCCCAGGAGGGCTTTGCCGCCGTCACAGGGGGCTATACGGGTCTTATGGAGGCGACCAGTCGCGGGGCGCACGAAGCAGGCGGCAGAGTTATCGGGTTGCCTATGCGCCCCTGGACCGCAGTTCAACCGAATCCGTGGATCACGGAGGCGCGCTGGTCCGAAAGCCTGGGAGAGCGCGTTGAACATATTCTCCTCTGCGAGGCCGTTGTGGTGTTGCCGGGTGGGATAGGTACGCTCTCGGAAATGGCCATGAGTTGGGTCGCGCTGCATACAGGAAAGCGGGCCTTGATCTTTCTGGGCGACTGCTGGCCACCGGTAATCCAGGCTATGAGCGAGCATCTTCTGATCACTGAGCCTGCCCTTGCCTGCTTGTCCTTTGCCGCAAGTCCCGAAGATGTGATACGTCAGATACGCAGGGATGCGCAATGAGCGAGTCACGCTGGGCGGTTCTCTTTGACCTCGATCAAACGCTGATCCTCACCTCCGCGCTTCTGCCCCTACGCCAGCAACAGAGATGGCAGGAGATCGACGCGGCTCTCCATCTCACTCTTCTTCCTCAGGGGACGCACCAGTTTCTGCAACAGATGCAGAGTGTAGCCGTGCTCGGCGTGGTGACGAGTTCCCTCAGATCCTACGCGGAACAGGTGCTTACCCATCACCAACTTCCGCTGCCGGTCCTGGTAGCCTATGAGGATACGGACCATCATAAGCCTTCCCCTGACCCTCTTTTGAAAGCCCTGGCTATCCTGGCTATCCCCGCGAACCGCGCCCTGTATGTGGGCGATGCCAGGGAAGATATGCAGGCCGCGACTGAAGCCGGGCTGTGGAGTATCGGACTCTGTTGGGATACCCCACTCCAGGATCTCCAGGCGGCGTTTCCCACCTGTTCGAGCTGGGATCATGTGCTGACCTGCATTTCCCTGGCCATGGATGGGCACATACAGCCGTGAACCGCTACGGTTGTGTGAAGGGATGTAATGCATGCTGATCAATGTGTCCGGCTATGCCGGTGAAAGAAAAATCATCTTCACAAAGAGGCGCGGGCAGAAAACTATCCCAGCACACTTCTGATTTGGGATAAAAGGCATCATAGGTTTTCCCATATTTCCCGACAGCAATGCTGATGACAGAGCTTGCTCCCGCGTTGAGTAGAAAATTCCTGGCCGTTTCAAAACCATAGGCATTGGTCGTGAAATCATCAAGTACAATAATCGATCTGTGCATAATCTCAGCCCTTAGCGCGGGATTGAGGTGAATCGTCTGAAGTTGGATATCTATGGTTGGATTGCCGTGCTTAATTCTGATTTGTGAACTGCTCGAAGCCTCGCTATGCCGCACGATTAGTTGCCGCTGATGTTGATTATGAAACAATGCCGCATTCAGCGTGATAAAGGCATTGAGTACTGTTCCGTACTGCCCATCATGTCCAGGATACAGGCACCAGATACTTCCCTCGCTGCCCCCTTTTAAATGCAACCCTTCGAGATACATGCTGGCAAGCAGATGGAAGGTGAGATATCTGCCATTTTGAAATCCTTTTACCAATTTCTTATTCGTCGTCCCGTTTGATTTGATGAAAGGCGTAATACTGGTCACTTTAGCAAGGTCGGAATCGAGCAGTGCCCGCACCTGGACATCGCGTCCCAGATCGTCTTTTTCTTCAATGGAATAGTACCAGAGCGCTTCTTTTAGAAAAAACGTTTGAACGAAAGTAAGAAAATCAGAAGGCGTGTCCACTGGGATACCATAGTGAAGTATGGGATTTGCCCAGGCTGCCCTGAAAAACAGTACATTACTGTTGCAAGCCTCGTAGAAATCGTGAACAGCATCTCCGACGTAAAGGATGGCATTTGCTGCCAATTGCAGGGAGGAACAGACGTATTTGATAAACTGCCGGGTCCCTTTTTTCCCGCCAACTCGCTGTGGAAACAAAAATCTGCTCCACTCCAGAGGAAGCATGCTTTGAAGCAAAACAGCATTTGTCAGGTTGTTTGTCGCGAAAAAAACGTCAATATTCCAGAAGTGAAGCTGCGCGATCACTGCCTGGATACCAGATACCAGTTGCCCCTGACGATTGAGAATTGTTCCGCTGATATCAAAAATTACTGCACGAATGGTCATTGCTCACCTTTATAGGATTGTAGCCTTCGCGGGGAGGACCCGGGGCGGTTTCCCCTCCGGGTCCTCCCCGCGCAAGAAAACGGCTTTCCCAAAATTCGATACCGTTGGCGAATGGTAAAACGGGCAAATAACGCAGCCACAGCGGAGGCGCTGCTCCAATACCATTCAAATAAGCCCAAATGAGTCATCCCGGATTTTGAAAACGCTTGGGAAGCCCTTCTTGCTCCTCGTC
>WNFN01004567.1_pt2 | contig 11202 bp, 6 predicted proteins | sample 5400161 | NCBI WGS metagenome assembly WNFN01 (sample SAMN13153353, study PRJNA577476) | soil metagenome | isolation source: 80 cm saprolite on Douglas fir-dominated hillslope | place: USA:California | collected 2013-09-17
TCAAGCGGCTGCTCGACCTGGGCGCACCGGAGATCATCGTCAACAACGAGAAGCGGATGCTGCAGGAGGCCGTCGACGCGCTGTTCGACAACGGCCGCCGTGGGCGTCCCGTCACCGGCCCGGGTAACCGGCCGCTGAAGAGCCTGTCCGACATGCTCAAGGGCAAGCAGGGCCGCTTCCGCCAGAACCTGCTCGGCAAGCGCGTGGACTACTCGGGACGCTCGGTGATCGTCGCCGGCCCGTACCTGAAGCTGCACCAGTGCGGCCTGCCGAAGATCATGGCGCTCGAGTTGTTCAAGCCGTTTATCATGACCCGCCTCGTCGAGCGCAAGTCCGCGCAGAACATCAAGGCGGCCAAGAAGATGGTCGACTCGATGATCGCCGAGGTCTGGGACGTGCTCGAGGAGGTCATCCACGAGCACCCCGTGCTGCTCAACCGCGCGCCCACCCTGCACCGTCTGGGCATCCAGGCGTTCGAGCCCCTGCTCGTGGAGGGTAAGGCGATTCAGGTCCACCCGCTCGTGTGCCACGCCTTCAACGCCGACTTCGACGGCGACCAGATGGCCGTGCACCTGCCGCTGTCCGCCGAGGCCCAGGCCGAGGCGCGGATCCTGATGCTGTCCTCGAACAACATCCTGTCCCCCGCGCACGGGGCGCCGCTGGCGACCCCGACGCAGGACATGATCCTCGGCGCCTACTACCTGACCTACGGGCCCGAGGCGGATGAGCTAGCGAAGATCGACCGCGCCACTCACGAGCCCCGTCCGCACGTCTTCAGGACGGCCCAGGAGGCCGAACTGTCGTATGAGGCCGGGGTCGTGAAGCTGCACGACGTGGCCGAGTTCCGGCCCTACGGCCGCGAGGGCGGTCACGTGCTGACCACGATCGGGCGGATCATCTACAACGACCGCATCGAGCGGGCACTTGCGGAGGCGCTCGGCGACGAGTTCGACCCCTCCAAGTACACGTTCGTCAACCAGTCGATGAAGAAGCGGGACACGACGCGTCTGATCGACCTGCTCGTGCAGAGCTACGGCGCGACGACGATCTCGCTGGTGCTCGACGCGTTCAAGGACCTGGGCTTCAAGTACGCGACCCAGGCGGGGATCACGATCTCCAAGAACGACGTCGTCGTGCCGCCCGAGAAGCAGGAAATCCTCGACAAGTTCGACACGCTGGTTGCCGACATCACGGGCCAGTACGAGGACGGCCTGATCACGCAGGAGGAGCGCCACGAGGCGGTCGTCGAGCAGTGGAACGCCGCCACCGACGAGGTGGCAGAGGCGATGGTTGAGAACTTCAACAAACTCAACCCGATCTACATGATGGCCGACTCCGGCGCCCGTGGATCGTTCAAGCAGATCCGCCAGCTGGCCGGTATGCGCGGCCTGATGGCCAACCCGAAGGGTGAAATCATCGAGCGTCCGATCAAGGCCAACTTCATGGAGGGCCTGTCGGTGCTCGAGTACTTCATCTCCACCCACGGCGCGCGAAAGGGGCTGGCCGACACCGCCCTGCGCACCGCCGACTCGGGCTACCTGACGCGGCGTCTGGTCGACGTCGCCCAGGACGTGATCATCCGCGAGGCCGACTGCGGCACCGAGGAGTTCATCGAGCTGGACGTCTTCAAGGACGACGGCGCGCCCAACGACGGGCTCGTCGGGCGCATCGCCGCCCAGCCGATCGAGACCAAGCGCCACCGCATGCTGGCCGAGCAGGGCGCCGAAATCCGCCGGGCGGAGCTCGCCGACATCGCCGAGGCGTTCGCCGAGGAGCACGAGAAGGGCAATGAGGTCAAGGTGCCTGTGCGCTCTGTGCTGAAGTGCGAGGCGCCGAGCGGGGTCTGCCAGGCCTGCTACGGCATGGCGATGGCGACGGGGGCCATGGCGCAGATCGGCGACGCCGTCGGGATCGTCGCAGCGCAGTCGATCGGCGAGCCCGGGACACAGCTGACGATGCGTACTTTCCACACCGGCGGAGTCGCCGGCGCGGACATCACGCACGGCCTGCCCCGCGTGGTGGAGCTGTTCGAGGCGCGGCGTCCCAAGGGCCTGGCGAAAATCGCCGAGACCGACGGCGCCGTGTCGATCGAGGAGACCGACAAAGCGCTGACCGTCGTGATCACCGACGACGCGGGCGAGGAGCACCGGCACGCGTTCCCGCGCCGAACGCGCCTGTTCGTGTCCGACGGCGAGAAGATCAGCGCCGGAAAGCAGCTCAACGAGGGGTCCGTCTACCCGCACGAGCTGCTCGCGATCCGCGGCCGGACCGAGACCGAGCAGTACCTCGTCAAGGAGGTGCAGGAGGTCTACAAGTCCCAGGGCGTGGACATCAACGACAAGCACATCGAGCTGATCGTCCGCCAGATGCTCAAAAAGGTACGGGTCGACCAGAAGGGCGACACCGACTACCTGCCCGGGCAGTTCGTCGACCGCTTCGAGTTCGCGAAGGCGAACGACGCGGTCATCGACGGTGGCGGCGAGACGGCCCAGTTCGAGGACATCATCCTCGGCATCACGAAGGCATCCCTGAACACGGACTCGTTCCTGTCGGCGGCCTCCTTCCAGGAGACCACGAAGGTTCTGACCGACGCGGCGCTCGAAGGCAAGATCGATCGCCTCAATGGTCTCAAGGAGAACGTGATCATCGGCAAGCTGATCCCGGCGGCCACCGGGCTGAAGCGCTACAGGCGGATCGAGATCGAACCGTCCGAGCCGCTGCCCAGGGCGATCGACGATGTCGGCCTGCTCGACCAGGATGAGATCGCTGCGGAGCTCGGCCTGACGGGCGGCGACGCCCTGAACGGCGGCTACGGCCAGGAGTTCGACAACGATCTCGCCTCACTCGAGAAGATCGGGGCCGGCGGCACCGACCCCGGCTTCGCCGAGGAGCTCGCCGAGCTCGAGATCCCGGCCGAGGAGCCCGAGGGAGGCGAGTAGCCGCCGCACCCCTCCGTGACGTGACGTGAGCCGCCGCCCGCCCTGTGCGGGCGGCGGTAGTTAACGGACTCTCCTCGGCGGCTGCGAACAAAGCGCGCTCCTCGGCGGCTGCGAACAAAGGGCGCTCCTCGGCGGCTGCGAACAAAGGGCGCTCCTCGGCCCCCAACGACGGACGCTCCTCGAGAGCCGAAGGTGAGGAAGGTCTCAGGCAGCGCGACGCCGGCGGGGGCCTAGTGTTTTGGGCTCAGATGGGGGAGCCCATGATCAGCCGCCGCTCGCTGCTGCTCGCCGCCGCGGGGGCGGCCGCTGGCGCGGCGCTCGCGCCCGCCCGAGCGCTCGCCGGCGCCCCGCCGGGGGGGCTGCACCTGTCGAGTCTCGAGCTCGGCCCGCTCGGGCCGGCCGGGCTGATCGTGAGGCTGCCGGCGGGAGTGCAGCTGGTGGGCCTGCAGGCCCGCGGCGCCGCGCCTGTCTCAGCGAGCGCCCGGGTACGGCTGCCGAGCGGCCTCTGGGGTCCATGGGTGAGCGCCGGTGCCGCCGGCCACGGACCCGAACAGGCGGCGGTGGGAGCAGCGCAGAGCGGTGAGCCGCTGTGGGTCGGCGGCGCACGGGAGCTCCAGGCACGCTGGCGCAGCCGCACTGAGGCTCGCCGAGCCCGTGCTCGCGGCCGGCCCCGGGCAGCCGCCGATCATCGCCCGCGCGGCCTGGGCGCGGGGCACGCAGCTTCCCCGTGTCGCGCCCGCCTACGGCGAGGTGAAGATGGCCTTCGTCCACCACACGGAGAACCCGAACGGCTACAGTGCCGCCGACGTGCCGTCGATGCTGCGCGCGATCTATGCGTTTCATCGTGACGTGAACGGTTGGAACGACATCGGCTACAACTTCGTCGTCGACCGGTTCGGGCGCGTCTTCGAGGCCCGCGCGGGAGGCGTCGACGAACCCGTCGTGGGCGCTCATGCCGGCGGCTACAACCTCGTCTCGACCGGAATCGCGGTGCTCGGCTCCTTCTCCGGGACGCCGATCTCGGCGCCGGCCCGCAGGACCCTGCAGCGGCTGCTTGCATGGAAGCTCGCCCTGCACGGAGTAGCGACGCAGGGACGCGTGCAGGTGCGCGTCAATCCCGCCGGAGCCGTCTACAGCAAATATCCCGCCCGCGCACGCGTCTCACTGCCCCGGATCGCCGGGCACCGCGACGCGGACAGCACCGATTGCCCCGGCAACAGCCTCTATGGCGAGCTGCCGGGGGTTAGGCGCGCGGTCGCATCGCTTCCCGGCCGTACGGTGATCGCGGCGCTCGCCCTGGTGGCGCCTCCCGAGGTCGCGCAACCCGCGCCGGCCGGCGGCGAACCGCCGCCACCGGGCGCCCCACCGACGGTCCCGGCGGCCGGCTCGGCGCCGGAGCTGCTGACGACGCTCACGCTGCTCGACGGAACGCCCGTCACCGGGGCGCAGGTCGTGCTGGAGGCTCGCAGAAGGCCACTGCCTGCTCCCCGCGAGCTTCGCCGTCGGCGCGGCCAAGCCGCTGTGGGTGCGGGCCCTTTACCCCGGCGGCACAGCCGGCGGCGCGGCCGTCTCGCGGACGGTGCGGGTCGATCCGCTCGAAGCGGCAGTCATCCCGCCTGCAGGGAGCTCGCCCAGCGGCTGAGCAGCGCCGCCTGGGTGCCGGTGAGACCCAGGCTCGGCTCGGTCTGCACGAGCAGCGTCGGCGCCTCGCGGGCCGCCGCCCAGTCGTGGCAGGCGCCGTCGAGCGCGTCGTCGATCCAGGCCAGCGGCCGGCCGGCGGCGTATTGCTCGATCGCCTCGAGCTTCCAATGAGCGTTGCCGCGCCCCACGGCCCGCGCGAAGCGCAGGAACGGAAGGCCCCTCGGCAGGCCGAGCAGGTGGGGGAGGTGCTCGTCGGCCCGCTCTTCCCATCCGCTCGCCCAGATCAGCTCGAACTGATCTCGCAGATCGAGCAGGTGAGCGGCCGCTGTGGCCGAAAGAAAATGCGGTATGCCCTCGATCGAGTGGAAGGAGCCATCGGCATCCGCGGACAGCCCACTCGCGAACAGCGAGATGACGCCGTCGATGTCGACCATCAGCAACGGCCGGGTGGACGCACTGCCGCCCTCGCGGACCGCCGCCCGCGGGTCCGCCGGCGGATGCGGGCGAGCCGGGCGCGGGCCAGACGGGGCGGGCTCTTTCTCCACTGCGGGGGGGTCTTTAGGTTGTACAGAGGTAGAGACGGGTACCCTCCTCAAACGGTCGATCCGCCTATCTGCATGGAGGCGGAGTAAAGCAGTGGCGCTCTCCAGTCGATTCAAGCCACCGTCGGCGACCCTCCCCAACTCCCCCACATGACTCTCGATCTCGGAATTCTGCTTGCCCTTCTGTGCGCCTTCGTGGCGAACCTGGGCTTCTTCTACAAGTACCGTGGCGCCAACTCGGTGCCCAAGGTGCAGGTCCTGCACCCGCTGCGCTCCACCAAGGCGCTCTACTCCTCCAAGTGGTTCACGCTGGGCATGCTCACGGCCACCGCGAGCTGGGGCCTGCACGTCGGTGCGCTGGCGATGGCGCCGATGTCGGTGGTCCAGGTCGCCCTCGCTGCGGGCGTCGTCTTCATCGCCGTAATGGCCGAGCGGCTGTTCGGCTTCGAGGTCGGCCGGCGCCAGTGGGTCGGACTGCTGCTGACTGCGGCTGGCCTCGTGCTCCTCGGCGTGACCCTGCCTACCCTGCACGGCTCCCACTCGAGCTTCTCACCGGCCGCGATGATCTCCTTCGAGGCCGCGCTGTTCGGGATCGGCGGGCTGCTGATCATGGGCCGCCGCATGGGCGGCCCGGTCGAGCACCACGGCGTGATGCTTGGCGCAGCCTCGGGAATCCTGTTCGGCGTCTCCGACACGGCGATCAAGGCGCTGACGGGGATCACCGGTGCCCACGGCCTGATGGGATTGATGCTGAGCCCATGGCTGGCGGTGGCCGTGGTCGCCTCGATCGTGGCCTTCTTCGCCTCCGCCCGGGGGCTGCAGGACGGCGATGCGGTTCCCGTCATCGCCGTGACCGGCACGGCCGCCAACATCGCGGGCATCGCCGGCGGCATCATCGTCTTCGGCGACCCGATGGCGGGCAGCGCCACCGGCGTGGTCCTGCAGGCCTTGGCCTTCGTGCTCGTGATCGTCGCATCCGCGTTGATGCCTGCGCCGGTCCGCGCCGCGGGCGTCCCGCAGGCCGCCTAGGCCACCTTGCCGACCCTCGCGCGGCCGGGCGCCGGGCGCTGCTAGCATCCCGGGCCGATATGCCGACCACCTCGCAACTCGTCCGCAAGGGCCGTGTGGCCCCCAAGAAGAAGCTCGCCACTCCCGGCCTGAAGTCGGGCAAAGGCCGCAAGAAGAAGGTCGCCGCTCCGCAGCGGCGCGGGGTCTGCACGCGCGTCTACACGACCACCCCGAAGAAGCCTAACTCCGCCCTGCGCAAGGTCGCCCGGGTGCGCATCTCCGGGTCGATGGAGGTCACCGCCTACATCCCCGGCGAGGGTCACAACCTTCAGGAGCACTCAGTCGTGCTCGTCCGAGGCGGCCGCGTCAAGGACCTGCCGGGCGTTCGCTACAAGGTCGTCCGGGGCACGCTCGACGCCGCCGGCGTCAGCGACCGCAAGAAGTCCCGTTCGCAGTACGGCGTGAAGAAGAAATAGATGCCCCGCCGCGCTGCCGCCCAGATCCGCCCCGTCGAGGCGGACCCGATCCACCGCTCGAAACTCGTTCAGCAGGTGATCAACAAGGTGATGCTGGACGGCAAGAAGTCGACGGCCGAGCGGATCGTCTACGACGCCCTCGCGCTGCTCGCCGAGCGCTCCGACAAAGACCCGGTCGAGACGCTCGAGGCGGCCGTCAAAACCCTCACGCCGACCCTCGAGGTCAAATCGCGGCGCGTCGGCGGCGCCACCTACCAGGTACCCGTCGAGGTCGCTCCTCGCCGCGCCCGCACACTGGCCGTTCGCTGGCTCGTCGAGTTCGCCCGCCAGCGTCGTGAGAAGACGATGGCCCAGCGGCTGGCCAACGAGCTGACGGATGCGATGTCCCAGCAGGGCGGCGCCTACAAGCGCAAGGACGACATCTACCGCATGGCCCAGGCCAACAAGGCCTTCGCGCACTACCGCTGGTAGGCGAACCCGCGCGGCATCGAGATCCTTTTGAAGGCGGCCCGCTTCCGCGGGCCGGATCGGGTCGCGCGGCTGCCTGACCTCGGCGTCGATGTCAGGACGTCGGCTTCGTCCAGGCGACCAGGCTCGCGCGTCCGGGGCGCGTGGGTGCGTTGCCGGCACAGAGATACGTCCAGGAGCCCTTGACAGGCAAAAGTTCGGTCGCCTTCCAGGCCCAGTCGCAGGAGATCCGGAGCCGCCAGACGAGACAGCCGACTAGCGCCGGCGTTCGATACCCGTCCGGCCCTCTTGACGAAAGAAGCTTAGGTACCTAATATTTCGGTACCGAATGTCTTCCGCAACGACAGCAAAGCCGGCGCCGGCGAAGATCGAGCGCCACGTCTGGGTGATCTCGGGCGTCGTGATCCTGGGGATGATCATGTCGATCCTCGACACGACGATCGTCAACGTCGCACTACGTACGCTGGGCCGCGACCTCCACAGCTCGATCGCGCAGATCCAATGGGTCATCACCGGTTATCTGCTGTCGCTGGCGGCCGTGATCCCGATCACGGGCTGGGCCGCGCGGCGTTATGGCGCAAAGCGCGTGTACTTGACCTCGCTGGTCCTGTTCACGATGGGCTCGGCGCTGTGCGCTATTGCAACCTCGGCCACCGAGTTGGTCCTGTTCCGCGTCCTGCAGGGATTGGGCGGTGGCATGATCATGCCGGTCGCCCAGTTGATCATGGCGCAGGTCGCCGGTCCGAAGCGCATGGGGCGCGTGATGGGCGTCGTGTCGATGCCGGCGATGCTCGGCCCGATCCTCGGGCCGGTCCTCGGCGGCGTGATCCTGCAGAACCTGCATTGGTCGTGGATCTTCCTGGTCAACGTCCCGATCGGCGTCATCGCGTTCGCGCTCGGCTGGCGCATGTTGCCCCACACTGACTCCGGCGAGGCGGGGCGCCTGGACGTTCTTGGCCTTGCGCTGCTCTCCACCGGCGCCACCGCGGTGGTCTACGGCCTCAGCGAGCTCGGCTCCCACAGCAGCCTCACGGCCCCGACGGTCATCTGGCCGACGCTCATCGGCGTGGCGCTCGTCGGCGCCTTCTGCTGGCACGCGCTGCGAATCGAGCGCCCGCTGCTGGATATCCGCCTGTATGCCAACCGCATCTTCGGCGCAGCGTCGCTGACGACCTTCGCGCTCGGCGCTGCGCTGTTCGGGGCGATGATTCTGGTGCCGCTGTACTACCAGGAGGTTCGTCACGAGAGCCTGATCGCGACCGGGCTGCTGGTCGGGCCACAGGGCCTCGGGATGCTCGTCGCGATGCCGGTGGCGGGTCGCTTGACTGACCGCTTCGGCGGCGGCCGCGTGGCGCTGTTCGGGGTCTCGCTGCTGAGTCTGAGCACGCTACCGCTGGCCTTCATCGGCGCGAGCACTTCGATCCTTGGGATCTCGGCCGTGCTGCTCGTGCGCGGCGTGGGGATCGGCTTCTCGTTCATGCCCGCGATGACCGCAGCGTTCGCCTCGCTGCGACCGGACCAGCTCTCCGACGCGACGCCGCAGATGAACGTCCTGCAGCGCGTCGGCGGCGCGATCGGCACCTCGGTGCTGGCGGTGGTCCTCCAGCGTGAGAGCGGACACCTGGCCTCGACCGCCCATCTCGCACATGCCTTCAACATCGCCTACTGGTGGTCGCTCGGGACGGCGCTGCTCGGGTTGATCCCCTGCATCGTCCTGCTGCGCGCCGAGAACCCAAAGGTGCGGCTCACCCCAGCTGCCGCGAGCGCCGAGTCCACCGTCGAGCCGCTGGGCGTCTGAGACGATGGCGGCCTCCGAGACAGCCACCCGATCCCCGCGCGGGCATACCGACCGCGCCCCGGAAGTCGCCCCCGAGCTGGCCGCGCTCGGCCTTGCCTTCCGCCAGCTGTTCCGCGCCGTCAGCAGGATGCGCGGGCGCGACACCCACCTCGCCGGCGGCGAGATCAGCCACTCCCAGTTCGAGCTGCTGATCGAGCTCGACGAGCGCGGCGAGCTCTCGGCCGGGGAGCTGGCGATGGCCGCTGGCCTGTCCCCGGCGAGCGTCACCCAGATGCTCGACGGGCTGGCCGAGTCCGGCCAGGTCGAGCGGGCCCGCTCGGACAGCGACCGCCGTGTCGTATTGGCTCGTCTGACTGCGCTCGGGAAGGCACAGGTGGCGGCGAAGCGCGCGGCCTGGCGCGAGCGCTGGGAGCGCGCGCTCGTCGACGTCTCCCCGCGCGAGCTGCGGGCGGCGGCGAAGGTCATGGAGCGACTCGGCGAGGTCTTCGAGCGGGACCCGGGCAGCGGCCCTTCCGGGAGGGCCGCAGAGGGGGGAGCAGGCGAGTCTCCGCCAAGCCGCCCGGACGGCCCCCGAGCCGGTGGCTAGGAGCGCGAAAATCCCCGCTGCGGCGGGCAGGAACGCCGCCTGAGTGGGCGAACTCCTCTGCTATAGTCGCCGAGGCGTCACGGGGGAACGGCGACCGCTATCGGCGGCCAGCCCCGTGGGCCGCAATTCCAAGATGGAGACCTCGAGCAGATAGACGCGGAACGGTCCACACAGACCAGCAGCGCGCGTGGGCCCGAGGGGCCCATTTTTTTCGCCGCCAGAACCCCCGACACGAACCTGGATCCCTGATCGATGCCACGTAAGTTCACACTTGAGAACACCCGAAACATCGGGATCATGGCGCACATCGACGCCGGCAAGACGACGACGACTGAGCGCATCCTCTACTACACCGGCCGCACCTACAAGATCGGTGAGGTACACGAGGGCGCCGCCGTGATGGACTGGATGGAACAGGAGCAGGAGCGGGGCATCACGATCACCTCGGCGGCCACCACGGCACAGTGGAAGGGTCACCGCATCAACATCATCGACACGCCCGGCCACGTCGACTTCACGGTCGAGGTCGAGCGCTCGCTGCGTGTACTCGACGGCGCGATCGCGCTGTTCGACTCGGTCGCGGGCGTCGAGCCCCAGTCCGAGACGGTCTGGCGCCAGGCGGACAAGTACCACGTGCCGCGCATCGCCTACATCAACAAGATGGACCGCATCGGCGCGAACTTCGAGCAGGGCGTGCAGACGATGATCGACCGGCTCGGCGCCCACCCCGTGCCGATCCAGCTGCCGATCGGCTCCGAGGGCGGCTTCCTCGGCGTGATCGACCTGGTGAAGATGAAAGCGATCGTCTACAAGGACGATCTCGGCACCGAACAGGAAGAAACCGAGATCCCGGCCGAGCTGGCCGACGACGCGGCCGCCGCGCGTGAACACCTGCTCGAGGAGATCTCCCACTACGACGACGCGCTGCTCGAACTGATCCTCGAAGAAGCCGAGGTGTCCGAGGAGGCCCTGAAGGCGGCGATCCGCCACGCGACGCTGTCGACCAAGCTGACGCCGGTGCTGTGCGGCTCGTCCTTCAAGAACAAGGGCGTGCAGCCGCTGCTCGACGCGGTGATCGACTACCTCCCTTCGCCCCTCGACGTGCCGCCGGTGGTGGGCACCGAACTGATCAAGGGCGAGGAGCAGGAGCGCGAGGTCGTTCGCAAGGCCGATGACTCCGAGCCGTTCGCCGCGCTGGCCTTCAAGATCATGACCGACCCCTACGTCGGCAAGCTCACCTACTTCCGCGTCTACTCGGGGCACCTCGAGGCGGGCGGACGAGTGCTGAATGTGAGCACGGGACGCACCGAGCGTGTCGGGCGCATCCTGATGATGCACGCCAACGACCGCGAGGAGGTCGGCCAGGTCTACGCAGGCGACATCGCCGCGGCGGTCGGGATCAAGCAGGTGATCACAGGCGACACGCTGGCGGCCGTCGACGCTCCGGTCCACCTCGAGAACATCATCTTCCCGGAGCCGGTGATCAAGGTCGCCGTCGAGCCCAAGACGAAGGTCGACCAGGAGAAGATGTCGGTCGCGCTGGGCCGCCTCGCCGAAGAGGATCCGACCTTCCAGGTTCGCACCAACGAGGAGACCGGCCAGACCGAGATCTCGGGCATGGGCGAGCTGCACCTCGAGGTGCTTGTCGACCGCATGAAGCGCGAGTTCGGCGTCGAGGCGAACGTCGGCCGGCCGCAGGTCTCCTACCGCGAGACGATCCGCGGGACGGTCGAGAAGGTCGAAG
>WNFN01161529.1_pt1 | contig 11195 bp, 18 predicted proteins | sample 5400161 | NCBI WGS metagenome assembly WNFN01 (sample SAMN13153353, study PRJNA577476) | soil metagenome | isolation source: 80 cm saprolite on Douglas fir-dominated hillslope | place: USA:California | collected 2013-09-17
GGTGCCCAGTACCAGCCTTCAACACGGCGCGGCCAGCACACATTACCGTTCGCCAGACGGCGGAACAAAGGGTTTGGCTGGCTTACGTCTGTAAGCCGGGTTTTACAGTGATATCGTATCCGGTAAACGGCAAACCTATTTGCCTCATAATCTCTACCTCGTCGCCATTGACCATTGCGGAGATTCGGTAGGTCAAGAGCAGCGTGCATGTAAGCTGAATTCTTATCGGCGGTACAGTTGTACCCGATGATTCCGCCCCTGAAAAACTCAAACCTGCCTCCCGCAAACGCGTAACATGCGGCATCGTTAACCGCATCAGGACACTGAGCCATAGCATCAAATATTTTATACCGTGTAAGAGCCTGACGTGCTAGTGCGCTTGGGCCGTACCAGCCGCGCGGATCAAAACCAGCATCCAGGCAGATAGAACGAATCCGTTCCATAAGCTCAGGCATCAGCGCCAATTCCTCAGCCATATATCGCCGAATGTCTCCAATGTCTTTCCAGAGGAATTCGCTTCGCTTGTTCTTTTCTGCCTCAATATGGCAGAGAATACAGCGGCAAGCACAATCCAGGGTAGATAGCGCGCTATTTCTATCACTTCCATTACTACCCACCAGACCACCAACAGAACAATGACTACTACCGTGCATGCACCTATCAGTGCGAATACCGTAATCACGCAACGCCCCAACATACGTAGAATGAAACCATCCCGTAACCTCAAATATTTTAACCGTCACTCCAGCCTTAGCAACACTATAAATTTTACCCTCGCATTCGGTGAGTTTGTAACCATGCCACCAGAGCGTCCCGCTAGCCTTCAACCGGGCCAACTTGGTTAGCGGGATTGACTGTCGTGTGATTTCGTCCCAGTCATACCGCCCGCCGAACCATACAAAGATTGAATAAGGATTTTCCCTTTTAGCTTCGAGCAGCAAATCAAAACATTCCTCTGTTGTGAGATTCGGACGGCAAATCTCATGACCCGCGCTAGACCCGAATAGCGAGTAACCAGTATCCTTTGGCGCTTCACCATCCCAGCCGATGAAACGGTAGTCTCGGTAGTGTATTTGCCGGACCTTACCGCGTGACGGTGTTTCGCTTTCCCCGTGTCTTGCCCTCTGTGTTCGCTGTTCGTACCGTTCCCGCCGCGCCCGCGCGTGCTCCACTTTCAGGCGTTCTTTTTCCGCCAGCGCGGCGGGAATGGCAACCATCACGACTTAATTTAGGTCAAGCTTTTCACGATAGATTCTGCATGTTCCCGTGCGAGTTTTGAATCAGGGAACTGTTCCATTACCTCAATATATTTGAGGATTGCCAAAACAGTTACCTGATCTTTGCCACGCAAAAGCACGACGGGCTCATCAGCGGGTATTGATTCTCCCCCATCGTGCCGATAGATTACGTCGTCACGCCCGAATCGAAACTTTGGATCTTGCATTTTTAGCTATTACCTTTCTTTCAGTAGGTGTAAGTTTCGTTGCCGATACCGGCGCGTAGCTGCATCTTTTCTTCCTCGGTCAGCATTGCCCAGTCTTTGCGGAATCCGGTCACGTCGCGCTTGCCGTCCGCGCGCTTGTACCCGAAATAGTCCATGACTTCTATCATGGTTGCGGCTGTCATTTGTGCTCCCTAGTATCCGATTGCCTCGCGGTATGCTTCCCAGTCGATATTGGATTCGTCCACGTCGTGCAGTTCGTAGAATTCGGCGCGTACCGATTCCCAGTCATTACCCGACATGCCTTCCTGCGGATAGAAACTCTGCAGGAAAAGCTCGAATGCGTCGATTGTTTCAGCGGACGATTCGTAGTCGATTCCCGTTTCAGCGAACAGGACCGACCAGCCTTCCCAGCCCATCGTTTCGTGACCAGGGTAGATTTCCTGCGGACCATCAGTCCCGATGTACGACTCGAATGCGTCATGGAATTCGCTGTCAGATGCGGGCATGGTTCACCACCCGCGCGGTTAGATACGCGGGTGGTGAACCGGGCAGCGCTGCTGCCACTGGTGACGATTGGCTTACGCGGTTTCGGCGCGGGCGGGCGGGTTGCGGAGTTTCAGTACGGTTCCGTTAGCCGCATCTATCCCGGCTATCATCAGCTTTTTCGGCAGGTAGTTGTTCGCTTCCAGGGTGCGAAGCTTGCCGATGATGAGTGTTGCCCCGGTGCTGATCAGTACCTCGTCACCGATGGCGATTCCCCGCTCGGGAACCGCCGACAGCGCCGACGCGTTGAACTGGATATAGACGCCTAGCGGCGCGTCAAACTTCTCGGACGACTTCACGACACGAAAACCCGGCTGTGCCTCAAATTCGAATCCGACCAGGTCTCTGGCCTGGTGCGCGCCGAATTCATCAGATGCCATGATGGCGTCCTCATCGGTCTGGACTAGCATGCGGTCTAGTTGCGATGCGGCCACGTCGTAGGAACGGTTAACGTCCTCTTCTACCGCGCGCCTGTTGAGCCATTCACGGAATGACTCGCTTACGCGGGTTTCTACTACGCTGCCGTCTCTGGTTGCTGGTTGCTGGGATGGCATTGTCTGTCCTGCTCCCTTCGTATTACTGCGTCGATATGGACTCTGGAAACACCGGTGAGTCGGTGTATTTCCATTTTGGTTAGTCCAGATTCGTATGCGTCAAGGATTCGCTGGTCACGTGCCTGTGCGATCCGTCTCCAGGCACGCAGGGACCGACGCGCGCGTATTATACTGGACGTGGCCATGTAAACCACAATACACCAGGTTGCCCGGTTCTGTCTAGCCGTATGGTCATCTGACCTGGTATTATGTGCTGTATGGGATCAATGCGGGCGGGTGGCTGGACTCGCCAGCGTGCGCCGCGCGGCAGAGTGGTCGGTGCTCCCTTCCCTGGCCGCGCGGCGCAATTCCCCGGAATTGGGCGGTAAAAGAAATTGCCGGAGACGCGTGAGTTTAAGCCGGGTCCGTTTTACCCGCACGAACCACGGAAACAGGTAGAACCGGAAGCTGCCGAAGTTAGTCACGTTTTCCTGGCTAATGAGCTAGCTGAATTTAAGCGGCATCTTAAGGACATAGTGCGGCAGGGTATTGACCGGACTAACCGTGTTGACGAATATCGTGTGCAAACACTGGGCGATGCCACGACGCAGGTTATCGGTCAGCCTGACTATGAGACCGCCGAAATCATTGAATCAATCATTGTCACGGGACCGACACAGGTAGCACTGCCGTCTGCTACTGCCAGCGGTAGCCTCCTGAACCCTGCCGCCAATGCGACGATAGCAAATATCAGTGCGGCAGCGCTGGCAGCAATCGCACCAGCGGGTACGCTCTGGAATGTGTCATGGCTTGCTGAACTGCAGGGAACAATAGGAGCGGGCGACGCTAACAACATGTATTTGTCGTCGCCTCTGAACACGATAAGACAACAGGGTGAATTCCCCGGTGTAGTAGGAGTTTACCCGCAGGAAGGTTTGGTTCTTGCTCCCGGTGCGGCAGGTATCAACGTTCAGGCAAACGCGCTAGCTACCGTCGGCGCTACCTACGCGGCAGAAATCACGGCAACACCTATCCTGTCCGGTACTCCCTTTACCTTGAAGTTGGGTAAACGGTTCTGGTCTCTGATCATGCCCGCCAGCGGGATACTGGTTATCGCGCCCGTGTCGTTCAGCCTGTCCCGTTCTGATGACCGCATCCTGTCGTCCCTGGTGCCTGGTGACTGGGCGTTTGAGCTTTCCGGCTACGCTATCAAGGGCAGGTATTCGTGAGCGAAACTGTAGCCGAAGTATCGCCCGCTGCGGAAGCGGCGGCGACAGCGGCAGCGACCGCTGTAACGCATACGGAGCAGACCGCCGAAGCGGCGGAACACGCGCTGGATGCTGAGATAGCCGCAGCGGTCGCTATGGGCGAGGCTGAGACTGCAACAGAAATAGCGGGCGCTGCCATACAGGGTGTTTCTGATGCGGAGTCTGCGGCAGCGGAAGCCAGCGCGGCAGCTAGCGAAGCTGGCAGCATGGCGGAAGCGGCAGCAGAAACCGCTGTAGCTACCGCGTGGGCGACGCAGGAATCGGTTACCGAAATGCAGGCACGCGTGTCTGCCCTTGAATCGCGCCTAGTCGCACCCGAGCCGGAACCAGTAGACGATGTAACGGTCGTGCCCGTAACGGAGGGCGGTGATACCAGTGACGGAACCTCAGAACCTCCAATCGAGCAGAACCGGAGACGACACAAGTTCGGCCGCTGAATTCACGGCAGACCAGATACCGGATACGCCGAACGATTTTACCTGGTTCGATACACCAGGCGATATCGTTGACGGCGAAATCGTTGACGAAAACATCAGCGGGACCGCCGAAGCTTGACGAGTGGATGGACTTTTTCGGACGTGTTCTGATTCGTGGCGCGACTGATTTCTATATTCATCTTGCGTTTGATGGTATAGATGAGGAATTGCTGACACCGCGCGAAGTTGAGCGTATCAAGCTTAGCAAGGTTGAGCGTGAGCGGATAGCGAAACCGTTTGCGGAACTGGCCAACAAGTCTAAGCTGACCAGGAAACACGGACGCAAAATCATTGCCCTCACGGGCAGTATTGACTCTGTTATCCAGTTGGGTATGTGGATTTCCCGCGTCAACCGCATCGCAGCTAAGTACCGCGCTATCACGGAACGCGCACCACGCCAGCAAAGGTTTGAACGTCCGATGCCACGGAGGGAGGATACAGAGAATGTCAGTTCTAGACAGGATACATCGCACGTCAACGGAGACCGACGCGCAAGACCCGACATCACAGGAACAGTCTTCAACCCTGATCTTGGCTGAACCTCCCGTCGTACGTCGCCTGCGTATCGTGATGACGCAGCTATCACAGTTCGCTGGCCGAAACCAGGGATCAAAGTATTCGCGTTATGCGTGGGTTTTGCAATCCATGATGGATGAGATACTGGATGAATTGGCAGACATTGACTCTGTGACCATGGGTAAATGGTTTGTGGACTTCGGTAAGATCGTAGAGTGGTGCGGCAGCGGTGACGAAACCGTGCTACCTGATTCGGTGCGTGCTTACCTGGCAGAAAACCACCCGCAGGAATTGGTGGCCATTGAAGCTTGATAGCAGACGCGTTCTGCGAACGAATAGCGCAGCCAGGTGAAAGACACCTAATCTACGGCGGAACCAGAGCCGGAAAATCGTCATTCATTGACTGGCAAATGCGCGCCATACAGGAAACCCGCCCGACCTGTATGCAAATCCTGGTAGACAGCAAACCACGTTTCCGCGCGCAAACCGAGCGTATGCCATTCAATCCGAAAGGCAGGCGCAACCGTTTAAGGGATTGTGGACGCATCCAGGTGAAATCGCCATCATGCAATCGGGTGACTCTACGGAATGGCGTCGGATGCTGCAACTACTCATGTTCTTTGTGAAAGCGCAGATTGGTACCCGTGAAAGGCACATCACCGTAGATGAGGTTCTTGATTTCTACGGTCGCAGCACTTGGAGTATCGACAGTAAAAACGATGTTTTTTACCTCGCTGCGCGCAGTGGTGGAGAACGTAATATAGGTGAATCGTTGGGATCACAAAGGGTGTTCGGTCTGCCTATCCTGGTACGCAACATGTTCTCACGGGTCACGCTGTTTCACCTGACCGAGGACAAGGACATGAAATACCTTAACCAGAACGGCATACCCGACGCGGAATCGCCAGAGGGTAACTACATTTACCGCCAGTGGGTAAAAGAACCGGGCGGAACCGTATCCCAGCCGTTCACGGGAACACTTGACTTGCCGGATTCGTATTTGTCGCAGCTAGCCGCAGCATAGGAAAGGGAAAGGAATTGAAACTAACAGATTTCGATCATCCGATAGTGTTTTTGCTTAGTGTGTCGGTTGGCGTTATCGCGGTAATGGCGCTGTTTGCGTGGATGTTTGCAGCGCTCGGCTGGTCCGGTCCGCTGGGCCTGGTGAAAGGCGGTGTCAAAGGATGAAAGTAAAGCACTGGATAGCTATTATCCTGGTAGTTATCGGCGGTCTCTACGTGCTGCATAACTACCAGTCGCACGGCGGTTTCCAGGGCGTCAAAGGCGGATTGGGGTTCAATTCGTGACCAGTCCCGCACAAGCGCAAGTCCAAGTCGGGCAGTTTTTCGGACTGCCTGGCTATACAGAGGAATTCGAGCAGTACGAAAACCTCAACGGAGTAGTCACCGTACTGTCTTCTGGTGCGCCTACTCCGTTCGCACCGCAGAACAGTTTCCAGAAGACAGACATTGTGTACTGGTGGGAACTGGAAACTTTCTGGTCAACAACGGTCACGTATTCAGCTGGCGTTCTGGCTAACTCACCAGAGGGACCGTATAACCTGACGCAGCAGCCGAAGCTCAAGCTTCAAGGCCAGTATTCGCCGGTAGAGTGCGAGTCTGGTTTTGACATGTCCTTTATGCAGCTTTACCGCCCGATGCGCGGTAAAGGGCAACGGAACGTGCAAGACCTGGCCGATACTAACCCGGTGCCTGCCGCGAACTTCGCCAACGTCCTGATTCCGCAGGCAAACCTTGCGGGCGCGACTCTCGCATCGTCTTACGTGTCGCCAGCGACGATTACCAGTTATCCGATGAATGTCGAATGGCCAGCGGGCATCTATCTGGATGAGTACTGGGATATAGCGATAGACGGCACTCTGTTGCCGAACGCTTCCGGCATGGTCGCACCAATGGCAGCGTTCGTGTCTCCGCAATACATGGGTGGCGGGGAACGTGTCGTAGTGCCGCAATTCAACTTCGCGGCAGGCGTGGCAGCGAACTATGATCAGGGACCGCTGGCGGCAACAACCGCGCTAACCCTGACCACGTTCACCGGAACCGTTACCGTCAATGGTCGTCGTGTCGGCGTGTATTCGTCGGATGATCCTCGCGAACTTCCGCCGATCTTCAACTGGCAATATCGGCGCACCAGCAAGCGGCTGAATATCGGTGCCGTGACTAAGTTTGATCTGGCTATCACGGAATACGGTCAGGTCATGTCCGTGTATGCGCGGATATTCGATCCTGCATTGGGTACGAACAACGTCGGCGGATACTACAACATTGCCAACGTCACCAAGGCGCAACTCTTGTACGGATCGAACCTTCCGAGGTTCGATGATGACGTGCCTGCCATGCAGAACCGTTTCATTGAGCAGCATGGTTTCTTGCCGCCGCAGGGAACTATCGTGTTCGATCTTGTGGCGTCGCGTCGTACGGACAGGCTGACGAATAGCCGATGCCTGAACACGCTGACGAATGCGAACTGCAAGATTCACGGCGAAGTATCTGTAGCACCAGGCGCTGCCGCATACGCAGTGCTAGGCGTCGAACTTCTAGTGCCCGTAGCCAAGCAGTAAAGGGAGGACGGTAAATGAGTCCGCCGATTGGTTATGAGTCGGAAGTCGTCAACGGACAGCTAGTCAACGTCGCACCAAAGGCTGCGTATGATCCTCTGATTTTCGGTCAGATGTTCGCCACTGGCGGAATGTGGCCAAGACAGGGTGTCTACAACGTTCCCCCCGTCCTGCCGTCCGCTGAGGCACAGGCAAGCATGACGCCGGAAGCGTTCGGCGCGACGGGCACGTATCCGTTCCCGTCCGCTACTAGCGAACGAGGTAACCCGTTTCACCTGACCAAGTCCCCGCTTTGGTGGGCGCTCGGTTTCCTGGTGTTTTCCCTCGCCATGCTGCATTTCGTCCACTTCAAGAATTAGGAGTATTTACAGTGTCAACGCCTGGTTGGGTTTCACAACAGGATCATGACGCGGCGCTCGCGCGGGCACAGACAGGCGCTCTTACGCCTGAGTCTGTGCAGGCCATGATTGACGAGCAGCTAGCGTCCATGCGCGCGGAACATGCACAGGAAATAGCTGGCATCCAAGTGCAGCTAGATGAGGCTCGCAAGGCTGCCGCAGGTGCGCCTGTGACGTTCGTTCCCGAGCACGCGGGTGGTCCCGGCACGGAGATAGCCGAGACGTGGTCTGCGTGGGAGCAGTCCCTAGCGCACGCAGCAGCAGAGGCAGGCAGAGCGGCGGGTTAAGTCGTGAATCCTTGGGCGTTCGTAGTAATTGCTATCGGTTTGATGGCGATTATTATTGGCGTCCAGGGAACACAGCACGATATCGCCAGCGCCATAACCGGACACGGCAAAACATCGCCCGCTAAGAAAACTAAACCACCGCCGACGGGTACGATCGTGCTGTTCAAACATTCGTCTCTGGTGCCGCATCATGGTGATGTGTTCGGAAACCCGCCCACCAACACACCGCCAGTCAACGGCAAATGTCCCGCTGGCTATGTGCGGACAGGACCGAATCAATGCACCCTGCATTCGAGGTTGCCACTATGAAAAAGATACAAGCGCAACCGGGGCATGACGTGTTCGTGACAACGCTGACAGAACTGATAGGGATATCGATTCTGGCAGTGGTCGCTGACATGAGTGACGATTTCGGGAAAATAGCGGTTGCTCTGATGGCAGGCTGGTTGCTGATTTTCGTGATAACTAACGATCTATTTTTGAAGGGAGTTACAGCCCATGTCCAATAAGTTCTGGGGAATTCTCACAATCATTTTCGTGGGATTCATTTTCGTTGCCGTGCTCACGCATGCTTACGGTTTCTCTTTGGCTGCCGGAACACTATTCAGTGGTGTAGGTGGTCTAGGTCAGACGCTAGAAGGAGGGCGGATTAAGTCTGGCGGGACAAAGGTTCGATGAACCGCCAGTCTAACGACGTAGTAGCCAATTTCCAGGATCACGCTGGCAATACGCCGTTCGTTCCCATGACGGTTCTTAACGGTTTTCTGACACGTGCCAGGAACCGCGCTAACCCGACTACCGACATTGACCACGCACCGCGCGAATTCCGGCGTTTTGTCAGTACCGGTGCGCAGGATGTGCAGATCAGTAACGGTCTCTGGCGCAAAACTGGGTTCGGCAGGCGACTGCCAATCTCCTATGTGGCAATGTATTACGCTGCGGTCCCGCGTATTCCCGGTCAGATGCGCGATGACGTGTCCGGTAAACATAAGCGCGGCATTGACCCGCTGTCCTACCAGAAACTTGTAGACATGGGGCCGGGCGCACAACCAGCTAACCCCGGTGGTCCCGGTAAGATCGGCTCGGATCAGTTCTATAACCCCGGTACCTCGTGAGAGTTTGGCGGTAAAAAGAATGCCGGAAATGGATGATAAGGTCGGTACCTCTGATAAGAAAGTACCGGAGGGCGGTAAAAAGAAAGGAGCGCTTAATAAGTATAAGTGGTGGATTGTTGGCGGTCTGGCGGTTATCGCTGTGCTTGTGTTTTATTTCACGAGCAAGAGCAAGAGCGGGTCTGCTAATCAGTCCACGCAGGCAGGTATTGACCCGAATACGGGTCTTCCGATTGGCGGGGGCGGTGGTGTCCGGTTTCGCATCCTATTCGCTGGGCGCCTATGCCGCCGCATCATCATCGCCGCCGCAGGAACCGGCATCCGAGCGGACCTGAGCCAACGAATCAGCGTGCAGTGATAACCAGGCAGGCATCCATCACGCACGCCGGAGCACAGGTCAAGGCATTCAGCAATGCCGTTCACACGTACCCGGGGAACATGAGGTAAGCTCGTGTCGTTGTCTATGTCCAAGGATGACGCCACGATTATTGTCCTGCTGATAGGCGAGGCGTCAGGCGTTTTTGCTGGTTTCTGCCCGTCCTGGTTCACTGTCGCGTCACCGTTTTTTCACGAGCAGGAAGCGAAAGCGGGGAACATTAAGCGTATCCGTGCGGGTGAGATTGCTGCTTCCGCTATCGTTATCGGGACGGGCTGGGCGGTAGCGACCAGAAGCACGGGCAATATCGCGTTGTGGGCAGCTATCGCTATCTGCATTCTTTTTGTTGCCGGATATGAATATCAGATAGCACATCCATCTACCGACGATGCTAAGGGCGGGGATAAACCAAACATGTTCCGTGGATTGGGGACGTGCTGATGAAATGGTGTTTCTTTTGCGGACGGGCGGTAACGCGTTGCACAATGCGACGTTGCCGTTTCGCTGGCTGGCTGCATTGTCGGACTCGCAAGCATGAGTGTGAATTCTCTTTTGCACGCATGAAATCAGTATTCGCTTACGTGAGACAAAGTCATGCCTAGTAATCAGACGTGGCGTGTCCCGGTTTATGTTCCGCTTATCGTCATGGTTGTTGCCGGTATCGCGTTGTTGTGGTGCGCGGGGCATCTTGTTAAGCGGTCTAAGGCTAAGTGGCCCTGGTTATGGCGTTGCCTAGGGGTTTCGGGAATGCGTACGGTAATCCGTTCCGTGACGCTAACTATTCTGCGTCGCGTGTCGATATGGGCGTTGATTACGCTGGCAGCGGGCCTATCATGGCGCTCGGCCCCGGTACGATTGTAGAATCTGACCATTCTTGGGCTGGCGCGGTCGGTGCCCCGGTGCCGGGTACGTGGATTGCGGAGAAACTAGACGCCGGACCACTGAAAGGCAAAACCGTTTACCTGGCAGAGGATGTGCTGTCTAAGGTGCGTCCTGGTCAGCATGTTGACGCCAATACAATAATCGGATATTTCACTGGCAGCGGACTGGTAGAGACTGGCTATGCGGTCGGTCCTTCGGCACCGGGGGAGACTTTGGCAGCACAGGCAGGGCAGGCAGCTACGGGCGGTGATCCGGGCGCGTTTTCTACCGCGTACGGAGTCGCCTACAATAACGTACTGAAATCGACTGGCGCTAAAAGCGGTTCCATTAACCGCCCGATCGCCGGTCACGTGCCTAAGAACTGGCCCATGTCGGCAGGCTCGAACATCACGACAACCAGCACTAGCGGCGGTGGTGGTTCGGGTGGTTTTATCGGCGGTCTGCTCGGCGGTGCCCTGTCTGGTCTATTCGGCGGTTCCGCGTGGAAAGACACACTGGAAAGATTCGGTTTGATTGTACTCGGCGGTGCCCTGATTCTGGTAGGTATTTTCATGCTGACCGGAAAGCAAGCGCTTAACATTGGTGTCACAGCGGTTGCACCGGAAGCGAAAGCGGCTAGTAAAGGCGCGGCGGCAGCTAAACCAAAGGCGGAGGTAACCGAATGATTGACTTTTTTATTGGTGTGGGTAGTGGCGTGATGTTTACGTTTCTGACGTCGTATGCGTTCACGAGGTACATGCTGGCGCATCCTGAATTGTGGGCACCAAAAGTCATGCATCGTA
>WNFN01201005.1_pt1 | contig 11191 bp, 10 predicted proteins | sample 5400161 | NCBI WGS metagenome assembly WNFN01 (sample SAMN13153353, study PRJNA577476) | soil metagenome | isolation source: 80 cm saprolite on Douglas fir-dominated hillslope | place: USA:California | collected 2013-09-17
GCCGCGCGCAGCCCAAACCAAGAAGCAAGCTGCAGGCGCGCGGAGAACCGCTCGCGTGACAATCGCCAATTCTCCTCAGCGCCAAAGATTGGTCTCTGTACCCCAGAGAGTATCAGTCGTCTGATGCGCTCGCGCCGTCCGGTCGTCCGTCTGCTGAAATCGTAAACTGGAATGTCGTGCCAGGGCCGGCATTCCCAGACGCCCACACTCGTCCGCCGTGCGCCTCGACGATCGACCGGCAGATCGAGAGTCCCATGCCCAAGCCATCCGGTTTGGTCGTATGGAATGCCGTGAAAAGTCGTTTGGCATCCTCGGGCGCGATACCAATGCCCGCGTCCTCGACCGCCACCAGGACCCGATCGGATCGATCCCGCTTCGTGCGAGCGATGAGCACGCGCTCCTGGTCGCGGACCGTCGCCATGGCTTCCATGCCATTGACGAGGAAGTTGATGAGCACTTGCTGCAGCTGGATTCGATCGCCACGCACAGGGGGCAGGCCCGGCGCGAGCTCGAGCCGCATGGCGACGTCATGCCGAAGCGCCTCGTGCCGCACGAGTGCGACAGCCTCCTCGACGACCTCATTGAGGTCGAGTTGAACCATCTGCGGATCGGCCTTTTTGGAGAACTCGCGAATCCTGCGGATCACCTCGGTCGCGCGGTGCGCGTCGCTGACGATATGCTCGATGGCGGCCCGCGCCTCTTCGGTGTCCGGACGCTCGCGCCTAAGCCACCGCAAGCCGGCTTCTCCATTGGAGACGATCGCCGCCAGCGGTTGGCTCACTTCATGGGCGATGGACGCGCTCATCTCTCCGAGCATGGTGACTCGCGTGACGTGGGCGAGCGCAGTTTGCGCGATCTGCAGTTCTTCCTGCGCTTTCCTGGTTGCGGTCACATCCATCACCGCACCGACGACTTCCTCCTCGCCCGCTTCGGAGACATGACGATGGGCTCGAACGTGCATGTGTTTGATGTCTCCATCCGGCATCAGCAGACGGCCCTCATACTCGTAGTCCTGCTCGCTTTGCGCCGCCCGATCGAGTTGCTGTTGCAACAGCTTGCGATCGTCAGGATGAACGCGTTGCAGGAGGAGACCGATCGTGGGCTTGGCCGTTTCATCGAATCCCATGATCCGATAGGTTTCTTTCGACCAGAAGAGCTCCCCGGTGGCGACCTTGCGGGCAAAACTTCCCGTGCTGCTCAGCCGCTGGGCCTCGGCCAAATAGGTCTCGCTCCGCTGGAGCGCGCGCTCGGCCCGCTTCTGGTCCTCGATGTCGTGGCCCACGCCATACCATCTGATCACCTCGCCGTTCTCGTCGCGGAGCGGGACGCGGCGCACCCAATGCCAGCGATATTCGCCGTCGGCTCGCCGCAGGCGCTGCTCCATTTGAAACGCCCGCCCGCTCGGTAGATGAGCGCGCCACGCGGCTTCGACCTTCGGCAGGTCATCGGGATGGATTGCGACCCCCCAGCGTTCTCCCTGCAAGCTCTCCTGGGAGAGACCGGTATAGGTTCGCCAGGTCTGGTTGACGAAATCGAGCGAACCGTCGCGCCGATATCGCGCCGCCAATGCCGGGATGGTGTCGATCGTCACCTGAAGCTCTCGTTCGGCCCGCATCCGTTCGGCGTTCTCAGCTCGCAGGGACGTGTTGAGCTTTTCCAGCTCTGCAACCGTCGCCCGCAGCTCATCGCGCGCGCGCCGCAGTGATTCCGCCGTGCGTTTTTGCGCCGCGCTGACCCAAACCACGAACAGTGCCGTGATCGCAAAAAGCGCGATTCGCAGCGTGCCCCCGGATCCTACCAAGAGCGAATGCACCGGCGTGATGAAGAAGTAATCGAAAGCGAGAATGGAGAGGCCGGTCGCAAACAGGCCCGGACCGATCCCTCCAAGCCAGGCGGAGAGCAGCACCGCACACAGAAACAGAGAGACGAACGGCGCAGTCTGCAAAAATCTGTCCACCGCTAGCCCGGCGAGAGCCGCTGCGGCGACCGCCAGGACCGCGACTGCGTAGTAAAGGAGCACGCGCGGCAGGGACGGCCACAGTGGGCTCGATCGCGACACGTTCCCGCCTCCCAGGCGCTGGCGATGCAGGCGCGCTATTGGGAAAAGTCCAATATGCGCGCGGCGGGATTACCGTATTTGGTGTGAGCCTACCGAACAAGCGGTTCGAGCAACTGCCGACCCGAGCGGCTAAGGCATGTCGAAGGCATCGGGCCTCGATCAAGGCTTACCTTCATTCGCTGTCACGATGCCCGCGCCTGGTCCTTGAGCACCGAGACACTGAGCTTGCAGTGACCGAGATAGCACTGGTAGCTGCAGTAGGAGAGACGCGTGGTAAGCTCGCGCAAGTAGCTTTCACTGATCGGCTCGCAGCACAACGCGCAAAAACTCTCTGGACGCGGACTCCTGCCGTTCACCAGGACGAATTTCATATCGGCCTCCAACAAGCGGCGACACTCGTTCCTCTCGCCTGCGATTAGGTCACCCAGGCGCAGCCTTCTCAATCGTACGCAGGTTGATGCCACTGACTCAGTGGTTTGGTGCGCGCATACTCGCGTTTGCCGCTCCTCATACGTCAGTTGCCCAGCACATACTTTGGTTGCGACAGGCAGCTCAATCGGCGCCAGACCTCGCGGAAAGTCGCCGTGGGCGAGGCAAAGCCACGCACGCCGATAGGTGCAAAACCGGCTTATTTGCAGCAATTCCGCGCAAGCAAAATTCGGCGACAGTCACATATCCGGAGTTCGGACTGGCCCGGCAGGAGGGCGGCCGTCCGATCAGTGTTGGGAGAGGCAAATATGCTCGGCATCGTCATTGCGTTGATGCTTCTGGCGTCGCCGGCGGCAGCACGGGACTTTGGACAGTGGGAGAACCAGGCGCCGGAGGTGCGCAAGTGGTTTCAAAAGCTCATGCAGCCCGACGCCCCGTTCATGTCGTGCTGCGGCGAAGCCGACGCCTATTGGGCCGACAGCTTCGAGGCGGACGGGGAGCGCTATGTGGCGATCATCACCGACGAGCGCCCCGACGGGCCGCTCGGCCGCCCACACCGTGAGCTAGGCGAAAAAATCCTCATCCCGAACAGCAAGATCAAATGGGACGACGGAAACCCGACCGGGCACGGCATCATCTTCATCGGAGCTGGCGGCCAGGTCTTTTGCTACGTGCCGCCTGGCGGCGTCTGACGCCGGTTGCGGCGATAGGTTTAACGTACCGGAGGCTGGACATGAGCGAGCGTAAGATTACCCAGTTGTTTGGATTGATCTTGGGCGCCCTTTTTACATGCACCTTGATCCTGAACGCCTTCGCTTTCTAAAGCGTGATGCCTTCAGATAGAATCTATCGCTCTTCGCCCGTCATGCCCCCCGAAAGCGGAGCTTCCAATAATCATAGACAATCTTGTCTTACTAGATCGTCCGCCTTCGCAGACAAGGACGACTGAGAAGGACGATCTGCGTGGCTCTGTTCGCCACTCTCGGGGGCAATCGCAAGAAAGATCAATACGCCGAGGGTGCAGGCAGCGTGAATTGAAAGGTCGTGCCGCGAGGCACGTTGGCGCTCGCCCACAATCGTCCGCCGTGCGCCTCGATGATGGAGTGGCAGATCGACAGGCCCAGCCCCAAGCCGTTGGGCTTGGTAGTGTAGAATGCCTCGAACAGCCGCTCGAGAGCCGCTGGCGCCAGTCCTGGACCGGAATCTCGTACTGCAACGCGCACGCCGCCCGTCTCGGCTCTTCCGGTGCTGATCAGCAGTTCGCGTGGCCCGTCGATGAGCCCGCTCATGGCCTCCACGGCATTGATGATCAAGTTCAGCACCACTTGCTGGAGTTGCACCCGATCTCCGTCAATGAGCGGCAAATTGTCCATGAGCTCCGTCTGCACCGAGACGCCGTTCTTCACTACCTCGCTACGGGTGAGCTCAATCAGCTCGCGAATCGCTCCGTTGAAATCGAACCGATCCTTGCGCGGAGGCGCCTTTTGGATGAGATCCCGGATACGACCAACGACGTCGCCCGCCCGTTTGCCGTCTTTGACGATGCACGCGAGCGCCTCCCGCACTTCCTGCAGATCCGGCGATTCACGCCTGAGCCAGCGCAGCCCCGCCTGAGCGTTGCTGACCGTCGCGGCGATGGGCTGTTTCACTTCATGGGCGATCGAGGCCGTGAGCTGCCCCATGGTTGCGACGCGGTTCGCGTGCGCCAGCTCCATCTCTATCTGGCGGTACCGGCGCTCGCTCTCGCGCGTTTCTGCTTCCGCCCGCTTGCGTTCGGTCAAATCGAGCACGAAGGCGATGGCCTGCTGTGATCCTTCACCGACCGCGACCCCGCCGATCAGCACGGGCACGCGGCTGCCGTCTTTACGGAAGTATTCTTTCTCGCGCGGTTGGACCGTTCCGGTGGCCCTCACTTCCGCCACGCGCCGGGCGGTGTCGTCGCGCCATTCCGGCGGCGTCAGCTCAGTCCAGCGCAGGCGGCCTGCGACCACATCTTCACGATCGTACCCTATGAGGCGCAGAAATGCGTCATTGGCCTCGAGAATCCGCCCCTCCACATCCCAGACGAAAATCCCGATGATATTGCCATCGACCAGGCGCCGGATCTTCGCTTCGCGTTGTTCGATCTCTCCGTGCAATCTTGCCAATGATTTCAAGTCAGCCTGCAACATGTCGCGGAAGTGCAGCAGTAGCTTGAGATAAGCCTCGCTATATTCGTTCCTTTTATTGTCGCGAACGCAAATCGTCCCGAGCGTTAGGGATGAGCAGCGGCTGACCGGTCTTCAAGACGGTCTCGCAATAAGGTCCCGTATCGAGAGCGCCCGGCTCGCAAGGATTTCCTTTGGACGTGCTGGAGACGAAAACCTTGATGTGCGGAGGCTCGACTCTCATGATCGAGGCGGAGGGAACGTGCATGATTTCAGCAAGCACATCCACGACCTCCTGCCACTTGCGAACGATTTCCGAGGGTACTTGGATGGAATGTGGCGTGATCGATGTTGTCGCCGAAGAGCTCATCGAGCTCATCGGATCATGTTCTTGCGATAACTGCAGACGTTCTTGTTCTCTGTGGCGCATCTTCGGCGCGCTTTCGATCCAACGCGGTCCAGACTAATCGGTGCCGGGCGGATCAGTCGGTTTTTGCCGCCGCATGAGCGCTCGCTCCACGCATTCGAGCAATTGCGGTTCGTCGAACGGCTTGCTCAAAAAGCAGACTGCCCCGCCCTTCATCGCTCGCTCACGAACGGACTCGTGCGGGAAGGCAGTAATGAAGATGATCGGCACTCCGTGATCCCGAGCGGTCAAATATTCCTGGAGCTCGACACCGTTCATGCCGGGCATCTGCACATCCGCGATGACACAGGACGTTTCATTCAATTGGGGCGAGGACAAGAATTCTTGTGCCGAAGCAAACGCATGTACAGAAAACCCCATCGATCTCAGTAATCGCGCCGTCGCCGTACGCACCGAAGGATCGTCGTCGATGACCGAGATGACCGGGGCCTCTGCCACGCGACCTGACCTTTTCTCAAGGGCCAAGGCCGGCCCATCATCGTCGCCCTCCATAACGTAGGGGGGCATTTCTGGACGGAGAACTATACTTAGGTTTCGAAAACGGGAGATTTGTGAATTAACTGTGCGCTTTGCCGGGGCGTTTCCCTGCCGGCGGCTAAAGTTCTCCGTTCGTCCCCGGGCGCGGGGGAGGGCCGCAGACCGTGGCGCTGGACCTCGCTTTCGCTGGGCGAGCGGCAAGGGCCGAACAATATGGACAGCACGTGACTCGAGGCCGGCGTGGCGCTGCGTTAATGCTCGGATGTTCCCGGCTTCACCCCGAGCGCTTCGGCCATCCTGACCAGATCGGCCACCGATCTCGCCCCCATTTTCTTCATGATGTGACTGCGATGCACTTTCACGGTGATCTCGCTCAGCCCGATTTGGCCCGCGATCTGTTTGCTCATCAGCCCGCTCGCGACCAAAGCCATGATTTCCCGCTCGCGGGCGGTAAGGGAGGAGAAATGCGCCTTCAGGTCTGCGAGCCTGTTCTCCTGTTCACGCCGTTTCTCGTCGCGCTGGATCGCGGCGGTGACGGCATCCAGAAGATCCTGATCGCGAAATGGCTTGGCGAGGAAATCGACAGCGCCAGCCTTCATCGCGCGTACCGTCATGGGAATATCGCCATGTCCGGAAATGAATACGATGGGAATACGCACATCGGCTTTCATCAGCTCGGCCTGGAAGTCGAGCCCGCTCAATCCCGGCAAGCGCACGTCGAGCACGAGGCAGCTCGGCACATCCAGACGCTCGCTGTGCAAAAACTCCTGGGGCGATGCGAACACTTCAACCCGCAATTGGACGGATTGAAAAAGCCTCGCCAGCGCCTGGCGCATCGAGGCGTCGTCGTCCACGACGAAGACGACCGGCTGATCTGCGCCCCCAACCGGCTTCGCTGACAAACTGCGCTGAGTGACCATGCAGTCCCACACTGCGGACCGGCATTCACGATATGTTGTGAGAATACTCTAGCGAAAACCGCAGTACAGGCCAATCCGAGCCTGTCCACCTCACAGCAGGTCTTTCGCCGCCAAAGCGTGTCGCGCCCATACGAGCGCGTCCAGCACGCAATGCTCGCCTGAAGCCATACGATCTTTGGCTGCATCGCGCTAGTGCTTCGCCCGCCTTGTAGGTATAGGATTGCAATTGGGCTTGAGGGGCGAGCGGCATGGCCGCACAGAGCGCTTCAGCCGTGGCAGTTCCGACTGAACCCATCGCAGGCATTCCCGGTCGGCTCTGCTCATCGAAGCAGCGCGCGCCTTCTAATCCGGACGCATCTCGCAGGCGGGGCTGGAAGCCGTGAGCGGTTGGCGATGCTGAATCTGGACTGGCATTTCTTTCCTGTTTTCGACCGCCTCGATCCGGCGGCCGCCTATCCGGTCACCTACAATTTGGGATTGGTGGTCACGTCGGTGGCGATCGCGATTCTTGCGGCATTCGTCGCGCTTTCAATTTCCGGGCGCATCGCCGCCGCCGCGACGCCGCGGGCTCGTTACACCTGGGCCACTGCGGGCGCGATCAGCATGGGCGGCGGCATTTGGTCGATGCACTTCATCGGGATGCTGGCGTTCTCGTTGCCCTGCGGGATCACCTATGACGCGCTTGGCACGATGTTGTCGACGATCCCCGGAATGCTGGCGAGCGGCATCGCCTTGGTCACGATCAGCAAACCGCACGCGCCGGGCTTGAGCCGACTCTCAGTGAGCGCGGTCCTCATGGGTGGCGGCATCGCGGCGATGCACTATTCGGGAATGGCCGCGATGCGGCCGGAGGCGCTGCTGCGCTACGATCCCGCGCTGGTCGCGATTTCGGTGCTCGTGGCGGTGGTGTTGGCCTTCGTCTCGCTCGGCATCCGTTTCCAGGCCCACCGTCTGCAATCGTCGCCGAGGATGGCAACCATCATCGCCGCATCGGTCATGGGCTGCGCCGTCGCCGGCATGCACTACACGGCGATGCAGGCCTCGATCTTCTTTCCGCTTCCCGACGCGCCGACCTACAGCATGGCCCTCCCGCCGACTCTGCTAGCGCTTCTGATCACGGTCTTTACGGTCCTGATCGCGGTCAGCACCTTGGTCGCGACCTTCGCGGGGCGGCAGGGCGAGCTGGCGCAGAGCCTGAGCGCGGAAATCTCCCGGCGCAAGCGCACCGAAGAAGACCTGCGCCGGAGCGAGACTTATCTGGCGGATGCGCAGAGGCTCAGCCACACCGGCAGCTTCGCATACGATGTCGCGAAACGGCGCATCACCTATTCGTCCGAAGAACATCTGCGCCTGTTCGGTTTCGATCTCGCAGCAGCCGTGGCGGACCCCGACGACTGGATGCGGCGCATCCATCCCGAGGATCGAGAACGAGTGACCCAGACTATGGCCCAAATCGTGCGTGGACGGACGGGCTACGAGGTGGAATACCGGATCGTTCATCCGGACGGCACAATCAAATTTGTTCACTCGGTCGGTCATCCTGTTTTCAGCCCATCGGGCGATCTCGTCGAAATCGCGGGAACAGTCACCGACATCACGGATCGCAAGCGGGAGGAATATCTGACCGAACAGGTGTCCGAGCACTTACCCGACCTCGTATCCATCATCGGCCGGGATTACCGCTATCGGCGGGCCAACCCCACCTATGAGCGGGTTTGGAGAATACCGGTCGAGAAAGTCGTCGGGATGCATGTCGGCGACATCGTCGGCACACAAATTTTCGACCGAGTGCTCAAACCGAATTTGGATCGATGCTTCGCGGGAGAAGAGATCAGCTTTGCAGAATGGTTCGACAATCCCGACGGTCGCAAATACTGGGCCGTGACCTATTCCCCGCTGCGGCTCGACTCGGAGCGGGTGGACAGCGCCCTCGCGGTGGCCCGCGATGTCACCGACCTCACATTGGCCGCCGAAAACCTTCGCGAGGCGCAGACCCAGCTCGCGCACGTCAACCGCATCGCAACGATCGGTCAACTGGCGGCATCGATCGCGCATGAGGTCAACCAGCCCATCGGTGCGCTGGTCACGAACGCCGATGCTGCAATGCGCATGCTGAGCGCCGAGCGACCCAATCTAAGCGAAGCGCGCGAGGCGCTTGGTGACATCATCAAGGACGGCCGCCGGGCCAGCGACGTCATCCAGCATATCCGCGGCTTGGTCAAAAAGGCGCCTGCCCAGACGGACCTGTTTGACATCAACGAAGTGATTATCGAAACCATCGCGCTCGCCCGGAGCGAAATCCTCAGAAATGGCGTCTCGCTCGAGACACCGCTCGGAAGAGACTTGCCGCCCATCCGCGCAGATCGCGTTCAAGTGCAGCAGGTCATCATGAATTTAGTAATGAATGCTGTCGAAGCCATGAGTATCTTGGACGAAGGGAGGCGAGAGCTGCGGATCGCCACCGTTAGAGACCGCGAGGATCGCGTTTCAATCAGGGTGAGCGACTCAGGTCCCGTGCTCGAACCGGAGTGTCTCAAGCGCTTCTTCGAAGCGTTCTACTCCACAAAGCCGACCGGCATGGGGATAGGGCTTTCGATCTGCCGCTCAATCATTGAAGCGCATGAGGGGCGAATTTGGGCCACCGCCAACGAGCCTTTTGGCGTCACGCTCCACGTCAGCTTGCCCGCGGTTGGCGTGCGATAGAGCTGCGCCTCCCGCGTTCGGGCGGGCGGCGCTCCGGAGTCACCGGCGCTCGGAATCGCTCACGAATACCTCAATCGGGAGCGAATGATTGATCACGTAGACGCCATAGCTGTGGTCGTGCTCTTGAGGTTGCACCACGCCGCTCGCGTCCTTGGCGCGCGCCAGTAAGGTGTACTGGCCCGGCCTTGCCGGTGTGAGCCAATCGAATTTCCACCGTCGCCAGGCATGCCGCCGCACCGGGTCTAGGAATTCTGCCCCGGCCCATGTTTGTCCGCCATCGGTGCTCACCTCAATTTCGATCACGTCGGTCTCGCCCGCCCATGCGGCGCCGCAAACCGTGTAGATGCGGTTCGGCGGCAGCGTTTCGTAAACGCGCGGCCGCGCGATTTGCGACTTGAGTTTCATTTCTCCCAGCGCGCGCCGCACGGGTTTTCCGTCCATCGACACCCAGTAGGCGTAATCCGAGGTCTGCCAGTAACCGTGAAACGGCTCGCGCACCGCCTCAATTCGCGTCAGCCACTTGACGGAAGCCATTCCGTAGTGACCCGGCACGATGGCGCGGACCGGAAATCCGTGATCGCGCGGAAGATCGCGACCATTCATCTGGTAAGCGATCAGGACTTCGGGACGCATTGCCTTGGCCCGGGGCACGCTCCAAACATACGAGATCGGGCCGGGAGGAAGAGGTTCTTCTTTTGGCATTCCGCGATCCGCGCCCTCGAGCACGATCTCGCAAGCGTCTTCTGCGAGACCAGCGCGCTCCAGCAGGGCGCTCAGCGGCACCCCCGTCCATTCCGCATTGCTGACCGCCCCGAGCTCCCACTGTGCTCCCTGCACCTGCGGGACCAGAAACACCCGACCATTGCCCGCGCACTCGAGCGTGGCGACCCGTGTTTCGCATGGGAAAGATCGCAACTCCTCGTAGCTCAAAGTAAACGGATGCCGGACCGCGCCATCGACGCGCAGCCGATAAGCGGCGCGGTCCAAGTCCGGCGTTGGAAAATGGCTGCGGATGTAGAACAGCTCCGTCGGAGTGAGATAGGAGTCGATCCGATCGAACGGAGCCTCCAGATTCTTTGGCTCCTTTTGGCGGATGATCAGGCCTGCCGAAGAGAATGAAGAGAATGGAGCAGGATTGTCGAGATCGCGCTTATTCAAGGCTTTCATCATTGCCTCCTACGGATGCCGGCAAAGCATGGCGGGCACGCTCGCATGCAGCGCCTCCGGCGGCTGCGGCAGGGCTGGAATCACGCAAATCGCCATGGCAACGCCGAGCAGCGCGAGCAGCATGGCCACCACCATCCCTTGCTATTGGGCACGCCCCCAAAACACCCGGCATGGACGGCCCTGTAAATGCGCTCGTCGCATGATGTGTTCTGCATACCCGAAATGACTTGGCCGTTATTGCCGTCATCAGATCGGCCTTGCTTCTAAATACCTGCCACACGAATCCTCGTGTTGTAGGACCTAGCGAGAATGGGGCTGATGATGACCTGGACCGTGGCCGCGCCGGCCATCTCCGCTGCATTTCTCAGTTCGCTCGTCGAGGCGGTCGAGGCGCTGACGATCGTGCTTGCCGTCGGCACCGTTCGCGGCTGGCGTCCCGCCGGGCTTGGGGCAGTTGCGGGGTGCGCGCCGCAGGGGTTATCCCCCTCCACGATGAAGCAAAAGTCTACGCGACGGAGACGGCGCAGCTGCGCGAGCAAGAGAACCTCCACAAAGCGCGGCTTGATTGGCTCGCTGCTCTGGCGAGCTTCAAGACCATCGTGCTGGAAGGACTGGAAGTGGTGTTCATCGTGATCGCCGTCGGCGCGGGACGTGGCCTGATCGGTCCCGCGAGCGTTGGCGCGATTGCGGCCTGCATTCTCGTTGCTGGCGTTGGCTTCGCGGTTCACCGGCCGCTCGCGCGAGTCCCCGAGAACACGCTCAAGTTCGTGGTTGGCGTCATGCTCTCCGCCTTCGGCGTGTTCTGGATCGGGGAGGGTTTTGGGATCGATTGGCCGGGCGAGGACATTGCAATCATCGCCTT
>WNFN01029738.1_pt2 | contig 11188 bp, 7 predicted proteins | sample 5400161 | NCBI WGS metagenome assembly WNFN01 (sample SAMN13153353, study PRJNA577476) | soil metagenome | isolation source: 80 cm saprolite on Douglas fir-dominated hillslope | place: USA:California | collected 2013-09-17
TTTAATAATCCTTCTCTCTTGCTAATTTTACATTACTTGCGCGTCGATTACAGCGTATCCCGAAGATCGGCGCGTCTACATTCAGGATACGACCAGCTGGCTGTCTGGGAATGCCTCCAACGTGCCGCATACGAGCACCTGGCTGTCTGGGAATGCCTCCAACGTGCCATGCTCGTGACCTGAGAGGGGTATGCTGTGCATCTGGTTGCGCTCTTTCTCCGTCAAGGCATACAATAGAGAGAAGTACAGAAAGCGGCTCTGGCACTTCATGGCATGGTTATGGCACTCCATGGCAGTGCATGGCATAGCTGCTTTGACATTATACATACAAGAGATAAGATGTCTAGTTGATGATCATAAACAAGTATAGAATGTAGATGCAAAGGAAAAGTGCTGGCCATATGGGTTTCGTGTCCAAAGAACTCCAGGAGAAACAACTCCAGGAAACATGGCGCAAACTTCTCTCGCTTGGGCGCCTTGTGATTACTCCTGAATGGAATTATCTCACTGATGATTGGGTTACCTGCGTCGCTGCAGCAGATATAGATGACGATAGCGATATTGAAATTGTCGCTGGCGGTCGCGATGGCTATGTGCGCGCGCTGACACGCCAGGGGACGGAGCGCTGGAAAACGTCTATCGGTTCCTGGATTACCTCCATTGCAGTGATCCCCTCACCTTCCGCTCAGGACCTGGGTGAAGATTCAGGCGCTCCTTTGAATAGAACAGGCCCGCTCTTCTCGAGTCTACACCAGGCTCAGCCACGTATTCTCGTGTGCACACGCGATGGACGGGTTTGTGCGCTGGATCAGCAGGGCAAGCTTTTGGAGTGGGGTGAGTTAACTGCACCCCAAAAAGGGGGCCAGGTCCTCCACCAGGTAGCCGTCTATTCCAGGCCCCCTTATGAAGCTGTTGTAGGAGGAGAAGATCGCCTGGTGCGCCTGATTGATTCCGCTACAGGCAGCGAACTGGGCAAGTATACCCTGGCCGGGCGAGTCTATGGTGTGTGTATTGCCGATGTAGATGGAGACGGCGAGGAAGAGATTCTGGCAGTGAGTGCCGACAAATATATTCACATCCTGGCTCGTTCAACGACTCCCACAAATGCGATCACACTTATAGAGCGAGGCAAAATCAAACTGAACTACAAAAGTTACGCTCTGGCAGCAGCGAAACAGGAAGTGGACGTCTCAAACAATGGCCAGGAAAATCACACAGGGAGAAAATGGCCTGCGCTCATTTTTAGCAGCGACAAGGGCAAGGACCTCCACAGCTGGACTGTGGTGAGTCAGCCTCGCGGGCAGATGAAGGGTTTGTTGACCTTCAATAAGACCAGGTTGCCCCGGTCACAGCAGCAGCAACAACAGACTTTGCAAGGCAGGGTTCTAACCATTCACACGGCGGACATTAATAATGATAGGCAACCTGAAATACTCGTCGGTTCGTCAGATCATTTTCTGTATATCTTTGATCAGCGCGGACAGCTTCTATGGAAACAGGATTTTGGACACAACATCTACAGCATTGACGCTTGCGACTACGACGACGACGGGCTGATTGAGATCGTGATTGGTTTAGGCGATAACAATATCCGCGCCTTTAAGATCGAATTAGACCCGGAACGTTATGATCATGATCTTTTGCTTGAAGCTTCCAGGCTCACACAAACACCTGATATTCGCCTTCCCCTGTATACGCAAATGCAGCAAACGGTGGAGAAATTGCACCTCCTGGGCATAAAAGATGCACCTGTTCCACCTGGTGATGCCCTTGCTGAACTGGCGAATACCCTGGGCTTCCTGCGAGACGGAGAACAGAGCCGGGAAAGATGCGAACTCTCTGTAGGAGAAAAGAATTTAGGGCAACACAAATATAAAGAAGCATTGTCCATCTTTTTACGCATGGAAGAGCAAAGGGTCCAACGTTATTGGGATGAGCCTTTGAAAAATCTGGGGCATATTCGTGATCTAGACTTCGGAGATGTAAAAGGCAACCCGATCAACGAAATCATCGTTGGCACCGATGAGGGGGAATTGATTGCTCTGAATATCGATGATGAAAAAAAAGAACTGTGGAAGCCACGCCCGCGAGTTGGTTCTAGCGTAGTCAGTCTGGCTACGAACCCGCCGCAACCGCGCAAACACTATGAAACAACGTTTGCGGTCCTGGAAGATGGCAGTTTGAGCCAGATTAATAATGAGGGCCAGCTTATCGATCTCCCGGCGCATCTCCTGGAACCTGGAGATCGCGTGACCTCGCTCTATGTGAAAACCTCTGAGGGTGAAGGCGTTCAGCATATCAAATACATTGCGCTGGGCCTGGAAAGCCAGCAAATTTGCCTCTACAATTTTGTGCAAGAACAACGCCAGGCCGTAATCTTCACAGAGGAAAACATTTCGATGGTCTTTGTTGGCGATATCCTTGGCCAGCAACAGCTGGACATCCTGGCCGCTACCGTAGAGCACATCGTGATTCTCTTTACGCCAGATAAGCAGACCCCCAGCCGTTATGCGCTACCGATATCGATCACGATGGGCATATTGAGGTGATCATTGGTTCCGAAGATCGTAACCTCTCGGTTTTAAATCACCTGGGAGAACTCCAATGGCGTTATTTTATGCCAGATGGGGTTTTTAGCCTTGATGTTTACGATTGCAATTACGATGGCAAAGACGAGATTCTAGCCGGCGTGGACGATGGCTCTGTCTACATCTTGAATTATTTGGGTGATCTGTTGTTGCAAATTCCGGTTGGAGATCGTGTACGGGTGGTGCGCGCTCAAGATTTACATCCTCATGATCCTCAAGATTCCAAAAATAGCTATATGCAGGACAATATGATTGAAATCGCGGTCGCAACAGATGATCGTTTAATGCTGTTTCAGATGCTCCCCCTCGACCGCATCCGTGAACTGATTGAACGGAGCTGGTATCTTACGTATAACAATGTTGAACCGCTCGATCTGCTCTATACCTACAGTGATTATCAACAGCAACCTGATGAGTATATCAGGGCTTTTGCGATCAGACGCATTGCCGGTCAGAAGGAACATCGCCCGGAGGACTTTAAACATTTGCGCACCGTTATGGCGAAAGATCCCTCACTCCTCGTCGCTCAAAAGCTGGCCAATGCTATCGTCAACCTCTGCCGCACCTGCACCAATGATTATGATCGGCGCCAGAGCCGGCAATTGCTGCAACAACTGGCGAGAAAACCTCATCGAGAAGTCAGGATGGCAATCGTCGGCATGCTCGATGCCCTGGCTCAAGTCAATAAAAAACTCAGCTTTGAATACTTGAACCGCTTTCTGCGCAACGAGGATCTCTGGTTGAAACGTATGGTGATTCGCCGGCTCTACAAGCTTATTAGCCTTGATCACCGGCAGGTATTCTCCATGCTTATGATCAGCGCCCGCGACGACAAAAATGTGTGGATTCGCCAGGAAACAGGGCGTGCCCTGGCGCACTACTTCGACTACCGCTATAGACACTCCGCGGCTACAGCTGCCGAAGGTGAGCGGGCCTTTCTCCAGGACGAAACGCTTTTCCAGGATCTGCACGAAATCCTGGGAGCGGATATTGATGCTGTGATTACTCAACAGATCGCCATTTCAGCCACAGAGCCGGCGATAAAACAACCCTTTGCCGCTTACGCCCGTTTTCAAAAGGCCATCGCCTCCAGGCTTGCGAAAAGTCCGTGGGATAACTTACTTGAGAATCTGCGCCAGGAAACCACGTCTAAACTGTTCCTGGAACAAAAAAAGAATTACCAGCATGATCTGATAAATTTCGTCACAGCATTGCAGGACACGATGCAGATCATACCGCAAGTGGAAGATCTCCTCGTGGTCTACCAGGAACTCCTCAACATTCTGCAAGTCTCAAGTATTGAGGGTATTGAACAATTCCGGCACAAGACAGAAGCCGAAGAAATGCAGGTATTCAGACACTTCAAAGATATTGAGGCAACACTTGCCAGAATGCCGGAAGTGGTTGATGAGGTGAAGCGCTATCGCAAACGCCAGGCACTCAGCGATCAGGCTGCTACCTTACTTGTAGCTATTAATTTGCTACTCCAGATCCGGCAGCAGTATATTGCAGGGAGGCCAGGCCGTTCCTCGGAAAATTTACTGCCCGAGGATGCGCTGTTTCAGATTGCCTTGTTGCAATGGTACGCACTGCTGCAACAGGAGCTTCGCAAGCTCAGCGGATCTGCCAAACTTTCGATAGAACTTGTTCCGAATGAGGTCCAGCGCGACGAAACTGTGGAGTTCTCGTTTATCCTGACCAATACAGGGAAAAGTGCGGCTGATACAGTTCGTGTGCGTATTCCTGAGAATTCTAGCGACTACGAAGTGGTTGGCTCTCCTGAGCGCATGTTGCCAGAGGTATCTACTTTGCGCGCCCAGACCACGAGCTTTATCCTGAAACCACTGGTGGAGAGCTTCCGGTTTCCCACTGAAGTGGTCTTCGATGATGCTGAAAAGCGCAACCGCGTTCTCAAACAATGGCATCATATCACCCTGAAAACATCGCGCTCCACGTTCAAGGTAATCGTGAATCCCTATCACGGCGGCACCCCAATCAGCGATTCTAAAATGTTTTATGGTCGGGACGAGGATCTGAACACTCTGAGGGAGATTCTCAGCAACACCAGTACAAAGGCTAATCGTGTGATCCTGTTGATCGGCCAGCGGCGCTCTGGTAAGACCAGCCTGATCTATCAGCTCGCAAGCCAGCTCCAGAGGGATGTGGTAGTCCATATCGACCTGCAGGATCTGGCCATGTCCAGCAATACAGCCGAACTTTTCTCCAACTTTGTGCTGAAGATTCAAGAGGCCATGCTCATCAAGGGCTTTACCCCTCCTCCATCCAATGAGTTTAATTTTCGCGAGAACCCCTCCCAGACCTTCGACCGCTACTTGAAGTTCACCATCCAGCAACTGGGAGGACTGCGACTTATTCTATTATTTGATGAATTTGAGGTTTTTAATGATTTAATCGCACAAAAGAGACTCGATGAAAATTTCCTACACTACCTGCGCAGCCTGATGCAGCACCGCCTGGGAATTAACTTTCTCCTGGCAGGCGCTCCCAAGGTCTTGCTCCAGGACCTGAACAACCGCTCGGCTCTCCTGAATATTGCGCAAAAGCACCACCTTTCCAGACTCAAACAGGAGGAGGCGACTCGCTTGATCACTGAGCCAGTGCAGAATCTGGTCTATGATCCGCAGGCATTGGAACTCATCCACCGCTTAACAGGCGATCAGCCCTATTTAATCCATCTGTTATGTGAAGAACTGATCTCTTATTGCAATAAACATCATAAAAACTATGCCAATACCAACGACATCAACAAAATTATCGATAACGTCCTGGAACGTGGCGATAACTACTTCTGGATGATCTGGCAGCGAGCCTCTTCACGGGAAGGGCGTCTCCTCATCATCTTGCTGGCCAGAGAAGCGGACGATGGGCAGGGCAAAATCTTTTCTCTGGTTGACCTGAAAAAAGCGTTTGAGGATTTCAGTTGCCCGTATGATCCAGAAAAAATGCGCCAGGCACTGAACTTTCTCCAGCAAGAAGAAATCATCGAAGCAAATAATGCTGGCCAGCTTTTCAGTATTCCCATCGACCTTATTCGCATCTGGCTCCAGCAACATACCACCCCGGATCGTATCGCGCGTGAGGAGTTTACCACGGGAAAATGACCGCATTCTCCCGGCTTTGTTTTACTGGAGGTAGCCACACTGTAGGATGCCCCTGGTAACTATCAGAAAGACATTTACGAGACAGGAGCAAATGGATGACCGACCTGACGACCTTCCTGTTGTCCCTTGGCGGCATTATTCTGGTTGACCTCATTCTCAGTGGGGATAACGCGCTGATTATTGGAGTAGTAGCTGCTCGTATTTCTCAGCGCAGACAGCGCTGGTTGGTATTGGTCTTTGGCGGTCTGGGAGCCATTCTGGTGCGTATCCTTTTTACTGCCTCGACGACTTTCTTGCTCAGAATACCGTACCTCCAGACAGTTGGAGGGTTGCTGGTGCTGACTATTGCAATCCGTTTGCTTTTCGATGATCCGCCATCCGCAAAATCAAGCACTGAAAAACAGGACCCGCCCTCTGAAAGTAGCGATAGGCAATTGCCGGCGTTGGTCAGATTGCTCACAAACAGAGCCGGGAGCCGCGAGAGAAAAAGCCCCGCATCACGCAACTCGGACTTCTTCATGGCTATCGTCACCATTACCATTGCTGATCTTACGATGAGCCTCGATAATATTGTGGCGATTGGCGCCCTGGCTCATGGACAGGTTGTACCTCTGGCAATAGGTCTTGTTCTCAGCATTGCTTTACTCATTGTTGGCAGCGCCCTGATCTCTGAGATTACCAATCGTATTCCCGGATTGATGATCATTACCAGTTTTATTCTGGCATGGGTTTCCGCCAATCTCGTCTGGAATGATTTGCATAATTTGTCGTTCGTCGAGAACAACCCTGCTATCTATACTGGCTTGCTGGTGGGCTTTCTGTGCCTTACCCTTGTTTTCACGCTGGTAACCCGGCTACAGCGGTTTCGCATGGCCACAAGATAGCAGCTAAGACATCTTGCTTTCCAGGTATTCCAGTACAACATCAGCTGTTGTTTTGACCCGTAAGCGGCAGGCATAGGTTTCGCTGACCTCGAAAGTCTGGTGTTCACTCAATTTATTGGAGGGATGCCCTCCGCCGCAAAACACAAAGTATTCACAGGTTTGCAGGCAATGGCGGGTGCCACGCTGAATAGCCGCGTGTACATCCAGACACTTCCGGCTATTTAGAGCCTGTTCCAGGGTACACGTAAAGACATTGCCAAAATGAAATGCATTGCGCTCAGGAAATGCCATCGTCAACATTTCAGGTGAGAATGTCGAGACATTTCCATCGCAGTCAAAACTGAAGATAGCTCCAGGCACATTAGTCTGAGACCTGGCCCAGAGCCCGCCGGACTGGACACGCTTCTTGATAGTTTCAAACTCGCGGATATCTAGCGGCTCAACTGCTTGCATATTACAAGCCAGGAACTCTTGCAGGAAAAGCCGATAGCGAGCTATATTCTCCTCGTTATAGAGAGAAGAGGTAAGGTGCATTCCTTCCTGTTCCTCCACGTTGAGGCATAAGCGCTGCGGGCGGATATCAGCAAAAAAGCGCCATATGTCCTTCGCAAAAGGGAGAGAGTGTTCTGTTACCACTGCAATGACTGAAAAGGGGATGCCATTCTTTTGCAGCAAACGTACTCCGTGCATGGTACGCTCGAACGTAGCGCCTCCCTGGCGATCTACCCGACTGGCATTATGGACAAGCGGTGGTCCATCCAGGCTGACTCCAATTTGTATGTGCTGGCGCCGGAAAAAATCACACCATTCCTGCGTGATCAGAGTAGCATTGGTTTGCATATGGTGCTTGATCTGCACGCCCCGCGTATTCTGCTCTTGCAAACAATCAAATGCTTGCTCATAAAAACGTATCGGGAGCATGAGAGGCTCACCGGCATGCCAGACAATGCTGATAGACTCGCCAGCAAACGGTGATGTAAAGAACGCCTCTCCAATCCGCGCTATTGTCTGCATTCCAATGCGTTTTTTGAGAGTGCGCTCAGGCAAATAGCAGTAGCGGCAGTTGATGTTGCACTGAGAGGTGGGTTGAATAATGACAAGCTGGGTCTCTACCATGCAAGCGCTCCTTGCTCTAAGTGACCATATTTAAGAAACGCGCCTACGTCATTCACATCGCTGATCCTTCAGCGCAGGACAAATGCTTTTCACCTTTACTGACTCGTGAAAGCTACATTGTTCCAATCCCCAAAGTTATCAAAAGAATCTTCTGTTATCCATTCATTAAAGGACACACCTGAAATTTCACCCATCGCCCTCTTGCCTAGCGGTTCCTCCTGGATGAGATCCAGGCTCAGAGTGCCAGCAGCCTGAGTGTCCCCATTAGCAGGTATAGTACCGCTCTCTTCTCCAGCATACAACTGCCGCCTGATACGCAAAATACGCTCCCACATAGCGAGCATGGGCATATCCTGTTGCTCCTCACTCATGTTTCCGCGCCTTTCGTTGCATCTGAGTTTCCTCTGGCACTCTCTGTTTCCTTAGCACTCTTACAAAATACTTTCTTTATTATTAGGCGTCTGGAAGACGACGATCAAAAAGAATGCTCATTTCCTCTTAAAAATGTGGAAAATGAAATCCATATATTGCAAATATAATATATAATACCCCTTTTTCTGCTTTTTATCTATGTTTTTCGTCTCGCTTCAGGCAATGTAAGGGTATTTTGAGCGTGAACTAGCACAGACGGGGGAGAAGAGCATAAAGGAAGATGCCATCCCGAATGCTGTGTCAACGATTTTTGGAGCCGTCTGCAGGGCGGCTCCAAAAATCGTTGACACAGCATTCGGGATGGCATCTAAAGGAAACCCTCACACAACATCCTTCGCCTTCTGAATTCCCACCATAGCTCCCACTAGAATAACGCTCGTGATCAGGAGCGCCAGCCAGTGGATGAGCAGGTTGACGTTATAGATTGGACCAAAGCTGTTGTCATCAATGGCTATGCGGGCTTCTGCACCGCCGATCGCCTGGCTACGTAGACTCTGCCAGCTAGCATACTTTTTCTGGTACGCTGCCAGCGCATTGAGGTAATTCGCGAAAGCCTGCTGGCTGATTGTTGTCCCGCTGGGAGGTTGCGGCTGCACTGGTGGAGGCTGGTCCACGGCGGGATTGTAAAATTGCCTGATGCCGGGGAAGTTACACTCCGTGAAGATGTTTTTGCCCAGGCATGCACTCCCCCGCGTCTGCTCATCCGTGAGTGCCAGGCGTTGGGCTGCCGGAAGTTGCCAGTTGGGATCGCTGGAAACTTGCTGGCCGTACCCGCTGGCTGTGATGATCGCCTCAAAGGCAAAGCGTGCCGGCATGACGGTCGTAATCCCTACTCCTACGCCGTTGAGCTGGGTCATGGGCAGAAGGGCGCCGCTGAACATCACTTGCGGCATAACTAGCATAGCGGTGAGTAATGGCGCGGCGCTGACCGTCGGCGCCAGGCATGATCCCAACAAACCCATGAGCATACCTATCAACGTTGTCAGGAAGAGGGTGATATAGACCGCGACCGCTGTAGCCATGCCCCCCGGCATATCCACGGCAAGATAGAGTCCAACGAACCAGCAGAGTGCCTGGTACAGCGCGAAAAGCGTGACGATCCAGACTTTGGAGAGCACATACGGTATGATCTTGAGATTGACATGACGCTCACGTCTATAAATCTCTTTCTCCTTCACGATTTCCTGCATAAAGGACATCGCGCCAATCGCCATCGCAACAAAGAGCAACAGGGTGATCGACAGGGTAATGCGTGTAGGATTACCGTCCAGCGGATCGAACATTTTGCGATACGTAAGCACAAGAACCAGCGAAGTCAGAATCGGTGGAGCAATCAAGGTCAGAATGAGTCCTATGCGGTCGCGAGAGAGCAGTTTCAGATTGCGAGCCGAGAGGATTGCCAGCTGGCGCAGTGATCCTGCCTGGCGCGGCGCGGGTGAGGTCCCGGAGGCGGATTTTTTCTTGTGTGCCTGTAAACGAGCCGACTGTTCGCCAGCAATCTCTTGCTGGACCGGCGGCGCCAGGTGCAACGGCTCGGCGATGTAGCGTTGATAAGCCGGGTGAGCCATGTAGCGCTCTGCCCACTCCTGCGGCGTTCCTTTCTGTGGATCTTCGACGAGTTCATAGACTTCGTGGAACTGGATGGCCTTACCACTCCGCTCATGCTCAGAGTAATGGCTGTCGAAGTAGGCCAGCGCCTCATCTGGTGGACCATACCACGCGACATACCCACCGCGCACCATGAAGAGCACCTTGTCGGCCAGCAGCATATTTTTTGTTGAGTGGGTCGTCACAAGAATCGTGCGTCCCTGTTCAGTGAGTTTGCGCAACAACTGCATCAGTTCGACTTCCGTGCTGGGGTCCAGGCCAGAGGTTGGTTCGTCCAGAAAGAAGAGCCGGGGACTGGTAATTAATTCAATGCCAATGCTGACACGTTTCTGCTGGCCGCCGCTGATAGCGCGTACTCGTACATCGCGCTGCTCGGTCAGATCCAGGTCTGCCAGAACATCTTGAATGCGTTGGTGGCGTGTTGTGGCGCTGGTGCCGGGCGGCATGCGGAGCCGGGCGGCATAGTCCAGGGCCTCGAAGACAGTTAAATCCATGTGCATGATCTCGCGCTGCGGCACAAATCCGATACTCGTGCGGAACGAGTCGAAGTTCTCATACAGATTCGTCCCATCAACGAGTACCTCGCCTTCAGTTGCCGGGCGATATCCCGACAGGGCGTCCATAAGTGTGGTTTTACCGGCTCCGCTCAGGCCAACGAAGACGACGAGTTCGTGGGGATGGATGTATAAAGAGATATCTTGCAGGAGATTGATGCCTTTGCGCACGCGTTTCTTGAGGTGCAGCGCCTCAACCTTTGCCCCGCCAGTATGCTCCACACCTGGGGCCAAATTATCCTGCTTCAGTGCTTTCATGAAAAACTCCTTCCGGGTGGCCAGTTTAGATCGTGCTCAACCTGGTTTAGCGAGAGGATACCTTGATCCTCAACAATGCTCTCTGATAGGGAGATCTTTCTCGTCCGGGACATAATCGACAAAGGACTCGAAGAATTGCATGCAGCGATATATATCGGCAAAGTTCGATGCAAGCCCGAGAGAGATGCGGATAGCCCCGGCGCTGTGCAGTCCCATCAACGCAAGGTACTCATCCATGGTCAAGCTGGGTCTGGCAGTTTTCTCGCTGAAGTTGGTAAGCAGCGTCTGCCTGGCTAGATTGAAAGCTCCTTCGCCAGCTCCTGGATTGCAGAAACAGCCGGTACGCAGCGAGAGGCGAAAGGCATTGGCTTTGCGGTCGATAATACGCTCGTCGATGATAGAGCCGTCGGGTGTGAGAACATTGACCGCGAGAGTACCCCCGCGCATGTGACAGTGCCGGGGGCCATAGATCTCCACGACCGCTTGACCGTTACTATGGCGCAGAAGGAGCAGATGCTCAATGAGCCAGGATGCCAGGCACATAACACGCGTATGAATTGTCTCCATTCCAATGGTTTGGATGTATTTTATGCCTATCTCTATAGCAGGGAGGAGCAAGTAATTAA